>Ga0181516_10000396_pt1 | contig 40710 bp, 39 predicted proteins | sample PEATcosm2014_Bin_25_FD_121104 | JGI IMG/M metagenome (GOLD analysis project Ga0181516, IMG submission 121104) | Peatland microbial communities from MTU Mesocosm Facility, Houghton, MI, USA - PEATcosm2014_Bin01_10_metaG | ecosystem: Environmental > Terrestrial > Soil > Wetlands > Peat | place... | reverse complement strand
CTTGATGTTGGCCTTGATCTCGTCGGTGATGTGCGGGATCACCTGCACGGTCTTGCCCAGGTAGTCGCCCCGGCGCTCCTTCTGGATCACCGTGTTGTAGATCCGCCCGGTGGTGACGGTGTGGTTGCGGGTGGTGGGCACCGAGGTGAAGCGCTCGTAGTGGCCCAGGTCCAGGTCGGTCTCGGCGCCGTCGTCGGTGACGAACACCTCCCCGTGCTGGAACGGGCTCATGGTGCCCGGGTCCACGTTGAGGTAGGGGTCCATCTTCATGAGGGTCACCTTCAGCCCCCGGGCCTCCAGCAGCGCCCCCAGGGAGGCCGCCGCGATGCCCTTGCCCAGGCTGGATAGCACGCCGCCTGTCACGAAAACGAATCTGGTCATAGGTTTCCCCCCATCCTTGTGCCGCCTTGGCGAAATTTCAGAACCGAACGACTGCCGCTCACATGGCTTCGGGCGCCTGGACACCCAGGATGAACAACCCCTGGCGCAGCGCCCGGGCCGTGGCCACGCACAGGGCCAGGCGCGCGTCGCGCACGGCCGCGGAATTTTCCGCCCAGAGGATCGGGCAGTTGGTGTAGAAGCCGGAGAAGGCCTTGGCGATGCTCAGCAGCTGCCGGGCCAGGGCGGTGCCCATGTTCTCCCGCTGCATGCTCCGGTAGGCGTCGGGCAGGCCGGCCAGCTCGAACAGCAGGGCCTGGGCCTCGGGCGGCTCCAGCCCTTCCAGGCCGGCGGGCACCGGGGCGTCCGGGTACGGCACCACCGGCGAATCCGGGGTGGGCGCGGCCACCGGCCGGGCCTGGAGCGCCCAGGCGCCGCCGGCCTTGCGCAGCACCGAAAGGATGCGGGCGTGGGCGTACTGCACGTACGGCCCGGTGTCGCCGTCCAGGGCGATGACCCGGTCCCAGGTGAAGGTGATGGGCTTGACCCGGTCGTTGAGGGCGTTGAAGAACACCACCGCGCCCAGGCCCAGGGTTTCGGCCACCCCGGCCTTGTCCTCCAGGTCCGGGTTCTTCTCCTCGATGATGGCCTGGACCCGCGTCACCGCCTCGTCCAGCACGTCCTCCAGGAAGATCACGTTGCCCTTGCGGGTGGACATCTTGCCCTCGGGCAGGGAGACCATGCCGAACGGGGTGTGCAGCATCCGGCCCCGGTACCAGGGGTCCAGCTTCTCCATCACCGCGAACAGCTGCTTGAAGTGCAGGATCTGGTCGGTGCCCACCACGTAGACGCAGCGGTCGAAGTTCCAGGTGCGGCGGCGGTACAGGGCGGCGGCGATGTCCCGGGTGGCGTAGATGCTGCCGCCGTCCCCCTTCTGCACCAGGCAGGGGGTCTGGATGCCCACGTCCTCCAGGTCGATGATCCGCGCCCCGCCGTCCCCTGCCTTGAGCAGGCCGGAGCTCTGCAGCAGGTCCATGGTGGCGCCCAGCTGGTCCTGGTAGAAGGCCTCGCCCATCTCCAGGGAATCGAAAGCCACCCCCAGCCGCTCGTAGATGCGCAGGAACTCGCGGATGCTGATCTTGCGGAACCAGGACCAGAGCCGGGCGGCCTCCGGGTCGCCCTCCTCCAGGCGCACGAACCAGGCCTTGGCGGTGTCGTGCAGCGCCGGATCCGCCGCTTCCGCCTGGTGGAACCGCACGTACAGCTGGAACAGCCGGTACAGCGGCGAGCGCAGCTTCTCGGGGATCGCTTCGGCCCAGGGGAAGTCCTGCTCCAGCTCCGGGTTGTCCTGCTCGGCCCAGGCCTTGTAGGCCGCCAGCATGGTGCCGAACTGGGTGCCCCAGTCGCCCAGGTGGTTCAGCCGCACCACGGTGCAGCCCAGGAAGCGGTTCACCTGGGCCAGGGAGTGGCCGATCATGGTGGAGCGCAGGTGGCCGATGGTGAACAGCTTGGCGATGTTGGGGGAGCTGTATTCCACCAGTACCGTCTCGCCGCTGGCGGGGGCGCTGCCGTAGGGCACGGTCCCCAGCAGGGCCTCCAGCAGGAGCCGGGCCCGCACCTGGGGCCGCAGCTTCAGGTTCAGGTACGGCCCGGCCGCCACCAGCTCGGCCCCGTCCACCTGGAGGCTCCCGGCCAGGTCCTTGGCCAGCTGCTGGGGGTTCCGGCCCAGGGCCTTGGCCGCGCGGAAGCAGGGGAAGGCGAAATCGCCCAGGTCCCCGGACCGGGGCCGGTCCAGCGTGATCTCCTGGCCCGGCAACGCCGCGGCCAGGGCCTGCTGGAAAGAATTTCTTGAACGCTCCATGACAATCCTTCATCCGGAAGCCAGGGGCCTCCAACCAGCATGAAGGAACCCGGGCTCCGCGGGAAGACCCAAGTTTAGCCTTTCAAGCAGTCTTTGCTCTTGATCCAAGGGTTTCTTGGGATATCATGATTGTTCGCCTCAAGGGGTGAACCCAACTGTGCAAGGAAGCCCTAGAGGCAGGAGACAGGATTCATGGCCAATCACAAGTCAGCCGTCAAGAAAGCCGCCCATGATGTGGAGGCCCGCCTGCGCAATCGCGCCAACCGGTCCACCCTGAAGACCGCCATCAAGAAGTTCCTGGTGGCCGTGGCCACCGGCAAGAAGGCGGAAGCCGCGACCCTGCTGCCCACCACCCTGGGCGTGGTGGACAAGGCCTGCCGGAAGGGCGTGCTGCACAAGAACGCCGCCAACCGCTACAAGAGCCGGCTGACCCTCAAGGTCAACGCCCTGGCGTAGGTTCGGCCCGGATTCGCGGCAAAGGCCCGGCCATGCGCCGGGCCTTTGCCGCGTACGCGAAGGGCGGGCAACAGCCTTGGCCAGCGTCCGCCGCCCCGGCGGGGAATGCGTGGCCGGCTTCCGGCCCGATCGCTTTTCCGTATGCCGTCATGTCAGACTTATCCAATTCTATTGGGACGGGGTCCGGCTGCTCGGACCCGAGGGGAGTTTCTTCTGAATCGATTGCTTGAGGCTGCCCGATGACCATTTCAGGAATTCTCCTGCTCCTCAACGTGGGCATCCTCTGGTGGCTGTTCCTGTCCGCCGGCAACCTGGGGCTGAAGATCATCATGCTGGTCCTGGCCGTGCTCAATTCCTGGTCGGCCCTGGAGCGCTTCCATGTGCTCCCCACCCACCTGGGCAGCCGGGCGATCATCCTGACCAGCACTGGCGTCAGAGGCTACCTGCCCAGGCAGCTGCAAGCCAGGGATTGACCTCCCCCCGTAGTCCCGCTTAGGGTCCCGCACGGCCGTTCCTACGGCGTCTTCAAGCTCGGCCGCGCCGGGGGCGGCGGGGGGTTGAGCTCGGCCCCGGCGCTGTCCAGGCGCTGCTCCGCCTTGCGGGTCTCGGTGCCGATCTGCCCGGAATCCTCGATCAGGGTGGGGGTGATGAAGATCGCCAGCTCGGTGCGGTTCTGGGTCTTGCTGTTGTTGGCGAACAGGCCGCCGATGATGGGCACCTTGCGCAGCCAGGGGACCCCGTTGTTGGCGGCCTGCTCCCGGGTGCGGATGATCCCGGCCAGCACCAGGGTCTCGCCGCTCTTGATGCGCACCACCGTGTCCAGGTCCCGCCGGTCCACCACCGGCAGCGAGACCGTGGTCTGCACCGTGGACCCGGGCGCCAGGCCGGGCACGCTGAGGGTCGACACGCTGGACACGTCGGAAATGCTGGGGTTCACCGACAGGGTGATCACCCCGTCGTCGCCCACCTGGGGCAGGATGTCCAGGATGATGCCCGTCGGCACGATCAGGGGGTTGAGCTGGGAGGTGGCGATGGCGCCGCCGGCGGCGGTGCCGGGGGTGATCTGGCTGCTGGGCATGGCGTAGGGCTGCTCGGTCACCACCCGCAGGATGGCTTCCTGGTTGTTGAGGGTCGACAGGCGCGGCGCGCTCAGCACCTTGAGCCGGTTGTCCAGGGCCAGGGCCGACAGGGTCGCCTGCACCCGCCCGCTCTGGGCCACCACCTGCAGCAGGCCCGGGCCGATGGTCACCGGCCCGGTGGACAGGGACGCGGACGCCGGGTTGCCGTTGCTGGAGAGCAGCCCCTGCCAGTTCATGCCGAACTGGCTTTCGTTGGTCAGGGTGACCTCGACGATGCGGGCCTCCAGCAGCACCTGCCGCTGGGTGCGCTGGCGCAGCTCCTGCAGGTAGGCCGACACCCGCTTCTGGATGGCGGGGTCGGCGCCCACCACCACCAGGCCGGAACTGGGCTGGATGAGCAGGGTCTTGCCGTCGCTGGTGAAGCCCCGGGAACCCGAAGCGCTGCCGCCCTGGCCCGCGGGCGCGGCCGGGGACGGCCCGGTGCCGAACACCAGGAGCATGAGCCCGCTTTCCAGGTCGGCCCAGGGATCGCTGGACAGCTCCGTCTCGACGCTGGAGGAGAAGGCCGAGCTGTTGCCGCCGGCGCCCGCGCCGGCTCCCGCGTTGCCCGCGGTCCCGGGGCTGCCGCCGATCCCGCCGTTGCCGGCGATGCCGCCGGTGCCGCCCTGGAGCACCTGGCCGGAGGCGTTCACCATGAACGATTTGGAACCGGTGCGGGACATGGCCAGCAGGTCCACATGGTAGAAGCGCATCATGCCGTCGCCCGGCTGGATCAGCAGGGTGCGGCCCTGGCGGACGCAGACCATGCCCAGGCGCGGCAGCACGTCGTCCAGGATCTCCTGGAGCCGCATGGCCTTCAGGTTCAGGCCCTCCACCCGGGTGTCCAGCCCCGGCGCGAAGATCAGGTTGAGGTCGGTGTCGGCCGTGGCCGCCCGGAGGATGTCCTTGAGGTCGGCCTGGTTCACGGCGATGTTCATCTGGCCGGGAGCCGGCGGGCCGGGCGGAGGCGCCTGGGCCGGAAGCAGCAGGAGGGGGAGGAGCGCTGGGAGGATCATGGGCGGCCTCCGCGGCGTGCCGCCGGCCCGGCCTCGGGCGCCGGGGCCCGGGACCGCAGGGAGACGGCCACATCCCCGGACGGACCGGCCAGGACCACGCCGTCGGCGCTGATGCGCTTGAGCACGTAGCCGTCGCCCACGGCCGCGCCCTGCTGGAAGCCGTGGCCGTTCATCCAGGCTTCCTTCCGGGTGTCGGTCTGGATGATGAAATCCAGGGGCGGCGGCGGGCCGGCGGCGGGCGGCGCCGGCTGGCGGGTGCGCGGCAGGGGGGGCTGGTAGAGGTCCTGCCATTGCGCCGGATGCAGCACCGCCTGGTCCTGGCGCAGCGCTCCGCCCAGGGCCCGGCGCCCCGCCTGGAGCAGGGGACCGGTCGCGTTGGCCGCGGGCGGCGGCGCCTCCAGGGCCTTGAGCTCGGCTTCCACGGCGGCGCCGGGAGCGGGCTTGGCGGCGAAGGCTTCAGGCTCGGCCGGGTCGGCCAGGACCGCCTCGCCGGCTTCGGGCAGCTGGCGCTCGAGGGCCGGAGCGGGCTGGTCCGGAAGGTTGCTCCATACGACGCCCGCCACCGCCACCGCCAGGGTGGGCAACAGCCAGCGCTTGTTCCGTTCGGCGAAGGACACGGCGATTCCTTATGGTTTCAGGTAGAGGTTGCGAAGCAGGAGGTACTGGCGCGCCCCGGCGCGGGCCGCGCCCGCCGCCGCGGCGGGGGCTTCCCAGCGCAGGCCCACGGGCTCCAGCAGGGGGTTCACCGCGGACACCGCGGACAGGGCCTGGAACAGCGCCCCGGTGGTGCCGCCGAGCTGCACTTCCAGCACCCAGCCCTCCACCTGGCATTCGGGAGCGTCGCTGCCGGCCCGGGGGGCGGCGGGGCCCTGGGCCAGGCGGGCCGGAAGGGTGAAGTCCGCGCTGATGGGGTCCAGGGCGGCGCGCATGGCGGTGACCGCCACGCCCCTGGCCTGGAGCACGCTGTCCACGTCGTTCACCACCCGGTTCACCTGGGCCAGCCGGGCGCCGTCCCCGGCCACCTGGGGCATCCGGGAGCGCCACGGGGCCGCCGGGTCTTCCAGGAAGGCCCGCTCCTCCCGGCTGACCGGGGTGAAGGCCTGGGGGGCCGGGCGGTCCTGGGCCGACCGGATCCGCCGCTGCAGGGCCGCCACGCGGCGGAGGGAAGGCCGCAGCAGCAGTCCGTACAGGCCCAGGGGCAGCGCCGCCAGCAGCAGGCCCATGACCAGGCGTTCCCGGAACAGGCTCATGGCGCGGTCCCCTCCAGGGTGAACCGGGTCAGCGCCGGGTCCGGCGCGCCCTGCTCGCCGCCGTCCCGGACGGTCACGTCCCGCAGGGGCTCCAGCTTCAGCCCGGGGAGCTCCGCCAGGCGGTTGAAGTAGCCGGCCAGGGCGCCCAGGGAGAACCCGGGCCCGGTGCGGGCGTCCCCCTCCACCTTGAACCGCAGCAGCAGGCCGTCGCCGGGCTCCTGGGTGATGTCCACCTTGCGCAGCTCCACGCCCCGGGTCGCCTGGAAGATCCGCACCCCCAGGCGCTCCAGCTGCTCCATGGCCCGCCGCTGCCGCGCCTCGGCCCAGCGCACCCGCAGCAGCCCGAAGCGCAGCCGCGCCGCCGCCTCCCCCTCCCGGGCCAGGGACTGGCGCCGCTCCAGGGCGGCTTCGGCCCGGGCGGCCTCCTGCTCCAGGGTGGCCTCGTGGCGCAGCAGGACCACCTTGGCGCCGGCGCCCAGCAGCAGCATCCCGGCCAGGGCGGCCCGCACCACGGCGCGGAACACCGCCCGGCTGCGGGCCTCCCGCACCTCCGCCGGGATGAGGTCCAGCCGGCCCTTGCGCCGCCGTTCCCGGTCCGCCCCCTGCGCCAGGAAGGGCCCCAGCTCCGGGGCGAGGTTGCCGAGGGTCAGCCCCAGGCTCCGGGCCGCCGGCTCCAGCACGTGCACCGGGCCCGCGGGCAGGCCGATGCAGCACAGCTCCGTGGGCGGCGCGCCCCGGTGCTTCTGCTGGATGAACTGCAGGGCCAGCGCCAGCGCCTCGGCCACCACCCGGGCCAGTTCCTGGCCGCCGGCCGGGTCCAGGGCCCCCGGGTCCAGCGCCGGGGGCAGCGGGAAGGCCCGGCTGAAGCGCAGGCTGCGGCCGCGGAAGAAGAGCAGGCGCGCCAGCCCGGGCTCCAGGGCCAGGTACAGGGCGCTGGGGTGGGTCTGCCGGGCCGCTTCCAGCACCGCCCGCTGCCAGAGGGTGGCGAACACCGGCCTGGCGCCCGCCGCCCTGAGCAGGCCGAGCCAGGGGTCCAGCTCCCGCCGGGGGCAGCTGGCCAGCCAGAGCACGTGGCCGCCTTCGGCCAGGGGATCGGGGTCCAGGGTGTGGGCGGCGCAGGGCGCTTCCGGCCGGTCCGCGGTGCGCAGCCACCGCTGCAGCACCGCGCCGCGCTCCCGGGCGGCGAGCGCCGGGGCCTCGGTGCACTGGAACTCCAGCCCGGGGCCGGCCAGCACCAGCTGCACCCGGGCCCGGGCCGGGAGCGCCCGGCGCAGGGTTTCCGCCCGGTCGTCCTGCTCCGGCGCGGCCGCCGGCAGCTCGGCCAGGAGCCCGCCGGCGCCGTCCAGCAGCCGCGCCCGGCCGTCCAGGACCAGCAGGGTGCAGCTCCGGGAGGCGCTCACAGGCTCACCCGCACTTCCCGGGTCTCCCCGGGCAGGAGATCCAGGGGGATCGAGAGCCCGGCGGCGTCCTTCCCGTCCGGGAGGCAGCGCACCTCCATCCCGCCGGAGGGAACCCAGAACACCGCGCTCTCGGACTTCCGGCCACCCAGGTGGTAGGGGTCGGTCCAGGCCAGGCGGCCGTCCAGCCCGCCCCCGTAGATGACCTGGATGATGCCCCTGGCCTGGGGCGCCGCCTCGATGTTCACGATGACGCAGGACCTGAAGCTGCTGAGGGCCGCGGGCACCGGCGGGTAGAAGAGGTTGCCCGCCCCCTCCCGGTGGCCCGGGCCCAGGCTGCGCACCTGCACGGTGCGCCGGTCCGGGTCGTAGACCAGGCCGATGGGGCTGCCCCAGGCGTCCACTGGGTCGGTGCCGCTCACCGGTCCGTACCAGTACGGCCCGTTGTAGCCCCAGTAGAACCCCGCGCCGTCATGCCGGCCATACACGGGCACCCGGCCGCAGCGGTTCCGGTCCACCAGGAAGGCCAGGCTGGGGTAGCTCCGGTCGGGGTCGAAGCCGAAATCGGCCCGCATGTTGCCAACCCGCCGGTCCCGGGCGCCGAACATGGCCTCGAAGGCCAGCTTGAGGCTCTTGCGGGTGGCGGTGTCGCGCCGCTGGTTGAGGATCTTCAGGGCCAGGGGCGCCATCATCCCGGCCAGGATGGTCATCACCGCCACGGCCACCGCCGCCTCCACCAGCGAGAAGCCCCGGCCCCGGCTATTCATTGAGGCCCCCGATCATCATGTAGAGGGGCATCAGCACCGCGGCGGCCACGAACACCAGCAGGCAGGCCATGAGGATCTTGATCAGGGGATCCAGCACCTGGAACGTCATGCGCACCCCCTCCTCCGCTTCCGCGTCGAACCGGGCGGCGGCCTTCTCCAGGGTCTCCTCCAGCTTTCCGGTCTCCTCGCCCAGGGCCAGCATGCGGATCACCAGCTGCGGGAACTGCCCGGTCCGGGCCGCCGAGGCCGCCAGCCCCCCGCCCTGCTCCACTCCGAGCCGGACCGCCCTGACGCCCAGCCCCAGGCGGGCGTTGCCGGTGGCCCCTTCGCTGAGGCGCAGGGCCTCGACCATGGGGATGCCGGCGCGCACCTGCGCCGCGAAGAAATGGGCGAAGCGCGCCAGGGCCATGCGCGACACCAGCGGTCCCGCCACCGGCAGCCGCAGCAGGGCGCTGTCCCAGGCCAGGCGGAAGCCCGGCCGGCGCAGGGCGAGGGTCACGGCGAACCAGGCCGCCGACGGCGCCGCCAGCAGCAGCCACCCGTAGCGGTGCAGGCCGTGGCCGACGGCCAGGAACACCCGGGTCACCGTGGGCAGGGGGATGCCCAGGTCCTCCAGCAGCTTCAGCACCGGCGGCAGGCTGAAGGCGCTGACCAGGAGCACGATGGCGCCCAGGAGGACCAGCAGGATGAGGGGATAGGTCGCGGCCTTGCGCACCTGGACGCGGAAGCCGTCGTCCCACTCCACCAGCTTGATCACCGCCCGCAGGGCCTGGTCCAGGCGCCCGGAGGCCTCCCCGGCCTGGATCATGCCCACGTGCACCGGCTGGAACAGGGCGGGATAGGCGGCCATGATGCGCGACAGGCTGGCGCCTTCGGCCATGCGCGCGGCCATGTCCGCCACCGCCGCCTCCAGGCGCGGCCGCTCGGGATTCCGGTAGTCGCGCAGGGCCGCCAGGGGCGAGAGGCCCACTTCCAGGTAGGCGGCGAGGTGCAGCAGGAGCTGGGCCAGGTCCTTGGCGCCCAGCCGGGCCTTGGCGGGATCGGGCACGGCCCTGGCGGCCGGGCTGGCCTGGATGAGGAACAGGCCTTCCCCGGCCAGCTCCCGGGCCAGGGCCGCTTCGGAGGCCACCACCCGCAGCCCCTTGCGGGTCCGGCCGGCGGCGCTGCGGGCGGTGAAGGCGAAGGCGGGCACGTCAGGCCTCGGCCACGGTCACGCGCAGGGCCTCGTCCAGGGAGATGACCCCTTCCCCGGCCAGGGCCAGGGCGTGTTCGTGCAGGCTGCCCTTGCCCTGGCTCCGGGCCAGGGCTTCGATCTCCGCCAGGGACGCCGCGCCGGCGATGAGTTCCCGCACCGGCGCGGTGACCGGGAGCAGGTCGTGGATGGCCCGGCGGCCCTGGATCCCGGTGAAGCCGCAGGCTTCGCAGCCCGCGCCCTTCATCCAGAAGCCCTCCGGTCCTCCGGCCAGGGCCAGGGCGCCGGGCTCCGGCGGGCAGGGCCGGACGCAGGACGGGCAGTTCAGCCGCACCAGGCGCTGGGCGTGGATGCCCAGGAGCGCCGCCGCCAGCTCCTGGGCGGAGACCCCCAGCTCCTTCAGGCGGGGGATGGCGCTCACCGGATCGTTGGTGTGCAGGGTGGCCAGCACCAGGTGGCCGGTCATGGCCGCGCGCAGGGCGATGCTGGCGGTCTCCCCGTCCCGGATCTCGCCCACCAGGATGATGTCCGGGTCCTGGCGCAGGATCGAGCGCAGGCCCGCGGCGAAGGTGAGGCCCGCCTTCAGGTTCAGGGACACCTGGGTGATGAGCGGGATCTCGTACTCCACCGGATCCTCCACCGTGACGATGCAGCGGTCGGCGGTGTTGAGCCGGTTGAGCGCCGAGTAGAGGGTGGTGGTCTTGCCCGAGCCGGTGGGGCCGGTCACCAGGATCACCCCGTGGGGCCGGGCCAGCAGGGCGGTGAAGCGCGCCAGCACCCGGTCCGGCATGCCCAGCTGCTCCAGGCCCAGGATCAGGTTGGACTTGTCCAGGATCCGCAGCACCACCTTCTCGCCGTGCTGGGCCGGCAGGAAGCTGGCCCGCACGTCGTACACCTTGCGGCCGTGGGGGAAGCGGAACTTGCCGTCCTGGGGCTGGCGGGCTTCTGCCAGGTCCACCTCGGCCATCACCTTCAGCCGGGCCAGCACCGCCGGCTGCAGGGCCTTGGGCAGGCTGGGGCCCTGGACCAGGGAGCCGTCCACCCGGAACCGGGTGATGACGGTGCGTTCCGCGGGCTGGATGTGCAGGTCCGTGGCCCGGTCCCGGAGCGCCTTGAGCAGGAGCTGGTCCACCAGGCCGGCGATGGGGGTCGCCCCCTCGGGCTGGGCCCGGTCCCCTTCGGCGCTGCGGATGGCCGCCGCCACCGCCTCCTCCAGGGTCACGCGGTCCCCGTAGGCCTCGGCCAGGGCGGCCTGGATGGCGTCCTCGGCGGCGCACGCCACCTCCACCCGGGCGCCGGTGTGGTTTTCCACCTCGGCCAGGGCGTCCAGGTCGAAGATGTTGGCCATGGCCAGCCGCAGTTCCCGCCCCTGGCCGGCCAGGGGGAGGACATTGAGCCGGCGGGCCATGGCCTCGGGCACCCGGGCCAGGGCTTCGGGAGCCGCGGCCAGCTCCGCCCCCGGCACGTAGGGCACCCCGCCCTGCTCCGCCAGCACCCGCGCCAGGTCGGCGGAGGTCAGGAAGCCCAGCTGGAGCAGGATCTCCCCCAGCAGGGCCCCGGTGCGCTGCTGTTCCAGCAGGGCCATCTCCAGCTGGTGCCCGGTGAGCAGGCCCCGGTCCCGGAGACGCTCCCCCAGCAGCCTGCGCGCGGGCAACGGACCAGTGATCGTTTCAGCCATGGGCGACGCCCCCGGGGCCTGGGTTGGGGATCCTGCGGTGGAAGCGCTAGTGGACCTGGACGGCGATGTTGGTCGCGGAGACGCCCTGGTAGTTCCACGTGTCCGGCGCGGTGCATGGGGCGGCCCCGCCGGCGGCGGGGAGGCCGACGTTGACCCGGTCGATCCGGTGGCTCTCGCCCGCGCAAACCACCCAGATGGGCCCGCCAAGTCCGTTGTTGGCGGCCATGCCGTTCTGGTTGTAGCCCAGGATGACATAGGCATAGCCCCAGGGATCGGCGGTATGGGCGACCTGGTCGGTCATGTAGGGGCCGCGGTATTGGAATTCCCGATCGCCCCAGGGGCCATAGCCGAACATGGCATTGGCCTGGTCGGACTCGTTGTTGTTGATTTCACTGGGCGCCAGGAACAGGTTCTCGAACCGTTGGACCGTCGGGGGGGCGCCGGCACCTTGGCCGGGAAGGTTGGCCGCCACGGGCACCGGCGCCGCCCCATCCACCGCGGCCGGGAGGAAGGCATTCAGGCGCGGGATATCCCCTGCCGAGTACCAGATGGCATTGCCTGCCCCGCTGGCGCCGTTGGGACCGCCGGGCGCCATCGGGCGGCGGGAGCCGGTGTCCTTCAACTGGTGGGCGATGGCGGCGACGATGACGTGGATGTCGTTCCTGGCCCGGGCATTCCGGGCATCCCGGATGCTCTTGAGGATCAGGGGGATGATGATGCCCGAAAGGATGGCCACCACCGCGATGGCCACCGCGGCTTCAACGAGCGTGAATCCCTTCCGTTTGTTCATCAACCACTCCTGTCATTTCATTGATGAAGATCACCTTGTTGAAACAGGTTATATTGTAAAATGTAATTATATATGACTTGCACTCATGACCATTCCAATGATACTGCTTTTAAATATTATTTGTTAATTTTTTTTAACGCATATAAGCGTTTGCAGCAAACAGAGATAGGGCCGGGAGCCGGTCCGGGGCCCGGCCTGGCCGCCGCCGGCCCGCTGGATGAGCATGCTGGTCCTGGAGACGCCGTCGTCAGGATCGGCGGTGTTGCCTGGGCCAATCCCGGCTCTCTAGCCGCACCAGGTCTCCGGAACCGCCACCGGCCCCCGGGGGACCCGGTCCCAGCGGAACCCGGGCACCAGGTCCTCCGGCCGGGCCGGCTCCGGCCGTTCCAGGCAGCCCAGGCTCCAGCCCAGCCAGCCCAGGATCCGCGGCATGGCGATGCCCCGGTGGGCCAGGAGCGCCAGCCCCAGCGCCCCGTCCCGCTTGCCCAGGCGGGCGCCCCCGGGTCCGGTCACCAGGCCCAGGTGGCCGTAGGCCGGCCGCGCCAGGCCCAGGGCTTCCTGCAGCCGGATCTGGGTGGCGGTGACGCCGCGCAGATCCGTGCCGCGCACCACCTCGGTGACCCCCTGGGCGCCGTCGTCCACCACCACCGCCAGGTGGTAGGCGAAGCAGCCGTCCCGGCGGTGCAGCAGCGGGTCGCCGGTGAGCTGGGCGGGATCGTCCCGCTGGGGGCCCAGCGCCAGGTCGGCCCAGTCCAGGGATCCCGCGGGCAGGCGGAAGCGCAGGGCGTCCGGACGCAGGAACGGCAGCGGCCGGTGCTGGCAGGTGCCCGGGTAGGGTCGCAGGCCGTCCTCCCCGTGGGGCGCCGAACCCAGCAGGGCCAGGTCCCGGCGGGTGCAGACGCAGGGGTACAGGCTCCCGGCCTGGAACAGCCGCTGCAGCGCCGCCTGGTAGGCCCCGTGCCGCCGGGACTGCCACAGCACCGGCCCGTCGCTCTCCAGCCCCAGGGCGGCCAGGTCCCGCAGCTGGGCCTCGCCCAGGGTGCCCCGGCAGCGGGCGGTGTCCACGTCCTCCATGCGCACCAGCCACCGGCCGCCCTGGGCCCGCGCGGAAAGCCAGGAGGCCAGGGCGGTGCGCAGGTTGCCCAGGTGGAGCTCGCCGGTGGGTGAGGGCGCGAAGCGGCCAATGCAGCTCATGGCAAGAGCATAGCCTGGACGGTGGAGGTGCGGCGGCCCCGGAATAAGGGTTTCAAATCCAAGTCCCCCTATAATGACCAGATGCGCTCATGGTCCCCCGTCTTTCGCGCCGTCCTGGCCCAGGCCGTGGCCTTCGGCTTCCTGGCCCTGGTGGTGCGGGCCGGACTGTTGCCCCGGGCCATCCACGGCGCCATGGTGGTGCTGCTGCTGGGCACCCTGGCGGTGGGCATGGGCCGGGGCCTGGGGCTCGGGCGGGGCTGGATCCCGTTCCTGCTGGGCTTCCCCTGGGCGGTGGTGCTGCTGCTGCGGCACCCGCTGCCGGGCTGGGTCTGGCCCGCGGCCCTGGGGGCGCTGCTGCTGGTCTACGGCGGCGGCGTGCTCACCCGGGTGCCCCTGTACAACTCCAACCGGGCCGCCTGGGAGGCCCTGCTGGCCCTGCTGCCGCCGACCCCGCACCGCTTCGCCGACCTGGGCGCGGGCCTGGGCGGGCCCCTGGCCTTCCTGGCCCGGGAACGGCCGGATTCCCGCTTCCACGGGGTGGAGGCCTCGCCCCTCACCTGGCTGGCGGCGCGCCTGCGCACCCTGCCCTGCCGCGGCAACTGCAGCCTGCGCTGGGGCAGCCTGTGGCGGGAGGACCTGGGGAGCTACGACGTGGTCTACGCCTTCCTGTCCCCGGCGCCCATGCCCCGGCTCTGGGCCAAGGCGGAGCAGGAGATGAAGCCGGGCAGCCTGCTGGTGAGCAACACCTTCACCGTCCCGGGCCGGGAACCGCTGCGCCGGATCCCGCTGCCGGGGCGAAAAGACGCCTGCCTCCTGGTCTGGCGGCTATAGCTTTTCAGCCGACCTTCTTCCGCTCCTCCAGCGCCTGTTCCTCCCGGGCCGCGGTGAACCGCGCCAGCCGGTCCAGGCCGTAGTCCTCGGTGATCTCCCCCACCAGGTCCCGCACCGGGATCAGGTCGTCCAGCTTCCAGCCGCTGCTGCCGGTGAAGAACAGCCCGGACTCCTTGTCCCCGCCCTGGGAATCGCCCAGGGTGTCGGCGATGCAGAAGCCGGCCTTGACGGCGCCCTTGCCGTGCTCGCAGGGGGAGACGCAGTTGCTGATGCAGCGGATGGCCGGCGCGGTGCCCTGGACGATCCGCCGGTGCAGGGCGGTCATCACGCCCCGGGCCGGCATGCCCACGGGCGAACCGTGCAGGGCGATGGTGGCCTTGCTGGACTGGAGGATCACTTCCTTGAAGTTGACGTGGGCGTCGCACTCGAAGGTGCCGATGAACCGGGTGGCCATCTGCACGCCGCCGGCGCCCTGGGCCATGAGCCGGTCGATGTCGCCGCGGTCCCACACGCCGCCGGCGGCGAGCACCGGGAACGAACCCCACTGGTCGCGCTCCTGCACCACGGAGGGGAGCAGGGCGTCCAGGGAGAAGGCCGGGTCGGTGCACTGCTCCAGGGAGAAGCCCTGGTGGCCGCCGGATTCGGGGCCTTCCAGCACCACGGCGTCGGGCAGGCGGTTGAACTTGCGCTCCCAGGTCTTGCAGATGAGCTTGAGCGCCCGGGCCGAGGAGACGATGGGCACCAGCGCCACGTCCCGGTCGCCCACGTAGTCGGGAAGGCTCAGCGGCAGGCCGGCCCCGGAGATGATGAGCTGCGCGCCGCCGGCCACGGACTCCCGCACCACCCGCTCGTACTCGTTGATGGCGCAGAGGATGTTGACGCCCACCGCGCCCCGGCCGTCGGCGATGCGCAGGGCGTCCTTGAGGATCCGCTGCAGGGCTTCAGTGTTCTGCAGGTTCTCCGGCTGGTCGGGGCGGCCGGCCCGGGTCCTGGCCAGGCCGGGATAGCGGTAGCCGGTGCCGATGGCCGAGACGATGCCCACGCAGCCGCTGCGGGCCGCGTTGCCGGCCAGGCGGTCCCAGGAGATGCCGATGCCCATGCCGCCCTGGATGATGGGGTAGGGCACTTCCAGGTTGCGGATCTTCAGGGTCGGCAGGGCCGGGGCCGGCTGCTCCACCAGGCTGTCGAACCCGGCGCCGCCCAGGGCCTCGCAGAGGCGCCGGCGGAACCCGGAGAGGAACTCGGCCGCGCCGTTGCGCAGCAGCGAAGGGGAGCGCAGCTGGAGCCCGGAGGCGCCGCGGGCCAGGAGCTCCCGGCCCTCCGCGGCGTCGCCGGACACCGGCGCGAAGCACGGCAGGGAACTGGACTTGAGCATGCGCATGAGCCGGTCGGCCAGGCCTTCGCCCTCGGCCGCCATGAGCGCCGAGGCGCCGCCCCGCTGGGCCGCGGCGGCCTCCTCGCCGTCGCGCACCACCACCAGGCGGGGCAGGCCCCAGGCGCGCAGGGCCTCGAGCCGCTCGGGCAGGAGATCGGATTCATGGATGAGGAAGCTGGCCAGCTGGTGCGCGGCGGAATCCAGGCGCGCCGAGAACTCGCCCAGGACGCCCCGCAGGTCCAGGCCCATGTGGCTCCGGCCGGAACGGCAGGCCTCGGTCAGGCGCCGGGAGAGGCTCTCCACGTCCGGAAACGCCGCCACCCGGATCACCCCCGCCCCGCCGGCCCCGGCGAAGCCCGCCGACAGCTGGTCGGTGGCGAAGGGATGCCACCCCTGGAAGAAGACGGGGGCCTGGAGCCCCATGGGCCAAGGCGCGCTCGTACCGGTCATGGACTTTCCTCCCATTCCGCGGAAACCTCACCGCTGGACAACCGCAAGAAGTGGGAACGATTTCCAACATCTTGTAAATAGCATGACCGAAAGGGGGCCGCAGGGGAACCATTGCGCAATGAAAGCCTTGGGACGCAAGGATTTGGCCGGGCCTCCCGGCGGCCTGCCGAAGCCATTTAATGAACCTTTTGTAGCGTGTCGGCATCCATGAAGGAGTCGCTGCCCCGGCCCAGGCCGGGTCCCGGGGCGGACCCAGGAGATACCCAGAGATGTCCAGTGCTTCGACCCGCACCTTGCTCACCGCCTGCATGGCCTCGTCCCTGCTGTTGGCCATGAATGGCAAACAAAAGACGCCCAAGCTTTCCGAAACCTTGGAACTGCCCTCCCTGGCGGAACCCGGCCAGGCCGCGGCGGCCCGTCCGGCCGGCCTGGGCGCCGGGGTTCCCACCCTGGCCCAGCTGGGATCGCGGCCCATGACCAGCGGGGCCAAGGCCCGGGCCGCGGCCAGGGTCGTCCCGGCCGGCCCCGGCGCCTTCGCCCGCAAGCCCCGGTTCCGGCCCCAGCCCACCGTGCCCATGGACCCCAGGGCCAGCCTGGGGGCGCCAGCCCTCCCGGCCCCGAAGCCGAGCTTCGCCGGCCACTACCGCCCCTTGCCGGACCCCCTGGCGGCGAAGTATGCCGCGCCCGTGCGGGCCGCAACCAAACCCGCCGCGGCCGCGGCGGAGAGCGTTCCCCACCTGGACCTGGGCGAAGTGTCCCTGGTCCTGGACGACCCCCGCGAGGGGGACGCCAGCTCCCGGGCCACCGCCGGTGCCCCCCGCGGGGGGGCCGGAGGCGCGGGCAGGCTCGTAAGAACGCTCAGCTTCCGCCTTTCGGACAGCCAGGTCCCGGAGCAGCCGGAGGCGGCGCGCCCGGCCCCGGAATCCGCGGCATCCTCCACGCTTCCGGACCAGATGGACGCCAGGTACTGCCGGATGCCGCCGAACCCCTGGCGCTACACCAATCCCACCGACGCCGAGCAGACCCTGGAGGTGGAATACCCCCATGGCAACGACAACGACGAGAGCTACGTCCGGTTCCAGGGCCATCCGGAGATCATCCACATCCTGAGGCGCGAGGGGAAGACCAGCCTCCCCATCCCGGGCGGGGAGACCATCCAGGTGGGGGTGGACGACGGCAACTACGTCAAGCGGTTCACCGTCAAGGACACCAAGGCCATGGCCATCCTCCCGCTGAAGCCCCGGAGCGAGAAGGAGGGATCCGAGTCGGATCCCTACACGACCCTGCTGGCGACCCTGCCTTGACGGGGCGGGAACCAGACGATGCTGGAAAGGTCATCAAATATAAAGAAATATTATAAATTATTTGACTAGTCAGCCATGCATGGCTATTCATTGTGGTGGGCTGGAAAGCTCGAAGGTGGAATCCTCGTTTCTTGAGATCTTCCCAATGGTTTATTAATGAACAGGCGCAAGGGGTTCACACTGGTGGAAGCGGCTGTGGCCATCGCGGTGGTGGCCATCCTCGCGGGCATCATCATCCCGATGCTGTTGAAAAACCTCCGGGACGCCCGGCGCGCCCGGGCCAGGAATGACCTGCAGGTCATCGCCGGCGCCATCGCGAACCAACTGAAGGACACCGGCTCCCGGCGTCCCTCGGACGTGGTCTTCAACCCCGGGGGCGGGCAGGTCCTGGCCTCGGGGGCGGGCAACCTGATGTGGGCCTCCAGGGGGCTGTTCCCGGCCACTCCCGGCGGACTCGGCGTGCCCGATGGAGCGCGTCCCGGCTACGGCACGGGCTACCGGAGCTTCCGGGTCCTGTTCACCGCCGACGCCCTGACCCCGGCCCAGGCCAACATGCTGTTCGGACTGCCCGCGGCGGGCGCGGGAACCGAGTTCCAGTACCGCGGTCCCTACATGACGCTGGCCATGGCCAACAGCTCCGATCCCTGGGGCCATTCCTACGTCATTCTCGGCTACAACAGGTTCGGCATGGAGCGGCATCGGCCGATCTGGGTCGTATGTGCCGGGGAAGCGGGCACCATCGCCGGGGACAACCTCAGGGGAGGCCCCGGAGCCCCGGGTCTTCTGGGCACGCCTCCGGCCAGCTGGAGCTATGCCGGCGCCTCTGCGACCAATATCGTCGTCCAGGTCAACTGATCGCCGGTCTCCCGGAGTTCCGGCGCAACGCTCCCATCCAGGCGGGGAGGCCAGGAACGGCGGGGATCCGGGAGGCGGAACCCTGGTTTTCCCAAGTTAAAAAATAACTGTCAATCATAAAAAACCATGGTATACAGAGAAGTGGCGAATCTAATATTAATTGAAAATCGCCATAATATTCTAGGTAAAAGCAAAAAAATGTTATCAATTAACGCATTTTTTTGTTAGGAACTATTAATGAAAAAGCCAAAGGGATTCACTCTCGTTGAAGCGGCGGTGGCCATCGCTGCGGTGGCCATCCTGTCCGGCATCATCATCCCCCTGCTGCTGAAGAACCTCCGGGATGCCCGGCGCGCCCGGGCCAGGAACGACCTGCAGGTGATCGCCGGCGCCATCGCCAGCCAGCTGAAGGATACCGGTTCCCGGCGGCCCTCGGCCCAGTCCAGTGCGTTCAACCCCCGCGCCTCGGGAACCGGCAACCAGATGTGGGCTTCCAGGGGCCTGTTCCCGGCCACCGTGGGCGGGGGCGGCGCGCTGATCATGGGGAACCTGGCGAACATGGTCAATCGCCAACAGTTCGGTGATGGCCCCCAGAGCTTCCGGAATCTGTTCACCTCGCCCACCGGTCCCAACTCGCTCAACCCGGTCGAAGCCAACCTGCTGTTCGGTTTTCCGGCCCCGGCCGGGGGTGAGGAGTTCCGCTACAAAGGTCCCTACCTGACCCAGGCCATGGCCAACGCCTCGGATCCATGGGGGCGTTCCTACCTCATCATCGGCTACAACCGGAACGGCATGGCCGGGAACCTGCCCATCTGGGTGGTCTGCGCCGGGGAGTCGGGCACCATCCTCAGGCACAACCTCACGGGAGGCGCGGGCGTCGCCCCGCTGCTGGGCCTGGCGCCACGCCAATGGGATTATACCGGCCCCTCCTCGACCAACATCGTCCTTCAGGTCCATTAGTGCCCGACCCCGCCCGGGGTTGGTGTCTTGTTGCTGCGCCAGGTTGCATGAAAAAACCCCTCGAGTTGTCTGTTCACCCCCACCAGGAGAGATCGATGAAACGTCGGAACGGTTTCACCCTCGTTGAAGCTGCAGTGGCCATCGCCGTGGTGGCGATCTTGTCGGGCATCATCATCCCCTTGATCCTGAAAAGCATCCGCGATGCCCGGAGCGCCCGGGCCAGGAACGATATCCATGTCATCGCCGCCGCCATCGCCCACCAGCTGAAGGACACCGGTTCCCGCCGGCCGAACGCCGCCGCGGGTCCCGGTGCCGCGACCGGGGTGGGCAACGCGGTCTGGTATTCCGCCGGCGATCGCCCGGGCCTGACCAACGCCGGAGGCTTGATGGCCGGTGTCAACCTGCCTCCCGTGGGTGCCGCCGCCGCGGGCGGCCCCGCCGCCGGGACCTTCGCGCAGCTGTTCCTGGCTCCCAACGCCAATCTTGGCTACACCCTGAACCAGGCCAACGCCCTGTTCGGGTATCCGGCATGGGCCGGCGAACGGGAATTCCAGTACCGCGGCCCCTACATGACCCAGCAGGCGGCGACTTCCACCGATCCCTGGGGCAACGCCTACATCATCCTGGGCTACAACGAGACCGGCCAGGCCGCGAACGATGGGCAGGGCGGGCCCATCTGGGTGGTTTCCGCAGGGGAGGGGCGCACCATCAATGGCGCCAACGTGGGCGCCGCCGGGGCCGGCAATGCCCCATGCACCGTGCCGCCCGTCTGGAACTACACCAACGGTTCCGAACACAACATCGCGCTCCAGGTCCACTAGTTTTCAATTGACCTGCACCACGAGGTTGGTCGCCGAGGGCCCCGCGTAGGTCCAGGCGTGGGCACGGTTCGCTCCGTGCGGGGGGGGCACGTCCCACGCGGAGACGCCGAGAAGGTTGTCCGCGGTGATCCCCCCGGATTCCCCTGCGCAGACCACGTAGATCGGCCCCCCGGTGCTTCCGCAGCCACGGTTGTAGCCGAAGATCATGTAGCGGTGCCCCCAGGGATCCGCCTTCTCGGCCATCTGCCGGGTCAGGTACGGACCCCGGTAGCCGTTCGCGGTGGGGGACTGCAGTGCCCACTGGACGAACAGGTCCTTGGCCGTCTGGAACGCCAGGGGGTCGTCCGGGCCTGGCGTGAACAGGTTCACGAAGGTGTTGACGTTGAACGGGGCGAGCGGATAGAAATCGCGCGGGTAGTGCCGCCGCAGCGCAAGCGGCCAGAGGTTGTTTTGCGGCCAGCAGATCCATACGTCGTTTCCCGCGGAGTACCAGATGCCCCCACTGGTCAGGGCGTCACCCCGGGCGGTGCGGAACCGGGGCCGGCAGGCGGTGTCCTTGAGTTGCTGGGCGATGGCGCCGGCGATGACCTTGAGGTCGGCCTTGGCCCGGGCGATCCGCGCGTCCCGGATCGCCCGCAGGACCAGGGGGACCAGGATCCCTGCCAGGATGGCCACCACCGCGATGGCCACAGCGACTTCCGCGAGGGTAAAGCCGGATGGTTTTTTCATGCCGTTTCCGGGTGAGGGTTCAGGGGATCGGGAATCGTCCGTTGGGTGGACCGGGAAAGGAAATTTCCGTCTTCTATAATCTATACATTGTACCCTTTCCCGGATCGTTCGGTGGCTGGATCCGGCGGATGCTGAAAAAAAGTCCGGCAGGCGTGCGGCGGCCACGAACCCCAGCGGGACGCCGACAGGCCGGGGAGTCCTGGCCCGCCAGGCCAGCCGCCGGCATCCCGGCCTGAACCCCTTTGGGCCATGCGCATGCTTGGCAAAAAATCGCGGCCTTACGGACGGCGCTGATCCCCGGAGAACGCCCCCGGCACCGGCGCGGTGCGCCCTGCGCCCTGGTTTCCCGCGGAAAGAGATTCTCATAATCCCGGACCCAGGTCGTTTTCCAGGTTAGATTTAAGAGTTTGATCAGGATTCCGAAAGGTGAATAGGGAGCCTTTACATGTTTTTCATAATCGGATTGGTCATCGTGTTCGGCGCCGTGCTGGCGGGGTACAGCATGGAGGGTGGCAAGATCAAGATCCTCATGGAGCCGCTGCCGGCGGAAGGGACCATCCTGCTGGGCGCGGCGCTGGGCTCGTTCCTGGCCGGCAACACCATGAGCACGATCAAGTCGGTGGTGGCCAACATCGCCAAGCCGCTCAAGGGCAGCCGATACACCAAGGCGGTGTACATGGAGTCGCTCATGCTGCAGTACGAGGTCTACGTGAACATCAAGAAAGGCGGCCTGCTGGCCCTGGAGCAGGACGTGAACGATCCGCACAGTTCCACCATTTTCAAGAAATACACCACCATGCTGGGGGACCACCACGCCCTGGACTTCTTCTGCGATTCACTCAAGCTGCTGATCAACGGCTCGGCCAAGATCGACGAGATCGACCAGGTCATGGACATGGACCTGGATGTGCACCACATGGAAGCCGCCGCCCCCGGGGCCTCGGTGAACACCATGGCCGACGCCTTCCCGGCCTTCGGCATCTGCGCCTGCGTCATGGGCGTGGTGGTGACCATGGGCTTCCTGGACCAGCCGCCCAACGTCATCGGCGGCCACGTGGGCGCCGCGCTGGTGGGCACCTTCCTGGGCATCTTCCTGTCCTACGGCGTGTTCGGGCCCCTGGCCAAGAACATCGACCAGGTGAACGCGGCCGACGGGCACTTCTTCATGGCCATCCGGGCCGGCCTGGTGGCCTTCGGCAACGGCGCGGCGCCGGTGACGGCGGTGGAGTTCGCCCGGCGCAACATCCCCTCCCCCGAGCGCCCTGGTTCCCAGGAACTCGAGGAAGTGGTCCGCCAGATCAAGCCTAGGTAAGCACCCATGGCCGAACCGCAACCCGAAGTCAAAATCAAGTTCATCAAGAAGAAGGGTGGCCATGCCGCCGCCCACGGCGGGGCCTGGAAGGTGGCCTACGCCGACCTGGTGACCGCCATGATGGCCTTCTTCCTGCTCATGTGGCTGCTCAACTCCACCACCTCCAACACCAAGGCCGGCATCGCGGGGATGTTCCAGGATCCGGACTTCTTCAACACCGAGAAGGGCAAGGCCATCCTCACCGAGTACGCGGTGGAGAAGTCCGGGATCCTGCCCGGGGGCAAGGGCATGAAATCGGCCCCGGACGGCGGCGAGGGGGGCCCGCCGGCGGCCGAGGCCGATCCCGGCGAGCAGGAGCGCCAGCGCATGGAGGAGACCGCCCAGACCATCTCCAAGGCCTTCAACGAGGACAAGCTGCTCTCGGCCTTCAAGGACCAGATCAGCTTCGAGTTCACCGACGAGGGGCTGCGCATCCAGATCCAGGACAAGCTGAGCCAGGTGCTGTTCGATTCCGGCTCGGCCAAGCTCAAGCCCTACACCCTGTCCATCCTCAAGGAGATCGCCCAGGAGCTGGGCAAGCTGCCCAACCACCTGCTCATCGGCGGGCATACCGACGCGGTTAAATACCCGGACCAGACCTATACCAACTGGGAGCTGAGCGCCGACCGGGCCAACTCCGCCCGGCGGGTGCTGGAGGCTTCCGGGGTCCAGCCGGGGCAGGTGCAGCGGGTGATCGGCTACGCCGACAGCGTCCCCCTGGAGAACCACGAACCCACGGATCCGCAGAACCGGCGCATCTCCATCGTGGTGCTGTCCAGCGCCACCGAGAAGGCCGAGGTGCAGCGGGAGAAGAGCCAGCCGCCCAGGGCCGCCGCCAAGCCCGCCGCGCCCTGAGCGCCTTCAGCAGGCGATGCGCACCACCGCGTCCAGGCCGTGGCTGCGGCCCTCGGTGCGCGGCAGGATCAGGGTGCGCACCCCCAGGGCCCCGGCCGCGCCGTCGTCGTAGGGATTGTCCCCGACCATGAGGGCGTTGGCCGGGGCGGCGCCCAGGGCGTCCAGGGCCAGCTGGAAGATGGGCGCCTGGGGTTTCACCACGCCCGCCTCGAAGGACAGCACCACCGTGTCGAACAGGTGCAGCAGGCCGCCCCGGGCCAGGACCGGGCGGATGTCCCGGGCCACGTTGGACACCACCGCCAGCCGGGCCCCGCCCCGCTTCAGCGCGGTGAGCGTGGGCAGGCTGTCCTCGTAGGCCATCCACATCTCCGGCATCACCTCGTAGTAGGCCTGGGCCAGGTCCGGGTCCATGTCCGGCACGCGGCCCATGAGCTCGCCGAACAGCTCCCGGTGGCGCCGGGGCGACAGGTCCCGCTGGTTGTCCGGGTCCACCGACCGCACGTCGTCCCAGAGATGGTAGACCCCCTGCACCAGCGCCTGGTGGCGCCCGGCCCCCAGCGCGGTCAGCAAGCTGCCCGCGCGCCCGGTGCGGGTCCAGGCCGCGTCCAGGGCGGCGACGGGGTCGCCCCCGTCCACCAGGGTCCGATGAAAATCGAACAGCACGGCCGTGATGGGCCCGAACTGTGCAACGCTGCGCAGCTTCGCCATGGATGATCCTTTCGCCTCCGGCGGAGCCAGCCCCCGCCCTACCAGACTATCCAGCCTTGGGCGGCCTAGGCGATGATCGCCGTGCTGGCGTGGAGCACCCCTTCCACGGCGAACTCGAATTCCAGGAACTCCGGGTGGGCCTGGAGCTGCAGGTACAGGTCCTCGTAGGTCCTGGCCACCATCCGCCGCTGCTCGCAGGCGAGGTCGTCCCAGGACGGCGTGTGGGTCCAGAAGGTGCGCCCGAAGATCTTGTACTGCCTCGGCTCCCGCCGCAGGATGCGCAGGAGCAGGTTGCCGCTGTCCGGGTCCACGCCGAGCACGACCCGGAAATTGGGCGGCGGCACCAGGCCCTGGAAGATCCGCAGCAGTTCCGCGCGGCGCTTGTTGGCCGACCGGGGGTCCTCGGGGGGAAGTCCGTAATTCATTGGCTGTCTCCAGGCAGGTCCGATGCCGTGGGGCGGCGACGATTCCCTGGCTGCCACCTTCCGGGGGGTCTTGGGGAGGACACCCCGGGGCGGGCGTTCCCCCTGGGGAGGCCCGGTGGCACACGTGTTAATTTAACGTTTATAAATATGGGCAGGACCGGGACGAATGCAATCCTTCTTGAATTCTGCCAGCGACCCGCGCCTACCCGTGGAACTGGGTCAGGATGCTGCCGGAGGAGACGATGAGCCCGCCCGGGAAGGACATGGGGCCCACGGGCTGCGGAGGCATGACGGCCAGGGCGCATGGCGCCAGGAGCGCCGCCTAGCGTCCCGGGGGCCGGTCGCCATCCCCGGCAAACGAACGCGCCCATTTCCTGTTGACATGACATCAAACGGCAACAAATAATATTAAATCGATAACAAAACGAAACACGATTGCGGGAGGATCCCCATGAAAGCGCGACTATTGCCCATCTACTTCAAGTCAGGGATGGACGACGAATTTGCCAGGCAGTTCCGCACCCTGGCCGCCCAGCTCGCAGGCGAAGCGGACTTTCTGGACCCGGTGCTGCTCGGCGAGCACCTCCCCGAGGCCGACGCCATCGTGTTCCCCCAGCTGATCGGCGATGCCTTCAAGGCCATGGACCAGCTGCTGGCCCTGGACCGTCCGTTCCTGGTGCTGACTTCGGAATTCTGCACGGTCGCCATGTGGGACTGGGAGATCGTCAGCCTGCTCAAGGCGCGGGGCGCCACGGTCTTCACGCCGTATACCCGGGACCAGGCCAGGACCATCTGCAGGGCGCTGGGCGCACGCCGGCAGCTGGCGGCCTCCAGGTTCCTGGTGTTCCAGGACGACCCGGGCGAAGGGATGCAGGCGGAGATCTTCAAGCGCTTCTACTGGTGGGAGGCGTCCTGCACCCAGGCGATGCAGGACCGCTTCGGGGTGACCGTGGAGAAGCGGAGCTTCCGCAAGCTGGGGGCGGACGCCAAGAACGTCACCGATGCCGACGCCGACACCGTGATCCGGGAACGGGGCCTGGGCGGCGACGGCGTGGGCTGTGGCCCGCTGCGCAGCGCCGTGAAGCTCTACCTCGCCCTGCAGCGGGAGATCGCCGGAGACCCGGCCATCCGCGGCTGCGGGATCAACTGCCTGAACGAGTCCATGTATTCGGACACCACCCCCTGCCTGGCCTGGGACCTGCTGTTCAAGGACACGGGCCTGCTCTGGGCCTGCGAGGCGGACACCATGTCGCTGCTGACCCAGTACCTGGTCCACGAGTCCCTGGGCGGCTCGATCATGATGAGCAACGTCTATCCCTTCCTCATGGGCCAGGCCGCCTTGAAGCACGAGCGGATCCAAGCCTTCCCCGAGGTCGACCACCCGGAAAACCATCTCCTGGTCGTCCACTGCGGCTATTTCGGCATGGTCTGCTCGGACCACTGCCGCTCCTGGAGCCTCAAGCCGAAGGTGCTGGCCATCGTCGACGAGAACGCCATCGCCCTGGACGGCGAGTTCCCCACGGGGCTCGTCACCCTGGCCAAGATCGATCCCCTGCTGCGTAAGCTGCAGGTCATCCCCGGCGAAATCGAGAACTACGCCGGCTACCCCGGCTCGGATTGCCGCAACGGCGCGGTGGTCCGGGTGAACGACGGCCGGGCGCTCATGAACTCCCTCTACTCCCACCACCAGTGCTTCACCACCGGCGACCGGGCGCTGGAACTCGACCTGGTGGCCCGGGCGTTCGGCCTGGAGACCTTCCAGCTCTGACCTCGCCCGTACCCGGCAAGCGGGGGGCCCCATGGCCCCCCGCCTGACATTTGTCCCCGCTCCTAGAACACGCTGTCGGGGAAGTAGTAGCTCTTGGCGTTCTCCCGGGTGACCATCTCGGAATTGAGGACGATGCGGATGGGCAGCTTCTTCTGGTAGAAGCCAGGGAAAGCCTGGCCGCGCAGGCCCTCCACCGAGAGGGAGACCGCGGTGGCCACGCAATCGGGGGGGTAGGTGGTGTCGGCGCGGACGAGGGGGTCGTTGGCCATGATCCGCTTCACCATGTTCTTGGAGGCGGCGCCGCCGAACATGATCTTGATGTCCTTGCGTCCCGACTCCTTGTAGGCCTGCAGGCAGCCTTCCAGCATGTCGTCGTCGGCGGTGTACACCGCGGTGATGTTCGGGTACTTCTGCAGGTAGTTCTCCATGATGGCCAGCGCCTTCTCCTTGTTCCAGTAGCCGGGCTGGCAGTCGAGGATCTTGATGCCGGGGTACTTGGCGACGATGGCGCGGGTGGTCCGGGTGCGGATCTCCGTGACGACGCAGGGCACGCCCTCGATCAGGACCATGTTGCCCTTGTAGTCCATGTTCTTGCAGATCCACTCCACGGCGTTGCGGGCATAGGCTTCGTCGTCGTTGGAGAGATAGACGTCATAGGCGGGCTTGGTGATGCCGCGGTCCATCATGACGATGTAGATCCCCTTGGCGTAGGCCTTCTCCACCACCGGAGTGATGGAGGAATCGCAGGGGAAGATCACCAGGCCGTTCACGCCCTGGACGATCAGGTCTTCGATGTCGGCAGCCTGCTTGGTGACGTCGCCGGCGGTGCGGAACAGGAACTTGACGTTGGGATCCTTCTTCTCCCAGTCGCCGATGGCCTTCTTGGCCCACCAGTTGGCGCCGGCCATGTACCCGGCGGCCGCCGTGGGCATGGTCACGCCCACCGTGATCTTCTTCGTCGCCAGGGCACCCTGGGCGAACACGTGGCTGCCCAGGGCGAACAGGCAGATCAAGAACACCAGGAATCGTTTCATTGGGACATCTCCTTGGAGGAAAGGGGCCCAGGAATGGGCCGGCAAATGGGACTGCTCAGGCTTTACGCCGCTGGATCAGGACCGCGCCGATGATGACGAGTCCCTTGACCGTGCCCTGCAGGTAGGGCGAAACCCCGGCCATGTTAAGCATGTTGTTGATGACCCCGAGGATCACGGCCCCGACCACGGTGCCCCAGATGGTGCCGGAACCGCCGGCCATGGCCGTGCCGCCGATGATGACCGCGGCGATGGCGTCCAGCTCGTAGTTCACCCCCAGGGTGGACGACCCCACCCCGTTGAAGCGCATGGAGATGAGCACTGCCGTGACCCCCACCACCAGGCCGTTGACCAGGTAGGTGAGGAAGACGATCCGGTCCACGTTGATGGCGGCGTACAGCACCACCCGCTGGTTCGAACCCACCGCGCGCACGTAGCGTCCGTAGCGGGTCCGCAGCAGGATGACCGAGAAGAACACCGCGATGGCCATCATGATCCACACCGGCACCGGGATCATGAGGAAGGTGGCGGACCCGATCTCCGAATACAGGTTGTTGGTGGAATTGAATTCGCCCGCGTTGCCCATGAACAGGCAGAGCGAACGGAAGATGGCCATGGTGCCCAGGGTCACGATGAACGGGGCGATGCGGCCCTTGGTGATCATCAGGCCGTTGAGCGCCCCGCTCAGGGTGCCGACCGCCAGCGCCACGGCCACCGCGCCCAGCACCCCCACCCATTCCGGACGGCCCGCTTCGCCCAGGGCGTTCATCGCCAGGATGGCCAGGGCGCCGGCGAAGCCCGCCATGGACCCCACCGAAAGATCGATTCCGCCCGCGATGATGACGAAGGTCATGCCCAGGGCGATGATGCCGGTGTAGGAGACCTGCCGCAGGATGTTGAAGAGGTTTTCCGGCTGCAGGAAATGGGAACTCAGCGTGGCGGAGACCACCAGCAGGATGGCGAGAGCGATGAGACTCCCGTAGCGCTCGGCGCTGAATTTGTTCCGGGTGGCGATGCGTCCCATGGACTAGGCTCCTTCTCTGATGCCGGTGGCGAGATACATGATTTCCTGCTCGTTCACGGCCTCGCCGGTGACGAACCCGGCGGCGCGGCCTTCCCGCATCACCAGCACCCGCCGGCACATGCCGATGATCTCCTCCAGCTCCGAAGAAATGAGGATGATGACGATGCCCTTGGCGGTCAGTTCGTTGATCAGGCGGTAGATGTCCTGCTTGGCCCCCACGTCGACCCCCCGGGTGGGCTCGTCCACGATGAGCACCCTGGGCTCGGGATCAAAGCATTTGGCCAGGGACACCTTCTGCTGGTTGCCCCCCGAAAGTTCGTTGAGGCACTGGGCGGTGGAGGCGGACTTGATGGCGAACAGCTGCTTCAGCTGCTGGGCCCGGGCCACCTCGCGCCGCCGGTCCACCAGGCCCAGCGGGCCCCGGGTGTAGCCCGGCAGGGAGACCAGGGTGACGTTCTCCTCGATGCTGAACGGCACCATGACCCCGGAGCCCTGGCGATCCTCCGAAAGGTAGCCGATCCCCGCCGCCACCGCGTCCTTGGGCTTGTGCCCGCGGAGTTCCCGGCCCTGGATGGCGATCCTGCCGGAGGCCCGGCGCAGCCCCATGATCGCTTCCGCCACTTCGGTCCGTCCGGCGCCCACCAGGCCCGCCAGGCCGAGGGTTTCCCCGGCCCGGACGGCGAAGGAGATGTTCTCGAAGGCCCCGGGCGACGAGAGCCCTTCCACCTCGAACAGCACGGGCGCGTCCGCGGCCGGTTCCACCAGCCGCGGGAAGATGTCCGAAAGCTCGCGGCCCACCATGCGCCGGGCCATCTCGGCGGGGCTCAGGTCGGCGATGGGGGCGCTGTGCACCCGTTCGCCGTCCCGGAGCACCACCACCCGGTCGCAGATCTCCTCGATCTCCCACAGCTTGTGGGAGATGTAGATCAGCGCCAGGCCCCGGGCGCGCAGTTCGCGCAGGACCCGGAACAGGCTGTCGATCTCGATCCGGGTGAGGACGGTGGTCGGCTCGTCCAGGATCAGCACCCGGGCCTTGTGCGCCAGCGCCTTGCAGATCTCCACCAGCTGCTTCTGGGCCGCCGAGAGCTCGGTGATGCGGGCGTCCGGATCCACCGACGCCGAGAGCTCGGCGAGCAGCTCGCGGGTGCGGGCGCGCATGGCGGCCTGGTCCAGGAAGCCGCCCCGGGTCCGGATCTCCTCGCCGAGAAACACGTTTTCCATCACCGACAGGTCCGGGCAGAGGTTGAATTCCTGGGGCACGATGGAGACCCCGGCGGCCTTGGCGTCCGAAGGGTAGCGGAAGGTCACCGGCTGGCCGTCGATGAAGAGCGATCCCGCGGTGGGCTGGTAGATGCCGGAGAAGATCTTCATGAGGGTCGACTTCCCGGCCCCGTTCTCGCCGATGAGGCCGAGCACTTCGCCGGCATGCAGTTCGATCGAGATATCGTTGAGGACCGTGACCGTCGAAAAGTCCTTGCGGATCTTCTCGGCCCTGATGATCGCCTCTGGCATTCATGCTCCCTTGGATAGGCAGGCCTATCAGCGCTTGGGCGACCCCGCGCAGGCCGGGTCGCCAAGGTTCGATGCTTTCAATCCCGGCCCCCCGCCCCTGGCTCCGTGCCGGCGGTGGCGGGGCCGGGCCGGTTCAGCCGAGTTCCAGCGTCCTCCCGGTCGCCGCCGAGGCCAGCCCCGCCTCGAGCACTTGCATCTCCATCATCCCGTCGTAGAAGTCGGGGCGGATGCGGGTCCGGTTCTGGACCGCGGCGACGAAATCCACCACCGCGTGCACGAAGCCGTGCTCGTAGCCGATGATGTGTCCGGCCGGCCACCAGTGGGACATGTACTCGTGGCAGGCCTCGGTGGCCTGGATGGTCCTGAACCCCTGGGCGTACTCCGGGTCATCGGCCGAAAAATAGCTCAGCTCGTTCATACGCTCGAGATCGAAGAGGATGCTCCCCTTGTCCCCGTAGATTTCGAAGGTGTTGTAGTTCTTCCGGCCAAGGGCGAAACGGGAGGCCTCGAAGGAGCCGAGGGCGCCGTTCTCGAATTCCACCAGCATGAAGGAAGCATCCTCCACCGTGACCTTGCCCATGCCCGAGCCGAGGCTTCCCCCCTTGAACGTGCCGGCCACCGCCGCGTCGGCCAGGGGCCGTTCGGTGATGAAGTGTCCGGTCATCCCGGTCACCCGCTTGATGTCGCCGACCAGGTAGCGGGCCAGATCCACCGAATGGGAATTGAGGTCAGCCTGGGGCCCGGATCCTGCCGTCTCCTTGCGCAGGTGCCAGGTGAGGGGGAAGGCCGGGTCCACGATCCAGGACTGCAGGTAGGCCCCGCGCCAGTGGAAGATCCTGCCGATCCGGCCTTCGTCGATGAGCTGCCGGGCCAGCCGCACCGCGGGGCAGCGCCGGTAGTTGTGGTTCAGGTAGTGGGTGACCCCGCTGGCCTGGGCCGCCAGCCACAGCTGCTCCGCCTCGGCCGCGGTCAGGGCCAGGGGCTTTTCGCAGAACACGTGCTTGCCGGCCTTGATGGCCGCCATGGCGATCTCGAAGTGAGTGCAAGTGGGCGTGCAGATGTCCACGATGTCCACATCGTCGGCCTGCACCACCTGCCGCCAGTCCTGCTCCGTGCGCCGCCAGCCCCACTGCGCGGCGAACTCCGCCAGCTGGGCCTGGTTCCGCCCGCAGGCGACCTGCAGCACCGGCCGCGCCGCCATGGCGAAGAATTCGGGCGCCCGTTTCCACGCATTGCTGTGGGCCTTGCCCATGAACTTGTGCCCGATGATGCCGACCCTGAGCTCTCTCATGCCATCCGTCTCCCTGAGCTTCCCGACCTTCCCGATCACCTCGACGCCCTAGCCGACCAGGGCGGCGATCCGTTTGAGTTCCGCGATGCTCTTGGCCACCGCCGCATCCTCGTCGCCGTGGTAGTCGGGATGCAGGAAATCGATTTCCACCGCCAGGAACCCCTTGTAGTCCGCCGCCTTCAGGATCCTGGCCAGCGCGAGGTTGTCCACCAGCCCGTCGCCCACCGGGGTCGTGGCCAGGAAGTGCCAGTGCTTCACGTTCTGGCCCTTCTGCGGCTTGAGATCCTTGACGTGGGTGGCGAACGTGTGTTTGGCCAGCTTCTTCATCCCGTCGATGGGATCGTCCTGCACCCGCATGAAATTGCCCGTGTCGAAGTTGATGCCGAAGTTCGGCGAACCCACTTCCTCGATCAGCCGCAGCATCTCGTCGGAATCGAAATCGATGTGGTTCTCGTCGGCGATCCTGAGGCCCAGGCGCTCGGCTTCCCGCGCGGCGATCTTGAACTGCCTGGCCAGCCGCTCCAGCTGCGGGCCGTGCTCCGCGTAGCGGAAGGAGAAGCTCGAGCCGGTCACGCGCATGGTGTCGGCGCCGATGGCCAGGGCGTATTCCATGGACCGCATCATGTGGTCGAAGGCCTTGGCGTTCTGCCCGCCCTCCAGGCCGTCGGGATGGCCCCAGGCGAACACCCGGTCCAGGTGCTGGGCATCCAGCAGCTGCTTGAGGTCGGCCAGGTAGGACGGCTCGAAGGAGGGAATGAAGCACGACTCCAGCGACACTCCGTCGACCCCCAGTTCCGCTGCCCGCAGGACGAACTGTTCCAGCGACATGGGCCTGGACGGCTGGTCCTGGTCTTCGTACACCTCGCCGAAGAACCTGTGGTAGCAATAGCTGTCGATTCCGACTTTCATCTCGTCCCTCCTGCCCAGGACCGGGAGCGCCCAGTCAGCTGCATTGTGATTTTGATACTACGTTACTCCCATTTTCTAGCGTATTGACAAAAATATTTAAAAAAACGATAAGCAACCATCAATCGTTGCGAAGGACAAAATTCACATAACTGCTTCAATTTTAATACTTAAATTTGATTGGCAATATCATTTGATTTAATATTTATATATTGCTCGACCCGACGGCTCATCCCCCGCGCCACTCCGGCCAGGCCCTGCACCACCCCGGCCTGGCATTCCACCCCATCGTTCCGCCCATCCGGCCCGTTCCAGGATCGCCCCGGATAACAACAAGATCCTGTATAATCAACAGATCAGATCCAGCACCCAGATCCGCCCCGGTCCTCCGGAGCGGAGCGGATCCGGGCTGGCGCGGCCCACCGCCAGGAGGTGGCCAGACCCGGACCCGGCCTCCGGCGGAAGCGGCCGGCGGGCCCGCGGCCTGCGCGCAAGCGGTCCCCATCCCGCCTCCATTCCGCGCCCAGGACCCGGCAGGAGCCTGCGTTTGCGGGCATCGGCCACGGCGGGGCCCCGGGGCCGGGCGGAAAATCCCGGAGCCTTCCGCCAGGCCGGGCCGGGGCCCGCCCTCCGGTCCCCGCACACCCGGCCGCACTGGCCGGAAAGGCCCCACCTATTGGCGTTTCGACAGATACGCAACCACACGAATCAGAGAATGAAAATAAAAATTATCAAAACGCTAACAAATGGGATAACCTGACAACACAACCTCAGGGAGACAGGCAATGAAGGATGGCAAGGTCGGCGTGGCAGTCGTCGGATCTGGAAGGGCCGGGCTGATCCATGCCCGCAATTTTGCCGGCGGCATCAAGGGGGCTCGCCTGTCCGCCATGATCGATCCTTCCCCCCAGGCGCTGGCCTCGGCCCTGGGCGAACTGTCCATGGCCCGCGGCTTCGGGGACTACCGCCAGGCGCTGGAGGATCCGGACACGGACGCCATCGTCGTGGTCACCCCCACCATCTACCACCGGGAGATCGTCCTGGCGGCGGCCGCCGCGGGCAAGCATGTCCTGTGCGAGAAACCCATGGCCATGGATGCCGGCGAATGCCGCGCCATGATCGATGCCTGCGCCGGCGCCGAGGTCAAGCTGCAGATCGGCTTCATGCGCCGGTTCGACCGCGGGTTCCAGAAGGCCAGGCAAGCCGTCGATGCCGGCCAGATCGGCCAGGTGGTGCTGGTCAAGTCCCTCACCCGCGGCCCGAGCGTCCCCCAGCCCTGGATGTACGACATCGCCAAGAGCAACGGGCCCCTGGCCGAAGTCAACAGCCACGACATCGACACCATTCGCTGGTTCGCGGGCAGCGACATCACCGAAGTGTATGCCATCGCGGCCAACTACCGGTGCCCGGAAGCCCGGGAAGCCTACCCCGATTTCTATGACAATGTCGTGATGACCACCCGTTTCGCCAACGGCATGCAGGGCTGCATCGACGGGGCGGTCTCGGTGGGCTACGGCTACGACGCGCGGCTGGAGATCCTGGGCACCAGGGGCGTCCTGTTCGTGGGCGGCCTGGCCGATGGCACCGTGCAGGTCTGCGCCACCGGCTCCGGGCTCACCCGGCCGGCGGTGGGCAGCTGGCGCACCCTGTTCCTGGACGCCTACCGGTCCGAGGACCAGGCCTTCGTCCAGTGCATCCTGGAGGACGCCCCCCCCGCGGTGACCGGCAAGGACGGCCTGGAGGCCGTGCGGGTGGTCAACGCGGGCAACCGCTCCATCGTCGAACGGCGTCCGGTCGCGCTGGTCTAAGGAAGGGATTCCCATATGCACATGCAAGCGATCCGTCTGCACGCTCCCGACGATCTCCGGGTGGAGGAGCTGCCGCTGCCAGCCATCGGGGCCGGAGAGATCCTCCTGCGCACGGGGGCCGCCCTGATCTGCGGCACCGACCTGCGCATGTTCAGGCACGGCGCCAAGGGCCTGCCCCTCACCCTCGGCCACGAACTGGCCGGCACCATCGCCGAGGTGGGCGCGGGGGTGCAGGGCTACCATCCCGGCATGCGGGTGGCCGTGGCCCCCAATTTCGGATGCGGCGTCTGCGATGCCTGCGTCTCCGGGAACACCCAGCTCTGCGCCGGCCTCGCCGCCATCGGGGTGACCATGGACGGGGGGTTCGGCGAATTCGTGCGCATTCCCCAGGCGGCGGTGACCCAGGGCAATGTCTGCCCGATCGGCGCGTCGGTCTCCTTCGCCGCGGCGGCCATGGCCGAACCCCTGTCCTGCGTCTACAACGCCTTCGAGCGCTCGGCCCTGAGGCCCGGGGAATCGGTGCTGGTGATCGGCGCCGGCCCCATCGGGCTGATGCACGCGAAGGTCTACAAGATGGCCGGGGCCGGACGGGTCATGATCAATGACGTGAACGCCCAGAGGCTCGCCGTGTGCAGGCAGGAGGACCCCTTCTTCATCCCGGTCGGGCCCGGGAGCGTGAAGGAGCAGGTGCTGGAACTCACCGGCGGCAAGGGCGCGGACGTGGTGGTGACCGCCGCCTCGGCGGTATCCGCGCAGCAGGCCGCCTTCGAACTGGCGGCGCTCAACGGGCGGGTGATCTTCTTCGGCGGCCTGCCCCACGACCAGCGCATGGTCCCTCTGGATACCAACATCATCCATTACAAGATGATCACGGTCACCGGCACCAGCCGCCAGAGCCTGCGCCAGTACCGGCTCTGCCTGGATCTCATCGGCCAGGGCCTGGTGCCCGTGGACAGCATCCTCACCGCGAAGTTCGGGCTCGACCAGGCCGGATGCGCGTTCGACCATGCGCTCCGGGGCGAAGGGCTGAAGACCGGTTTCGTGATGGGTTGAGACAAGGAGAGCGACGTGACCGAGCTTTATTTTGCCGGGGCCGACATCGGCACCCAGGGAACGAAAACCGCCATCTACGCCCGGGACGGCAGGCTGATGGCGGAGGCGTTCCAGGCCTCCGAGCTCCGGCGGCCGGGCCCCGGCATGGTCGAGGAGGACCCGGAACGCCAGTACGCTTCCGTCTGCGCCACCCTCCGCGCCTGCCTGGAGCGTTCGGGCCTTGATTCCGCGGCCATCGCCGGGGTCGCCATCGACGGCCAGATGGCGGGCACCATCGGCATCGGCGCCGACGGCCGGGCGGTCACGCCCTACGACTCCTGGCTCGACACCCGCTGCGCCCCCTGGATCGCGGCCATGGACCGGGAAGCCGGCGCCGCCGTCATGGCGCTCACCGGCAACGCGCCCAGCTTCAACCAGGGGCCGAAGCTCCTCTGCTGGAAGCACCAGCACCCGGAGGTCTGGCGGCACATCCGCGCCTTCGTGCAGCCGGGTGCCTACGCCGCCATGCGCCTGTGCGGTCTCGGCGCCGGCGCAGCCTTCGTGGACGATACCTACCTGCATTTCTCGGGCTTCGCGGACAATGCCGCCCGGCGCTGGGACGCGGGCCTGTGCCAGGGGTTCGGGATCGACCCGGACAAGCTGCCGCGGATCCTGCGCCCCACCGACCGGGTCGGGGAGGTGGGCCCGGAAGGCAGCCGGCTGTCCGGACTGCGCGCCGGCACCCCGGTGGCCGCGGGCCTGGGCGATTCGGCCGCCTCGTTCCTGGCCTGCGGCGCGACCGGACCCGGCGATTGCGTCGACGTGGCCGGCACCGCCTCGATCTTCGCCACCACCACCGACTCGTTCGCGCCGGACCTGGCGGCGGGGATCATGGGCATCGGACGCTCGGCCGTGGCCGGCCTCTGGCATCCCTATGCCTACATCAACGGCGGCGGCATGAACCTGTCCTGGTTCGCCGGCACCATCGCCAGGGGCAGCCGCGGACCTGGCGCCGAAGCGCAGCCGGACGTCCTGGCCTACGACGAGCTCGAGGCCTTGGCCCTGGCCCTGGAACCGCGGCTGGACGACCCCTATTTCGTGCCGCACATGGAAGGCCGGGTGATGCCGGGCGACCCCGGCATGCGCGGAGCCTGGGCCGGCCTGCGCTGGAGCCATGGGCTCGACCGGCTGTACCGCTCCGTCCTCGAGGGCGCCGCCTTCGAGTATGCCGTCTACCTCGCAGCCATCCGGCGCCTGTTTCCCCGGCTCCGGCCCAGGGAGGTCCGCCTCACCGGCGGCGGCGCCAGGAGCCGGGCCTGGACCATCACCAAGGCCGATGTGCTCGGCTTGCCCATGCGCACCGTGACCAGCGGAGGGGCCCCCATGGGCGCGGCCATGGTCGCCGCCTGCGCCATCCAGTCCGGCGCGGACGCCGCTCCGGCCAGCCTCGCGGAGCTCTCCCGGGCCTGGGTCGGCTCCGGCCCCGTGGTCGAACCGAGGCCGGAGACGGCCGGTCTCTATGCCCGGCGTTTCGCCAACTACCAAAAACTGCTCGCTGCGCTCGCGGGATTTCCCGGAGTTCTGGAGGCATGAAACCATGATCGCATCCCAGCTGACCGCGGCCGACCGGCCAACGTTCTACTTCATCGGCATGACCACCGCCCGCTCGTCCATCATGAAGGTGTTCCCCCAATGGGCCGAACATCTGGGCCTGGGCCCCGTGCCCATCAAGGGCATCGACTGCAAGTGGCATGACGACCCCTCGGTGTACCGGACGGTGGTGGATTTCATCCGCCGGGATCCGCTGTCCCTGGGCGCCCTGGTCACCACCCACAAGCTCGACCTGCTCGCGGCAGCCCGGGACCGGTTCGGCTTCCTGGACCCCTACGCGGTGCTGCTGGAGGAGGTTTCCAGCATCTCGAAGCAGGACGGGCTGCTCTGCGGCCATGCCAAGGACCCCTTCACCAGCGGCTATTCGCTGGACGCCTTCCTCGACCCGGGGCACTGGCGGCGCACCGGCGGCGAGCTCTGCATCCTGGGCGCGGGCGGTTCCTCGCTGGCGCTCACGGCCTACCTCATGAAGCAGAAGCCCCGCGCGGAGTGGCCCGCGCGCCTGGTGGTGACCAACCGCAGCGCCCAAAGGCTGGAGGCGATGCGGCGCATCCACGAGATCATCAACCCCGGCATCCCGGTCGACTATGTGCTGGCTCCGGCCGCCACGGACAACGACCGGGTGGTCGGCGCCCTCAAGCCCCATTCCCTCGTGGTCAACGCCACGGGGCTGGGCAAGGACGCGCCGGGGTCGCCGCTCACCGACGCCGCCGTGTTCCCCGCGCACGGCCTCGCCTGGGACTACAACTACCGGGGCGAGCTGGTCTTCCTGGAACAGGCGCGGGCCCAGCAGGAAAACCGCGACCTGGTGGTCGTGGACGGCTGGGTGTACTTCATCCACGGCTGGACCCGGGTCATCGAGGAAGTGTTCCACCGCCCCATCCCCGCCAGCGGACCGGAGTTCGACGCGCTGAGCCGCATCGCCGCGGCCGCGCGCTGACCCCGCCCCGGACCGGAACCCAGGACTATTGCTCATCGGAGGACATCATGCAATTGGCATCGGGCACGAGCCTGATTCAGCCCTTTTCGGTCGAGATCGATCTCGCCGAAGGCGCCATGGCGAATCCCCAGACCCTCACCCGCAGGCGGGCCTCGGACATGCGCGGCCACTATGCCGACGGCGAGGCGCTGGAGCGCCTGATCGCGGCCGGGGACCCTGTCCACTACGAGGTGTTCGAATGCCTCCCCCCGGAAGAGTACGGGCATATCTTCTTCTGCATTTCCCGGCTCCTGCCCGGCAAGGTCGGCAGCGAGTATTTCATGACCAAGGGGCATTACCACACGGTGGCGCATACCGGCGAGCTGTACCTCTGCCTCAGGGGCACCGGGTTCATGCTCATGAAGACGGCGGATGGGCAGTTCGCCGCCCAGCCCTTCCACCGCGGGGCCATGGTCTACTGCCCCCCCTACTGGGCCCACCGTTCGGTCAACACCGGCACGGAGCCCCTGGTTTCCTTCTGCTCCTACAACGCCGAGGCGGGCCACAACTACGGCGACATCGAGAAGGAAGGCTTCATCAAGAGAGTGCTGGAGTTCGACGGCAAACCGGTCATCCGCTAGGGAGAAGGTCATGAAAACCGTCCTCGTCACCCCGCGTTCCCTTTCGGCCGGCGGCCACCCTCTGCTGGAGCAGATCCGGGAGGCCGGATACTCCGTGGTCTTTCCCGCCCCGGGGGCCCAGCCCACCTCGGAGCAGCTGGTGGCGGCCATGGAGGGGGCCGTGGGCTGGCTCGCCGGGGTCGAGCCCATCACCCCGGCCGTCCTGGACCAGGCCAAGGACCTGAAGGTCATTTCCCGCAACGGCAGCGGGGTGGACAACATCCCCCTGGATTCCGCGGCCGCCCACGGCATCACCGTCCGCAGGGCCGAGGGCGCCAACGCCCGGGGCGTGGCCGAGCTGGCCTTCGGCCACGTGCTTTCGGCCTCCCGGCACATTCCCTCCGCCGTCGCCGCCCTGAGCACCGGCCGGTGGTTCCGGGAAAAGGGGTTCGAGCTGGACGGCAAGACCCTCGGGCTCATCGGCTGCGGCCGGATCGGCCGGGAAGTCGCCCGGTTCGGGCTGGCCTTCGGCATGAAAGTGCTCGGCTATGACCCGTATCCCGACCCGGCCTTCGCGCCGGCTCCGGGCTTCGCCTGGGCCACGCTCCCGGAGGTCCTCGCGGCCTCGGACGTGGTCAGCCTGCACTGCCCGCCGAACCCGGACGGCAGCCCGGTCATCGACGCCGCGGCGCTGGCGGCGATGAAGCCGGGCGTGGTGGTCGTCAACACCGCGCGGGAATCGGTGGTGGACTGGGGCGCGATGAAGGCGGCGCTGGATGGCGACCGGGTCTCCTGCTACACGGTGGACGCCTTCGACCACGAGCCTCCGGAATCCTACGAGATGCCCATGCACCCCCGCGTCCTCGCCACGCCCCACGTGGGCGGGTTCACCGACGAGAGCATCGACCGGGCCACTCGCCTGGCGGTCAGCAACCTCCTGGATTCGCTGGCGGAAGGCGGGGCATGAGACCCCCGCTCCGCTTGCAGCGGCGCCCAGGCGAACCGATCCCGCTCCGGCGGGAAGCGCCCTCCGCCGCCCCGGCCCTCGAGCCGGCGCTCAGCGCCTGGTGGCTGGGCCAGGCCGGGTTCCTCCTCCAGGGCGGCAACCTGCGGATCCTGGTGGATCCCTACCTGTCCGACTCCCTCGCCGCCAAGTACCGGGGCCAGCGGTATCCGCACCTCAGGATGACGCCGGTCCCGGTGCGCCCGGAGGAACTGCGCGACCTCGACCTGGTGCTGGCCAGCCACGGGCATTCCGACCATCTGGACCCGGGCACGCTGCCCCTGCTGGCCGCGGGCAATCCCCGGTGCCGGTTCATCGTGCCGGCCTCCTGCCGCGAGCTGGCGGTGGCGCGGGGCGTGCCGGCCGCGGCCATCGCCAGCCTGGATGCGGGAGGCCGCCTGGACCTGGGCAACGGCAACCAGGTGGAGGCCGTCCCGGCGGCCCACGAGCAGCTCGACCGGGACGGGAACGGGCACTGCCTCTACCTCGGGTTCATCCTGGCCCTCGGCGGCCTGCGGATCTACCATTCGGGCGACTGCATCCCCTACCCGGGCCTGCGGGAATGGCTGCATGCGGCGGAACCCGACCTGGCCTTCCTCCCGGTCAACGGCCGCGACGCGGTGCGGGCGGCCAACGGCATCGCCGGCAATTTCACCCTGGAGGAAGCCATCGCCCTGGTCCTGTCGGTGCCCATCGGCCTGGGCATCGGCCACCATTTCGGCATGTTCGATTTCAATACGCTGGACCCCCGGGTGGCCGCGAGGCACCTGGAGTCCCGCCCCGAACTGGCGGGCCGGTTCGTTCTGGCGGAACCGGGATCCAGGTACGCTTTTTACCCCGTTAATACCGGATCCACTGGCAACTTGACCCCCCTTTCAGGCAAGGTAGAATGAACCAATGAAAAAAGAGTTGATTTTTGTTGAAGAGCGGAAACAGGCCATCCTCGAATATGTCAAGGCAAAGAACAAGGCCGGGGTGAGCGAGCTTTGCGCCAAGTTCGGCGTATCCAGCGCCACCATTCGCAATGACCTCCGCGACCTGGAGCAGAACAAGCTGCTGCTCCGCACCCATGGCGGCGCGATCATTCCGGTGCAGGCGGGCTTCGAGCCCGATGCGGCGGACAAGACCGGCCAGCACACCGAAGCCAAGAAACGCATCGCCCTGGCGGCGCTCGAGCAGATCGAGAACGGCGACACCCTGATCCTGGATACCGGTTCCACCACCTATGAACTGGCCCAGCTCCTGTTCAAGCGCAAGAACATCACCGTGCTCACCAACGACCTTTCCATCGCCTTCTGCCTCGAGAAACACCCCAGCACGGTGCTCCATCTCACCGGCGGGGTGCTGCGCAAAGGCTTCCACTGCACCGTCGGCACGTCGGCGGAAACCATGCTTCGGCTGCTCTCGGTTGACAAGGCGTTCATGGCAGCCAACGCTTTCTCCAACGATCGCGGCGCCAGCACCCCCGACCTGCAGCAGGCGGAACTGAAGCGGCTCATGGTTTCCATCGCCGCCAAGGTGTTTCTGCTGGTGGACTCGTCCAAATTCGGCCGGGATTCCTTCGCCAATTTCGCCAAGACGGACGATATCAACTATTTTATCACTGAAACCATGTCCAACGAGGACAAAGCCGCCCTGAGAGACAAGGGCGTGGAAGTCATCATCGCTGATCCACAGGAAGCCAAGGAATCCAAGAAATAAACCAACCGTCGGGAGCCGTTTCCGGGAGACGGGGGCTGGGCCCAAGTCTCCGCTGCCGGTTCGCACCTGGAGAAAATAATGAATGAGATATTGACCTCCCTCGGCCAGACCGGCATCGTGCCGGTCATCAAACTGAACGACCCTGGCCAGGCCAAGGCGCTGGGCCGGGCGCTCATGGAAGGCGGGTTGCCGGTGGCGGAAGTGACCTTCCGCACCGGGGCCGCCGCCGAATCCATCCGGATCCTGCGGCGGGAATTTCCCGCCCTGGTGGTAGGGGCCGGAACCGTCACCACCCTGTCCCAGGCGGAAGCCGCCGTTGCCGCGGGAGCGGTGTTCGCGGTGACGCCTGGCTTCAATCCCCGCATCGTCCAGTTCTTCCTGGACCGGGGCATCCCCGTCACGCCGGGGATCAATGCGCCGACCCAGGTGGAGCTGGGGCTGGAGCTGGGGCTGGAGGTCCTGAAATTCTTCCCGGCGGAAGTTTCCGGCGGGGTGAAGATGCTGAAGGCGCTCCATGGCCCGTATCCGGAGGTCAAGTTCATGCCCACCGGCGGCGTCGACGCCGCCAACCTGGCGTCCTACCTCGCCCTGCCCTATGTGGTCGCCTGCGGCGGCAGCTGGATGGTCAGCGACGCCCTCATCGCGGCGGGAAGGTTCGACGCGGTCGCTGCCGCCTGCCGGGAAGCCGTGGCGTTGGTCCGGAGCTGCCGTCCCAGGGCCTAG
>Ga0181516_10000395_pt1 | contig 40736 bp, 31 predicted proteins | sample PEATcosm2014_Bin_25_FD_121104 | JGI IMG/M metagenome (GOLD analysis project Ga0181516, IMG submission 121104) | Peatland microbial communities from MTU Mesocosm Facility, Houghton, MI, USA - PEATcosm2014_Bin01_10_metaG | ecosystem: Environmental > Terrestrial > Soil > Wetlands > Peat | place... | reverse complement strand
TGGCTCATTGTTGAGCCATAGTTTCCTTTAAGTGGATCTGTGAGCATCCATAATTGAAATTTCTTCCAAGAAATAAAAGTTAAAAAACTAGAGAAAAATGCCACGATATTTGGGTATTATGCCGAAAAATCAGAGGATAGAGTCAAAAATGAATGCACATGTCCATGTCATTCTTTGAAACCAGTAGGGCGCGAATTTCCCCACAGAATCCCTTGCTGTGAATTGTCGCCTTGTGGCAAAAGGATGCTCTATGGATTCATGATCCATCACCTGAACGATTGCGAAAGATGCAGAACAATCGGCGCACAAGCCGCGCTGTAATTACGAAAGGAAAATTATGAACAGATTGATTCCCGGAGCTCTTTTTTCAAAGAGAGCTGCTGAAGAACAAATGCTTCGAGAACGAGAACTCGGCGTCATGCGACCAGGAAGCCATCGAGACGTTAGTGACCAAACATCTTTAGGCAGTCGTGCTGCAAAAGGATTTCGCAAGCATGACCCAGACGGTCGAAAGTCGGCAAAGCTTTTTCAACAGCCAGATTAATGCTGCGCATATAAACAAAAAGCACACTCCCTGTGCTTTTTTCATGCTTGCATTATTCCGGCTAGCGAGAAGCGACATGGCCATGTAATCATGTACATGGCGTTCGAGCGAAGACGGAAGAAAGTAAACTTTATTGGATTAAAATTTAATCCAATAATTTAAACTCGATACAAGGACACGTGCGAAGCAAGGACATATGTAGGGCAAAGGATTGTGGACTACGGCCATGCAAAACTTTTGTGGAATTGCTATTATATCCGCATGTATCTCAAATCGCTCGAAATATCCGGATTCAAGTCGTTCGCCAAGAAGGCGGCGCTTTCTTTTGATACGCCGATCACCGGCATCGTGGGACCGAACGGCAGTGGCAAGAGCAACGTAGCCGAATCGTTCCGATTCGTGCTCGGCGAACAATCGATAAAGAGCATGCGAGGCAAACGTGGCGAGGACCTCATTTGGAACGGCGCCGACGGAGGCGGAAAATCGAATCGTGCCAGCGTCAAAGCGACATTCGACAATTCAAAGCGCCTTTTCAACGTCGACTTCGACGAAGTGACTCTCGAACGCATCGTCCACAGAGACAATACGAACGAGTATCTCATCAATGGCAGTTCGGCTCGGCTAAAAGACATAACCGAGCTATTGGCCATGGCTCATATCGGCGCATCCGGTCACCATATAATTTCCCAGGGCGAGGCGGACCGTATTTTGTCTGCCAATATCATGGAACGCCGCGAGATGATAGAAGACGCTCTTGGTTTGAAAGTCTATCAGTACAAGAAGGTCGAAAGCCAACGCAAGCTCGAAAAAACGTCAGAGAACATGAGCCAAGTAGAATCGCTCCGTCGCGAGATCGCTCCGCATCTGAAATTCTTGAAAAAACAGGTCGAGAAACTGGAAAAAGCAGAGCAGATGCGCGGCGAGCTAAGAAATATCTACAAGGAATATTTCAAGCGCGAGGAGGTCTTTATAAATGAAGAAAAAGCGCGGATAGCCCATGAAAAAGAGAAGCCGTTGCATGATGCCGCTATGCTTGAAAAAGAATTGGCTGAAGCAAAAAGCATTCTCGAGAAATCAAAAGGCAAGGATGCATCCAGCGCAGAGATCATTTCCCTTGAAAATGAATTGGCGAAATGCCGTGCAGAAAAGGACGAGCACAATAGGAAGCTCGGAGGGATCGAGGGAGAGATATCAGCGGCCTTGCGCGTCATCGCAAAGGAAAAGGAGAAGCGAAACAAGGATGAATTCAAGACGGTTCTTCTGAAGGATGTCGAAAGCGTGGCCGAAAAGATAGAGGCGCTTGGAGATGTGAACGAAAATATGAATGACGCCAATGCTCTGTTCGATCAGGTCAAGAGCGTGATCCGGGCTTTTATCTCTTCTCATCGCGATTCGCAAGATTCCGAATTAATCGCAGAGACCGAGCGCGAGATCTCTTCTTTAAAAGAAAACAAGATCGCCATCGAGCTTTCCCTTAAAAAAGTCGCCGAAAAAGAGACGGTCTTGGAAGAGAACTATCATGCCTTGCGCCAGAAGATTGAGCAGGAAAAAGACAAGAATCGCGATGCCGAAAAGAATATGTTCCGCATCATCGCCGAACAGAATGAATTGCGCGCCGTTTTGGCTAATTTGAAGTCTCAAGAAGATCTTGTGACTGCGACGGAGATATCATTTAAACATGAATTCGAGGAAGCATACATGCTGATAGGCAGAGACGTCTCCGAATACAAGGATTTTGTCGTTGCGAATCGAGAATCCAGGGCAAACCAAGAATCGCGACGCCACGCGATAGAAAAATTCAAGATCCGCATCGAGGACTCTGGCGGCGGCACTGGCGCCGACGTGATGAAGGAGTTCAAGGAAACGGAGGAGCGCGACGCATTCCTGGCGCGCGAGCTGAATGACCTAGAGGCCTCAAAATCCTCTCTTGAAAAATTGATAGCCGAGCTCGATGCTAGGATCGACATCGAATTCAAGGAAGGCATCCTAAAGATAAACGCGCAATTCCAACAGTTCTTTGCCCTTATGTTCGGCGGCGGCACCGCCTCGCTTTCTTTGATCAAAGAAAAAAAGCGCAAGAAAAAAGGCGATCTGGCGGATGTTCTAGGAGACAGCGGTGATTCCAAAGCGTCGTCTTGGACAGAAGACGGCGAGGGCGAAAGTGAAGAAGACGATGAAGCCCGCGAAGGCATCGATATCAACGTCAACTTGCCGCGCAAGAAAGTCAAAGGATTGATGATGCTCTCCGGCGGCGAGCGCGCTCTCACTTCTATCGCTTTGCTTTTCGCCGTGTCCCAAGTAAATCCGCCGCCATTTATCATCCTCGACGAAACAGACGCCGCTCTCGACGAAGCCAATTCCCGCAAATACGGCGATATGATCGAGAGTCTTTCGAAATGCTCTCAGCTAATTTTGATAACCCATAATCGCGAGACGATGTCTCGCGCCGGAATCATCTACGGCGTCACTATGGGCTCTGACGGCGCGTCGAAACTCCTTTCCATCCAATTCGAGGAGGCGGTCAAGGTGGCGAAATAATTATTCCCAGAGGTCCGACCTCTGATAAAGTAAAGTATAAAAAATAGTTATTAAGAAAAGTTAAAATGACTATGTATAAACTGTGAATTTTGTGCCTTTGCGCCGCTTGACTTTTCTTGATCTTCTGCTTGGTTTTACTTTAAACAAGTTCAACAAACAACAGAACAAAAGGATAAGCTATGTTTCGTATACACAATCGGTTCTTTTTTATATGTGTTGGCTTCCGTACGTAGGGTAGACCTGCGGGTTTCAATACGCTATAGTACCCGCATGTCCACATTTAATCTCCGTTCCAACTGGAAACCTGCCGGCGATCAGCCAAAAGCGATCGAAGCCATCACTGCAGGCCTCAAAAAGGGCATGCGGCACGAGACCTTGCTCGGCGTCACTGGTTCCGGCAAGACGTTCACGGCGGCAAATGTTATCGCACAATATGGCAAGCCGACCCTCGTCATCGCCCACAACAAGACGCTTGCGGCACAGCTTGCCCAGGAATATCGCGAATTCTTTCCTGACAATGCTGTGCACTATTTCGTCTCGTATTACGATTTCTATCAGCCCGAGGCATACATGCCTGCGACGGATACTTACATTGAAAAGGAGGCCATGATCAACGAAGAGATCGATCGTTTGCGTCACGCCAGCACGCAGGCGCTCCTCACGCGTCGCGACGTCATCATCGTAGCGTCAGTCTCATGCATTTACGGCTTGGGTAGTCCAGAAGAATATATGAAGGTCAATTTAAAGTTGGAACGGGGAATGGAATTATCCAGGCTCGAGCTGATTCGCAAACTCATAGATATCCATTTCACGCGCACTAGCGCTGACCTCAAGTCGGGGTTTTTTCGTGCTGTCGGCAACACGGTCGAGATCATGCCTGTCAGCGACAAGACGCTATATCGCATCGAATACAGAGGTCCGACCTCTGTAATTTCTAGCATAATGGAAATTGATCCAGTCAATCGCACTTTGCGTGGAGAACCGCGAAGCGTCTTTATCTTTCCTGCAAAACATTTCGTCACGAGCGACGCCGACGCAAAGCGCGCATTTGGCACGATCCAAGCAGAGCTCAAGGACCGGCTTGTTGAATTAGAAAAAGCAGGTAAAGTCCTCGAAGCCGAACGTCTGAAACGTCGCGTGCGCTACGATTTGGCCATGATAAAAGAAGTCGGCTATTGCAATGGCATCGAGAATTACTCGCGCCATTTCTCGGGCAAGATGCCCGGCGAGCCGCCGGATTCGCTTCTCTCATATTTTCCGCGCGACAATGACGGCAATCCTGATTTTCTGACTATCATCGACGAATCGCACGTGACCGTTCCGCAGATTCGCGGCATGCGCGCTGGTGACGCATCACGCAAGCAAACTCTGGTCGACTACGGTTTCCGCTTGCCTTCGGCACGGGACAACCGTCCTCTTTCATTTGAAGAATTTAACGAACGCGTCGGTCCAGTCGTCTTCACCTCTGCCACGCCGAGCGACTATGAGAGGGAAGTCAGCGAGCAGATCGTCGAGCAAGTCATCCGTCCGACAGGATTGATCGATCCTGAGGTGGAAGTGAGGCCGATTTTACAAGGGACAAGCATACAAGTGGCGGGCATGTCTTCTCAATCACCCGAAAAAGTTGACAAGAATCTTGCCAACTTTTCAAAGTCCTCAAAAACAATTGGCAAAGTTGATGAATCATTGCATCCTGGTGATCTTTCTCTGCAAGCTGGAGATTTGTCTTTACAACCAACCCAAAAAATTAACAAGATTCTTGTTAATTTTTTAAAAGCCCAAAAAACAAAAGGAAAAGGGGATGAATCATCTCGATCTGGCAACCATTCTGAACAAGCAGGAGATGCGCCTTTTTATGCTCTCACAAAAAATGACAAGAATCTTGTCAATTTTCCTGGATCATCAAAAGCAACAGACGAAGACCGCAAGTCGCAAGAAGCTTCCATGATCGTGCCCACAAAAAAATCCGCATATAAAGGCCAGATTTTCGACTTTATAGAAGAATCAGAAAAAGTGATCGCGAAGGGCGATCGCGTCCTTGCCACTACTTTGACCAAAAAAATGGCCGAGGATCTGAGCGAATTTTTAAAGGAGAAGAAGATAAAGGCGGCGTACCTTCATAGCGATATAAAGACGATCGAGCGCATCAACATCTTGACCGACTTCCGCAAGGGCAAGTATGACATCCTTGTCGGTGTGAACCTCCTGCGCGAAGGCCTTGACCTGCCCGAAGTCTCTCTCATCGGTATCCTCGATGCGGACAAGGAAGGATTTCTTCGCTCCGAGACCGCTCTCATCCAAACGATCGGTCGCGCCGCTCGTAACGCCGCTGGCCGCGTCATCCTGTACGCCGACAACATGACCGGCTCGATGCAGTACGCCATCGACGAGACCAATCGTCGCCGCGCGATTCAGATAGCTTATAACAAAGAACACAATATAACCCCGGTCACGATCAAGAAATCCATCCACGACATCACCGACCAGTTGCGTAGCGACCACGACCAAGCTGTCGGCGACCTCGTCGTCATCGACTCCGAGCGCATGAAGTCAGATCCGAAAGGCCTCGTCCGCGAGAAAGAAGAGCAGATGGCCGACGCTGTCCGCGACCTCGATTTCGAGACTGCGGCTATATTGCGTGATGAGATCGCTGTATTGAGGAAGAAATTCAATTTGGTGGCGCCGGAGAAGAAAAAAAGATGGTCGAAAGGAAAATGAAAAAATATAGATTGTACAAGGTGCTACCTTGTACAAGAATTAAAAACCCTCGCTTGGCAAAATCCTGGGTGGAGTAAGAAGCCCAATTTTTTGCTATACTATACCCACGCTATCCTCCTCTTCGCATAATTATTGCGGCGTAGTTTGATTTCGGCATCCGCTTTTTCTCTACTGATGTCGTTTATGTATGGCAGAAGCAGCCGGTGGTTTTTATTAATTAATTTTGATCTAAATATAATGAAAGACAACAATAAGATCGTCATTTATCAAAATGAGAAGGGTGTAATCGAACTTCGCGCGGATATCGAAAAGGACACGATTTGGGCGACAAGGACCCAAATGGCAGAATTATTCGATACGACTCCTCAGAACATAACGCTTCACCTTCAGAATATATTCGACGAAAGTGAGTTAGACAGAAAACGAACTAGTAAGGATTCCTTACTAGTTCAAAAAGAAGGAGGTAGAGCCACGAAAAGACAAACAGACCTATATAACCTCGATGCGATCATTGCAGTCGGTTACCGTATCAGTTCAAAGAAAGCCACTCAATTCCGCATCTGGGCAACCGGTGTTCTGCACGAGCATCTGAAGAGCGGGTATACCCTCAATCAGTACAAGCTTGAGAAATCTCCCGGAGCATTGCTTGATCTGTACGCCACGATGTCATCAATCGAATCAAAAGGCCTCGGCGGAAAATTGCGAGGCAAGGTGACGTTCAAGATGACGCAGGATTTTGAACCGGGGAAATGATTGCGTTATCTGACAAGCGTTTCAAAGATTTTATTCGTTATTAATTTTTTTGAATACTATGAAAAGCAATATAGTTATTTTTGAAGACAAGAACGGAAATGTTGAATTGCGGGCAGATATAGAAAAAGACACGATTTGGGCAACGCAAGCCCAGATCGCTGAACTGTTTGAGATTGGTGTCCCCACAGTCAATGAGCACTTAAAGAACATATTCAAGACAAATGAGTTAAAAGAAAAATCAGTTATTCGGAAATTCCGAATAACTGCCAAAGACAGCAAGCAATATCTCACTAAATTCTATAATCTCGATGTCATAATCGCGCTTGGTTATCGTGTAAATTCAAAGAAAGCTACCAAATTCCGCATTTGGGCCACAGGAGTCTTGAGAGAATATCTGAAGCAAGGATACGCGCTCAATCAATACAAATTAGAAAAGCACCTGAAGCGGTTGAGGGCTTAAATGAGACGTTGGCTCTCATGGCATCTCCGAAATACGAAGGCAAATTGAAGGGTAAGCTCGTCTTCAAACTCACAAAAGATATGGAGCCAAAGAAGTGATATACTACATCCATGCTCACAACAATAATCGTCATCGTCGTCATCTTGCTCGCCTTATCATTAAAAGTAGTAAAAGAGTACGATCGCGGCGTCATCTTTTTTCTCGGCAAAGTCACTGGCGTCAGAGGTCCCGGCCTTATCATCCTTATCCCGATTTTTGAGCGCATGACAAAGGTCACCCTGCGCACGATAACCATGAACATCCCATCGCAGAAAATAATCACCAAAGACAATGTTTCGATCGACATCGCCGCAGTCGCCTATTACCACATAGTAGATCCAAAGAAATCCGTCGTCGCGATCGAGAACGTCCATGATGCCGTCAACCAGATCAGCCAGACCACCGTCAGAAACGTCGTCGGCAAATTCATGCTCGATCAGCTCCTATCGCAGACGGGCGACATCAACGTCCAGATCAAAGACGTCATCGATACGCACACCGAGCCATGGGGCGCGCAGGTGACTGCCGTCGAGATCAAGGACATCACCTTGCCGGATAACATGCAGCGCGCCATGGCAAAGGAGGCAGAAGCAGAGCGCGAGCGCCGCGCGAAAATAGTCGCAGCACAAGGCGAATTCCAGGCAGCGGTCAAACTCGGCGAAGCGGCAGATATCATCTCCCAACATCCGGTCGCGTTGCAGTTGCGCACCCTTCAAACCATGTCAGAGATCGCCACTGAGAAGAACTCGACCATTATTTTTCCGGCACAATTCATGACGACTGTCCAGGAGGCCATAGCCACGATAAAAGGGGATTCAAAGAAGTAAACAGCCATGCTTACTTGCTTTAGATATTATTGATATAATGAAGCTACAAAGTCGGAAGTGCCGAATCGAAAGTCAGGGATATCCGTACTTGCTCTTGTATATCGGCTTTTAACTAGGAACTTCATGGCTTTCGACTAAATTTCTATGACTCCTTCAAAACTAGTCCTCATCGCAGTGTCAGATAATTTCCTGGCGCAATCGTTAGCCACTGAAGCCAGAGGGAAAGGCATGCGCGTTGTCGTAGTCGATGACGGCAATGCCGCCCTGGAAAAAATGAGAGAGTTGCATCCAGATCTGCTCGTTTCTGACATCGTTCTGCCGGGCATGGACGGATATGATTTGTTGGCGGCGAAATCTTTTGATAAAGAGATCACAAAGATCCCAGTCATCGTTGTATCTAATATGGGGCTTCCCGTCGACATGAAACGCCTTCCGGCTGTAGGGATCCGTGAATATTACATAAAAACCCACATTGATCCAGTAGAAATCGTTGGCAAGGTTTGCAATATACTCGGTTGTACGCCGCCGGATTCATCTGCGACCAAAGACAAAAAGCCGGTAAAAATACTTTGGGTCGAGGATGACAAGTTCCTTTCCGATATCCTTTCGAAGAAATTCATTTCTCTCGGCTATAATCTGATAAAAGCCAACAATGGCGCCGAGGCGTTGCGGCTCGTCGAGAATGACACTCCAGACATCGTCATGTTAGATATCGTCATGCCCGATTTGAACGGCTTTGATGTCCTGCAGAAATTGAAAATGCAGGAAAAGTTCAAGAACATCCCTGTCATCATGCTGTCGAACCTGTCTTCGCCATCCGATATCGACAAATCTAAAAAACTCGGTGCTGTCGGCTATATCGTCAAGGCCGCTGTTTCGCTCGACGAGATCGTGACACAGGTGGAAAAATTGGTGAAGTAACCTCGTCAAAGCGATTCGCCCGGCTTTCTTTTTCAGAAAATTTATGTTACAATCCGCCGCACTATGCGCAATAATATGCACTCTAATGGAAAGAACGGCGAGGACAAAATAATCGTCAAAGGCGCCCGCACGCATAACCTAAAAAACATAACCGTCGAAATGCCGCGCAACAGGATGATAGCCATCACCGGTCTTTCCGGTTCCGGAAAATCTTCGCTTGCTTTCGATACTATTTTTGCCGAAGGACAGCGCCGTTATGTCGAATCTCTCTCGGCCTATGCGCGACAATTTCTGCATCGCATGCAAAAACCAGACGTCGACGAGATAATAGGTCTGTCGCCGGCTATTTCCATAGATCAGAAATCGCGTTCCAACAACCCGCGTTCGACTGTTGCCACCATCACCGAGATATATGATTACATGCGCGTTCTTTTTGCCCGTGTCGGCACGCCTCATTGCCTCGTTTGCGATCGCGAGATACATCGCATCTCAAAAGAGGAGATACTAGAAATAATACTTGGTGAAGTCAAAGGGGATAAAGTAGAAAGCATAAAGAACGCATCTGCCGGAATGCATAAAGTCATGGGTGTCGCTGTTTCAAGCGACAAGATCCGCATCTGGGCACCTATCGTCGTGGGGCGAAGAGGCGAATACTATCAGCTCCTGTACGACCTGCTCGGCAAGGGTTACGATCGAGTCCGCGTAGACGGGAAGATATACCGCTTGCGCGATCAGATAATAATCGAAAAGAACAAAAAACACGATATCGATATCCTCATAGACGAGATCTTTGTGACCGAATTGCAGGACAAGAAAGACTCAAAGAATTCTCGCGAGAGATTGTCCGAGGCGTTGGAACGCTCGATAAGCGAAGCCAATGGTCTGATAAAGATAGAATCTCCGGATGAGGAGAAGCTCATGTCTGTGAAATTTATGTGTCCGCATGACGGCTTTTCCTATCCCGAGATCGAGCCGCGCTTGTTCTCCTTTAACTCGCCTTATGGCGCATGCCCTGTGTGCAAAGGCCTCGGCACGAAGGATTTTTTTAGCGATGACCCGTGCGAAGCGTGCGGAGGCAAGCGTTTGCGCGAGGAGGCCTTGCATGTTTTTGTGGACGGTAAAAACATAGTGGAGACGACGGCGCTCTCTATCTCTGATGCAGCGCATTTTTTCGACCATTTGAAGCTGACGCCAACGGAGCGTGAGATCGCAAAGGTAGTGATGAAAGAGATCGGCTCGCGGCTTTCGTTTATGATAAATGTCGGCATCGAATATCTGACCCTAGATCGGCGCGCGAACACTCTGTCCGGCGGCGAGGCCCAACGCATCCGGCTCGCCTCACAGTTGGGAAGCGGCCTTGTCGGCGCTCTATATGTTTTGGACGAGCCGACGATCGGTTTGCATCAGCGCGATAATGACAAGCTGATCGATACGCTTTTGAACCTGCGCGACCTCGGCAACACCATAATCGTCGTCGAACATGACGAGGATACGATGTTCGCTTCTGATTATATAATCGACATCGGCCCCGGTGCCGGCATTCATGGAGGGAAAGTAGTCGTTTCCGGCTGGCTCGAAGATCTTTTGACGAAAAAAACCCTTGAAAAAGGAGAAGGCAAGGAATCTCTCACCCTCGCGTATCTGCGAGGCGAGATGGAAATAGATATGCCGAAAAAGCGCAGAGAGCCGAAGGGAAAGATAATGATCCGCGGCGGAAACATCTTCAATATAAAGGACATGAACGTGGACGTTCCGCTAGGCGTCTTCAACGTCATAACCGGCGTCTCTGGCTCCGGCAAATCTTCATTTATGTATGAGATATTGCACAAAAATCTCGAAGCGAGATTGGAGAGGAGCAAAAGAAATTCTCTGACCTATAACGCCGCTTCTTTTTCTGGTTCGGAATATCTAGGCCGATCGATCTTGATCGATCAATCGCCGATAGGTCGTACGCCGCGCTCAAATCCGGCCACATATACCGGCGCGTGGACTCACATCCGCGACATGTTCGCCGCATCCAGCGAGGCGAGGGCAAGAGGATGGGGAGCGGGCAGATTCTCCTTTAACCGTCCTGGCGGACGATGCGAAGCTTGCGAAGGCAACGGCGAGATCGCCGTCGAAATGCATTTTTTGCCGACAGTCTATGTATCATGCGATGTTTGCAACGGCACGCGCTTCATGAAAGAAACGCTCGACATAAGATACAAAGGGAAAAATATCCACGAAGTCCTCCAAATGACCGTCGAGGAAGCCATGGGTTTCTTTGAGGATGTGCCGGCTATTTCAGATCGTCTCGTCACTTTAAATGAAGTCGGCCTCGGCTATCTGACTCTCGGACAGAGCGCTACCACTCTGTCAGGAGGCGAAGCGCAACGCGTCAAGATCTCTGCCGAGCTATACCGCGCGCATATCCAAAAAACCATCTATCTGCTCGACGAGCCGACCGTCGGTCTGCATTATGAAGACGTTAAAAAACTGATCGAAATCTTGCAGCGGCTCGTAGAAAAAGGGAACACCGTCGTCGTCATCGAGCACAATCTTGATCTGGTCAAGAACGCCGACTATGTCATCGACATCGGTCCGGAAGGCGGCAAACATGGCGGCAAAATCGTGGCAAAGGGGACTCCTGAAGACATCGCCATGAATGAAAAGAGCTATACAGGAAAATATTTAAAGAGAAAGCTGAGAAAATAAAAATTAGGAAAATGAAAGAGCCCGATTATTCATCGAGCTCTTGAGTATCATTGTCTCTCGTTCTTTCAGCGCTCATCCTTTTTCGCCGTCTGCGCTCGATCATTGATTCGATGACCAGAGAAACCCCATAGCACCCGATGATCGCCAATGCAATCTCGGCTATTTGTCCGGATTGCTCGGCGTTTCCAATGCTAAAGAGATTGATAGAGACGGTCAAGAGGATCACAGAAACAAACAAGAAAAATGCCGGTTTGCAGATCTGGCGTATTACCAGAAAAAACAATCCACAAACAGCGTAAACTATCCCTATGATCGCAAGCATCGCACCGCCCAGAGGACAGCCGAAATCGCGACCGAATGCTCGTGTTATTTTCATGACATATCCTTTTTTTGTTGCGCACTTTCTGCGGTTAAAGTACACTCGTATCTATGAAAAGTCAAGGTTTAAAAAGGTTGAAATTGCCTGATGTTCCAGGCGTCTATTTCTTCAAGGATGGCAAGGGGAAAACGCTATATATCGGCCGCGCTACGTCTTTGCGCGATCGTGTGCGCAGCTATTTTGGCGATGACGTGATAAGCACTCGCGGCTCGCGCATCGTCGACATGGTCACGCGCGCTCGGACAGTGACGTTCGAAAAGACCGACTCTGTCCTAGAAGCCATCATCCTCGAGGCGAACTTGATAAAGAGATTCCAACCGAAATATAATACCGACGAAAAAGACGACAAGAGCTGGAATCATATCGTCATCACCGGCGAAAGATGGCCGCGAGTGATCGTTGAAAGGGGAAGGAATCTGAAGAAATCTAAAAGCGAGGCATCGGACACTTCTTTTGGAGGGCTACAGGGCGAGCATTCTGGGCGAGAGCTTGGCTTCCGAAACCGAGGAATGGCTCGGAGAGAGAATGTATTCTGTGCCGAAGCTTATAAAAAAAGCAAAATCTTCGGTCCATATCCAGCCGGAGGGCTATTGAAAGACGCGCTCAAGATAATCCGCCGCATATTCCCTTATCTCGATGAAAAATCTCTCGATCCAAAGCACAGGAATTTCTATGCTTCTATCGGATTGTCTCCTATCCTCGGCGACAGGGCTTCTCGCGGAGAATACTTGAAAAATATAAAGAACATCGAGCTTTTCCTAGAAGGCAAGAAAAAAACGATCATAAGATGCTTGAAAAAAGAAATGATGGCATATGCAAGCGATCAGGAATTTGAAAAAGCGGAAAAAACAAAGAGAAAGATCTACGCTCTTGAACATATAGAAGATGTTTCTTTGATAAAAGAAGATCGCGGATCTGGCGCGAATCATATGGATGGTGCAAGCGGAATGGCTGGTCAAAATCATTTTCGAATCGAAGCATATGATATCGCACATCTTTCAGGTAAAAACGTCGTAGGCGTCATGACGGTCATTGAAAACGGCGAACCGGACAAGAACGAGTATCGCAAGTTCAAGATATCGCATGAAAAGAACGACGATGTAGCCGCTCTGCGCGAGGTCATTCTGCGTCGTCTCGGCCATACTGAATGGCCGTATCCTGATTTGATCGTCGTCGATGGAGGACAGATACAGTTAAACGTCGTTCAAAAGATCTTGTCAGAACTAAAATCAGACATAATGGCTGTGGCTCTCGTCAAAGACGACAAACACAAGGCGCGCGGCATTCTAGCCGATGAATCCTTGACCACAAAGAATCCGACCATTCTGTCTCAATACAAGCGCGCCATAATCCTAGCCAATTCCGAAGCGCATCGGTTCGCCATTTCCTATCACAAAAATCTGCGCAAAAGGAATTTTTTGAAGTGATACAATGAAGCACAAGAGAAGCCCTAATGCATTTGTATGAGGAGAATCCTTGTACGGACATGTGCTACAATTATCGCATGGTAAAAACTCGAATCGGCGTGGTGCGCGGAGGTCCAAGCGATGAATATGAAGTGTCGCTTAAAACCGGTGCGGCAGTGATCGATTCTTTGGACAAGGAAAAATATGAGCCAGTCGATATTCTTATCTCAAAAAGCGGCAAGTGGCATGTGCTCGGTGTCGAAGTGAAGCCGAATGAGGCCTTGAAAAAAGTAGACGTTGTTTTCAATGCCTTGCACGGCAATTATGGCGAGGACGGCAAGATCCAGCAGATCTTCGAAGCGCACGGCAAAGCTTTCACCGGCTCTGATTCTCTGTCTTCGGCTATGGCGATGGCCAAGCATATCGCCAAGGAGACATTCCGCCGTGCTGGATTGAAGGTGCCAGCGCATGTCCTCATTGAAAGCAGAGAAAAAGAACAAGTCGATGCCACCAAGGCGTATCTTCTGGCGCATTCGAAATTTTCTCTGCCATATGTGATCAAACCGGTTTCCGGCGGCTCGTCACTCGGCGTCTTTTTGGTCAAGAATAGCCGAGAGTTCACTACAGCTTTGGAAAACTCTTTTAAAAAAGGGAATTCAGTGCTCGTTGAAGAATTCATTCCTGGCATCGAAGCATCTGTCGGCGTCATCGAAGGATTCAGAGGACAAGGATTATATGCTTTGCCGCCGATCGAGATACGGAAGGGCAAGGGAAGTATTTTTGACTATAAAATGAAATATGGAGATAAAATCGAAAATACCGAGTCGAAAGCCGAAATCCTATGCAAAGAGATCGTTCCCGCTACTTTTTCTCCTTCAATCAAAAAAGAACTCGAGAAGCTGGCAATAACCGCGCATGAGGCGCTCGGTCTGTCGCATTACTCGCGTTCCGATTTTATCGTTTCGCCGCATCGCGGCATCTATATCATCGAAACGAATTCTCTGCCAGGGCTTACAGAGGAGTCTCTCGTGCCAAAAGCGCTCAAGGCAGTCGGATCGTCTTTGCGCGAGTTGACTGACCATCTGATCGCGCTTGCTTTGAATGAATAAGATGAAAGGAACACTGCAAAATGCCAAGGGAACGCTTTCGATCGAGCGCTTCAACCATTTCCAGTGCGCTTTTTGCAATGGCTGGTGGGGAATAGGCGACGCTCCTCGGCGATCGGAATGGTATTGCCCATGGTGCGGTAGAGAACAGTCTTTTTTAAACAAGACGCCAAAAAGAAGTAAATAAATCGAATGAGTTTTAAACTGACTTTGAACAAGCATGAGTTTAGACATTGATCAATAAAATTCCTCACCGTTTGCGGTGGGGTGATTCATTGGGGATGATATCGTCATACTCAAACTCGAGGATATAGTTTTCAATCTCAAATTTTGAACGATAAAAAGCTCTAGCATCATTGAAATTAGCCGAAAGTAATGCTAGTCTTACTGATACTCATTTTTGCATCATGATTTTCATTTTGCATTGATTTGGGCCCGTAGTTCATCTGGTAGAACGCCTCATTTGCAATGAGGAGGTAAGCGGTTCGAGTCCGCTCGGGTCCACCATCTCGAACATTGTTCAGAAACGTCTGACGTGTTCAGAATGGCAAGAGAAGTCATGCCTTTGCCATTTGTTTCTGAATGGCTGTCAGCGAATACCGGCCTGTGGCAAAAGCTTCCAAAATCTTCTTCACTTTGCGGAAATTGTTCGACGCAAAAAAGAGGAAAACGCCGAAAAATATAAAAATGATCCGGTAAAACTTGAACAGCAAAACCGGCTGGTTGACCAGTGGGCCAGAGACAATTTGGATTTGATGTAAAAGATAACCCCGTCCTTGTGGACGGGGCTTTTTGTTTGGGACTATGCGTGTCTTGCAACGAGACGCGGGTCGCACGTTTCCGGCTGGATGTGCTCCTCGGCGATTTCCAGATACATTTTCATCCGCTCATTGAGGTCGCGGTAGGCGATGTAACGGAACGCTTTGCCGTAAGCTTCGGGCAATCTTGCCGCGCGCTTTTCAATGAGTTCGACGTGCAATTTCGCGTCGAGTTCGGCGTAGAGACACGCCTTTTCATGTTCCTCCTCGGAATCAAACGGATAGCCATGATTGGCATGTCCATTGAGATGTGGGAAAATCTTGTCGAAAATTTCCCGATTTACGCGCCTGCTGAAAAGCTTCTGGCGAATGTTTGCAACGAACTTTCCGATATTTTTCATAATCTCCTGTGGTTGGCAGTTAATGAAATCCATCACGTCGTGTGCTGGGTTTCGGCCAACTGCCAACGGGAAATCGATGGGAATTCCGGAAGAAATCTGGGTATATTATAGCACCAAAACCGCGTAAAAGTCAATAGTCACGAATTCTAACTTTATCTAAAAAGCCCCGCCTCGAACATTGTTCAGAAACGTCTGATGTGTTCGCAAGTATTTCCACAGGTTCGCATTTGAATGTATATGATGTGATATAATGCCACTACAGATTTGAATAACATAGCAAAAGAACCAATGAAGATGAAAAAGCAATCGTTGTTGATCGCTCTCGCGGTTGTGACTGCTTTGTGCGTGCCATGTGTTTATGTTCTGGCGACTGGAAATGGCAAGAACGCTGATGCATCGGCAAGGATAGAGAATTACAGCGCTATAGGAACTGTAAGCGACATATCTACATCATCTAATACCATGTCAATTTCCGATGCGACTGATTCGGACGGAAACATAAACACGACATTCATATTCAATCTAGATGCTGTTGACAATATGGAGAGCGCCGATTATACCAGTCTTTCTTTTTCTGATATCAATATTGGAGACAAGATCGTTGCTCAAGGAATTGAAAAAAGCGGTGCAGTGACGATTCAAAGGATCATCGATGTTTCTTGGAACGGTATATTAGCCGCGACTTCGACCGATACCACGACGACAGAGAGCGTTGCTACGACGACATCGGCTACTTCAACAGATGAAATTGCTTCTTCGACCACTTCAACATCAACTTCAATTTCTACTTCTACCGAGGACGTCGATTCATCTACCGAAGCGACAACGACTGTTTCGATTATTGATACAAGCTTAACAAATACCATCGCATCATCTACTGAAAGCACCTCAACTTCCACTGATGATCTTTCTTCAACGACTGACTCTGTCGCATCATCGACAGACCCGGTATCTTCTTCTACAGATTCAACGAACGCTACTTCTACAACAATTGATCCTGACGCGTCGACGACGAGTGATATCGTTACCTCAACGGACACAGTCGCTTCTACGACGAGCGACGGCACTTCTTCGATAAACAACTCATCAGATCCAACAGATTCTACGTCAGCATCAGTAGATACAGATTCTGACGCTTCAACATCAGGACAATGATCTATAAAAATAAAATCTTAGGGAGATATTTGATGATGACATTGGCTATTTTTGTCATAGGTATAAGCAGACAAGCGCATGCCGCAGTTCAATTGCCGGACAGTCTCAGAGGAAGCACGCCTCTTGCTTGCGGCGAGCTCGCGGCTCCTGGTACATATAGCTTGACATCGAGCGTCAGCACGAGCACTGGAGCTTGTTTCACCATCACTTCCAACAATGTCGTTCTCACGAGCTCCACTACAGGAAGCTACAAGGTGACCGGGGATATTGTTGGTAATGGGATAAACCCGGGAGATCCCGGATTTAATTTCACTATTGAGAATTTGGTCGTTACTGGTACCACGAGCTCAAACGGAGCGGACACTGGTACCATCGGTTCCTCGTACACAGCCGGTGATGGCGGTACGATAGTCATTTCTACTTCTACAGTTTCGGCGGTTTTGACTAACGGTGGAAATTCCCAGGAGTCTTCATATGGTATTGGCGGCAGCGGCGGTGCTGTTACCATGATAGATTCGACTTCTACTTCTATACAATCTAATGCTGGCGGCATCGGTCCGAGCACATATTTCGCCGGCGGAAATGGCGGCACGATAGTCATTACAAATACCGATCTAGATGCATCGAACATGAACATTTCGGCATATGGGTCTGCTGGAAATTTTGGCACTGGCACGAATGGCACGTTGACCATGAACTACAGCACTTTCGAGCATGCGAATCTGGTGCTTTCAGCTCTTTCCGATTTGACTTTGAACGGTCCAAGTAACCAACCTGGTGATTTGGGAGCTTTTACAGGAGGGGTATTGAGCGTTGTTTCTGGAGATACGATAACGAATGCATCACAATGCAATCTGATCCTTGCGGGAACATATACTCTCGGCGCTGATTTAACAGGCGATTGTACGATAAGCGCTAATGGTGTCGTCCTAGATGGAGCTGAACATACTATAAATGGGAATATTATGGGAGACGGAATAGCTACAGGGACTACAGGATATAATTTCACTATTGAAAATATAACAGTTACTGGCACGACGAGCTCTGATGGCGGTGATGGCGCCAACGGTGGATCCGTAACGATAGCAACCTCGACTGTCAACATAGTCGATTCGAATGGCAACGATGGCGGTAGCGGAGGTACTATATCTATTGCCTCTTCGACTGTGAACATCGTCGACGCTAATGGCGGCAATACACTTGGTTCTCAGGGTAATGGCGGTTCTGTGACTATTAGCGGGACTGATTTATCGTGGTCTAGCACGACAGTGAGCGCACTTGGCGGTACAGGTAATAACGGTATGTATATCGGTAGAGGGATGGATGGGACGCTCACCTTGAACTATTCGACAATCGAATATTCAGGTCTCTCTTTGTCCGCTCTGTCCGATATCGTTTTGAATGGTCCAGGAGGTTCTCCTGGCAACTCGGGAGCTTTTGGCGGAGGGTCTCTCGGTACTTTTCCAGGAGATCATATAACTAATGCATCGCAATGCGAACTCGGTTTTTCCGGTACATATACCATAGACAATGACTTCACAGGTAATTGCGTCATTACTGCGACTAGCAGTGTCGTTATAAATGGTGGTGGCCATACCATAACTGGAAATGTCATTGGAGACGGCATATACAGGGGAGATTGGGGGCATGATTTCACTATAGATGATCTGAATGTCACTGGCACTACGAGCTCTAACGGAGCGGACTATGGAAGCGATTACAATGGCGCAATCGATGCTGGTGGCATCATAACCATAATCAAAGATCACATAGTATTGGCGGATGAACATCTGTCGTTGAATGGTGGAGATGGTATATATGGACGGAGCTCAAGCGGCGGATTGATTCTTGACTACGATACTATAGACCTTACGAACGGTACGTTTCCTGATGTTATGGGCGGTTATCCTGACCACACCTCTCCATATGTCGTTGGTCTCACTATGAATGGCCCCGGTAACCTTCCTGGCGCGCTTGGACCGATGACCGGGGGTGGATTCAGTAATCCTGGAGATTTGATCACTGATCCTTCGATGTGTCATATAATGGCATCCGGCACATACACCCTAGCCGCTGATCTTGGCGGGAATTGTTATATAAAATCAAATGGCGTGGTCTTGAATGGTAATGGCCACAGCATAATCGCTGGACCTTCTATACTTGGAATGGCCCCGACTGGTAATATCATCGCTGATGGATATACTGGGAATGGGTATGACTTCACATTGGAAAATGTCACGGTCGCAGGTGCCATCACTTCCATAGGAATTGAATCCTCATATGGCGGCGCTGACGGAGACGGCGGTCATGTGACCATGACAGATTCCACAACTACTAGCGGGGTGATATTTCTTTCCGGAAATAATCATGGCGGCGCAGTGGATATCACCGGAACAACCATCGGGCTGTCAGACGCAAATATAAACGTCGGTGGTACTGTCAACGGCGGCGACATAATCATCTCTGGCACGGATGTCGACCTGTCTAATGCAACAATAAGCGTGTCCGGCGGTACCGCGAATGGTACTCTGACTATAGATTATACGACTCTAAAAGATAGCGGCATCACTGTCGGAGGTCTTTCCGATCTTACCTTGAATGGCCCGAACGATCTTCCGGGTGATCTCGGGGCATTTTCTGGAGGCACACTGGGCGCTCTTCCTGGCGACACTCTAACAAAAATATCTCAATGCGATAATCTCAGTGTGGCAGGAACATATACTCTCGGCGCTGATCTCACCGGAGACTGCACTATAGTCGGGAATGGCATCATTATAAATGGCGCTGGGCACGTGCTGAATGGCGGAATATACGGAAATGGAGCCAAGTCGGGGGCGTCCGGATACGATTTTTCTATTGAGAATGTCATTGTCACCGGTACTACCAGTTCAAACGGATTTATTGGACCATTCAATTCATTCCCCTGGAATGGTGGCACGTATCACGGCGGTAATATAACTATATCTAGCTCGACAGTAGCTACGACTACGGCCAATGGCGGCACGGTCGGTCCGGGATTTACTTCTGATTTCAAATATCTCCTTGAAGGGGGCGGAAACGGCGGATCTATAATTTTGTCGAGCTCCACGGCGACGTTGGTCGAGGCCAATGGCGGAAGTTTTCCGACGAATTTCAGCATAGCATCTTCATCCAGAGCTTCGTTCCTATCGATCATTGGATCCATTTATAACAGCAATATAAATCCGGCCGGTACCGGAGGCAATGGCGGTACTATAACTATAGCGACCTCGACGACTGGCGCTATCCTGTCTGACGGAGGCAGTATCGCTTTCGGCGGCAATGCTGGTAATGGCGGTACCATCAGAGTAACTAATTCTTTTGCCGATCCGTCGGGTAGTATTATCAGTGCGAATGGTGGAAGTATCGCTCTATGCGGTTATGGGGGTAGCGGAGGCAGTATTGTATTGTCTGATTCTACTTATGGTACGACTACTGTGGATAAAGGAGATGATGTCGAGACTACTATAGCGGACGGCGGGTATTGTCAAAATCAGACGTCATCATTACCATTATCGCCGATATTATCTGTAACCGGTTCCAATGTCAGCAGTTCTGGCAGTGTCGGGCTTGTTCAGAATGTAGGTCAATACAATCCTCCACAGACGCCACAATTGCCGGCGACTTCTCCAGTAACGGTCAAAAATAATCCGGTAGCGGTCAATGCGAATATTTCCGTCGCTCCTAGTTCGTTTAGCGGCAGCGGTTCATCGGTTGTTGCGTCGTCAACTAGCCAAACAGCAGTTCAGACGACAGAGACGCACGGTCGATCATTCGTCTCGTTCGCTTCATCGATCGGTTCTGCAGCGAATGTCGCGCTTAAAAAAGTCTCTGACACGGCTGTGGCCGTAGCTAATTCTCCTGAATCAAAACCGGTGCAAACAGTCGGTTTTATCGCCGGGTTGATGGCTTCGGTTGCCACATATGCCGAAACCGGCACAGCAGCTCCTCTGGCGGCAGAAGAGATATTCCTATTACCAATAAGGATGTGGGGGATTGCATTGGTGAGCTTTGGTATAAGAAAGCGTGGTAGGCCATGGGGGACTGTATATGACAGCGTCACGAAACAACCTATAGATCCTGCTTTCATAAGCGTAAAGGATACGACAGGCAGAGTGGTCGCCGAATCGATAACAGATTTGGACGGACGGTACGGATTTCTTCTTCCCGATGGCACATATTATATATCTGTTAAAAAGACGAACTATGAATTTCCTTCTCAAAAGATGATAGGCAAATCATCAGATGAGCTTTATAACGATCTGTATTTTGGCGATCCTGTGACTGTGAGATCAGGAGAGGTCTTGGACAAGAATATTCCAATGGATCAAAAGAATTTCGACTGGAATGAACAAGCAAAGAGAGAGCGGAACCTCATGCTGTTCCATTCAAAGAATGAGAGGATCTGGGCAATAATCAGTAAATATGTGTACGGTGTCGGTCTAGCAGTGTCTGTCATAGTCGTTATGGCAAAGCCGTCTCCTTTTGACGTGTCGATGCTCATATCCTATACGCTAATTCTAGTATTTTTGGAATTTGGCATAAAGAAAAAAGAGTTGGGCAGTATATTAGATAAAAATACCGGCGAGCCGCTCTCGTATGCGATATTCCGTGCGACGACACCCGACCACCAAGTCGTTCTCCGTTCCGGTGTGTGCGATGCAAAGGGTAGATATTATTGCATAGTTCCAAAAGGCGAATATTGTATGAACATAGACAAGAAGAATCAGGATGGCAGTTATTCCAGAGTCTATGAATCTCAAAAGATGTCCAGCAATTCAGGAATAGTGAATAAAAACTTTATAGTATAAGGACGATCGGGGGGTTATATTCTAGATGATGTGTGTGTTGACTTTTCATCACTAATGTTATATCATTCTGCGGAACATCTTGAACATTGTAACAAAGGGGGTTTTATTATGAATCATAAATGTTGGTTGTTTTGCGCAGGTCTTGCATTGTTTCTGAATGGACGTGTGTGTTATGGTCAATCTGACATACAGGTGACTATTACTTCTCCGACGAACCATGCAATCCTTGTTGAAGGGGAGACGAACGTCATAACATGGTCTGTGTCCGGGTCAGAATCCGGATCGGAGAAAATCGCCATGAAGCTTGGTTTGGAATCGTTCTCGTCGCCAGGGTTTACTTGGTATGATGACAAAGATCTGCTCATAACCGGATCGTCAGGTTATGTGAACAGCTTTGTGTGGGTCGTGCCAAAATTTAGCCAGATTCCAGGCGACATGTTCTTATTAGAAATAATTCCCGTAAATAATGCCGTTCATGTGAACATGAACCCGTTTTACTTGACCATCGAACCAAGGAAAACTGTGACGATGCCACAATCGGCGGTCAAATGACGCCGAATCAGAAATAAATTTACACATTCCCACTGCTGTGACGGCGGTGGGAATTTTCTTTTACAGGAAGCTCTGCGCGTAGCGAATCCAGAAGAAAACTCCGCAGAAACTGCAGATAGTAGGTCATTAAAATTGTACGTAACGCAAAAAAATGTTAACCTACATCAATAGTTCGGGGTGTAGTATAGTGGTAGTATACACGCTTCGGGAGTGTGAGGTCCGGGTTCGATTCCCGGCACCCCGACAAGGATAGTGTTATTGCAAAATTAGCGAACGAAGTTCGCGGCGCAAGGGAATCGAACGGCGGAGCTATATCGAGCCAACAGGCGAGATAGCGAGCCGGTGACCAGCCCGAGGAGCGCGACGGCGCGACGAGAGGCGAGGTCGATTCCCGGCACCCCGACAAGGATAGTGTTAGTGCAAAATTAGCGACAATGGGCCTATGGTCTAGTGGTACGACGCGGCATTCGCATTGCCGAGACCCGAGTCCGATTCTCGGTAGGTCCACATCTTCATCTATTTAGCATTTTTATGCACAGAAGGATGTTTTTCGGTGCCTTTTTATGCGGTATAATCGAGCAGTAAAGAAATTTCACTGTTGACATTGATCGCGATGAAATATAAACCTATGAAAATAAAGATAACAGCCAAGCACGCGCTCGGCTATTTTATCCTCATTGAAATAACAGGCATCCTCATAAGCTTGCTCATATTATTTACGGATTATATCCGTCAGACGACACCATATCTGCCGACATGGATATTGCCGACAGTTTTTGCCGTCATATTTGTTTCGATAGGCGTAGGGGTCTGGCAGAGATTGTCAGATGCTGAGATTCTAAAAGACGAATTCATCACTGTTATAACGCACAAATTCCGCACACCGTTGACTCGTATCAAATGGGCGATCGATGACATGTCTTCGGTCATACCAGCCGAAAAAAAGGAAAGCATAGACGCTATCGTAGAATCAGATCGCCAGCTTTTGGCTCTGACGGACATATTGGTTCATATGTTGTCTGAGAACGCCTCTCATTTTGACTATCACATCTCGCCGATGGACATAAACGAACTATTTTCTGATCTGTCGGTCCAATATGACATACGGGCAAAGAGAAAAGGCATAGATCTGTCTTTTTCTGCTTCGCCGGGCATGCGTGTAATGGCTGATGCGGAAAAATCAGTGCTGATCTTGCAGATCCTTCTCGACAATTCTCTTAGCTACACTCCCGCCGGCGGGTCGATAAAAGTTGCCGCTCATTCTGATGCCGACTTCAGCCATGTCGTGATCGAAGTTTCCGACACTGGAATCGGCATGTCGCAGGAGACGGCGTCGAAAGTCTTCAGACGTTTTTATCGAGGCGATAACGCGCGCCATGCTGATACCGAAGGCATGGGCATCGGGCTCTTTATGGCAAAGAGGATAGCCGAAAAACAAGGCGGAAATATTTCTGTCAAATCCGAAGGAGAAGGCAAGGGCAGTACTTTTTCTGTCATATTCCCGGCCGCGCAAATTTTATACACAAAGTAAAAATTGATCGGATAATTCTGCTATAATGTCCGCATGGTCTCGAACAAGACTCTTACAAAAAAAGAAATCGCTCCACTTGTCTCTGCGGCTCTCGCACCGACCATATTTGTCATATTCGGCATAACCGGCGATCTGGCCGGCTCAAAGCTTTTGCCGGCTCTCCTCGGGCTTTATGTGAAAAAAGAATTGCCGAATCGATTTGCCATCGTTGGCGTGTCGCGGCGGCATTTTTCGCGCGAAGAATTGCGCCAATATCTGCGCGATCGTATGAATATAAAGCCGGGACAATTCTTTGAAGAGAACATAAAGCATTTTCTGGATCATATAAGCTATGTAGAAGGTCAATTCGATTCAGCAGATCTATATAAATCTCTGACCGATAATTTGAAATCCATCGATGATAAATGGGGTCAATGCTCGAACAAGCTATTCCATCTGTCTGTGCCGCCCGTGCTGTACGAAGGGATCTTGCGCGAGCTATCATCTTCAAAGCTCACATTGCCTTGCTCTGACGGCACCGGCTGGACCCGCGTTCTAGTCGAGAAGCCGTTTGGCAATGATATAAAAACCGCACACGATCTGGACAAGCTCCTCGGCAAGCTTTTCAAAGAGGACCAGATCTTTCGGATCGATCATTATCTAGCCAAAGAAGCCCTGCAAAATATCTCAGCTTTTCGCTTTTCGAATTTTTTGTTCGAGCCGCTGTGGAACCGCCAATATATAAAGCATGTCCATATAAAACTCTTGGAAAAGGAGACGCTCTCGCTTCGCGGCGGCTTCTATGATTCGACTGGCGCTTTGAAAGACGTCGGTCAAAACCATCTTTTGATCATGTTGGCTATTGTGGCCATGGACAAGCCTTGTGATCCTAACGCCTCTGACGCGATGCGTCGCGAACGCGCCCGGGCGCTCTCACGTCTAACCGCCATTCCAAAGCGATCTATGACAGAGAATATAATTCGCGGCCAGTATGACGGCTTTAAAAATGAGAAGGGGGTCAAGCCGGATTCTTCGACCGAAACTTATTTTCGTATCGCCGCCAAAATAAACAATCGCCGCTGGAAGGGTGTGCCTTTCTATTTAGAAGCCGGCAAGGCCATGGCAGAGAACAGAGTCGAGATAGATATTTATTTCAAAGGGGACGCGGAAGGCAAGAAAAACCATGAAAATGGCATTATGGGACAAAATCATCAGAATATCCTGACTTTCAGGATCCAACCGGATGAGGGTATAAAGATCCGTTTTTTTGTGAAGAAACCGGGCATTGGCATGGAGACCGAATCGAAAATCTTGAAGTTCAATTATGCCGACTCGCCATCGTTCTCGTCATTGCCAGAAGCATATGAACGGCTCATCCGTGACGCCATTGTCGGCGATCAGACGCTGTTTGCCTCTACCGACGAGATCATGGCCTCTTGGAAATTCATCACTCCGATTTTGGAAAATTGGTCGAAATTGCCTCTTGTCATATATAAAAAAGGCGCGAGGGAAGTCTGATATAATGCTGGCATGCTTATTTATCTGATATGTCCATCTAATAATATGCGATATGCTTAATTTCTTTATGAAAAATCTGTTGAAGGGCAAGCTAAAGGCCGCTGGAGTTCCAGAAGCCGAGACGGAACGGCTTTTGAAAGTGATAGAGGAAAACCCTGATTTCTTCAAAAATATTGCCGAGAAAGTCCAACAAAAAGTCTCAGCCGGCATGAATCAGGAAGAGGCGATCAAGTCTATTTTAGGCGAAGAAGGCGCTGGAGCGGCTAAATTGTTCAGAGCGTGATTCGCTCTTTTGCTAAAAACGATGCATACTGATCCTTGCGTTTGCGCCGAGTTACCATACAATAGCATATATGTCATTATCCATCGGCATCGTCGGCTTGCCAAACGTCGGAAAATCGACGCTTTTCAACGCGCTGACAAAGAAGAGCGTTCTTGTCGCTAATTATCCATTCGCTACTATCGATCCATCAGTCGGCGTTGTCGCGGTGCCTGACGAACGTTTGGCAAAGCTGTCGGTTTTTTCCAAATCTGCAAAGACAATCCCAGCCGCCATAGAATTCACCGATATTGCCGGCTTGGTCAAAGGTGCATCCGAGGGTCAAGGCCTAGGTAATCAATTCCTCTCGAATATCCGTGAGACTGACGCTATCGCGGAGGTTGTACGCATATTCGAAGATGACGATATCATTCACGTCGATGGCAAGATAGATCCATTAAAGGACATAGAAGTCATAAATCTCGAGCTTATTCTCGCTGATCTCGCCACTGTTTCGAAGCGCTTGCAAAATTTGGGCAAGGAGGTAAAAGCAGGCAAGAAAGACGCTATCATCGAGTCGAAAATATTGGAAAAAGTAAAAATGGCGCTGGAATCTGGCAAGCTTGCCTCGACTGTTTCGGCCGATGAATTCGAAGCGCCTTTCTTGAAACAGGTCCAACTGCTCACGTCAAAGCCGTTCATGTATGTTTTGAACAAGAAGAGCGGAGGCAAGAATCTGGATGAACCAGTCCAAGGGCTACCCTTGGATACCAGTCCAAGGGCTACCCTTGGACTGGATGTACGTTGGACTAAATTGATCGACTTCCTCAAAACGTCCGGCTCAAAATGGGTCATTGTCGATGCTGGCATCGAACAGGAATTGAAGGATTTGGAAGACAAGGACAAACAAGAGATGCGTGAAGGCCTTGGAGCAAAAGATGATGGAATAAACGATCTTATCAAGACCGGCTATGAACTCCTTGACCTCATAACATATCTGACTACAGGCGAAGACGAGACCCGCGCTTGGACGATAAAAAGGGGATGGACTGCTCCAGAGGCCGGTACTGCTATTCACGGCGATTTCAAAGAGAAGTTCATCAAAGCTGAGGTTATCAATTGGCAAGATCTGCTCGATTCTGGCTCGTACGCCGCCGCTCGCGAAAAGGGCTTGGTCAGAACTGAAGGGAAGGAATATGTGGTAAAAGACGGTGATGTGATTGAGTTTAGGATCTAGAGAAAATAGATTATAATTAGAGCGTATGATTCAGAAGAAAATAGATAATTTAATACGATTTGAGTTATCTGACGAAGAATGCAAAAAATTATCATCTGCGGGTGATGAAGCTCTAAAGTTTACCTATCCAAACTCAAATGATGGGTTTGCTGTTGCGTTGATGACAAAGGACGGAAATATTTACACTGGCGCATCATACAAGTCAGATACAGCGACACTAACCATGCACTCTGAAGCAGTGGCCTTGGCACATGCGGCGAATCATGGAGAAAAAGATATTGTTGCAATTACTGGACCAAATTGTCACATTTGCAAACAACTAATTTACGAAAGTAGTTTGAGATCAGGAATTGATACAGTAATTGTAATTGAAGAAGGAAATCAATTCAAACAGGTCCCAATTTCCACGATGATGCTATATGCATGGCCAGAGCGAAAATGAAGACGGTGGTGTCATAGAGTTTAAAATTTATGAAAATTTTGAACAAAAAAGCCGCGATGCACTGTGTCCCTCGGGAGACAATGCATCCGGCTGGATGAGTTGTGAGACCTAAGTCAGCACAGGTTATACCCGATCTTTGGCTGAAGCCGTAGGGTTGGGTATCTAATCCAACCTTTCGCAACTGACCAAATTGTAGCATTTGGAAGATGATAGCGCTATAGAGTTTAGGATATAAAATCACATCACGTTGTAGCTCTTGACGTCAACTGTGTTATGTGGTAGCATCGAAAGCTGTTAGAGTTTTTCCGTTCGTAATAAAAACATCAAAAAATAACCAAAGGACAACATATGTTGTTTTCAAAGGTTACACATAGCAAGCAGTTTGCCGGCAAAAGACTGCTTTTCCGGCAGTATCAGAGCCACAACACTACGGCGGTTCAGGTTGCACAGCAGGGCGGACAAAATCTGCCGAGCGCGGTGCAACAGGATTCCGGCAAGAAATCTTCCGGAGCTCCGATCATGAGGATCATGATATTCCTCGGAATCGTAACTTATGTTTGTGCGGGTGTTGCGAAAGCAATCAACCCGCATATGCCTTAGCCAGACTAGTCTTCATGAGCCCAGCGCGTCGCGTTGGGCTTTTTTCTTGTCCGAGATGACATCTTGGAGTATTATTAGGTTTCAACCAAATTTATATAAATGACCCCTTACGATCACACAAAAATCGAGCCGAAATGGCAGAAGGAATGGGAAAAGAAGAAGGCCTTTGCCGCGATCGATTCGAGCAAGAAACCGAAATGGTACTCGCTCATAGAATTCCCGTATCCGTCCGGTGACGGTCTGCATGTCGGCCACATCCGTAGCAATACAGCTATGGACATCATCTCTCGCAAGCGCCGACGCGAGGGTTATAACGTCCTTTATCCGATCGGTTGGGACGCATTCGGCCTGCCGACCGAAAATTATGCGATCAAAACCGGCATACAGCCAGCCGCGGTTACAAAGAAGAACACCGGAGTGTTTCGCCGTCAACTAAAATCGCTCGGCTTTTCCTTTGATTGGTCGCGCGAGATAAACACGACCGATCCTAAATACTACAAATGGACGCAGTGGATCTTCCTTCAATTCTTAAAAAACGGCCTTGCTTACAAGAAGAAGATGGCGATCAACTGGTGTCCGCGTGACTTGATCGGTCTTGCCAACGAGGAAGTCGTCGATGGCAAGTGCGAGCGTTGCGGCACGCCAGTCGAAAAGCGCGAAAAGGAGCAGTGGATGCTGGCTATCACCAAATATGCCGATAAATTGTTGGATGGACTTGATGCGACAGAAAACGGAAAGCCATTGCTGGATTGGCCTGATTTCATAAAGAATTCGCAGAGGAATTGGATCGGCAAGTCGGAGGGTGCGGAGATTAGCTTTCCAATAAAAATTTCAGGAACAAAACCCCATTTTCTCTTGCTCCACGGCTTCACCGGAAGCGCAAAAACTAATTTTTTTCCTTGGCTGAAGTCAGAGCTTGAAAAAGGGGGATATGAGGTCGAAGCCCCTGAACTGCCGCATACAGATGCCCCGACCGAAGAAGAACAAGTAAGCTTTATTTTGTCTAATTGCAAGCTCGATGAGAACACCGTCATTATTGGGCATAGCTTAGGTGGCGTTGTCGCTATGAAAGCTCTAATGAAGTCGAGGCAAGCCATCAAACAGCTTGTTCTTGTTGCTCCTGCAGCAGATCCAGCCAGCAGAAGCGATGGTTATAAAGCCAGCTATCATAATACGTTCGATTGGAACTATGATTTTCCTTTGATAAAAAGCCTGGTGTCAAAGATAATGGTTCTGTCCGACGTTCAAGAAGATTTCCGTATCAAGTATCTGGAATTTCTTTCTGAAAAGCTTTCTGCGAAGCTCATAACTACAACCGCGAAGGAAGAACATTTTTGTGCGCTTCAAGAACCGGACGTTCTTTCCGTTGCTTTGCCTTCCATAAAAGTCTTCACCACTCGCCCTGACACGCTGTTCGGTGTGACTTATGTCGTTGTCGCGCCGGAACACGCGCTCGTTCGCGAGCTTCTTCCTTCAATTAAAAATAAAAGCGAGATTCTGGTTTATTTGAATCGAGTGAAAAAGGAAAGCGAAATGGATCGCACTGATTCCTCGCGCGAAAAGACAGGCGTCGAGCTAAAGGGGATCAAGGCGATTAATCCTGTGAATGGCGAAGAAGTGCCAGTTTACGTTGCCGATTACGTTCTCGCCGATTACGGCACGGGCGCCGTCATGGCAGTTCCAGCGCACGACGACCGCGACTCCGATTTCGCGAAGAAGTACGGATTGCCGATAAAACAGGTCATCGCTCCTTACTTTGAAAACACGACAGACTTGATCCCGAAGAAGGACAAGGAAATGATCGTACGCACGAACATCCATGCGATCATACGCAACCCGAAGAACGGAAAATATCTGCTTCAAAGATGGAAAGAATTCGGCTGGCAGTCGTTTGTCACGGGAGGAGTCGAGGATGGAGAGAATCTTGTCGAAGCGGCAAAAAGGGAAGTCTTGGAAGAAGTGGGATACAAGAACCTCGAGCACGTCAAAAAAACGACCGATGGCTGGGAAGTCCACTCGTACTTTTATGCGCCTCACAAGGACGTCAATCGCTACATGATAGCGAAAGCAGTGTTCTTCGATCTGTCGGACGAAGAAGTCTCGGAAGTGAACAGCGAAGAAAAGAATAAATATGACCTGGTCTGGCTTGACGAAAATGAAGTAAGGGAATTTTTGACCTATTCAAATCAGAAAGTCGCGTGGGATTTTTGTTCTGGCGAGAAAGCTTTTATTGACGATGGCAAGCTCGTCAATTCCGCTCAATTCAATGGCAAGAAAAATACGGAAGTCATGAAAGACATCACCGCTTTTGCCGGCGGACAATGGATCAGCAAGTACAAGCTGCGCGACTGGGTCTTTTCGCGACAGCGCTATTGGGGCGAGCCGATTCCCGTCGTTCATTGCGAGCGCTGCGGCATTGTTCCGATTCCGGAAAAAGACTTACCGGTCAAATTGCCGCCGGTCAAAAACTACAAACCGACCGAGACAGGCGAATCTCCGCTCGCGGCCATTTCAAAATGGGTCAACACAAAATGTCCGAAATGCAAAGGCAAGGCAAAACGCGAGACGGATACGATGCCGAATTGGGCTGGTTCGTCTTGGTATTACTTGCGCTATACCGATCCAAAGAACGCAACGAAATTCGCTGATATGAAAAGATTAAAATATTGGACGCCGGTCGACTGGTACAACGGCGGCATGGAACACGTCACTCTCCACCTACTATATTCGCGCTTCTGGCATAAATTCCTATTCGACAAGGGTCTAGTCCCGACTTCCGAACCATACACAAAGCGCTCCGCGCACGGCTTTGTCCTCGGTCCTGGCGGCGAAAAAATGTCGAAATCGCGCGGCAATGTCATCAATCCAGACACTATCGTCAAAAACGTCGGCGCCGATTCCTTGCGTCTATACGAGATGTTCATGGGTCCATTCGATCAAGCGATCGCATGGGACGAGAACGGCATCGTCGGTTGCAGGCGTTTCCTCGAGCGCGTGTGGAAGCTGCAAGAGAAAGTTGCAGGTCGTGAAAAGGAACATCTCCGTCAGGGCACGCCGTCATCGGCTGCTGCCGATGCGTCTCGCTCTCGCGCCAGTCGCGCTCCGAGAGGTCCTTCCGAAAATGTTCCTATTCCCGACCTCACATCGTCTCAAAAAATCCTTTCCCTCATCCACAAGACGATAAAGAAAGTCTCCGAGGACATCGAATCGATGCGATTCAACACCGCTGTCTCTGCTCTTATGATCCTCTTGAATGAATTAGAAATAGGAGAAGCCGTGACGAGGGAGCATTATGAGACCTACTTGCAATTGCTTGCCCCATTTGCGCCGCATATAACAGAGGAGCTTTGGAGCGCGCTCGGAAATAAAAAGTCTATTCATGCCGAGCCATGGCCAAAATTTGATCCTGCGTTTTTGGTTGAATCAAAGACAAGGATGGCTGTGCAGATAAACGGCAAGACTCGCTCGGAGATAGAGGTTGACTCGGACGTTTCCGATGAGGAAATCAAAGAGATCGCTTTGAATTTGGAACAAGTGAAAAAATGGCTCAACGGCAAGGTTCCGTCGAGAATAATCGTGGTGAAAAGACGGCTTGTGAATATCGTCGTATCAGGGTAGCCCTTGGCGATATGGCGAAAGCGGCTCTTTGCAGTCGGATTTGATTGACATAATAAACGGAATAATGTATATCGAGGATGCGATAAAATCGTCATTAAGCCAAACAATTGACTTTTGTACAAGCGGGTGATAGAACTAATGTCAGTTATTAATAGCAAAGTAGGAACTAATTTTCATGCCATCAACAAACACAACTTTCAAGCCGAAAAATGTCGTAAGAAAACTGCTTGCCGTTTTGCCTGACCGTGCGCGCGACGTGGTGATCGGACGTTTCGGTCTCGGCAAATCGACGGAAAAATTGACTCTCGACGCTATAGGGAAAAAATACGGCATCACTCGAGAGCGCGTCAGACAGATCGAGAACTATGCTCTGGATGTGATACGCAAATCGGACGCTTACAAGAGCGAAACAAAGACTTTTATAGAGCTGGAAGACCTGCTCCGCTCTCTCGGCGGCATTGTCGTTGAAGACGACTTCTTGGGCGCCGCTTCAAAAGACCAAGGCCTCCAAAACCATGTTTATTTCCTTCTCGTGCTCGGCTCGGCTTTTACAAAAAGAAAAGAAGACGATGAATTCCATCATCGTTGGCATGTTGATGAGAAGCTGGCAGGCGATGTCGAAGGTTCGCTGAAAAAGCTCTATGGCAGTCTCTCCAATAACGATCTTTTGCCAGAATCTGAAATGGTCAATAAATTCATCGAACACCTCGGCGATGTCTCGGAAAAATACAAGAACCAGGAGATCATAAAGCGCTGGCTCAACCTATCGAAAAAGATCGGCAAGAACGCGCTCGGCGAATGGGGCGTTGCTCATTCTCCTAATATAAAGACAAAGGGTGTCCGCGATTATGCTTTCCTCGTCATCCGGAAGCACGGCTCGCCTATCCATTTCCGCGAAGTGGCGAATCAGATCACAAAGATCTTCAAGAAGAAGGCTCACGTTGCGACCACTCATAACGAGCTCATAAAGGACCCGCGCTTCGTACTCGTCGGTCGCGGTTTATATGCTCTGTCAGAATGGGGCTATATGTCTGGCGTAGTCAAAGACGTAATCAGAAAGATAATCGAAAAGAACGGGCCGTTGACCAAAGACGAGATAATCGCCAAAGTCCTAAAAGAGCGCTATGTAAAGGAAAACACCATCGCTGTCAATCTGCAAAACTCTAGATATTTCAAGAAAGACAAAGACAATAAATATCGTGTAGCCGTAGAGAAAGCGACGGAATAGGGAAAGCTATAGGTGGATAGTAAGTGTATAAGTAAGGGAGCAATCGAATCTATACTGGAAAAATGGGTGCATGAGCGCCCTTTTTTCTTTTATAAAATTTTGTCATTTTACCGTTCAGTGATAGGATACATCTACTGTATCCTATGAAAGATTTTCTGCAAAAAATGTATGGTCGTTTTTCCAATGATATAGGCATCGACCTAGGCACGGCTAATACTCTGGTCTATTTGGCTGGTCACGGCATCGTGGTGAACGAGCCGTCGGTCGTGGCTGTCAATGAAAAGACTGGTCGCGTGGTCGCTGTCGGCAGAGAAGCAAAAGAGATGCTCGGTCGCACGCCGGCTCATATAAAGGCGGTCAGACCGCTGGTCGACGGTGTTATCTCTGATTTCGAAATAACCGAAGAGCTGATCTCGTATCTGGTGCGCAAGGCCGAGGAATTTTCAAAGAAGACCCTCGGACCGCGAGTCGTGGTCGGTGTGCCGTCAGGTGTAACCAATGTAGAAGTGCGCGCTGTGCGCGATGCCGCGCGCAATGCCGGCGCAAGGGAAGTCTATATAGTCGAAGAGCCGATGGCTGGAGCCATAGGAATAAGGTTGCCTATACACGAACCAGTCGGTTCCATGGTCATTGATATCGGCGGCGGTACGACAGATATCGCTGTTATATCTCTTGGCGGCATCGTCCGGTCAAAAAATATCAAGATCGCCGGTGATAAATTGAACAATGACATCATTTCTTATATCCGCAACGAATTCAAGATCCTCATCGGCGAAAAGACCGCCGAGGAAATCAAAATAGCCGTCGGATCGGTCATTCCAAAAGAAGCCCTCGAAACGCCGATTCGCGGCCGAGACCTTATCACCGGTCTGCCTCGCGAGGTTATAATCACGGATTCTGATATCCGTGAGGCCATGGGCGCCAGCATGGACGTGTTAGTCGAAGCAACGCGTGAAGTCCTGGAGACGACTCCACCGGAAATACTATCGGATGTCATGCGCCGCGGAGCATATCTGGTCGGCGGAGGCGCCTTGATCAAAGGCCTTGATGAGCTGATATCGCATACCTTGCAGATACCTGTGCATATAGCCGATGATCCTCTGACGGCGATCGCTCGCGGCACGGGCATAATTCTGGAAGATTTGGAAAAATACAAAGACGTTCTGATACAAAACGAGGATGAGATCGCGAGACCGAAATAAAAAATCATCCGTCTCAATTCTGTATCGCGGTAAATCAAAGGGCAATCGATCCAATTTATGATTAGAAGCAGACAAAGAAATAACAAAATAATATCGCAGCCGATCTTTTTTGCCCTAGTGATCGCCATTCTGCTTTTGCTTGTACAATTTTTCTTTCCGCGCATTTTTACTTCGGCTTTCTCTTATTTTTTCTCGCCGCTCTGGTCCGGCAAAGATTCTATCATCGGAGATATGACGCCACGCGAGCAATTAGTCAAAGAGAACGATGCTCTGCAAGAAGAGCTGGCTATGGACGAGACGACCGCCTCCAGCTCGAAAGCACTGCTCGATGAGAACGATGAGCTGAGACAGCTTCTCGGCCGTCCGGAAAGCGCAAAGGATCTCGTCTTGGCGGATGTCATTCGCAGACCTCCAGGCGCCGGATATGATTATCTCGTCATCGATCTCGGCTCGGCTGACGGCGTGTCTAACGGTGATTTTGTCTATTCCGCTGGAATGACTGCGATAGGTCAAGTGGTCGAAGCGGACATGCGTTCTTCAAAAGTAGAATTGTATTCTTCTCATGGAACTGATTACGAAGTCCTCATCGGCGCAAGCCATATTCCAGCTACGGCGTCCGGTCAAGGCGGCGGATTCTTTTCTACATCCTTGTCGCAAGAATCTGGAGTGTCCGTGGGCGATGAAATAATAATTCCAGCTATTTCCTCATCGCCTTTCAGCTCCGTCAGCGCTATCATCTCCGATCCGGCCCAGCCATTCGAAAAGGTCTTGTTCGGAAGCGGCACGAATCCATATCAATCATTATTTTTGCTTGTAGGCGTGGAACCAACGATCCAAAGGCCTTTTATCGGTTTTGCCTCGACCACTTCGGCAACTTCTACGATCTCTACGACTTCTGCAAAAACAACCCATAAAGCCAAGAGCATATAGGATTCATCGTTACATTCATGCAGAAATATAAAACCATTTTCAGGATAGCGGCAGATATAATCATGGTCATTTTGCTTGCATGGTTTCCTCTGTGGTCGATCATCGTCTTTTCTATCGCATTTGCTTGGATTTTTGCGCCGTATTATGAGATCATCGCATGGGGATTGGCGATGGACTCACTATATGGGATGCATTCTCTTTATGGCGTCAGCGCGGCATTCGTGATATTTGTTATAATCGAAGTGTTCAAGCGAAGGACGAGGATATGAACAACTTCCTAAAACGGCATTCTTTATTAAAGAGAAAAAATCGCTCTCGCGACGAGATCTTTCCTGATGAAATATTGGCCGATTCAAAGAATATCCCGCATTTCGATGCAGACCAATTCGAAGGTCGCCTAGAAAAGCCCATATCGACTATCAGTATTTTTGTCCTTGGCGGCGTTGCCGCGCTCATTTTAGCTTTATTTGCCGGTCGGGCATGGTTTCTCCAGATGCATGAAGGCGGTTTTTATGCGGATTCAGCGACAAGCAACACTCTGCATTCAACGCCGCTTTTTGCCACCCGCGGGATAATCTATGATAGAAACGGCATTGAACTGGCATGGAACGTGCCTGGTCCGGCAGGCGATCCGGATGTGCCGATGCGCGAGTATTCTACTTCTACCGGCTTGTCTCAGACTCTCGGCTATGTGCAATATCCGTCAAAAGACAGCTCTGGATTTTATTATCAAGAAGACTTTGTCGGCTCTGACGGCGTGGAGAAATATTTTAACGATATCCTGCAAGGGAAAAACGGCTTGCGTTTGATCGAAGTCGATGCGAGAGGGAATATTCAATCGCAAAACGTGGAACAGCCGGCCGTTTCAGGGCAAAATGTCACCCTTTCGATCGATTCAGAAGTGCAAAGCGAGCTCTATAAGAATATCCAGAATATCGCTACCTTGCACGGCTTCCAGGGTGGTTCCGGCATCGTCATGAACATACATACCGGCGAGGTCATAGCCATCGCCAGCTATCCGGAATATGATTCGCAGATTATGACCGACAAGACCGATACTGCGGCCATAAGTTCTTTTTTGAAAGATCCGCAGAATCCTTTTCTCAATCGCGCCATAGACGGGCTATATGCTCCTGGTTCGACCGTCAAGCCATACGTTGCCATGGGCGCGCTGAACGAGGGCATAATCGATCCGTCTACCAAGATACTTTCGACCGGCTCTATCTCCATACCGAATCCATATGACCCGGCGCAATCCAGCGTTTTTAGGGATTGGAGAGCGCAAGGGTGGGTGGATATGGAGGACGCTCTATCGGTCTCTTCGGACGTTTATTTTTATGAAGTCGGCGGCGGCTATCAAAATCAAAAAGGTCTAGGAATAACGAAATTGGATCAATATTTTAGCTTGTTCGGGTTCGGCCAAGCGATAGCCAACTCTTTTTTTAGCGGATCGTCCGGGTTGATCCCCTCGCCGGCATGGAAAGCCGAGACATTTCCTGACGATAGCACATGGCGCATAGGCGACACATATCATACCGCTATCGGACAATATGGCTTTCAAGCTTCTCCTATACAGATGGTCAGAGCTGTGGCGGCTATCGCCAATGGTGGAGATCTTCTAAATCCGACCATAATCAAGATGGGCGCTGAGCCGGCTGATATCGATTCTACACCAGTCGTTCTGCGCAATGTCAACCTGCCGGCGGCAGACTTCCAGGTGGTTCGCGAAGGCCTGCACCAAAGCGTAAAGAGCGGCAATGGCACCGACGGGGCTCTGAACTTGCCCTATGTCGATGTAGCCGCAAAATCCGGCACAGCCCAGCTAGGTACCACAAAGCAGACCGTCAATTCATGGATCACCGGATATTTTCCTTATAACGATCCGGAATATGCTTTTGCCGTCGTCATGGAACGCGGTCCTGTATCAAATAATGTCGGCGCTGTGGCTGTCATGCGCGCCACCTTTGATTGGATGAATGTGAATGCGCCAGAATATTTCAAGTAAATCAAAAGCAGATGTTAAAGTCACTTACTTTTGATTTTGTACTTTAACTTTTGTCTTTTGATCTTTGACTTTCGACTAGGAACCTGAGGATTTTGGCTATTTCTCCGATGAATAAAATTTCTTGCATAAATGACATATATTTGCTATAGTTGGCTGAACAATATTAAATAACCATGTCCCAAAATCAACTCATACAATTGAAGAACAAACAGACCGGCGAGGTCTATTGGTCGCGCAAGAACAAGAAGAAAGTCGAAAAGAAGATAGAGCTCAAGAAATACAGCGCCAAATTGCGCAAACACATCGTCTTCAAAGAGGCGAAGAAATAGCGAGTGCGTTCTTTTGTTTTCTCTCGGACGTCATGTCTATGAATGCATAGCCACGCCCCTCCTCTATAGCAGAAATAGACTTTTTGTAATATAATCCATCCGGTCGATTTAAAATCAACAGATTCAGAATCCAAGCTTCAAGAATGGGCGCAAGCATGCTCGTATTTTTCTTGGGTCCTGAATCATAGATCTTGCATTCTGGGCGATTAGTTTAGTGGTAAAACTGCGGCCTCCAAATCCGCTGACCGAGGTCCGATTCCTCGATCGCCCGCAATTGAGAAATTTCAGTGTTTTTAGGGGTTTTTGCCAGTATGTCGTAAGGACTTTTAAAGCTGACTTGAGCCACGCTTTGATTTCTCATGGAAAGGTTCCAAAGTAACTTTGAGACAATAATTCGTTTTCCTTGTTCGTCTTGTTCCAAAAATTCTTTTTTGGCTCTGCTTGCTTGTATAAATAGATCCTTGACCGGTTCCAAGGTTAAAACTCCCTGATTCAATTTTACTTCGGTTTCTTTGATCTGTTTGGCAAGGGAGACACGCTCATTTTGAATTTCAATGACTTTGCTGTCGTATATCTCTTTTCCGATTTGTAGTGCAAGGAAAGCATCGAGAAGACGGGATTCTTTCGTTGTAAGGTCGTTTTGGCTCTTTTGAAGGGTCGTTAAAGCCGCTTCTGCATAGGTATCCTTGGTATCGGTCATCTCTTTGGCTGACTTGTACATCAACTCAATTTTCTCCTCGTCAAAATTAATGCGATCGAACGTGTCTGCGATCTTTTCATAGAGAACTGTTTCTCTCGAATATTTTTTGTGCTCTTCACAGCCGCCTTTGCTGTTTGTGCAGTAATAGTACTGATGACCTTTTTTGACGGAAGCGGTGAAAGAACAGCCGCAATTTTCACACTTTAAAAATCCGCGAAGGGCAAAGAAATGCGTTTGCGGTCGAGGATGATTGCGACCATTGAGAACGGGGACACAATTTAAAAAAGATGAAAACGGCCCATGGCAACTCCAACCGATGGCAACTGATCAAGAGTCGGGAATCACAGATATCATGCGAAAGGAAAAAGGTGTGCCAGAACGATCTAAACAACTTGAAATCTTTTTAAAGTTAAGACAATAAGGGATTAAAACCTTAGTAGACTATAGACACTTATCTAATTCTTGTTTCATAATGGGTCCAGCACCGACCCGCACTATCTGTGTTGGACCCCACATCGCTGCCAAGTCGAGCGTCGCACGAGATGTGTTAATGTAATGATTTTGTAGGTTTGCATAGTTATAAAACTCGTGAAAAGTTGCTATAATTATACTATGGAAGATAAAATATATTTTGAAACGAAGCCGAAAAAAATTGAAATACTTAGAGCAATTCCTAACGATGCACAAGGTATCCAACTATTGGTGACTGAATCCTCAAAAGGGATGTATAAATTGTGCGGGTGGTCTGCGGAAGAGATAGCGGATCATTTTAACCCTAACAAAATTGAAGAAGGTGCGACAAAACTCAAAAAATCAATTACAGCTTTTACTGAAGCAGATATTCTATTGATTGCAAGAGACGAGGACAGAAGGATCGTTGGTTGTTGTTTTGCAGAAAAGAATAAAGATAACAATAGAATAGAGGCAGTATATGTTTTGTCTGAGTTTCAAGGTACTGGATTGAGTGATAGATTATTTTATGAAGTCTATAAACTATTGAATCCAGATGTAATTACCATCCTTGATGTTTTCTCCTTGAATTCAAAGGCTATTAATTTTTACAATAGACTAGGCTTTTCTGAAACAGGAAAGAAAACCTTTGATGAGAGATATTCAAATTCTACTGGTAAAATGCTAGAAATTACAGAAATGATATTGCCTTTGCAAAAAAAGCATAATAACACAAAGTAGTATAACTAGCATGTTTGTATTTTCTGAGCGCTCAAGTTGCGTCAATTTGATATACCAAAACTGCTTAAATCTGCCAATCTGAGTTTGACTAACCACGGTTCTAGCTCGTAGTCGTCTTGCCCGAACCCATACTATATGTCCGTCGACAAGGATAAGAAAAAGATTATTTTTATATTGTTTGGTATATAATCATATGAGTTTAAATGCAAAAATATCTAATGATAGACTAGAATTCTTGCATCTGACTAGATAACAAATATGCTCCAACTTCCAGCCATATCGCCCGCTGGTGTTTAACCTAATACACTCCTAATGCTTGTATTATGCCGTGTGGTTGTGTATAGTATCTCTGTTAACATCACTGCCACTGCTCGCAAGAGCAAGGGCAGTTTTGTTTATAGGCGTGATATAATACGCTTTAATTAAAAGATCTAATTATGAATAGAACGCAAGTAATATCATCAAATATCCGATCAATCGGTTATGACTATTCAACGGCAACTTTGGAAGTAGAGTTTGATTCTGGGGATGTCTATCAATATTTTAACGTACCCACTAATGTGTATGCTCAATTTATGAGCGCTTCTTCGCATGGTCAATTTCTTGATGATCACATAAAATACAATTACCGTTATCAAAAAGTAAGCTAATACCATGTTCACTGCTAAAACAGAAAAAATCGAGAAAATAGCGGAAACCAAAAAAGAGGTTATAAAACAACTCGAGGATATTTTCTCCACTAAAACCCGTGTTTATATCGACTATGCCAACGTAAGGCCTTGGAGCAGTAAACTCGGCTGGCATATAGAGTTAAAGAGGATCAAACAGTTCTTATCCTCCTTTGACACCATTGAAGCTGAAGCCATAAATTTTTATAACGGATATCTCGCCGGAGACGAGCGTTCAGAGAAAGAAAAGAAAGAAGCAGAAAATTGCAAGTTTATCCTCCGAACAAAGCCGGTAAAGATAATGGATTTTTCCATAAACGCATCAAGCATATTACCGGATTCCACAGTCTTGCTTGACCAGTTCGTCAAACGCGCATTGCTCAAACAATACGAGATATCAACTATTGAATATCTGAATGAACGTTTCAAGGATATGAACAAAAAAGGTATCTATTCGATCAAAGACATGAAGTGTAACTTTGATGTCGAGATAGGCGTGGACATGCTTATGGATCATGAACATAATAATGCCGAAACTTTTGTCTTGTGGAGTGGTGACAGCGATTTCACTGATCCGGTAGAGAAGTTGATGAGCACAGGAAGGAAAGTAATCCTGTTTGCTACAGCCCGTAAGGTTTCAAGGGAATTGTCCGACCTAGTTCCAAAAGGTTTGATGATTTTCGATATTCAAAAGATCCGTGATTTTATATGTTGGAAAAGGGAACTAGAGGAACGCAAAGGGGACCTCCGTGAAGAGGCCCCCAAGCTCTAGAATTCGTGATCTTACGATCATGGGATATCCTAGCAGAAAATAATCTAAAAAGCAAGGCCTTGCATGTGAATATCTTATGCTGATTGTAGGCATTGATTCCCCATAATATATGCTCCAACTTCAAGCCATAGTGCCCGCCAAGTCGAGCAGTGCTAGAGATGTGTCATTGCAACGTATTATCCCTATTTTTAGGTCTACATAGACTGATGAGTCAAGGGATCAAATTCTTCACGAAAATTAGCCATTGAATTGCGTCCAAGCTATTGAACATCACAGTCGACTTGACAAGGTATACAGGTATGATATAGCTATCGGTGGAATCCTACCCTCCAGTTACCCCTTAAGTAGGACACTCTCTTGTTGATAATAGTAACTCGACGCAGTTCTAAATCCAAGCACCTCTCTCGGTCGGTCATTCAAGAAGGAATGGATTTCAACCAATTCTTC
>Ga0181516_10000394_pt1 | contig 40885 bp, 31 predicted proteins | sample PEATcosm2014_Bin_25_FD_121104 | JGI IMG/M metagenome (GOLD analysis project Ga0181516, IMG submission 121104) | Peatland microbial communities from MTU Mesocosm Facility, Houghton, MI, USA - PEATcosm2014_Bin01_10_metaG | ecosystem: Environmental > Terrestrial > Soil > Wetlands > Peat | place... | reverse complement strand
TTCGAGACCCCCTTTAGGAGCCAGTGCGCCAACGGCCGCCGGAGATTATCGAGCCCTGCGACTGTGAATAGAAGACATCGTTCGCCCTCGGGCAATATCGGACAAGGGGCCCCGGCAACCTTGGGATTGTGGGCAATCTTGGCAACGTGTATTCTGTAATTTAAGGCCGGTCAATGAGGTTGAACCGTTCGATCCCTACTAGCCGCTCCAAATGCTTTCGCGCCAACGGCCCGATTCCCGCATTTGCCGAGCTTTCGTGACGCTGGAAATCTATGAAAACACAGTGACTCGCACCCCCGCTTCCAGCCGGCCCGCGTGGTTGACCCCGTTTGTGCCCCTGCGCGGCCTCGCCAACAACCACCTCCAGACGATCGTGGGTAACTTCCTGCCTCGTCCTCCGTTCAACCTGCCGAATGTCGCTGAAACGGTCGAGGTGGACCCCACCGACAGCAGCCGTGTGCTCTGCTATTGCCACTGGCAGCCCGAGCCCGCCGACGGCCTGACAGCGGTCCTTGTCCACGGGCTCGAGGGCTCTTCCGAATCGCGATACATCCAGGGGGTCGCCGCGCGCGCCTGGGCTGCCGGCTTCAACGTTGTCCGCATGAACATGCGCAATTGCGGCGACACGGATGAGCTCACGCCTACGCTTTATCACTCCGCGCTCTCGGGCGACGTGGGCGCAGTGATTCGCCACTTCGCTGATAAGTACGGCCTTGGGCGCGTGGTGCTGGTGGGCTATTCGATGGGAGGCAACCTGGTTCTGAAACTCGCCGGAGAATGGGGCAACCAGCCACCGCTCGCAGCCGTGGCCGCTGTCTGCCCTGCCGTTGATCTTGCGTCCGGCTCAGACGCTCTCCACGAGCCAGCCAATCGAATTTACGAGTACCGCTTTCTGCTCGGTTTAATGCGCCGCTATCGCCGCAAGGCTGCCCTGTTTCCCGGCCGCTATCAGACCGAGGGCATCGGGCGCATCTTTTCCCTGCGCGAGTTCGACAACAAGATCGTGGCCCGTTATTGCGGCTTCCGCGACGCCGACGACTATTACTACCGCGCCGCCGCCGCCCGCGTCATCGACCGAATCGCCGTCCCTACGCTCGTTCTCTACGCCGCGGACGACCCATTCGTGCGCATCCTTCCTGAGACGCGCGCCATCCTGCACGCCAACCCGCACATCGATTTTGTTGAGACCAGCCATGGTGGCCACTGTGCCTTCCTCTCCCGCGACCCCGGCGAAGAAATCCACTGGGCCGAGGCAACGCTGATTCGCTACTTGCAGTCCGTAACAAGCGGTTCGCATGGAAGCTGACTGGGAGGTCGAGATTGGCGGCGGCGCTCCGGTCATTGAGGCGCTTTGGACCGGATTCCCCGGCTCCCCCGGCTTTCGAGGGGCTCCTGGCTTTTTTGACCTGCGCACCCATCCCGAGCGCATCGTCGAGATTCCTGAGGCTGAGGCATTTCCGCCGCTCGCCGCACTGTTAGCGGCGCTCAATGCCCCGGAGTCGCCGGTGTGGACCTGCAAATGTGACCTGTGGGAGCCGGAGCCAGCGGCTCTTGCCTCCTATATTGATGTGCTTCCAGCGGGAGGCGCGGTCTTCAGCGAGTGGCAACAGGCTGAAGCCTTTTGCCGGGAATATGTTGCCCGCCTGGAGGCGGTCGCGCTGCCGGATCTCGGCGTGGAATCCAGGATCGACCTTGTCATTCGACAGGCGATTGTGGGCCTGGCAGAAGGATTCGGCATCACTGCTTATCTCAGCGCCGCGGGCGCAGACTGGACCGCCGCCGCTGGATTGGCAGCCGTAATGGCCAGCTTTGCGGATGCGCTCCCGCCGCTCAAGCCTCCCGCGGCGGTTGGTTCGAAGCTACAATAGAAAAGCGTGGGCGAGTAGCTCAACTGGATAGAGCACCGGCCTTCTAAGCCGGGGGTTGCGGGTTCGAGCCCCGCCTTGCCTACCATTGAAATCAAAAGGGTTGCCAGTTACGGCAGGCTCTGGTGCAAATAGCGAGGTTGCGTGGGATAGATTATGAAATGGGCCGAAGGTGAGCAGGGTGAGAGACATGAAGGATCTGTTTACAGGGCGCCATTTCGACCGGGATGTGATCATCCTTTGTGTGCGTTGGTACCTATCTTACAAGCTCTGCTTTCGTAATCTGGTTGAGATGATGGCCGAACGTGGGCTGCATCTTCCGCATACAACGATCATGCGCTGGGTGCAAAGGTATGCGCCGGAGTTCGAGAAGCGCTGGACTCGCTTTGCGCGTAAAGTGGGCCGGTTCTGGCGTGTTGACGAGACGTACTTGAAAGTGCGAGGACGATGGGTCTACCTGTATCGTGCCGTAGACCGGGATGGCGACACCGTTGACTTCCGCCTAAGTGCGACCAGAGACGTCGCCGCAACCAAGGCATTCTTTCGCAAGGCGCTTCGTACCCAAAAACGTGCACCGGTCAGTATCACATTAGACGGCTACGCTGCATCGCACCGAGCGGTGCGCGAGATGCGAAGGGAAGACGAGGAATGGAAGAACACTAAGTTGAGATCGTCGAATTACCTGAACAATCTGATCGAGCAGGATCACCGGGGGATTAAATCCCGAACAGGGCCGATGCTCGGCTTCAAGAACTTTGATTGTGCGGCCACGACCATCGCCGGCATCGAACTGCTCCGCCGTATTCGTAAAGGACAATTCGTCCTGGGGCGTCGCCGTCTCAAGAATCAAACTGCACCTGCAATCTGGAATGCGGTACTCGCCGCATAGTCTTTACTCCTCCTCGGGCCTTGTTGCGGCTCTCGCACATATTTGCACCAGAGCCTCTCATCGAGACAGCACGGTCGTCTGCGGGTGACCATTCTTAACTAGAGCCCACGCGATTCTTGTTCAATCTCTTGTACCACCAAGAGGTGACCAACGGCGTCAATATCGCCGTGACGATTACGGACGCGGACACCTGAATCGTTGCTGGTGCCGCGACCGCTGCGTACCGTCTATCTGCCATCGCGATTGATTGCGGTACGACAGCCGAATTACCGGCCGTACTCGATGCCGCGGCTCCTGCCACACCCGTACCACCTAAGGCCAGATCGGTAGCTATGCACGCTGCGCCTGTCAGAACAACAACCCCGACGCCAAGCAGAATGCCGGGCAACCCCGCTGCGACCACAGACCTCAAGTCAATTGTTTGGCCGAGAGTGAATGCCATAAAGGGCACGATAATAGCCTCGTGAGATACAAAGAAAGTTCTCAATTCTTCGTCCAAATTGCCCAAGATTGCACCAGCCGCAATTGGTGCGATCACCGACATCATCGTGAGCCAAGGGATAACAGCCAGACCTGCGCCTACAAAAATCAGCATCGGAAGAAATGGTCCGGTCTCAATGCTTTGCACCACGTAAGTTCCAGCATCTTCTTCATCGCCCATAACACCAGTTAAGGCGAGGAACATCCCTCCGTTCGTGTTGACCATCGCCGACATGACAGCAAGAGAGCTCAACCCTAGCAGAGATCCATGAAAGAGCTTAGCCACTAACAGCGTAAATGCAGTGGCTACGGCGACCTTAGACAGCAGAATTCCGAAGCCTCGTCTGAGCATTCTCGGAGCCGTCTTCACGCTCATGTTCGCGCCAGCCGTAAACAGGTACATTGCAAGGACAGTGGGATATCCAACACCGGTCAGTGCCTGGGTGAATCCACCGATCTTCAGTAGATTGGGGAAAAATGTGTTAACCACCATCCCAAGGAACAATGGCACCGTCATGAGGCCGCCGGGAACGCGCGTGATGGCTCTATATATCTTCATGAGCTTTCCTCTTGTGTTCGTGTAACGAATCACCGCGCGCTAAGACGGTGAGCTGCCGAAGACCGCGCGACGTTCAATTGTTTTTTGGCGGCTACGGAGCGTCAGGTGACTGTCCCCAAATGCCGCGAATCTTGGGCGCGAACGAAAGATATTCTGGCGGGGCGCGGCGGAGGAGATTAGGCTCTCTTCAACACATCGGGGTTAACGCACGTCTCCGGCGGCTGGCCGTGCATGACCTTGATGATGTTCCGCACCGCGATTCTGCCCATATTGAGCCGTGTCTCGATGGTCGCCGATGCGATGTGCGGTACGACGACCACATTTTCGAGTTCCGTCAGGCCAGGCTCAATCTGGGGTTCGTTTTCGTACACATCAAGACCAGCACCCCATATCTGCCCTTGTCGCAAAGCCGCGATCAGAGCTTTTTCATCGACCACTGGGCCACGGCTCGCATTGATCACGACGGCGGTCTTCTTCATGAGATTGAGTTCGGTCTGCCCGATGTAGTGCCGGGTGTCCGGTGTGAGCGGCACGTGCAAAGTGATGAAGTCCGATTCCTTCAACAAGGTCTCCTTATCGACAAATCTGCAGCCTAAATGTCTTTCGGCCTCAGCGTTCCGAGTCGTGTCGGTATAGATGATGTTCATGTTGAAAGACCTCGCTTTGCGTGCAACGTTAACTCCAATTCGCCCCATGCCGGCTACCCCTAACGTCTTTCCGTCCACATCCAACCCTAGAAATGCCAGCGCAGACCACCCTTTCCATCGTCCCTCTCGGACGTATTTGTCGGCTTCGACGATTCGCCTGGCCGTCGCTAGCAACAGAGCCCATGTATGAGTTGCAGTAGCATCGTCGAGAACGCCGGGGGTATTGGTGAGAATCACGCCCCGCTCAGTTGCGGCGAGTAAATCGAAGTTGTTGAAACCCACCGCGAAGTTGGCTACGATCTTCAGTTGCGGGCCGGCGGAATCCAATAGAGCTCGGTCAACCGTATCGGTTAGCAGCGTTAGCAAGGCGTCGCGTCCGCGAGATCTTGCTTGCAATTCATCTCTGCTGAGATGTCGATCTTCATAGTTGACTTCCACATCGAAATGCTTCTTTAACTCATCGATGTTCGCTTCAGGTATTAACCTCGCCACAAATACACTGGGTTTGCTCATATTACCTTTCAACCGCTTAGATTATTTGGTCTGCTGCGGATACGGTGTCACCTCGATCTGGGCCAACTTCTCGTATAAGCGCACGATCGCTCCGTGGTCGCAATCTGCCATGCCATCGACCTTTAGCGCTTGCATCATCTCCATTACTGCAGCGGATCAGGGGAGCGGCACCCCAATGGCGTGACCGGTACGGAGTATGTTGCTCATGTCCTTGATATGCAGCTTTATCCGAAAACGAGGCTTGAAGTTGCGTGTCATGATGAGTGGTGCCTTCGCATTCAGGACAGTGCTGCCGGCGAGACCTCCTTTGATCGCGTCATAGACGAGTGTGGGATCGACACCGGCCTTGGTCGCGAGCACCAGCGCCTCCGACACTGCCGCAATGTTAGTTGCGACGATGACCTGGTTCGCCAGTTTGGCTACATTGCCAGCGCCAATAGTGCCGACATGCACAGCTGAGGATGCCATGCACTTGAAAAGTGGAAGCATCGCCTCAAAATCTCCCCTGTCCCCACCGACCATAATCGCGAGTGTCCCATCGATAGCCTTTGGCTCGCCTCCGCTCACCGGTGCATCCAGCATGCGAATCGCTCTCGCTGATAGTTCCGCGCTGATCTCCCGCGAAACGAGTGGGGCGATTGAACTCATGTCAACGACCAGGGAACCTGGCTTAGCGCCTCCTATCACTCCTCTCTCGCCAAGCACTACCTCCTTCACTTCGGGAGAGTCAGGCAGCATTGTGATGATCGCGTCCGTCCTGGAGGCGACCTCGCTCGGCGAGTTGGCGATTTCTGCACCCAATTGCCTGAGTTCATTGGCCGTGGCAAGGTTTCTGCAGTAAATCACCAATTCGTATCCCGCTCTAAGCAGATTCTTGCTTATGGGCTTTTCCATCACTCCCAACCCGATGAAACCGATTCTCTCCATCTGAGACATTTCTCCAAGTGCATCGTTCCGTCGCGTGTGCAGTGCGCGTCAAACGTGTAGCTCGGATCGCCGCAGAGGCGGACCAGGTACGATAAGCGACTGCGGTGACGATCAATTCTGCGTCGATGATCGCTATCGGGATCTAAGGCCGCAATGCTAAACCCGCGAACAAACGCCTGGAGCGGCATAAGGCCGGAGCTTCTGGCAGAAACCAGTGGGCGGAATTAACCGCTAACAGTGATCGTTAACGGGAGATTCTGGGGGCTCGACGCAGCCAAAGAGTCGCTGATGCGCAACCCCGGATACGAACCCGCGCAAGGAATGCCGGAAGTAGGTCGAGAGTCTTAGGATGCCTCTATGGGGAACCGGGGACTAATGCCGTTCGTACCTGGCGGAGACGCGCGTGTCAAGTTTCGATAGCTGAGCGGAAGAACTCTGCGAGTCCGATTCGTCCATCACTTCGATCGCCGCCACCGTGGCATAGTCTTTGACGGGCGTGACGGATATTACGAGTTTGCCTTGCGCATTCGGCGTCAGATCATGGAAGGTCCTCAACAGTGCGCTCCTGGGACCGCCGGCTTCCTTAAAGATATCGAGCTCTTTTTCGAGCATCACGCCGTTACAGGACACATCGAATAGTCGACTGCCAACGCCGCCGCCGGATTCGGACGTTCCAAAATCATGCACACCGAAGTTCGGGTCGGCGAAATAGAGGTTGACGGCGTACCGTCCCGCCGCCACCGGAATGGCATATCTAAAGTTCCCGACACGTGCTCCGTTGTAGATTTCCGGTTCAAAGGTGCGGCGCCAGTTTGCGGGTTGTAGTTTGAAAGTGCCGCCGACAAAATATCGGTCAGGCCCCCAAAAGGCCCCATTGAGATCTTCGTACGTGCGAGGTCCAGCCAGAATCCGAACCGGTGTCATTTTTCCCGGCGTTCCTGGAAGTATCTCGATTCCGCTCAGCAATGCTCCCCCAAGGAATTGGCGGAACCGCAGATGCAGGATACCATCGGGCCCAGGCTTAATATCTTTGAAAACCTGCTCGTCAGCCGTATTGGAACCCTGAGCGTCTAGCGAGATGTCGAAGTCGTTCAGCAATGGTTCTTTCCCAAGAGTCACAAAAAACCGGCGGGCACCCTCAGATGTCGAACCGACCGTATCGGCCAACACAATCTCAGCAAAATGAAGGTGAAGCTCGTACACGCCCGGCTTTACAGGGATGTCATAGCTAAAATCGCCTTGGCGCGCATTCTGGTAAACGGCAGGATCATAGGTTCCTGAAATCGAGCGCCGAGTACTGACGACCGTTCCGCCGCTGTAGTACTCGTCGGCCTCCCAAACACGTCCGGCGTTGTCTCGATATCTCACAGAAGACCCGGCTGCAATTCGCACCTCCGACGTCGGACTGGCCTTGATCAGCGAGGGCTCAACCTGTGCGGATGCTGCATGGTCATTCCTCGGCGCCGAGGCTCCCTTCAATAAGACAGCCAGGATGAGGCCGGAGGCAACCAGACCTGTTACCAACCACGCGAGTCCGAGGCGGTGCCCTGCTGGACGAACTGACTCTGGTGCGGAGACTTCGAGCCGATCGCGTGGAGATTCCGAGCGTGAAGGCTCGGGGGCAGCCGAGGCATTCTGCCCCATCTCCGCTGAAGCTTGCGGGACGACTCCTACGAACTCGGGAATGTAGCCGCTCGGTTGCAGCCGAATCTTGATTCTGTGACCGGCGCCTTCCGATTGGTAATACTGCGCCAGCCTCTTGCGCAATCGAGTGGCTTCTACCCTGACGATGCTGTCCCGTGTGGGATCGAAGGACGGGTCACGTGCCAATCCTTCGACCGCTACGGTGTATTCCTTGATGTTCGCGCCTCGGCCCTCAAGATGCTCAATGCAAACGAATTCGAGAATCTTCGCGAGATTCGGAGCACGCCTTAACATCTTCGATGTCATGACGGTCATCAATTCTTCAAAGCAATCGTGAACAGTCAAGTCCATAGCCAAGACCCTTCGTTGCGAAACGCCGACCGTCCCGGGAGCAATTCGCAAGCGCGGAGAACCGCCCAAAAGTGCAAACTCTTGGGATAGCCACCTTATCACATTTCACCTTCCGCGAGAAAGCGGACAGATTCTGCGGGCGCCCATCAGTCCATCATTGCCGACGAGCCACCTGTTAACGGTCGACCGGAGGCTAACGATGAGTGTGCCAACACCTTCACAATCGGTTATTTCAATGCGTGAATCGCAGGAGCTGGAGCGTCTGCTTTCGTTCACAGGTTTAGCATTGCGCCGATCGGATCCACCGCGAATGATGCTGCCATATCTTGTTCCATGACCCAAAAGTAGGAGTTTTCCTGTGAGTATCCAATATGCGTCAGTTGCACAACCTCAAATGCTTTCGGTGTTGCCTGCTATCTCAGGCGGCGAGGTGGCCGATTCGCCCGGCCACGTACAGTCGGCCGGAAGCAGCGGTTCCGTCTTCAACAGACTTATCTGCTTTGCCTGCATCCTCCTGCTTGGATGTCTCACCGCACGCGCAAATGGTGCCGAGGTCTCCCGATTCGTTGTGTACTGTGATTCCACCGCCCCTCAGGTGGCGTTTGCGGATGCGGAGATCCGAGCTGCCGCTGGGGGCAAATGGATTGTTGAAACCAGGTCTCTGGCGGATCTCGGAGGCCGGGAGGCTTCAACCAGAATCGTCATTGCCTACGGTCCGGACGCTCGTCGGATTGCCGCGAGGCTGCATCTTGAACCCCTCTCTGGCTCCCTCACCAATACGAGCCAGGCATACGGATTACGCCGTAAGGTGGAGCAGGGCCGGGCAACATATGCGGTACTTGCCTCAGATCCGGCCGGTGCCCTTTACGGGGGGCTCGATATCGCTGAGGCGATCCGGTTCGGGAACCTGCATCAGCTGCAGGACGCGGATCATTCACCATTTATAGCCCGCCGCGGCATCAAGTTCAACATTCCTCTGGACGCGCGGACTCCCAGCTATTCTGATGCGGGGGATTCCGCACAGCAGAACATTCCAGAAATGTGGAGCATGGATTTTTGGAAGGAATTCCTAGACGAGATGGCGCGCGATCGTTACAACGTCCTCTCCCTCTGGAATCTCAATCCGTTTCCTTCGATGGTTAAGGTTCCCGAGTATCCGGACATCGCGCTTGCCGATGTGAAGCGTACTTCCATCCGGTTTGAAGACCATACCCACACTGGCACCGACATGTGGAGCCCGACCATCGCGGCGCATCTCGAAACCGTTAAGCAGATGACCATCGACGACAAAATCCGCTTCTGGCGAGACGTCATGCAGTATGCGCATGATCGCGGAATCGAGGTATATCTCTTCACTTGGAACATCTTCACATTTGGCACCGATGGGAAATACGGAATCTCGTCGGATCCAACGAATGCTGTCACGATCGATTATTTCCGCAAGAGCGTCCGCGAGGTGATTCGTACCTATCCGCTACTGGCCGGCATAGGCGTAACCGCTGGAGAGAATATGCCAGGATTGGACGATGCCGGTAAGGAGAAGTGGCTCTGGGACGCGTATGGAGAGGGCGTTCGAGATGCCATGCAGCTTCAGCCCAGCCGGAAGTTCAGGTTGATTCACCGCCAGCATCAGGCGAGCCTAGATTCGATCCTCAAGCAATGGAAAGACCTTCCGGCGACCTTTGACCTGAGCTACAAATACTCCGTCGCTCACATGTACTCAGATCCCCGGCCGCCGTTCGCCCAGCGAGATATTCTTGGCATCATGCCGCCGAATCTGCGCGTATGGATGGAAGTACGGAACGACGACATCTACAGTTTTCGCTGGGGCGATCCCGAGTACGCACGTGCTTACATCCGGAACCTTCCCGGCCCTGACAAGCTTGAGGGTTTCAACATGGGCCCTGACGGGTACATCTGGGGCCGAGAAGTTACCAGTACAGAGCCAGATAGCCCAAGGCAGCTGATGATTAAGAAACAGTGGTACAGCTTCGTTTTGTGGGGCCGATTGAGTTATGAACCCGCGCTTCAGAACACGTTATTCGAGCAGATGCTCGCGCACCGCTATCCCGAAGTGTCCGCCGCGAAGCTCTTCGAGGCTTCTGCACACGCATCGAGAATCATCCCGCGAGCGACGACCTTTTTCTGGGGCGACATCGATCTCAAGTGGCTGCCCGAGGCCTCGTCCGGGCATCCCGCGTGGGGCGGATTCTATACGGTTGACAGGATCATTCACGGCGAGTCGATGCCGGGCAGCGGCGTGCTGAGCATCCACGATTACCTCGAGAACGTATTCGACGGGAAAAACAATCCGGGCATGACTCCACTCGAAGTTGCCCGGGATCTGCACGCCAACGCGGCCGCGGCTCTGAGCATCGTGGCTGAGATGCGTCCAGCAACGAACAAGGAACTTCGATTAACACTCGGCGACTACGAGGCGATGGCTCACCTCGGTGATTACTACGCCGAGAAAATACTCGGTGCGACGGACCTGGCGCTATTCGAGCGTACCGGCAAGCCGGAGCAGAAGGAATCCGCGGTTCGCCACCTGCAGGCCGCCCTCGCTGCATGGAAGGAATACGCCGCCGTTGCAACAGCCCAGTACAAACCGCAGTTGCTGACACGCATCGGGTATTTCGATCTGAACCAATTGACACCGAAGGTCGAGCAGGACATTGCCACTGCGCAACGGGCCAAGTCGTCGGAGGTTCAGTCGATCGGGCAGATTCCTCACAGGTAATCTGCCCGATCGCCTAGGATCGTTGCCCTCCTCCACACGGAAAGCCGAGAGGTTAGACACGCTGATTTCAGCGCGTTTGGCGCTAATTAGGGCGGGAATGGCTTGGCTGCGGTCATCGATCTAGTTGCACCACGCAGCGCAGCCATCACACTTGTCGCCTAATGAATGACTGGAGATGAACAACCAATGTACAAGCTCTGTTTCGCACTTATATTTCTTTTGGCTAGAGAAGTGGCGGCGCCAGCAATCAGCGTTTTGCCGCCGATGACGATCTTCGAAAACGACCAAGTGAGGGTCATCCGGACACTGGAGGAGCCGCACGTTAAAGGCAAGTTCCACGAACACCAAATGAACCGGGTCATGATCTACCTGCAACCCGGTAAACAGCGGTTCGAATATCAGGATGGCCGCAAGCCGGTCATATCCGAGCATGAGGCCGGCCAAGTCAGCTGGAGCGCGGCGGAGGGCATGCATTTGCCGGAGTGTCTGACCGATGAGCCGTTCAATATCGTAGAGGTGGAATTGAAGAGGCCGGGAACAGGTAAGAAGATCGCTTCCAGCCTGGATCCACTCAAGATCGATCCAAAAGACTACAAACTCGAGTTCGAGAACGACCAAGTACGGGTGTTCCGGAACCGTATCGGCCCAAACGGAACGGTTCCCATGCATGAACACACGCTCAACCGCGTCAATGTATTCCTCACGGATCAGAACGTCCGGTCGACAGAACCTAACGGCAAGACAGCGATAGCTCAGCACAAAGCAGGTGAAGCTATCTGGTCTTCGCCGGTTACACACATGGAGCAGAACTTAAACGACCGTCCGTTTGAGGTGATTACGGTCGAAATCAAAGAATGAACCGGGCCCAGTCGGACGTACGTCACGGGCCCGTTATCTTGACGGCGAAGTAGACAAGCTCCTTCCCAGGTTCCGGTATCATTTCGTGCGGGGTTCCGGCCTGAACGTGGATAACGTCTCCGGCAGAGATATGTTTGATAATGCCGTTGCGGATCGAACTTCCCCTAAGGTCTTCGGGACCATTGGGTTTCGCATCCACCAGTTCGCCGCCGATGAGCAGATTCGCCTCTCCACTCTGCACCACCCATATTTCCGACTGGCGAACGTGGGCCTCGGGGCCAGCATCCCTGTTCCGACGGACAATCGACATCAAATGATTCCCCCAAATCGGCCGCGTGACGGCTCCGACGGGCGGAGTACCCTTGGGCCAGAGCACGAACCCCGGCGGGTCGGCCGCCATTAGCGGCTGAGCGAGAACGAGAAGAATAATTCCGTACAGTCTCATATACCTCCTCTGCAAACAATGCATTTGCCTCATCATCTCCCTCGAGTTTTCGCATAGAAATGCTAAAGCTGTGAACGGCCCAACAACTCTACTAATACGCCGAGAGTTGCCCGGGCCAGTAACTGCTACAAATCGCAGTGTTAGCAGTTTTAGCCTTGCGGTTGAGAAGGTAGAGATGAAAAGTTTGTTCGCGGGGGAATGTCTATGAACGTCTGGTTGTTTGCGAAGAGAGCATTACTAGGCTTGTGCTGTATGCAAGTCGTTTCTGCCGGAATGCTATGGGCGCAAGGCTTCGGCGCAATCTCAGGGGTCGTTACGGATCCCGCAGAACTTGTCGTGCCTTCAGTCAATGTCACAGTTACTGAGACAGGGACAGGGGTCTCCCGGACGACCCAGACGGGTCCGGATGGCCACTATCTCCTCAACGAATTGAGGCCGACGGAATATTCCCTAACCGTAGCCGCGCCGGGTTTTCGCCCCTATACGCAGGAACGGATTACACTTCTGGCAGACCAGAGCCTTACCATCGGCATCAAACTGCAGATGGGCTCAACAACTGCTGCCGTTACGGTGACCGCGGAGGCAAATCAGGTGAATACGACCACTGCCAACCTCTCAGAGGTGGTTGAGTCGTCTCGGATGGTGGAGCTTCCGTTGAATGGCCGTAATGCGGCTCAGCTGACCACACTCGTGGCCGGAGCCACCAATGCTCCGAACCAGAATGCCGACCAGGGATCGCAGAAGACATTCCCAGCCGCGGTGACAATCTCGATCAACGGAAGCCGTCAGAACTGGACAGGTTATTACCTCGATGGTGTTCCGAACGTGGACATTCTTGATGGAGTCAACGCCCCGTTTCCAGCGCCCGACGCATTACAGGAGTTTAGCGTTCAGACGAGCAACTATAGTGCGGAGTTCGCGCAGACCGGTGGCGGCATCGTAAATATTGTCACAAAATCGGGGACAAATGACTTCCACGGCGACGTGTATGGATTTTTGCGTAACGCTGTGTTCAATGCCAGGAACTATTTTGCAACGAGTCGTGACCCACTGAAGCGTGCACAATTCGGGGCTGCCATAGGCGGACCGATCATACATACGAAGCTGTTCTTTTTCGCGGAATACCAGGGTACGCGTATCCGCAGTTCCAACAACGGCTTGACAGCTTTCGTACCCACAAACGCGAACCGCACTGGAGATTTCTCGGCATTGCTGAGTGCCAGTAATCCGAACAATCCGGTGGGAAGGGCTGTCGTGCTGAAGAATCCGACGACGGGACTTGCCTTCCCAGGCAACATCATCCCGGTCAGCAGCTTCGACCCGGCGTCGGTGGGTCTCATGGCTCACCTCCCGGCTGTTGGCGGCAATGGCAAACTAATTTTCAGTAAACCTATCATCCAAAACTTCGACGAAACCCTCGGCCGTGTCGATTATGACATCTCATCCAAGGATAGCCTGATGGGCCGAGGGTTTTGGGATCGGTATCAGGGCCTGCCATTTTATGATCCGAATGATTTGATGACGTACGAGTCTGGATCCACTACCCCAGACGATAATGCCGTGCTTCAGGAAATCCATATCTTCACTCCGACTGCTCTGAACGACCTCCGCTTGGGATATTCGTTGGAGAACATCAGCCGCTTCCCACCTCCGAACGCGCCCGATGTGACTGCTTTTGGCGTGACAAATCTCACTCAAAGCTCTACAAGTGCAATCGAACAGTCTTCAGTAACGGGCTATTTCCCGTTCGGCGATTACAACAAAGCCCGGTTCCCACGTCAGACAATGAGCTTGAACGACGACGTTCGGTGGGCGAAGGGGAAGCACAGTTTGGCTTTCGGAGGCACCTACGAACGCGACCGCTTCGACCAGGTCAATGTTTTGTCTCGGAACGCTTCCTTTGTATTCTCCGGCGATAGTACAGGAACGGGCTTAGCAGACTTCGTGCTTGGAGACCTTCGCACCTTCACGCAGAGCGGCGGACAATTTGCTCAAACCCGCCTGTGGCTAGCCGGTCTTTACGGCCAGGACACGTACCGGGTCACTTCGCGCCTGACGCTGAACTTCGGACTTCGGTGGGAATCGGCGCTCCCCTGGCACGACAAGGACAACAATAATCTCGGACAAGGGGAATTATTCAGCCCTGCTGCATATACTGCGGGCATCACTTCGAAGGTGTTCCCGCTGGCACCCCCAGGCCTGCTCTACCCAGGTGACCAAGGTTATCCCGCGAACGGGATCGACGGTGATTTGAAAAATTTTGCGCCTCGATTCGGATTTGCTTACGATGTTTTCGGCGGCGGAAAAACCAGCGTTCGCGGAGGCGGGGGAGGGTTTTACGAAGACAGAGCCAATGCATTCTCGATCAATAGATTCTCCGGCGTTGCACCATGGCAGCCGGAGGTCTCCTTTACAAGCCCTAAAGGGCCGTTTAGCAATCCTTACCTAGGAACCACTGACCCGTTCCTTACCTGGACCGGGGAGCCTACCCCGAACAGCGTGTTCCCGTCGGGTCTGCTCGTTTACACGTGGCAGGCCGGAAACAAGCTCGTCCCACCCCGCGCGTATCAGTGGAATCTAGCGATTGAACAGCAGTTCACACATACCCTCATGGTACGAGGCGCATACGTTGGAATGCGCGGCAATCACCTGAACGAGAACATACAGTTAAACCCTGCGGTCTACATTCCAGGCAGTTCGCTCCCCACCAACTCGCGGCGGTACTTCCCAGGCATTGGCAGCATTCTCGAGGGAATCCATGATGTGAATTCCCTGTACAACGCCTTCCAGCTTTCCGTACAGCAGCGTGCTTCGCGCGGAGTCACGCTGATGGCGAACTATACATACTCGAAAGCAAATGACGATCTGCCATTGCTAACCGACGCCACTTCCCTGGGTTCAGGAAGTCCACCCGTATTGCCTTGGTACTTTCCGAATGCAAGGCAGTTTGAACGTGGCTCATCCGACTTCGACCGGCGACACGTACTGACAATTTCGTACGTATGGCAATTACCATCGCCCTCCACAGCGAATCGCTTGGTACGCGGCGTGATTGGTGATTGGCAATCGAGCGGAATCTTCTCCATGTCGACTGGGTTACCGCTCACCGTATTGGCAGGCCAGGACGTCTCAAAGACAGCCATCGGCTCCGATCGTGGGCAATGGTCGGGTACCAATCCTTATGGCCCAGGCGCTTGCGTAGGAACATCCTCCTGCGTGAATTATCTGAACCCGCAGGCATTCACATTGCCAGCCACCGGAACGTTCGGAAACGTTGGCAAGGGATCGCTGCGCGACCCTGGATACTTCGATTGGGATGCAGGCATCTACAAAGATTTCCCAATTCGGGAGCAGTGGAAGATGCAGTTCCGCGGCGAATTCTTCAATGCAACGAATCGGGTGAACCTTGACCCGCCCGTTTCGTCGGTCAGTTCGGCAGGGTTTGGCTCGATTATCAGCAGTACGGCCGGTCCGCGGATCGCTCAATTAGCGCTGAAGTTGATGTTTTGAGTCGAGTGCGCCGGCCGATAAAGCCGGCGCGTTCACAATTGTTGGGCGAGACTCTCGACGCGAAGACAATCGCCGACTCAACTCTGACTTCCGGCAGCGCAGAACTGAGCGCCTGCCTTTACTTCTGGATGTGTACTGATGCTGAGTTGGTCTGTGCCGTTGAAATACACTCAGTAGATGTAACACGCTATCGCTACCAGTCAGGGCCTCCGGTTCGCGTTGAAGAGGAGTCTGGAGGGGCTCCCACAATTCCGAGCACGTATCAGTCAAGCCGTATCGCTGGACCCTCGCGGCTGGCAAACAGTAAACGTGCATACACCTCCCACAGAGACTTGAATCGGTCGCGGAGATCCGCCGGAATGGGGTCGAAGTGCACGAACCTAGGATGGCTGAACCTGAACGCCGGTGAAATCACCTGAGCGCTTGATCGCATCGAGCCAAACCCCATAGGCTTGTGGGGATCTCGTCGTAAGGACTGCTTTAGAATCTGATAGTTAGTGCGCGCCGTTCCGCTATTCTCAGCCGATACCGGGGAAATTACCAAGGACCCCGCGTTAATTCCGTCGCCGCTGATACTCTCTACTGCCCCCTCAAATCATTCAGAGAGAAGTGCCCATAGCACGCTGCCATGCGCACCATCGTTGCCGTACTCCAATCCACAAACTTGGCAACCTTGGCAATCGGGATTCCAGCATTGAGCATCACGTGCCTAGACTCGGCGATTACGCACCCCAAATCGAGTCATGAATTCACGGGGGTCTACTGTGGGGGATTTTTGGGGGACCCTGTATGCAAATAGAGGGTAATGCAGGGTAAACGGGACTCCCCAAATTTTGCTCTAAATCGTGCAATTAGAGTAGTCTATGGCAAAGCGGTATATCTGGTGGTAATGGCCAGGATAGGCCTTCTAAGCCGGGGGTTGCGGGTTCGAACCACGCCTTGCCCACCATTTAGAATCAATAACTTACATACAAACCGCAAGATACCTGAAGAAAATGTCGCGATTCGCGTCAGAGGCACAATTGGAAAACCTGTAAGACCCTTGATCAGCGTAGATCAGTCAACGCGCTTTTTGCTTGAGACCAACTTGCGCGGCACCTTCAAGATGATCCTTCAAGAAGTGAGCAAAACAGACCAGACACAGTTTCAGAGCCATTCCACAATTGCTAAGAGATTGATGTGGTGGCCTTCAAGTGCAACAGATCAGTCCGGAGAGTTGCGGCCTCCCCAAGGAGCGGCGATACAGTTGCCTGAGTCGCTGCCTGCCCGAAAACGTGAGGAGTTTGTTGACCAACACTTTGATTGCAGCGATCAACGACCGCGCTTCCATTCCTGAGTCAAGACGCCAAAGCAGCGACGAACGGCCTCCCGTTCGCCGCCCAATGACAACGCGTACGTGGTTCGCAAGCCGGGAGCCATGCGGAACAGCGTTGGCGCAGAACTCCCAGCCATGCAAAGGCACGGCTGAAGTTTGACGCCCGAGCCGAACCAACCTGGATCTCTGGAGTTCTATGATGGCTCAAGCCAAGCTAAAATCCAAACCGACCCGCACCTTGCTTGCCAAAACTCCAACAGGAATCCAGGGACTGGATGAACTCACGGGAGGCGGACTGCCCCAAGGCCGGGTGTCGCTGGTGTGCGGCAAAGCAGGATGCGGCAAGAGCTTACTGGCCATGGAGTTTCTAGTGCATGGCGCAATTCGCTATGGCGAGCCTGGCGTGTGCATGAACTTCGAAGAGACCGAAGAGAAGTTGACGGCCAATGTCGCGTCGCTGGGTTTTGATTTGCGGGACCTTACCAGACGCAAGAAGCTGTTCCTAGATTATGTCTTCATTGAACGAAGCCAGATTACCGAAGCTGGAGAATACAACCTCGATGGCTTGTTCGTCCGTTTAGCCCACGCGGTGAAAGCGATCAACGCGAAGCGCGTCGTTCTGGACAGCGTTCAGGCGCTTTTTGCCGGAGTAGCAGACACCTCGATACTGCGCTCGGAACTGCAGCGGCTGTTCCGCTGGCTTGACGATCACAACCTTACTGCAATTGTTACCGCGGAAGCCGGAATCGAAACGCTGACGCGTCACGGGCTTGAGGAATACATCGCCGACTGCGTGATTGCATTGGATCATCGGGTAACGGAACAGATTTCCACCCGGCGGCTGAGAATCGTCAAATACCGTGGCACATCTCACGGCACCGATGAATTTCCGTTCCTGATCGATGAGGACGGATTCTCGGTGGTGCCTATCACCTCGCTCGTGCTTACTCACAAAGCTCGCAAAGACCGCATATCGACGGGCATTCCAACTTTGGACGAGATGATGGAAGGGAAGGGATTTTTCCGTGGAAGCAGCGTGCTGGTGACCGGCACGGCCGGAACCGGGAAGTCCAGCCTGGCGGCGAACTTCACGCGCGCGGCTTGCGCCCGCGGCGAACTCTGCCTCTATTTCACTTTTGAAGAGTCACCCAGCCAGATTCTGCGCAACATGCGCTCGGTTGGCCTTAACTTGGAGCAATGGGTAAAGAAGGGCTTGTTGCACTTCAACGCGATGAGGCCGACCAGCACCGGCCTGGAGGGACATCTGGCTGTAATCCACAGACTGATCTCCCAGGTTCGGCCAAGCGTGGTGGTCATTGACCCGGTCACGAATCTGATTTCGACCTCGGGAAGTTATGACGTGAAATCGATGCTGGTGCGTCTGGTCGATTTCCTCAAGGTGCAGCAGGTTACATCGATCTTCACGAATCTGACCTTCGCGGGAGATCCGCAGGAGAGAACCGCGGCGGCGGTTTCCTCTCTCATGGACACCTGGATTGTGCTCCGGGACAGCAAGCCCAATGGACGGCCGAGGCGGGAGCTTTACATTCTGAAATCCCGAGGCATGGCGCACTCGCGCGAGGTTCGTGAGCTGATCGTGAGTAAGAGCGGCCTCGACCTGGGCTCAGTTCTGAGCGATCATACGGTAGCTACGCACGTGGCCGGCCAATGAGCGGGCGCGGTGGGCGAGCAACAGAGTTGGCCGATTCGGGCCGGAAACCGGGCAACGGCATGAAGAAGACTGCAGCAAAGAAACGATCCGCGGGCACCAGCCGGAGTGACTTCTTCATCTTGCGGCTATACATTGCGGGGCAAACGCCTAATTCGATGAGTGCGATCGCCAACCTCAAGAAGATTTGCGAGGAAAGGCTGCAGGGCAAATACCGCATCGAAGTTGTCGACTTGCTGGTGAAGCCGCAACTGGCCAAGGGCGATCAGATCATCGCCATACCGACCCTGGTGAGAAGGCTTCCGCCCCCGGTCAAGAAGATTATCGGGAACCTCTCGAAGACCGACAGCGTCATTGTAGGGCTGGATCTTCAGCCGGTACGCTGAAATAAAGGCCCAAATATCAGATGTCGAATCAGCGGACTCATTCCGATGACCGAACCCCGAAACGAAAGCTGCCGAGCAAGAGCAGTCCTCCGCCAGGAACTCGTGGGAGCCTTGAACCATCTCCACGCAAGCTGCCGTCACCCACACCTTTGAGTCAGCAAGCAACGCTCCGTGCCCGCCTGGAAACTGCGGAGGAAACTCTTCGAGCCATACAGTCCGGCGAGGTCGATGCATTGATGGTTTCCGGCAGCCGTGGGACCAAGGTGGTTGCTCTGAAAGGCGGCGAACCTGCTTATCGCATGCTGGTGGAGGCCATGAGCGAAGGCGCGGCAACGCTTTCGCGGGAGGGCGCAGTCATTTACTGCAATCGCAGATTTGCAGAGATGGCGGGCAGGCCGCCAGCAAAACTCGTCGGAGTAGCGGTGCAGTCCCTGGTTTCGGAGGCGGAGCGAGGCAGATTACAAACTTTGCTTGCCGATGCCCGGAAAGCGGCGGTGAAAGGTGAATTCAACCTGCGTTGCTTTGATGGAAATCTGAGTCCTGTCTACCTGTCGATTAACTCTCTTCGGGGATTCAAGGGCCTGGCCTTAGGCATGGTGATAACCGATCTGAGCGAGCAAAAGCGCAAACAAGCCGAGGTAATCAAGCAGGTCGAAACCACGCGCCGGCTCCTGCTGGAGCGCACGCTTTCAGCGCAAGAGGAAGAGCGGCGGAGGATTGCTCGCGAACTGCACGATGAAGCAGGTCAGTTGCTGACGGCGCTCCTGGTTGGCCTGCGAACTATGGAAGACACACGAAGACTTGCGGATGTGAAGGCTCAGGTACATCGGCTGAGGGAGATCGCAGCCCAGGCCATTGACGAAGTCGGCCGGCTCGCCCGGGGGCTTCACCCAACTGTTCTGGACGATCATGGTCTGGGTGTTGCACTAAGCCGATACGTCGCCGAATTTGCGAAGTCTCACAAAATAACTGTGAAACTCACACTCAATGAACTTGATTCCAGCGACCTGTCGGCACAGGTTCAAATCGCGCTGTATCGCATTCTGCAGGAGGCGCTGACCAATGTCGCCAGGCATTCAAAAGCCAGGACGGTCAGTATTCGATTTGCCCGTTTGGCCACCGGTATTGAAGCTGCCGTGATCGATGACGGTTGTGGATTTGACGCTGAAGCCGTGGCTGCCTCCTCGCGCCGCCTGGGGATTCACAGTATGCGCGAGAGAGCGGCGATGTTGGGCGGATCGGTCCGTATCATCTCTCGGAGCAAGGGAACCAGGATACTGGTGCAGTTCCCGCTTGCCGGTCAGGATTCACTGCCCGATGCAGGGCAGAGGAGCACCTGAGATGCCGGCTCGAACAAGAAAGATCAGAGTCATGATCGCCGACGATCACGCAATTCTCCGTGCGGGACTGAGGATGCTGGTCAATGCCCAGGCCGATATGGAAGTTGTGTCGGAAGCTCCGGATGGCGAGAGCGCGATTCTGGCGGCGCGCGAGACGAGTCCGGACGTGGCCTTGCTGGACCTTACGATGCCTCAGGTTGGAGGTATGAAGGCGCTGGAGAAGATCGCGCGAGAATGCCGAGAGACCAGGGTACTCGTCCTCACGATGCACGATGATCCTGCGTATCTGAGGTCGGCGCTGGCCGCCGGGGCATCCGGCTACCTTTTAAAGCGGGCGGTGGATGCGGAGTTGATCGCGGCCATTCGGGCGGTGCATCGGGGAGGGATCTTCGTGGATCCGCGTTTGACCGGCATTCTTGTCGAGGACGTTCTGGCGAAGGGAAAGACAAAGGATGGTTCCAAACGGCCGGTAAACATCCTTAGCCGCCGTGAGTTGCAGGTGCTCGGACTTGTGGCGCGGGGTTACACCAGTGCCGAGATTGCCAAGCAGATTTTCGTTGGCGTGAAGACTATCGAGACATATCGTTCTCGCATTTTTGAGAAGCTGGGGCTCCAGACGCGCAGAGACATGATTCGTTTTGCCGTGCAGTTGGGTCTATTGACTCCGGAAGCGCTGGAGAGCGAGCCGGGTAACCAGGTCCGTTAGAAAGGTCGTTTCTGGCCACTTTTCTTAATCTACATAGGATATGTAAGCGCCATTTGTCAGGGTTTCCCGGACAAAGCCCCTCATTTTTAGCAATGTCCCCGATATCCCGACTATTCCAAGTGCGCCAAACTATATTCAGGCTGTAAAAGTGTGGCTTCACGATGCGCCGCTTGCGCCATACCGCGACGGACGGTTCGCTCGTGATCTCTGAGGTCCCCTCCAATGAGCTCGATCAACCGGCAGCAGGCCGCAATCTGCACTGGAACTCCCTCGAAAGAAGGTTCACGATGATGACCGACCAAAGGAATCCCGCATTCGACCTTGCCGCCTTTCTTGCGAGCGCTGGACTTGGGCGAAGAATCGTCGAACTTAAGGAGAGGGAGAACTTCTTCTCCCAGGGAGATCCGGCAGATTCCGTGTTCTATCTTCAGAGTGGCCGGGCAAGACTTACCGTCGTTTCGCAAGCCGGCAAAGAGGCCACAATCACGCTGCTTTCCACCGGTGATTTCGTGGGCGAGGGGGCGCTCGCGGCGATGCCCGGGCAGCGCTTGTCCACGGCCACTGCCATTAACAAATGCACGGCGCTCAAAATCACACGCGAAGAGATGATCCGCGTTATGCACCAGGAGCATGAGTTCTCCGACCTGTTCCTGAAGTTCCTGCTGGAGCGCAGCATGCGGACTCAGGCCGATCTGGTCGACCAGCTTTTCAACTCAAGCGAAAAGCGTCTGGCGCGGATTCTTCTGCTCATGGCTGAATTCGGAGAGCCGGGTGAGCCGGAGACCTTCATTCCTCCCATCACGCAGGAAACACTGGCCGAGATGATCGGAACCACACGGTCTCGCGTCAGTTTCTTCATGAATCGGTTTCGCGCACTCGGCCTGATCAGTTACAACGGTCGCATCCAGGTGCACAAGGCGCTGCTCAATGTTGTTCTGCTTGATCAGTTGCCCGAGCATAACGTTGAGAAGCTGCGTGTCTTTTCCGGCACGAAAGGCTTCTCCCACCGGCAAACAGACGGCCCGGGAAGCTAAACAAAACTGTGCGGCATGCCGATCGGCGTTAAGGGTTGCCTTCTGAGCGATGGCGAACCGACCAAGCCCCCATGATCACGGGCCGGGACATCCGTGCATGCGTATGGCCGGCCGGTTCTCCACAGCGAACCGGCCGCACTGTATCCGATTGAACAGCGCCTGCAAGAGTTTAGTGGGAGACTCCGGATATCAGGGCGATAGATCTTGCCGGATTATGGAGGATAGAATGCCCCAAAGCAACCAGGAACAAGCTGCGAACTTACACATCTACGCCGCCCACGCGCACACTGCAGCGGCCGCCGCGCACCGCAGAGGTGATCACGAGACGGCGGAAGAGCTAAGCGTGAGAGCCCAGGAATTCTCCTCGAATGCCGCCCAGAAGACGGAAGAAATTGCAAAACGAATGCCGGAGCGCCTCAGGGCTTGAAACGTCCACCGGAGCAATCGAATTGGCGCCACAACCTGGGATTCGAAATCCCGAGAAAAGGGGACATGGGATGCTTTTGCTCATAATTGTTCTGGTGTTGGTCTTCGGTCTGGGTGGAGGATACTACGGTTACGGGCGGTGGGGTGTCGGCGGAGGTGCCGGCATCGGGCTTGGCACTGTGCTGCTGATCGTGCTCGTCTGCTATCTGCTCGGGGTTGTCTGATCGAACGACTGGCAACAACTTCTGCCGTTCGAAGTATTGCAGCGCGGGTCGTAATCTGACGGTCCGGGAAACCTCCACACTGCCAAACTGCAAAGGCCCGGTCGGGTTACGCTCCTCAGTCGTTCCGGGTGATATGCGGAATCGATCCTTCGTGCGCTGCTCGCCGAAACAATTGGAAACATCCGCCTCTTCAACGCAGCCAATTTGCGATCTGATCGCTTCACTGTATTCCACGCGATGAGCAATTGCGAACAGCGTTCCCGATCCTGATCGTTCGATACTGGTTGCACTGAGGCTCGACACTCGGCAAGAGAATTCCTTGAGAGTGGGCCGTCCTTGGCTGCACGCACAGAAGGCGCTGGGAGATCTCAACAGATCTCGACGAGTCAAAACACTCAACCAAACAGAGGAGAGAATAATGATGAAACCGAGCACGCAAGATAAGGCAACAGGCAACCTTCACGAATTGAAGGGCGCAATCAGGCAGAAGGCCGGCGAGCTTACGAAGAACCCCAAGCTGGAAGCCGATGGCAGAGCCGAAAAAAATGCCGGAAAAGTTCAGAATGTTGCGGGCAAGATTGAAAAGGCAGTCGGAGCATAAGCGAATCAACATCGAACCGAGAGACAAGAGAGGTCAAGAGATAATGGCGCAATCAATGTGGGATCAAACGGGCGAGCAATTCGCCGAAACGGCGCACAAGGCTTCTCGGGCGGCATCTGCCGTTGCGGATGCGCTTGAGGATGGTGTTGCCTCGGCGCGACGTGCTGCAAAACAAGGCGGGGATGCAGCCGCGGAGCTCTTTGACGATACAAAGAGACGAGTTCAGCGGCGTCCGGTTGAAGCAATTGCGGCGACTTTCGCAGCAGGAATTGCGGCTGGAGTAGCGATCGGCTGGATGCTGAGGCGCAGGTAGCTCTAATCATCGGGAATTATCCGCGGCGGTCAGGCTCGGTGCCTTTTGTCTGCCTGTATCCGCCGCCAATCAGTTGAAGCAAATCCCCGCAACATCGGAACTTTACTGCAAACCACTCTTCATCAAGCAGACGCGGATCGCTGGCGGCATGGGTAACTGGGACTACCAGACCGTAGACCTGGCTGCCCGCCGGCTCTACCAGACATTCGCCAATCTGATACTAATGCGAGCGGGCTGAGCCATTATTGATTGCTCCAGCTCTGGTCGCTCCGCAATTTCTCTTCGCGTCTACAATGGCAAGGCACGGCAGTTCATGGGAGCGGGCTTTGAATACTCAGCCGGCGATAGAACTGCGCCGGTCGAAATAAAGAAGAGATATGTGCAATAGTGATCAGACACGTCTTCGAGGAAGAGATATCAAAATAACATCTGAAGCATCTCTCTTAGCCGTTCAAGATCTGATTATCAATTCTGGAGGCTATCATGTCCTTAATGGTTGTCCTCGCCGTTGGCGTGGATCCCTCGCTTCTGGAGGATCAAAGCTCAGCCTGGAAATCTGCCGGATACATTGTTACGTCCGCGTGGTCTGTCAGGGACGCCTTCGTTTACTTCAGGCATGGCGATTTCGATCTGGTCCTGCTCGGCCAGTCGATCCCGGCCGAAAGCAGGGAAAAACTCACGTTTCTGATTCGTGCATCCGGCTCACGGGTACCTGTTGTTACCGTTTTGAACTCTCCCAGCGCTTGCGATAGCTTCGCCGACGTGACCATCAAGGCTGAGGCAAACGGTGTCGTCGAGGCTATTGGGGAGATCATGGCCAATCAGGCGAGAATGTCTGTGGCGGGTCCATCCTCGGTTCGCATTGCAACGTGAGAGGGTACCGCACGATGTAAAGTTCGGCCTGAGTTGGATTGTACCTACTTGCCAAGACGTATTGCCCGCGAAGCTCCCAATTCCAAATGAGGATTTGCAGTCCACATGCTTACGGGCCCATGCTCGCAGGTGTGCACGGATTGAACCCCAGAGATTGGGCTGTGACCGGGGTCGGTGGAGTCGGCGGGATAATCCACGGAATGTTTTTGAAGTCAAAGAACTCCAGCAAATTGGGCTGTGCCGCATCGCGGGCAGTCAAATGCGCGGTGCTGCCGATGAACCGGTTCTCGACAAACTTGATTACTGCCGTGTGGTCCATTGGCGTGTGCGAAACAAAATGCCGTCGCGTAAATGGCGAGATGATTATGTTCGGCAATCGAAATCCTAGCTGTGCCGCAAATCCTTGTTGAGCAGCAGCGTCCCCCGCATTGGCGCCGGGGTCGCTTGATGCCAGGTCGCAATGCAGCGTCGGAACACCTCCGGTTGGAACACACGGGTTATAACCGTCGCCGGGATTCACTGCGATCGATGAGATATCCGGGATCGTCCCCAACGAAGCATCGGTGTAATCGTTCGAATGGCCAGGGACGGGCGGAACGTGATCGTATGGTCCTCCCCCCTCGTCGTAGCTGAGGAAGAAGACGGAATCGCTCCATTCGGGGCTCGCCATCAAAGAATTCACGATGTTCGCCACTTGCACCTGGCCGAGCAGAACCGATTGGCCTGAGCCGGGATGCTCGTCATTATTGGCGTAACCGGCTTCAATGAAGGCAAAGCTGGGAAGTGCGCCGTTGGTGAGATCGGTGAAGTAAGTGTATTGCGGGGTGGCTTGGCTGTACAGTGGGGCAACGTGGTCCGGATCGATGCAGAATGAATTCGTCGAATCGCCAACCACACTGGACGGCTGTGTGGGAGCGGTACATGCAGCGCCAGTGGGATTCTCATACAGATATTGATACGAGTAGGTCAGGTTTGAAAAAGTGGTCGCTGGATACGCCGCGTTTGAGGAGCCGGTGCAGTCATCGGTGTTGATGCAGAAGCCCTCGGTGACTGTGTAGTAGATCTTCCACGACACCTTGGCCTGATCCAGTTCCTGGAAGATGTTCGGTATGTTGAGTTGCGAGAGATGATCGTCACCACCTGGGTCTTTGACCAGACCCTGGGTCGTGCCACCTGTGAAGGTGGCGATGCGGTTACCAATGCTTTTAGTCGATACCGGCGAGAACCAGCGATCGGACACTGCGAACTGAGATGCCATGTAGTAGTAGTAATTGAAAAAGCTCTGGTCGTAATAACCCATTGCGCGTTTGCCGGTTAGATCGCCAGTGAAGGTGCCTGAGCAACTGCCACCCGCGCCAGGGATCGTGCAACTCTTCGCATAGCCTTCTGCGTTGTGAACAAAGCCATCCATCAGGATCGGGCGTGCAGCGAGAAAGTTGTAGCGATTGATATCGCCATAGCTCGCAAGCCAATCCGAGGTCTCATCGTCGACACAGGTACTGGTAAATTTGAAGAGCGAGATTGATGCTCCTTCATCGTCCATGTTACTTATCGTGGCCAGCTTGTCGTCGATTCCATCTACTTCATAATCTTTACCGTCGTCGCCGATGTTCCAGCCGTTCGCTTTCCGGTAGGGATTAAGCATCCCGAAATAATTGTCGAATGAATGGTTCTCCTGCATCATGAAGACAACGTGGCCGATGGATTGAAGGCTGCCGGCAGGGGCCACCGTCACCGTTGCGCTGGCCATTGCGTTTCCTCCGGTGCCGGTCGCGGTCGCTGAGTAAGTCGTTGTTGCGGTTGGGCTCACCAACTGCGTCCCGCCGCTCGGCTGTAGGGTGTAAGAGCTGCCATCCGTCCCGGTCACGGTAACCTGGGTCGCATTCGCCGCAACCACGGTCAGGGTGGATGAATTTCCCGAGATAATTGATGTGGGGTTAGCGGTGATGGCGACAGTTGGCGCGGGATTCGATGACACCGTCACGGTCGCAACCGCTGAGGTCTTCCCACCACCGCCGGTCGCGGCTGCCGTATAAGTAGTGGTCGCGATGGGACTCACTGCCTGTGTTCCACCGGTCGGCTGCAGTGTATAGGTGGTGCCGTCGGTTCCGGTCACCGTCACCTGCGTGGCATTCATCGCAGCTACAGTCAGGGTGGATGAACTTCCCGAGATAATTGATGTGGGGTTAGCGGTGATGGTGACAGTTGGCGCGGGATTCGATGACACCGTCACGGTCGCAACCGCCGAGGTCTTCCCACCACCGCCGGTCGCGGCCGCAGTGTAAGTAGTCGTCACAGTGGGGCTCACTGCCTGTGTTCCACCGGTCGGCTGCAGTGTATAGGTGGTGCCGTCGGTTCCGGTCACCGTCACCTGCGTGGCATTCATCGCAGCCACAGTCAAAATGGACGAGCTTCCCGAGGAGATGGAAGTGGGGTTAGCACTGATGCTGATGGTCGGCGGCGGATTCGATGTGACCGTAACGGTTGTAACCGCAGTTGCCTTGCCGCCGGCGCCTGTCGCGGCTGCGGTATAAGTAGTGGTCGCAATGGGGTTCACGGCCTGTGTGCCGCCGCTCGGCTGCAACGCATAAGTGCTGCCGTCGCTTCCAGTCACGGTTACCTGTGTCGCGTTCGTTGCAGTTACGGTTAAAGTGGACGAACTCCCAGATGCGACTGCGGCCGGGCTGGCGGTAATGGCCGCCGTCGGTGCCGCCGTCGTAGCGTTGAATTGAGTGCCTGTACATCCGGTGAACAGCATCAGAAGAAAAGAGAGCGGGGGCACCATGAGAATCATTCTGCCCAAGGATTGACGAACGAACGACTTTGTCAAAGTATCCTCACTTCCATCCCCAACGGGAACATGCAGGGACGGTTTGCTGTACAACATACGAATTACGACCAGACAGTTACGATTCATCGGGTCATTTCGCACTTCATGGCTTCAGTCAAGTTGATCCTGTGCCGCGGTTTCTGGTAATACATTCGCCGTTGGAACGATCTTCCAGAGCCTGTGAGTTGCTCCAGGCGAATCCATCACGAACATCGTCGGCTTGAAGACGCGTTCCCACGGAATCGGTCACTTTGCGATCGCTAATGTCATTTTGCCGTTGAGACAGGAATGCCCATGGCACGCTCCAGTCAGGTGATGCTTCAGGAGCCCGAAGGGCACTGGGCCATCGACGCATGACCCTTGGAAGAAATGCCGTAGCGCGAAGCTCTCTCTTGCATTTGTGGAGTTCGAACCAGCGGAGATAGCTTTTGACAACGTTGGTCATCGTCATCTCAACCCCCGCTGCGAAGTTGTGATTCGACATCTCTCGTTGCAGCTCTGGAGACTGCAGAATGGCTATGAATTGCTCTGCCATCGCGCCGGCATCGCCTTTTTTGTAGAAGCGGATAGCCATGTCCTCGCCTGCCGCCATTTCTTTGAAATCGTCGATATCGGCGCACACGATGGGCACTCCGAATTCGCATGCTTGATGAGCCGGGCCGCTCGATCCAGTGGCTGAGTCATAGGGCAAAACGAGAACCGAGGTTGATTGGAAAAGATCAGGGATAGCTTCTTCTTCTACGTATCCACGGAACTCAATTGGAAGGCCTGGAGGCTGAGCATCGCGTATCGACTCCCAATATCCCGCTTTCGTGTGATGATTGGCCCCGGCAACGATCAGCCTGGCGTTTGGTACCTTCTCCAACACCGACGGGAAGGCCTGCATCAACGTCTCCAACCGCTTATAGGTTCCCCAGTGCCCGATTGCCAGAATGCGCAAATCCGGATTGCCGCGCTTTGTGAAATCTGGCGGAGTGGGTATGGATGCAAATGTTCCATGCGTGCCGAGTAGCACGTTCTGAGCAGAATATTTATCGGCCAAGGTGCTGCGGAAGTGGGGAAGCAGCACCGAGACTGAATGTGCCTTAAGCAAAGCCCTTGTGGCCAGGCCAGTGCCGATTCGGAAGAGCCTTTCACGCCGCACTCCGGCGGCGGAAAAATCGACATGTTCGATGATATGGTGCAATGTGATATGCGTGAAAAAGCCTGCGGCTCGTGTCAGAGCAGGTGTAAAAAGCCCCGCAAATGCTGCAACCGGATTCTCCGGCGTTGCAAAGCTTGAGAAGACGAGGTTGTACCACACCACGTCTGGCTTCAACTGCCGAATGGCCTTTAACAGCCGGGCCGGAGTTGCAAGGCTTCCGAACTTCCAACAGCGGATCACGTTGAAACCCGGCAGTTCCGTCATCTGATCAGCCTTCTTCGGATTGCCCTTCTCGTCGGTTGCGAATTCATAGTCCGCAAGTTCGTCGGCGAGAATCGTCAACTCAACGTCGGGGTTGCACTGCAGCTCGCGTGCGATGTGAAAGGCATACTCGTTCAACTGGCGTCCACTTGGAGGAAACGTCGCAACTAGGCATATTCTCATTGGATTCCCCCTTCAAAAGAGACTGATGCGCACATAAGGTCTGAACTGTTGATCTCTGCCTCCCGTAAAATTGAAAAAGGTCTCCTCTTGCATACCTGCGGAAAATCGAATCGGATACTGCAGGACAACTGTCCCGGAATCGTCGTTGAATTTGCGGTGGAACGGCCTCGCATACGAAATGGAAAAGCCATTTTGGATCGCATCATAGACGTGAAAGCCTCTGGTGCTGGAGTAAGCTGTCGAAACCTGCACGTCCCAGTTATGGTTTGGTGTGAAGTCAACGGTTCCAGCCGGGCGCAGATTTTGCGCAATTCCTGACTTCGCTCCCACAACGCGCCATGCCCGTAGATCTTCCGCTACAACTTTTACGGTCAGCCGTTCTTTAAAGCGGCGCTCGATGCCGATGTAGGAAGATGTCAAGTAATCCTCGAATTGAACAGGCGAAAACTTCTGATCGTTGGATCCCCACCCGGTCACGAGTGCAGTCTTACCCCATGGGGCACCAACTCGAAAATCGATCGCACCGGCAAGTGCCGCCGAATGCAAATTGCTTTCAGTGAACGGACCCGATTCATGGATGAAATACCCGCTGACCGAGACCGCATTGAAAAAGGAACTGCTAGACATATAGGTAAAGACGCGAAAGAGATTCTGATTCATCGCAACTGGAGATTGAGTATCGCGTCGCACAGTTGCCTGAACGCCGGTGTCAAACGTCAGCACGTTTCGGCCAATATTCACGGTCGGATTCAGACCCGCATTGAACGTGTAATCCGTTGTGGCGCGGCTGATAATTGAGTTGGTGTCAGGCACCGATATTTGGCCTCGGGCGTAGCGGACCTGGAAAAATCCGCTCGTGGTAGGCAGGTGTGTCAGATGGAGATGGAACGCGTTGGTCCCTTGCATCTCAAGCGACGAGCGCGGTGGTGGCAGAAAAGCCGTATCGGAGCTCGGCACCGCAAACGCAGCATCCAACTTGGAGTCCAGAACGTAAACCGTCGAATCCTCAAAGATAGGCTCCACCGAAAAGTCGGAGAGTACGCTAACGACGGGAGCGATCCGCAATCCCTCGTCTGCTCCGGCCTGGAGCAGGGCCTGCTCAGCCGTTTGATCCTCACCTTCACTATTCGACGCCTGGGCAAATGACGTAAGGGCCTGGGCGTCGTGGTGCTCCTGGCGATAGATATTGGCCTCGGCGAGCAGATACTGGTAATCAGGCGCGCTATCTGCAGCGGCGCTGACCGCGGAAAGCTGAGCCTGAGCTCTCGCTGTGTCTCCCACAGCGAGATAGTTGTTGGCCATCCCAATCCGCACCTCGGCATCTGGCGCCCCGGCCGCCTTGGCACGTTCAAGGTACGACTGCGAAAGTTCGTAATCATGCATGGACCGAAATACATCGGCCGCCAAGATGAACTGGCTGCCGCTCGGCGGCGAGGTTTCACCTGCATCACCTTCCAACTGGGCCAACGCAATCTGCCTTTCAGCATCCTCGGAATGACCCTGCTCCGCCATGAGCCGAGCGATCGCAAGACGAACGCTCACGCGATCGCTGTCCAGCGCCGCGAGCGCCTTGCGAAAACGCTCCATGGCGGCCGCGTGCTCACCGACAGTGCTTAGAGCTTCTCCAGTGGAGACGAAGATTTCACTTTGCGTCGAATCTGAACGGTTTACTGTGGCCGACGCAGGCTGGGTGTGTTCCTCTGCCAGTTGCACATATTGCAAGGTCTGATCGCGATTTTGCAGGTTTGCGAAGGACCGCGCAAGTAGTGCATAGACGGCGGCGTTTGCTGGTGAGTCTTTAATTGCTATATCGAGTTCAGAAATCGCGTCGTGGTACTGCCGCTCCGCAAACAATGTGTTCGCCAATCCCAAGTGGAGTACGCCATCATCGGGAGTGAACTTCAAAGCAGCCTTGTACTCACTGGCGGCTTCGATGAGCATGTCTTGACGCCCAAAGGCAGTTGCGCGAATTACGTGAATATCCCTCGAATCGCCCAATGCGCGTTCTGCCAGTTCTGCCTGCCGCACGGCTGCCCGCGGTTTATGCAAATCGAGGTTCGCATAGGCGAGTCCCAGGTGCGCCTCCCCGTTGCCCGGCTCTCTCGCAAGGGCTGAATCGAAGTCCGCTGAGGCCGCCTGCGGCTGGTGAAGGTCATTCAGCATGTAGCCGCGATTCACATATGCTGTGATCACTTCGGGATCCCGATTCAGTGCTTCGGTGAAGTCCTGCCGAGCTTGATCTGAGAGCCCTTGATGCTTATGCACATACCCTTCTAGCAGGGGAATGTCCGGTTCTTTCGGGAGAACGTTGAGATTGTCCGAGGTTAAAGCGAGCAGTTCGTCGTACTTTTCCAGATGGAGCAAATCGTAACCAAGATAGACAACCACGTCCCGGTCTCGCGGCAGCACCTTAATTGCTTCCCTGCCAACTTCGGCAGACTCCTGATACTCACCCTTGAAGCTCAGGTATCGCTCCTTTTCTCGAAGGACCTGTGGCTCCTTATCCATTTCTCCTGTAACACGGCCCAACCATGTTCCAGCCAGGCTCAGGTCATGCGCTTCGATTGCGGCGTTCATCCCACCCGCCAGAATCAAGGCTTTCCGCGGAGCAAGCGCATACCCCCTGCTGTAGGAGGCTTCAGCACGTTGGAAATCGCGACGCGCAGTGTAGAGGTCGCCAAGTGCAAGATGGGGTATATACAATGAAGGGTAGGCTTGCGCCAGGCGCTGAAAATACTTTTCCGCGTCCTGATCCCGCCCTTTGGCGCGCGAAGCATAGCCGAGCGAAGTTAGCGCGAACTGGTTGAGCGCATCAACTGCGAGAATCCGCTGATAGACCGCGATTGCATCATCGATCCGCCCGAGCTTCATCAGGATATCCCCGTTGAGCTGCAGATCATCGCGATCACGACTGTTGATTGCAAGGGCAGCCTCGATGTCCCTCAGCGCCCCGCCGGAGTCGCCGGCGTTCATTTTGATCAGGGCTCTCAGGCGCAGGAACTGTGCGTTGCCGGACAACTGATCGTTCAACCCATTGATCTCGGATTGTGCGGTCTTGAGCTGATCGTTGGCGGCACCTTCTTCCGCCAGGTTTTTATATAGCTCCAAGAGGTCCATGTGCAGCTGGATGCCGAAGAGTTTCCCCTCGGAGGGGCTTGCAGGCAGGTTAGCCAGTGCCGAGCTGTACTCCCGGACAGCGTCGAGATCGCGTTCCTGGAGTTTCGCAATCTCTCCGCGGATAGCATGCAGCCGATAGTAATCGGCATCGATCCCAGTGGCGCGATTGAGAAATAAGTTTGCCTTCACTATTGAGCCGCCGGCGACCTCGGCCTGTGACGCGGCCAGTTGCAGACCCAGATCCTTGGGCGCAGCATTGGCGGCTTCCTCGTAAAGGCGGGCGGATTCATCGAGCTTGCCGTCGAGCTGAAAGGTGTAAGCGAGCTCAGCGATTACGTCCGCCTTGGGCTTGCGAATGGACTTGAGCGCGGCAATCGCTTCTGGGTAGTTGCCGGCCTCGCGGTAGTATCCCGCCATCGTACGCTGAACATCGGGGTTGTCAGGAGCATGCCGTTTGGCTAACTCCAGATATTGGCTTGCCAGATCCATTTGCTTCAGGTGCTCATAGGAGAGCGCCATTAACAACTCCGCGCGCGCGCTAGGCTGGATCCTTTCTGCCTTACCCAGCCACTCGAGCGCATTGCTGTAGTCTGCCGATCTGATGTAAAGATCGCCGAGCAAGAGCGCGTCGTCACTGCGTTTCGGGTCAGCGGCGATCACCTGTTTGAGAAGCCGCTCCGCGTCCTCGGCACTGCCCATCAAGCTGTAGGTCTGTGCAAGGCCTGAGAGTCCGTCGATGGCCGAAGGGCTGAGGCGAAGGCCTCGACTATAGGCCTCCACTGATAGCGGGTATTTTCCACTGAGCCGTGCCGCATAGCCGAAAAGAAACCAGAGTTGGGGGTCATTTGGAGCAGCTTGCGCAGCGCGTTGCGCGTAGTCGAGCGCCAGCGCATGGTTTCCTTGTTGCAGCGCCAATTGCGCGGCGCGAGCAAGACGCGCATTCTGAATATTCGATCCCCAACCCAACGGCTGGTCTGGAGACGGTGTCTGATTCGGTAGGGCCTGAGGGGCTTTTGATGCACCCGGTTCCAGATTGTAGGTTTGGGCATTAACGCAACAGGCAACTGCGACGAATACGAAAAACAGTGTGACCTTCTGGGAATCAAGCCGAGCAATCATAAAGGCAACGGCGCGAAGCCACGTTGGGTCATTTGATCCGGACGGCGCATCCGATGTTTGCTGCATCTTCACTTTCGACTCCAGGCGTTTTTCCAAAAGAGGCAAGACGGCATCATGCGTCCGACAAGAACGTGTGTGGCCACTATTTCCCATGAAGGGCGATCAATGTGCACTGCTCAAAGAAATTGCAGCGTGAGTGCCCATCCCCGGCCCGCAACGGTGAGTCCGGATCGCACATCGGAATAGAGCTATTTGGCCTCTTTTCCCACCGTCTTGAATCAAAGGCGTGCGAGAAGAGTGAGACACTTGTTTGATTCACCCTATCCTTTTGGCCATTCGAATCCTGAGCGATATTGACCACAGGAGAACGCCCGGTTCGGGAACAATTCGTCGGAGATGCAGGCAAGTCCTCGGCCAAGACTCCCATTCCAAGACAGACGATCCCGGTCGATATATCGCGGATTCCGCACAGGCTCTTTCTTAGCCTGCAGTAGATAAAATGCGCGTGGTCTATTGCCTAGCCGCGATTGCAGACACATGCATCCTGGCGATCAGATGGTCGGCGCGACAAGTAAGCCGCATTCAACGCATTCTGAAGGAGCGTCACGCCGTTAGCGAAGAATTGAGCACAATGTTCAAGACACGGTACTAAAGTGTTAGACATCGTGGGCGCCCTTTAAGGTGCCTGTTCGAAATTGATCAGACCCAAGACTGGATAAACCAGAGACTTAATCCAGTGCTGGGCCTGAACTCTTCAGTCGGGTGACAACTGCGCGCCGACGGATCAGGGCATGGAAGAGAGAATTGCGCAGAGTCTGTTGATCGAGTCCAAAGGTTTGCTTGAGAGGCAATTGTGCAGAGAGCTGATTTCATCGCCCCGGCAACACGGCCAATTCCGATAAGCCTCATCATGTTGGCGGTCGTCGCCGTTCACTTGCCGCTCCTTCTCATGAAGTTGCCACTGAAATCTTACGATACAAACTTCCATATCTTTTTTGCCTCCCATTACGTTCATCACTGGTTCAATCCATGGAATCCGAAGTGGTATGCGGGTTTTTCGCAGACGACATATCCCCCTTTGCCGCAGCAATGGGTGGCGTTGGCGTCTCGTATCTTCGGGTTGGATATGGCATATATGGCGGTGCAGTTTGCTGCCATCATGCTCCTTGCGCTGGGCGTCTACCGGTTTTCACTGCTTTGGGTAAGCGCGCGCGCCGCGTCGATCGCAGCACTGGCGAGTGTTTTTCTCGGATCGGAAAGCTTTCTGGTCTATTCCGCTGGGCAGTTGGCCACGACATCTGCCGCTCCTATTTATCTGAACGCTCTGCCCTTTCTCTTCGAGTGGGTCCGGTTGGGCAAGTGGCGATCGTTTCTGAAAGCAAGCGTGCTCTTCACGGCGGCTGCGGCCGCACACCACGCCACGCTACTCTTTGGGTCGATTTTTTTCGCGGTGCCCGTCCTTGCTCTCGTGATTCTCGATCGTCAGGATGGCGAGCGGGTATCGATGTCGGCCTTTGTTGGCCGCACCGTCGCAATAGCACTGGTCGTGGGTACGGCGATTGCTGTTGTGCTTCTTCCGTTCTGGATCGCCTTGATTCATAATCCTGTCACGCAGGCTGCTATCCCGCACCCAAGCCGGGCAAACTACATACTGAGCCCGCAGTGGGGCCTCAACTACTTCATCGTTCCGTATGGAGCTCTGATTCTGGCGCTGCCCTTCATCTTCATTCGTGGTTCCGTGGTCACTCGACTTCGGCCCTTGTTGCTTGGTTTCTGGGTGGCATTCATGGTTGGGCTCGGAGGCACGACGCCCGTAGGCCATCTTCTGCTGGGGCGGGCATTTGATGTGCTGACCATGGAGCGCTTCAGTTATTGGGCGACTTTGCTTGCGCTGCCATTTGTGGGACTCCTGGCTGCAGAACTCGTCGATCGATATCGGTCATGGGCGGTGGTCAGCCTGACGGTTGCAGCGGCACTCAGCTGCGCACTCGCTGTGGCGTGGGGAACCTATCGACCGGCAGATGCGGAGGATTTCAAGGTCGATACAGTCGCTTTGTGGCTCAATCGCGACGGTCACGATCAGTATCGCTACATAACACTCGGATTCGGAAATAAAATTGCACGACTGGCAGTTATGACAGACGCCAGCAGCGTGGACGGAGAATGGAATTCCGGACGAACGCTTCCAGAGCTGACTCGATTTGGCGGTGGCGCGCTCACCAGTTCGAAATACTTCAACAAACCGGGCCTCGACGCACTTCGTGCGATGCTGATGCACGCCGACAATTACGGACTGAAATGGGTCTTTGTGCGGGATCACTATTATGATCCGCTCCTATCCTTCGCGGGTTGGCGGCAGGTGGACAATCTTCAAGACAAGACCATAACTATTTGGAGCAAAGATGGAGTGCCGCCCGCTACTCCGGTGAACACAGCGCAAATGCCGCCACGCTGGCAAGGTCTCATGTGGGGCATTCTTCCCTTCGGAAGCAGCCTGCTCGCGATTGTTGTGATCTTCATTCCGGAGCGGAAACGGAGCAAACACCGGGCGGACGATTCTTTCGCCATCGATGAGATTCTCGTGCAGGGAAGGATGGCCTCGTGAAAAGCGGACATCTATTTGCCTCACTCCTCGGAATATTCACAGTGGCGCTAGTCCTGGTTGGGACATTATGGCCCGTGCCATCTGCCGCCGCTTATGCCGGCGGCGAGAGTTTGTTGCGGTCATCTTCAACCCCTGAAGCGGCAGCTGCAACTTTGAGCGACGAAATAAGAGCGCAAGCCTGGGACAAGGCGTATGCCGGCTTAGCGAATAGAGCTCAGTTTACTGAACAAGAGTTTGTACACGACATAATCGGATACCACCCGAGCCTGCGCACCTACGCGACTTTGGAGAACTTTGAAATTACGCCACTTCATGAGTCAGCCGACGATGCAGAGATTCGCGTCAAGCTGCACTGGTCTACGGTGGTAGGGGTCAAAGTGAATACGCGTGACTTGCACTTGATACGAAATGGCGATCACTGGGAAGCCGAGTGGCCGATTGTCAAGGAGGCTATCGTGCCACCGCAGGTTATCGCGGTAAATTACCTGCGGTGGGATGTGATCTACCCTGGCCCCGGCGATGACTGGGGAGTGCAGGATGTGGAAGCGCCCCATGTGCGCATTGTGGATATGCACCCTGTGGAGCGCGCTGAAGGCGTAGTGATTCTAGGCGAGCTGCTGAATGAAGATGTCGTGCCTGCCTTCGTATCGGTCACAGCAACCCTGCTGTCGAAGAGCCAATCGCCGATCGCAACTGAAGGCAGCTTTGACAAGATATCCCACCTCCTGCTGCCGAAGCAGGTTACGCCATTTCTTATCGAGTTTCCCAATGTGACGTTGGCACAGGTTGGCAGCGTGCGAATGGTGCCATCGACAACTCTTGTCGCTGCTTCGGCGGACCCGGTTATCGAGATCGAAGGTCAACAGTTGAATCCGGCGCCGGGAGCTTCATTGACTGGGCAGCTGATCAACCAGAGTGGCCAGGTGGTCAACGTAGCGCATGTTCTTGGAACTTTTTACGACAAGACCGGGCAGGTTGTCTGGGTCGGAGATGAGTATATCGATCGAGCGCTCTTGCCGCAGACGCCGGTTCCTTTTGAAATTCATATCCCTCAGGATCTGGCAAGCACCGTCAGCAGTCAACGAACGGTGGTTGCGACATACAGCTCAGGAGGTTCACAGTGAGATTGCGGTGGGCGCTCCACGTTGGTGTCATGGCCGCGGTCACGATGCCGTTTGCCTTTGCCGAAGGCAGGAGTATGAGTTTGCCCAAATCCATCGAAGCCGGCAGCTCGTTCTCAATCCAGACCACGGGAAGCGGTCATGCGACTTTGTACATTATCGGTACCGGGCAGATACTCAAACGCGATGTGCAATCGGAACAGACATTATTCTTTGCCCCTGGGTCGCTCTACAACGCAGGCCACTACCTGGCAGTCCTCTCGGGAGAATCGTTCACCGATACCGGGTCATTTGATGTAGTGCCGGCGATTAAACCTGCGAACCTTAGTTTCCTCGCCAAGCCTTCTCGTCTGCCGGTCGGCCTGCATGATGGCATCACAGGTGCAGTCTATGTCTTCGATGCCTATCACAACTTGATTTCCGCTCCAACACCAGTGTCGTTTGAACTGTCGAATCCGTCCGGCGCTGTTCAGAAGCGCATCGTGGTCACAAGAGATGGGGCCGCCTGGACGGAAATGGATTCCACGGCCCAGCAAGGGATCGATCGATTCGTGGCTCGAGTTGGTGAGATTTCAGGCACCCGCGTCGTAGAGCAGGTTCCGGGCGATCCGTGCGGCTTGAAGATGATCGCCAAACAGTCCGGCCAACAAGTCCTCCTGGTAACGGATGCAGTGCGCGACTGCAACGGCAACGCAGTACCAGATGGAACGATCGTCACGTTCACTGAGACCTACAACGGCTCCCAGTCGACGATAGATCAGCCTCTTAAGCACGGCATGGCGCAAGTGACCATATCTACCCATAATGGAGCAATGATTTCCGTAGCAAGCGGAGTTGTTATGGGGAATCAAATTCGCTGGGAGAAGTGACCATGTTTAGGCCCTTCCTGATCATATGCACATTGTTGACCGCTGCCGCTGCCTCGGCCTCCGCAGCCGCTCAAGCAACCGTGCGCGTTGAAACAGTGAATCTACAGGCTTCAAGACCGCTGCAAGAGCAGACCGGTCGAGCCGTTATTCGCGACTATCTGCAGTCCTGGAAAATCTTGACGGCTGCGCTTGAGCAGAATCGGGCGGATCTGCTGGCCCCCAATTTCGTGGGCTCAGCCAAAGACATGCTTACTGCGACAATCCAGCAACAAACCGAATTGGGGATTAGCACGCGCTACCAGGATCGTGCCCACGATCTCCAAATAGTCTTCTACTCGCCGGACGGGTTGTCCATTGAGCTTACAGACAAGGTTGAGTATGATGTCCAGATCCTCGATCATGGACGGGTCAAAACGACACAGCATGCGATCGCGCGATACGTCATAGTTTTAACACCCGCAGAAGTGCGCTGGAGAGTGCGGGTGTTTCAGGGTGCGCCGAGATGATGGCAGATACCGAACTTGGGGCTGACGTTACCCGCGGCATTGGATAGCGACAAAGCAAGCGAGAAAGAGCTTCCAAATAATAGCTCAACACCGACTTCAAGGAGCCGAGAATGATATCTGTTGTCGTACCGATCTATAACGAAGAAGATCTGATTGTGCAATTCCATGAGGCTGTGGCAGGCTTCCTGGAAGGCACTTGCATGCCATGGGAAGTAGTATATGTAAACGATGGCTCGAAGGATTGCTCCCTGGAACTGCTCAGAGCACTTCAGGCCGGGGATCCACATGTGGTAGTGGTAGAACTGTCCCGCAACTGGGGCCACATGGGGGCGATCACCGCAGGCATCAAGACGGCGCGCGGAAACGCAGTAATCCTTATGGACGGCGATTTTCAGGACCCGCCTGCCGTTTTACCTCAACTCATCGATGCGTGGCGCGACGGCGCAGAGGTTGTGGTGGCAGTAAGAAGAAGCCGGCAGGAGCGTCGCAAGGTTCTGGCGAAGCTCTTTCCCCTCTTTTATCGCGTCTTGGGAGCGCTCTCCGACTACCCGATACCTCTGAACGCAGGAATCTTCAGTCTCATGGACCGAAAGGCTGTTGATGCCGTTAACGCGATGGAAGAAAAGAGCCGATACCTGCCAGGGCTGCGAGCGTGGGTTGGCTATAGGAACAAGGTAGTCTACTATGACCGCCAAGATAGGGCGGCCGGAGAAGGCAAGCTTTCGTTCCTAAGCCGGATCAAGTACGCGGTGGATGCCATAACAAGCTTCAGCTACAAGCCATTGCGGCTAAGTTTCGCTCTCTTTTGCTTTTCAAGCTGCGTGGCTGGGCTCCTGGCATTCTGTATGCTCTTTGCAAAGAACTCGGTGGACATCGTGGGGTTCGCTGTCGCGGCTTCGGTGTTCTTTGTTGGCGGGCTATTGCTTCTATGCATAGGTGTACTGGGAGAATATCTTGGTCGCGTTTACGACGAAGTGCGTAGCCGGCCCCTTTCGATTATCAATACGGTTCATCGCTCTCCAGCGATGATCGCTCCGCAATTAGGCATCGTTGCTGGCCAAACCAGTAGCGATCAAAACCAAGAGGCGATCGATGCGGCGTAGAGAGTGATACATCCTCCGGCGGAAGCCGGAGGGTTTGTGGTTCTGCACGCTTAATCACTTTGTAGAACGGTCGTAACGGGCAGAGTAATCGAATATTGCCTTCGATGCCCGTGCATAGATTTACCTTCTGGTCCAGCCCTTGAAAGATAGCGGCCGAACGCGTAGCGCGCTCACAGTTCTTCCACTTTCAGTGTCTTTACTTCGACGCCGCAGAATGTCCCTATGGAAGAGTCACGGGGATCGTTGCGTCCCGGTTCCGCAAATGGGAACGCCGTCCTCAATCGCAGTGCCCTCTTCGTGGTCATTCCATGTCTCGATCATAATGAACGGTGGAGGATCGTCGGGAGGGAAATATTTGCGCCAGAGGTTGAGAGTGTCGGTATAGGTCTGGCCGCATCGCGCAGCAATATGTCGATTAAGTCCCCAGGAGGCTTTGACATCGTCGAATCCGGCCCACGCACCTCCAACGATAATCTTGTCAGGGTATTTTGAATACAACGTTTGGTAGAAACTGCTCAGATATTGCTCTCCCCAGTTACTGCCATCCGCAGCCCACCCCTTCTCCCCAGGGCTGATCCAAGCGTAGAAACCGTCAAATGAATCTGCATATTTGCTGGGCAGGTTCTCATCAATAAGTAGGGGCGGAGCGTTCCATTTGTCTATCTTCGCACGTACAAGGTTCCAGTCCGTGTAGCCCCCTTTGGGAAATATGAAGACCACTGGCCGACCTTCGTAAGTGAGATATGCCTGATGCCCCGATGACGCCGAGGAAAGATAGGTGGCATGAAACATCGTTAGATCTGCGATCGCTTGGTCAGTTGCGCCCTCTTCCTCGTCGGCCTCGTCGTACATCATCGCAACCTGGAAATGGTTGTTGGATGCGATCGTTTGCATCAATGCATAACTGCGATCGATGAAGGGCTCGCGGTCTCCGTACCAATCCACCACAAATGCAGAGATTCCCATCGCCTTCGCCCGAACAATCTGACTCTTGATTTCTGCGGGATCATGGGAAGAATAGCCAACAGAAATGTGCTTAGGATGTCCGAACCAGGCCTCGTACAAGGCAATTGTCTGGGGAGAGGTTCCGGCGGCCCTGTGCACTAATCGCGGCATCTGACCCGATCCGGGACCGGAACATCCATGGGGAAGCAGAAGGATGATAAGGATCGCAATTATTGCGTTATCAAACATTGGACTCTCTATTAGAGGCCGCGAGGACTTCTCTGGTTGTCACCAATTACGACCCAAAGCCCTCTTAGTTATCGATTCTGGGCAGCCCGCGCCAAAATTGACGCATCTTACAATCTATCGGTGCAATTAGAGAATCTTGTCTGATTGAGGCAGGTCCTCTCCTTCAATGCGAGCCGGGGACCCAAGAATGCGGTGATTGGTTTGATCCACAAGGGGAAAACGCTGCAAGCGCGCATTGTCTCGGGAAGCGTCATATTGCTTTCTGGCTCGGGCTTGACGACCACCGTAAATCTCGCATACAACATCGTGATCGCGCGTTTCCTCGGACCCCAGGGATTTGGGCACGCCACGGCTGTCTACACAATCCTTACTTTGATCTCTGCGGTGACACTTTCCTTTCAAATCGTTTCTGCAAAGGTGGTGGCTCAACAGAGCTCGCCGGAGGGGAAAGCCGCTGCGTACCGTGGATTCCATCGTAGCGCATGGGGATGTGGGGTCCTCGTTGCACTCGTATTGCT
>Ga0181516_10000393_pt1 | contig 40951 bp, 41 predicted proteins | sample PEATcosm2014_Bin_25_FD_121104 | JGI IMG/M metagenome (GOLD analysis project Ga0181516, IMG submission 121104) | Peatland microbial communities from MTU Mesocosm Facility, Houghton, MI, USA - PEATcosm2014_Bin01_10_metaG | ecosystem: Environmental > Terrestrial > Soil > Wetlands > Peat | place... | reverse complement strand
CCACGCTGCCCATTGATACTGAATAGCCCGAGATTGCCCAAGGTGTTGTCGCTTACTACTCCAGGAGCCAGCGCGATCAGGTCTTGAAGCGAGCGCCCATTGAGCGGCATGTTTTCAACAAAATCGCGATTCACGAGTAATCCGACCGCCGGATTGTCCGTTTCCATGTGCTCCGCGTTGTCGTTGACCTGAATGGTCTCGGAATTAGCCCCGACAGATAGTATGAAATTCCGGCTGACTACATCCTGCGTGTGTAGTTCCAGATTGAGCACTTCAACCTGCTTGAACCCCCGGTGCTCGACGACGACGCGGTAGCGGCCAGGCTTCAAAGCCTCAATGTCATATACGCCGGCGCGTGTGGTCTCGCCTTTGACCGTCACTCCGGTGTCCTGGTTGGTCACGGTGAGGTGGGCGTTGGGAACGAGGGCGCCGGAGGGGTCGGTGACGGTGCCACTGAGAGTGGCTAGGCCTGTCTGGGCGGAGAGATGAGTGGAGAGGGAGAGGAGAGCGAAAAGTGCGCAGACGGCGAGTGGGGAGGGATGGAGGCGAGTGGCTAGTGGCGAGTGGCGAGTGGCTAGTGGTTTGCGAGGTCTCACATTGCGACACTCTATCTCAATCGATGCTGCGCGTGAAGACTGAGCAGCGCTGCGCTCTTCCCTAGCCACTAGCCACTTGCCACTGATCACTGCTTTTAATATGCCGGCGAAATGGAAATTGCGTAGCTGGGCAGACAGACGGGCAAAGCTCAGATGAGCGAAGTTGACCATGGGTGTGACCTCTCTAGTGTGCATTGCAGGGGCGGGCGCGGTCTCCTACCGGAGACCGGATGAAAAATTTGTGAATGGCGGTAGTCCTTCTGAATTGTCGTTGCGCTTTGACCCGATCGACTCGGTGCTCTTAGCTGCGGAGATGCCTTCAGAGCATTCGGCACAGGAAGGTCCGATGTGCCAGGTGAGGATTGCAATCGAGGGCGATCGGGAACAGTTGCGAGGCCGAAGGCGAAAGTCGGCGCATGGGTCGCCGGGGCTCTTCGCACGCGGAGCGCAGTACTTTCCTCGTGCGGCGCCGAATCTGCTGGCGCCGACGGGGTGCGATTGGCGGGAGGTCTTTCTGTGAGTTCGAACCTGGCACTCGTTATCGTCTCTTGGCAACGGAAGGTGTTACGGCAATTTGAATCGCATGTAGAACGCATTTTCAACTAGACTCCCATCTATGGAGATCACTGAAGCAAATGCGTTGAAGGATGCGGTCAACGAAGTTTTGCAACCCGAAATCGAGAGGTTTGCGAACAGCTTTCCGAATGAATATGTGCTTCAAGAGCGTCTAGAGACATTGTTCTCGAAGATCCCGAGTGTTTCGGGCGTGAAGATTCTCCAAGGGACACAGGAGTATGGAAAGGATCTGGTCTTTTACGAGCGCGGAACCTGCGGTGAGCGCCGACTCATCGCCTGCGTCGTAAAGAACGACAAAATATCCGGCTCGATTTCAGCACAGTCAGGCGCTTCAAGAGTTTTGTTTCAGGTTCGTCAGGCATTGAAAAATGCGTATGTAGGCGCAAAAGGCGAAGCCGAATTTGTCAATCATGTGTATGTCATAACCCCGTGGCCTTGTTCACAAGAGGCCATGAATTCAATCAAAGGGGAGTTGGAAAGTGCGAAGGGACAAGTTCAGTTCGTATGTGGAAGAGATTTATTCGACCTGTTTCATCAGTTTTGGCCATCGTACATCTATTTCGAGTCGAATCTCTTGTCCCTGTATCTGGCCACTGTGGAACAGCTGGATGAGAACTCAGCTTTCGCAAACCTGATGACTCGCGGCGGCTTCGTGGTTGAGGGGATCGCTTCTCTGAGCCGCATCTACATCCCGCAGAGCTTCCTCGAGGTTGTTCCAACCTTCATCCTCGCTGAGCCCTTCCCCGGTTGGAGAGGGTTGAATTCTCCAATGTCTCAAAGCGATATTCGTCAGCTACAGCGATTATTTGAAGACACAAAAACCGTTCTGAATTGTGCAAGGATTTGGTCATCGGTCCCTTCCGATGAGATAGACCATGTCCTTGTTGAAATTGATCAACTCGCCAGACTCCTGAGTGAGAGATGGAAAAATCAGTACAATGCGGCCGTGGAGAAAGCTCGTGCAGCTGAAGAACTACCGCCGAGCGAGAAAAGGTATATCGCACCACCAGTCCTCGACACAACGGCCGAAGGCAAAGTCCGCGGGATCGAGGCATTTGCGTCGCGCTTGAAAGTGGACTTTGACCAGATCACTGGAACTCTCTCACGGATTGGTGTTGCACCCGACTCAACATCTCTCACATCGGAGCCGTATCTATCGCTCAGCAAACTGAAGCTCGCAAGTATCGAGTTTCCCTGGGTCCTCGATATGCAGGATGATGGACGCACAAGCAGCTTTCCTGCTGACTTGTTGGATCATTACGGGGGTCCGTTGCTGATAGCCGGATCGGCCGGATTCGGTAAGACCTCATTTTGCCGAATGGCAACTCTCCGGGACTCAGCCCAATTCGCGAACAAAACAGGAGGAGTGATTCCTACCTACGTTCAGCTTTACCAGTTGAATTCACAAGAAGTGAACGGGGATGAAGACCCGACGGACATCTTTATTCCTTCGGCGGACTTGAAGAGGTACGTTAAAGAGAAGGCTGCTGCTGATGAAAAGGTGCCTCTGCGAGCTTATCTCGACGGTCTCGACGAGGTGACCGATCCTAAGCGACGATCTGCGCTCATGAAGCTAGCTCGAACAGCATCGGAAAGCGGCAAGTTCCAAGTCGTGGTTACTTCGCGTGCGCACGTTGTCGGCCCTCATTTAGACTGGCTCCCACGCGTCTCCCTGGCCCCGTTCGACGACGGCCAGCTTACGGCGCTCGCGCAAAAATGGCTAGACAAGAGTGAATGCGACCGCTTTCTTGCCGAGTTGCAAGGAGCGACCGATCTCCATCGCATCATCAGGGTGCCCTTACTCGCAAATTTAACCTTGGCTATTTTTAAAGAGATTGGCGCGCTTCCGGAAGGAACAGTTCGACTCTATGAAATGTTTATACAGCTGCTCTGTGGCGGATGGGACTCAGCGAAAAATATCAGGCGAGAATCGGAGTTCGGTTCCGGCCCAAAGCGTACGGTGATCACGCGAGTAGCCTGGATTGCCCACAACTCCCGAAATCGAGATTTTAGCGAAGTGGATTTCCGCACCGGGGTAGGAGCAACTCTGACAGATTTGGCTTCCCGGGCAAAGGATTTGTTGCGAGAGTGCGTCCAGGATGGAATCTTGATTCAGGGCGGCGACCGATTTGCCTTTGCTCACCTGTCATTTCAGGAATTCCTCGTTGCCAATCACTTGAACGACCCGAAAGGGGCGCGACAAAGGCAGGCGCTGCGCCAATACCTTGAAGGTGACTCTTGGTGGGACGAGGTACTGCGCTTTTTTGTCGCGGGCGCGGAAGATCCGAATGAGATCGCGAAATGGATCGCCGATACTGCCGAACAGGTGGCCGCAAGAGCAAGATCACATCCTGCAGAAATCAAGGCAAAGGCCGGGAATCTCATTGATTCTCTGCAAACGTACCATAAAGGCTTCCAGCCTGAAAAACGGACCAAGAAAACCGTCGCAAGGCTCGACCCGACGGTGCCGCGGAAATGACCTTCTGGGACTGAGCCACATCTTCCGCAACTTTTCTTCGACCATTGTGTCTCCCTGGTCGCTCAGCAGGATTGAGCATGAAGCTTACGCAGATATGGCCGAGCGTTGATATTGGGTACACCCAGAGCAACTGCGCAGATCCCGCTGCATCGGAGATCGTTGAAATTCAAAGGATGGTGGCGGCTAGCGGGGTTTATGGCAACTTGGGGTGAGTTGTTCCTGCTTTCTTATGAACGAATCTCACCGCATCTCGAATTACAAGATACAGGTTCCGCAGGTCCATGCCCTCGCCAGCTTCATCAAACCCAAGAGCAAGCCGGATTGGCAGTCCAGGCCGGGTTGCGGGCATTTTTTCGTCAGAACTTTGCACATGCTTGAAATGATGCGCAAGGATGTCCACCAGTTTGAACTCCAGGGACTCTCGACACCAATCTTGGCGGAGCTTTGCAGGGCGGACCCCACTCTCTTCGGCGCCACGATCGACAGCGTGGAAGATCGCCACGCAAGTTAAGTAGGCGTGGCGGCATGAACCTCTGTTGCCTAGAAAATCGTCGAACGTCGGGTCGACTATAACCTCAAGGTACCGGGCAAGCGTCTTCATATCAGATAAAGTGGCCGATCCGGCATTGTGCCCAAGCACGAAGGTTCGACACCGGAAGTCGACTAGGGCTCAGGATACTCTCGTCAGAAATGAATTCTTTCGGCACGCGTCATTTGAATGGCCTCGATCCGAGATTTCCGTTCGCTCTTGTAGTCAAAATAGCCATCCATCGCGGCCACGAAGCGAGACCCGAGAAAATAGGAATCGATTGGGTCGCCATCGGAATCGACAAGCCAATCGCCCGCAACATACTCGGAAACACTATGCAGGATAAGAACCAGTGAAGCAGCGAATCCGCGAGCAATCAGCGCGTTGAGTTCTTCCACTTCCGCGGCGCTTTCATAGCCAATGGTCCGGCCGGAATCGACGGCCGCGATGCGCTCAATGATTTGCTGTGTTGAAAGATGAACGTAGGTCGAAGTCTTGCCATAGAGGCGGCCCAATTCTTCGCCGAACTCATCTTGGAGGTCCGAGGAAAGCATCGACAAGGCCAGATCGCGCTTGATCGCGATGCTGGAGGACGACAGCTCCCTATCAAACTGCTTCAGTTTGTTTTCGAGAGGGGAACTGTAATTCTTTTGCTGGACGTAGCAAAGCTTGATGGACGATTCGATGAGGAACCGCAGCTCGCGCTTCGGCACACTGAGTGCCCCCGAGTGCGCCAGGAACACGATGGAAGCTGCAGACTCAATGAAGTCTTGAGAGAGATACGAAAGCAGATGAGTCGAACCAAAGCTCGGATCGCGCGCAGTGTCGCCGATGATGAAACGTATGGCGCTAAGATACTCATGAACGATTTGAGCCGTGACTTTCAGAGCGTCGCCGCTGCCTGGTGCTGGAGGTGCTGGAGCCTGTTCTGGCATGTCTTCCTTGGGCAAATCTGTTGATCTCTGAAGTTAGGATACGCGGTACTGCACCTGCGCCTAATGACGGGCGATGGGGGCCGGGCCTTGCCCAGCCACTCGTCAGTCGCCGTTGTCCCTGCGGCAAAATCTGCCCTTCCCGTTCGCATAAGAGATAGCGACGATCAGAAATGGTCCGGTGACCATATCGCGACCCTCGACGAGAAGGAATGATCGCAATACTTCAGCTCAGCGGCAGATCCGACTTCACGGGCGGGTGCCTGAGATCGGAGAGAACAACGGCAGGGTCAATTCGAGTCGAGGAAGTACGTCTTACCTTGTAGAGTGATGCCCCGTTGAGGAAACGTCGGATCGAATCGAATGCCAATCCAACGTTCGCGTCTCCCTATGATCAACATTTTCCAGACGTTCCCGAAAAACATGCCGGCAAGTTCTTCATTTCTCCCGCACGCCTCAAATATCGGGTCGAAAACTGTCCCAGTCCAGTCCCCTCTCTTGCCTGTTGATGGACTTGTTTTCCCGCCTTCAATCGAGGTATTCGTAATCGATCCCCAATTCTGATCGGGAGTTGCGATCAGAGTATCCAGGCGCCGGTTGATCTCGGTTTCGATCGCAGCTCTGGCAGCATGGGGGATCGCGAGCCAGATTCGATCAAAGTCAGTCCGGTGATCGAGGTGGAAGACTTCCCGGACACGTCCCTGATCATCAATGTCGCGAAGTGCCATGTTCACGATTGTATCCACCCGGGGAACAGATGCGATGGACCGGTGAAGAGGCTATCCGTCGCCCGGGATCGGACGGCGGAGCGCCAAACTCGCGGCCTTTGGCCGCCAGTTGTTTTTGGATGGCCAATTCCAAGCCCCTGATTCGCAGTCATGTCAGAGGCTCTCCCTCGGAGGTTTGCCATGCTCATCTTCGTTCCCTGGAAGCCGGTCGTTATCGTCTGGCTGTTGCTGTCGGCCATGATTCTGGCCGGATACATCGCGTCAACCTGGATCGAGGGCAGGAATCCCTTCGCGCCGTATAGTCTTGTGCGACCGGCTCACCGCCCGCGCCACAGTTTCGTGCACAGGCCGGCATAGTGCCATCGACGTTCGTCTCCGGCCGGATTCAGGATGGAAGGGGTGGATGGCGCGGCTTCCCTCGATGGTGGCGGACGAGAAGGGCGTTTACCGCTCCTCATCTTGCCCAGTTGCTAAAAAGACGACTTGCAGGAAGTTCATATCAGTTTGTGGGCGAGGCGAGCAACCGGCAAAGAGGGAGGCAATTCAGGTCTCCGCAGACGAACTCGCGCGCTTGACAAACACCACCAATTAACTACACAATGCAGTACATATCATGCTCGGTGAATTTGAATACGTGCTGATAACCGCTGCGGCTGGCCTGGGCGAGAGCGCTTATGGTGCTGCCATTCGGGAAGAGATTGAGAAGGTGGCAGTCCGAAGATGCTCGATTGGAGCCTTGTACACAACGATTGAGCGGCTGGAGAAGAAAGGCTTGCTCAAGACGTGGATGGGCGCGGCTACGGCCCAACGTGGTGGCAGAGCAAAACGCATGGTGCGAGTGACGCCGAAGGGCCTGCATGCGGCGAAGGAATTTTACGAAGCCATGATGCGCGTAAGCCGTAACGCTTCCTGGGCTGCGGGCAAGCGGGAGCGTGCTTCTTGAGTTCACTGGCGGAGATGGCGACGATCTTTCTCGCGCCAAACGATCGAGATGCGGTGCTGGGCGATCTGGCGGAGACGGGCGCCAGTGGATGGAGCGCCCTTGGCTCTGTGCTGGGACTTGTGGTGCGGCAGCAGATGGAGCTTTGGCGCGCGTGGCAGCCGTGGGTTGCGGGGAGCGTGGCCTTCGCGGGGAGTTTGCTCTTACTGAGCGTTTCCTTTGGGCTATCGATGGACTCGCGTCATCTTCTGCGCGGCGAGCGTGGGTATGGCTCCGTGCTCTGTGAAGCTCTGCTGATGCTGTCGTGGGCATGGACGAGTGGATTTGTGGTGGGGTCGCTCTCTGGAAAGACGCGATGGGCGAGCGGCCTTCTGTCCGCGATCCCATGCCTCTCCTGCGTGCTTCGGTTCCATGACACCTCTCTCTCGCGTCTGTGCGTGCTCTTGTTTCTGCTACCAGGTTTGGTCGGTGCCGTGCAGGGAATGCGTCGCACTCGTTTGTCCCATGGGACAGCGCTGACCCTCGCGATAGCCGTGACGGTGCTGATGTTGGTTTGGGGCGGCATGTTGTACATGCAGAACTGGTTCTTGTTCCTGCCCGCATGGTGGCTTGTGGCTCATGCAGAACGGTCAAAACTCCCCGACGAAAAGGCGACGGCATGAAGGCGCGAAAGAAACAATTTGTCACGGTTCTCTGCGCGCTCCTTTTGAGTGCGCTTTCCGCGGTCGCTCAAAGCAATGAAGGCAAGAGCCAGATTGTGGAGCGTGTGATTCACTCGAAGAACTTTGACGGAAACAAGATTGGCGTCAGCGCCGACCGCAGGCTGGCGGTGTATCTGCCCGCCGGGTATGACGCAGCGTCGAAGCGCTATCCGGTTCTCTATTTTTTCCCGAGCCCCATCGACGGATATCGGACGCTCTTTGATAAGAGCGGCGCACAGGCTTTGTTCGACCACGCCATCGCGCGAGGCACTATTCGCAGTTTCATCCTTGTCTCTGTCGATATGACGACTCCGCTGGGAGCTTCGTGGTTTGTGAACTCTCCAGTAACCGGAAACTGGGAAGGCTTTGTGGTCGAGGAGCTTATCCCCTATGTTGATGCCAGCTTCCGCACGATACCGACGCGGGATGCGCGCGGAGTTGTAGGACAGCATATGGGAGCCTATGGCGCCATCCGTATCGGCATGAAGCATGCGGATGTTTTTGGTTCCATCTACGGCATGAATCCCGTGGGCACAGGCTCAGGCGTGCAGATTATGGATTCAAGGCCCAATTGGGATTTGCTCGCGCACGCATCTTCTCTGGATGAGGTGAAGAAGGAGGGATTCTCTGCGATCTTCACATCGATCTTTCAGGCCCACTTGCCCGACGTGGAGAAGCCACCGCTCTATGTCGATCTGCCTGCCCACCTGGAAGGCGGAAAGTTGGTCATCGATTCCAAACTCACCGCCCGCTTAAGAGATAGCTTCTTTCTGGAGTCGATGATCCCGCAGTATGCGGACAATTTGAAAACGCTGCGAGGCTTCAAGTTTGACTGGTCGCGCAACGATGCCATCTGGGACCACGTCTACTCGAACCAAGCGTTCACGCACAAACTGAATGAGTTTGGCATTGTTCATGAAGCCGAGGAGTACAACGGGCTTTGGGACACGGATCCCTACTGGGGCGCAGACGGTCGCGTAATTGCTAATGTGCTGCCGTTCTTCCAGCAGCATCTGGAATTTTAGTCGGGATTGGCACTGCGACTCCTTTAGAGAAAAATCGATCAGTCCTGATAAGCCGGCAAGCGTCCATCAACGCTCGAATCTCTGTTCTCAACGAGGCATTTCAGCTTCAAACTGATATCGCGCGACTGACCCGGGTCTTCTGGGCAAGACCGGTGTCCTCGCTTGTAGGCCACTCATGGCGGCCAGCAAAGGTGTAGCAAGGTATTCGTTCCACAGAGAAGCCCATGCTTACTCCAGAAAGAAACGCTTGATCTTCGTCCAGAAGCGCGCCGGCTCAGCTTGAAACGTTTGGAGGCTCGGAGCACGACTTGGTGCAGGAAGAGTTTCCTTCGGTACCTTCCGCCTTTGCCCGCTGTACTCTGGCGCACCCTTGCGAATTGGACGATGTTTCGTCGTCATGGGCGTGAGTTGGTAGAGGTAAATGCAGATTTCCGGATAGTCACTGCGGGGCTTGCGGTAGATGTAGTACACCTCGGCCGAAAACGTCGCTCCACACTCGATCATGCGGCTGATTTTCTTGGCCGCCGATGAGTAGAGATACCCGATGTCGTTCTCAAGGTCACCCTGAATGTAGATGAGGATCGCGTTCCTGTCGTATGGATTATCGGGCTCCGGCATCAGAACCAGCTTTGTTCCTCGGGTCAGGTGATTTACAAAGGCCATCCGGTCTCTTCCGTACCTGTTCGGATGGCTGAGGCCGACCACCTGACTGCTGAACCTATGGATACAGTCAAAAATGGATCTGCCGAGGGCGTCGGTCCATTGGTGCTGGGTAGCAGTAGACGTACCATTCGGCGACATGGATCCCTCGGAGTGTTTGGATGAGCAATTTTACCGCCGTTCAGGTGGGAAGGCATTGAGGTGAACATTGGGCTACGCGACACGAGCGCGTTGTGATCTGCCTCACCTCGTTGCCGCGGTGTTTTGTATCGGTGGCCTTTCGCAACCAGTCGCACACAATCGGAGTATGATTCTCCTTCCGTTTTGAATTGGAACTGAGAACCAGTTTATGGCCGTTGTCTTGAGTTGTTCCTGTTTCCACGCGCCAACTGTCTTTTCATCTCCATGGGAATGCAGTTGAGACTCTTTTGAAATCATCTGCGGCAGTTCGATTCTTCGAGAATCGAGAGGAGAGAGATGCCTGACAAGGTCAGAATTAACATAAGCGCAAAGACGATGGAGGGTCTGCCAGCAACCGATCCCGAGGTCAGGGTAACGATTGCCGAGGCCACTCCACCCAATCAAGAAGTGGCGACAGTCACGCTCAACAATTTCACCGGACATCAGATTGTCGAAATCTCCGCACCCGAGGACACATTTCCGACTTGGCAGGTCAATGTTTCGTTTTCCCGTTATGACGGCGGATCGGGATTCTTCTTCATGCCGCGAGGAAACGCCAACCCCAGTCACGAGTTTCTCGTGTCACGCCTGCCAAACAAGTGGACCCCAGTTTTCAGAAAACTGGCTGACCTCCCGTCTCCGAGATTCGATCGCTTCAAACAAGTGGTTGCCGTGAGCAGCGACGTCGATCTGAAGAGTGGGCCTGCCATCGGCGATCTCGGCGCCAAATACGACTCCGTCGCGGGGACTGCGCAGGTGCTGGCGAAGACCGCACTGTTAAATCTCTATGCAGTACTCTCGGATGAAGTTGACCCGATCGAGAGTGTTCCCTGGTTCAGTTACGTCAAGAGGTTCGTGCGTCTGGATCAGGAGCGCTTCTTGGCGGAGATCGATCCAGCATTGTTTGAAAACGTTCAGACGATCGTGAATGAACTGTCGAGCACATATAGAGCCAAGGGATTCTTCACCGAGCCTGCCGCCGACCTTCCTTTGCATATCCCCAATATTCCCACCAAATATCACAGCGACCAAAACCTCGTGCAAATTCTGACGCTTAAGAAAGACTATGAACAAGGCAACGTGCAGTTGACCGTTTCCTTCTTGCGGGTCAATGGCGTCGCGGTGCACCTGCTGGACTGCGATATGGATGAGCACCGCAACATTGTTCTTCATAGTTTCGACATCGTGAACCACATGATCACCGGGGGCACGAATCCGGTTTCGATGCACGAATATATTGTGCGAGATTCGGCTCAAACGGCTCCAAACGGGGTTTCAAGCATTGATCTTGGTTACCAGCTGGTGTAGTTGCTCCAGTGCACCGAGTATCTCGCACGAGGACATTTATCATGCAGATCGATTTTCATCATGCGGCCACTTACGTAGTGGCGCGGCTCGCGGGCTTCACCCATAACGAGGCGTCAACAGTTGCATATGCTTCGCAGTATGTCGACGATTCTACGAACAAAGGGATCATTCAGTTCACCAACGGGAATACATATGAACGGATCGCCTCCGCGCATAAGGTTTTCGATGTCGAACATAACTGCCTCAATGGCGAGGACTACGAGGTTTGGGTGCCATTTCATTTTCTGCCCGGGAACAATGGAGTACCCGCCGATACCAAGCAATCGGTTCCTTTATACCAGCGCCTTGTTTGCACACCGGACAGCCCGCTGAGCGCGGACATGTGGGATCAGTGTCGCGCCAAGCGCGCAGATCCAAACGGCCTTCACCGACTCGGGATCACAGCTCATGTGTACTGTGACACGTTTTCCCACCAGATGTTTGCGGGGATTCGGCATCCAGTGAATCATGTTGCAGATCTTATGCACGGCGCGGCGCCGGATACCGGAATTCTGGAAAGGATCGAAAGCGCGGCAGCGGACGAACTCGGCCTCGGACATGGCGGTGCCCTCACGGATCCCGATCTTCCCTACCTGGTATGGAAATACACCAACGGATTTCGGCAATTGCGGGAAGTGTCAAACCATGATGCCTTCTTGCTGGCATCTAGACGCCTCTTTTCCCAATTTATCTATTACCTCAGCCGTGACGCGAACACTCCGATGGAATCACGAGACCTGGGGATGATCGAACACTTAATCGCATCGAACGTCACTTCAGACCCGGGCAGCCGCCATCAGTCCTGGCTTGCGTCGATACAAGAAGGTTCCTTCTCGTTCGGCAAGCTCTCCGATGCCGAGTTCCACGCTCTGAATTATCTCTCTTATGGTGTCGGGTCTTGGAAATTCTTGGCGCTTGGAACTCGAGAAGCGCGCGATGCAGTCAGTCAGGAATTCGCCTATGATGATCGGTTTGAAACCAGCGATTGGAAGAAATTCCACGATGCCCTGAAGGATCACCAGGGATTCGTGCTGAATGTGATCCTTCCCAAGTACCAACTGCCGAAATCCTATCAAGAGGCAAAGGGATTGGGCCTATAGCATCGAGTTGCAGCGGGCTCTTCCGTTCCACGCACAGCATGGATTTACTTCGGTCCCAACGCTTTGTCAAATGGCTGAAGAAGATCGGGAAGATATCTAGATATCGAACCAAGAACATGTCGTTATCCTGCTTGCCTGTAACCCTAGTACCCGAAGTCGTGCAGGTTTTTCATGTTCATCGTCGGCGGAAAAGCAGGCTATTTGCCATCGGGATGAGGCTATGCTTGGCACTCCTAGTAACGCCTGAAAGTAGGGTTCATCGACTGTGGAAAGTGAGTGTCCAAGCACCCATACCTCTTCGATGTTGGTTAGCCGCTCGAAGAATTGATGGTGATCCTGAATGAGACGACCGGAAGGTTTGAAGGTCCTCGAAAAATAGCGATCAAGGATGCTGTGCGCCTCTATCAACCGTGTATCAATTTCCTCAATGTCGGGACGATCATTGAGGGACCTTCTCTCCCGTGGATTCCACGCGTGTCCCAAGATCAGATTATCGTCGGGATCAGCTCTCCCGTGGACCTGAAGGACCTGCGTATCGGGCACGCCGTACAACTTGAGTAGCGTCGACGTACAGTTGAAGCTAAGGAAGAGGGCCGATGGATCGATCGTCTGCAGGCGTTGTGGTGTCGCCGGTGGCGTCGGAATCGGTAGTTGACGGATCCACTGCCCAAACAGGCTTCGGAGGTCCGTCGAGAGCCGCTCGACGATGCGACCAACCTCATACTGGAAATCATGATGACCGGAGTCGCTCCAGTCGGCGGTGCCCTAAGACATCATGAAATATTCGAGATCGTCAATGAGGCTACCTACGTCCATCTCGGCCGGGGAGGATTCCAGGTCGCTCCAGTTCTCATCGGCAGGCAGATAGTCTTCAGCAGCCTTCAGCAGATCAGGGTCGTGTTCCCGCACGAATTCCTTGAATTGCCAGTAATTGGAGGGAATCCCATGCCAAAGATCGAAGCCGTTTCCAATGAGGTAGAGCTTCCGAGTTTCCATCCCAACCAAATGTTTTCGAGTTGTTGATCTTCATGTGTGCGCGCTAATCCACTGGCTAAAATCCGTAAGACCTTCGAAAGGCGGGGATGCTTGCGCGTTTTTTCGAATTCAGGATGCCACCCGAGGAAACGACCGGCGTCCAGAAAGTCTGTTCCCGAGCTGGCGCTCGACGCCAGTGAGATTCTTCCGCATGCGCAACAGGTCCGCGCTCACGCCAAAATGAGTTGCCAGCGCCAGTTCGTCCATCTGGCTGAGTAATACGAGGAGCGCATCTCTCGGGACAAGCAGGATTCCAGCAAGACAATCGGCCTCGGCCTCCTGGCTGGAGTTGTACTCCTTCATCATCAGGGCGCCACCAGGTCCGAAGAAGGCCTGGGTAGGGCTGTGGCGGAGGATGATGTGGGACAACTCATGCGCGAGGCTGCTGTTCTGCCTCGTTAACGGGTGGGACGAATTCAGAATAATGATCGTGGTGGTTCCCACGACCAAGGTGACCGCCGACCAGCTGTCGGGATCGTTGTCGACCAGCTGATGCAGGGCTCCAGGGGCGAGGCCGGGAATCTGATGCGGATAGAAAACCTCGATTCCGAGATGCGTGGCCAGGGCGCGAGGATCAAGCGCCGAATGCCGCAGCAGGCGCAGGTCTCTCCGATATCCCGCGGAGGCCTTTTCGCACCAGCTTTTGAAACCCCGGCGCAGTTCGGCCACTTCAGAATCCGCCCTGTCGATTCAGTAGGAAACTCTGCGCGGCCAGGATCATCTGGGCCAACGCCTCGGCGGTCACCGGGCTCACGGTCGGCTTTTTGCGGAAATGCACTTCGGCTACCGGGGCCGAATCGGCAGTCATGGTCTGGATGGCGCTGGCTTCGGGATCTTCGCCCAGCCAGACGCATATCTTGCGGAAGTTCTCCAAATCCGGGAGGTGCCCTCGTTCGATTCTTGAAAGTGTGGCATGGCTGATGCCGATCTGCTGGGCGGCCGCCCGAATTCCCAATTTGCCGCGCTTCTGCTGCACTCGTCGTCCAAGATCTTCGAGAAGTATCTGGGCCAAGACGTCTCCTGTGTGGTTCAGAAGTAATCCACTGGTGCACACTTGACACGGTGCACGGTGGGCGGTACTGTCTTACTTATGAACCATTCTGGGGCCAAGTAGTTGCTTCGTCAATAGACAGGAGCCTGATTGAACACCTCGGACCAGCGCCGAACCAACGGAACCGTCACCTCATCCGGGGATAGGGCGGCCGTAGTTCCGCGCGTGCGGGAGGCCAGCACCCGGCACATTCCGGTCGCCGTCCAGACCGAGTTGTGGGGCCGGGCCGCGGGCCGCTGCGAGTTCGCGGGCTGCAATAAGCCGCTCTGGAAGTCTTCGGTGACGAGCGAGCGCGTGAACATCGCCCAGAAGGCCCATATCTATTCTTTCAGTGAGAGCGGACCGCGCGGCAACGACGGGATTCCGCCCGAAGACCTGAACTCGATCGACAATCTGATATTGGTCTGCCATGAGTGCCATGAGAAGATCGACGCCGCGCCGGACGGGGGCCGCTACCCGGCTGCGCTGCTCCAAGAGATGAAGCGCGAGCATGAGCGCCGCATTGAACTCGTCACCGGAATCGATCCGACCAGGAAGAGCCACGTACTTCTGTATGGAGCGAACATCGGAGAACATTCGGCGCCCTTGAACTTCGCCGGCGCGGCGACGGCCATGTTCCCGCACCGCTATCCGGCATCGGACCATGCAATCATTCTGGGGCTGCACAATAGCGCGGTCTCCGACCGCGACGAGCAGTTCTGGCTCACCGAGAGAGAGAACCTTGAGCGGCAGTTCGCGCGACGGGTCCGGGATCGGATTGCGGATGACGAGATTGGGCATCTGTCGGTGTTCTCGCTGGCGCCGCAGCCGCTGCTGATCCATCTTGGTACGCTGCTGGGCGACATCCTCCCTTGCGACGTTTACCAACTGCATCGCGAACCGCAGACCTGGGCATGGCCTCATGTAGCCCAGACTCCGGGCTACATGATCCGCGAACCGCAATCGAAGACCGGAAAGGCTGCGCTGGTTCTGTCTCTGAGCGCGACCATCGATCTGAAAAGAGTCACTTCTGTCCTTGGCGAAGAGGCGAGCATTTGGACCATCACGGTCGAGACGCCGCACAACGATCTGATGAAGAACCGGGGACAGCTCGCAGACCTGAGGTCTCAATTGCGGCGTGTGTTCGACCAGATCAAGATTGCGCAGGGCCAATCTGCGGTTCTTCACATCTTTCCAGCCGCACCTGTCTCTGCCTGTCTTGAAGTTGGCAGGGTGCGCATGCCGAAGGCGGACATGCCCTGGCAACTCTACGATCAGGTAAATCCGCTGGGCGGTTTTGTGCCTGCTTTGTCGATCTTTTAGGAGGCCTGCAAATGGCGAACGAACTCGTTGTCAAGCTTTTGGACAGCATCATTGACTCGCTCGATATTCCGGAGTCCTACTACCGGCGGGCTGCAGACCGACACCGCTCCCTCGGGGAATGGCTTTGCCGCCCCGAGTCCGGGGTCGCACAATACTCGCCCCACGTGACACCGCAGGGCTCCTTCCGGTACGGCACCGTCATACGGCCCCTGAACGCAGAGGGGGAATACGACCTCGACAACGTGGTGACCCTCACGCTGCTGAAGACGGCAATGACCCAGAAGCAGCTGAAGACGCTCTTTGGAGCAGAGATCCAGGCATACGCCGACGCGCACCAAATGCTGTCTCCCCTCGAGGAGATGAACCGCTGCTGGCGCCTGCATTACGCCGACGAAGTCACGTTTCATCTCGACTCCCTGCCGTGCATCGCCGAGGAGGAAGGCGTCATTGCGGCCATCATGGGACTCGGGGTGCCCCGGGAGTTGGCGAAGCGCGCCGTGGCGATCACCGACAAGCGCCACCCGTACTATGCATTGATTACCTCGAACCTGCTCAGCAGCAACCCGCGCGGGTTTGCGCGCTGGTTTGAGGAGCGCACTCGAATCTACGCTCTGCCGCGCCTGCGACGACTGGTGGAGTCGAGATTGTACAGCTCGGTCGAAGACGTCCCCGCATACGAGTGGAAGACGCCGCTGCAACGCAGCATTCAGATGCTGAAACGTCACCGGGACGTCATGTTTCAGGAGAACCCCGGGCTTGCGCCGATCTCGATGATTCTCACCAATCTTGCGACCCACGCCTACAACGGGGAGCCGGACATCTTCACCGCGGTGACGGGGATCGTCGAGCGGATGCCGTCGTTCATTCGCGCCGGATGGCCGCGGGTCCCCAATCCAGCCGATCCCGCCGAAGACTACGCCGACAAGTGGGGCAAGGATCCGCAGCTCGAGCAGAATTTCTGGGCATGGCACACGCAGGCGAAGGCCGATCTGGCCCGCCTGCCCGATCTTCTTCGCGGAGACCGGCTTGCTGCAAGCGTGCGGCAGATGTTCCAGCTTAATCTGAGCGAGGAGCAGCTGCGGCAATTCCAGCCGGCGCCAGCCTACGTGCGCAGCGCCTCCTACGCCGCGCCGGCGATTGCCATCACCGGCGCGCCGAAGCCCTGGGGAAATCGATGAATGGGCGCATCCACGATGCTCAAATGGGGCGTGGAGGAGCTGCTACGGAAATATCCTGACCTCCGTCTGCAACCTGCGGCGAGCGGTGACACGATCATCGCCGGAACTCTTGAGTTTTCCGCGCAGACTCGCGGGCAGAAGCTCGTCTCCGATCGATACGAAATCAGTATCTCCGTCCCTCCCGCCTTTCCAAGAAGCATTCCGATGGTGCGAGAGACGGCGCGGCGCATCCCGCCAAACTTTCATAAGCTGGCCACTGGCCACTTGTGCTTGGGATCGCCGACGCGTCTGCGGTTGATTCAGGCCGAAACTCCCTCGCTTGTTTCCTTCGTTGAGCGCTGCGTGATTCCTTACCTCTATGGTTACTCGATCGTCGAAAGTGGCGGGGTACTTCCTTTCGGCGAATTGTCGCACGGGGATCGCGGTATTCGCGACGATCTGGCGTCCATGATCGGCCTAGACAACGATCTGGTCTTACTTGGATTTGAGCGACTTCTCGCAATGAAGAAGCGTCAGGCGAACAAGCTGCCATGCCCGTGCGGTAAAGGGATGCGCCTGGGACGATGTCACAATCGGATGATCAACATGCTTCGGGATAAGCTCGGACGGCGGTGGTTCTCGTCACTGGTTCATGGGTCACGCTGATCCGGTGTTGGTTGAGTCGGCCCTTGTCCAACAGTTCTTGACGAACGCGCGATTCGCAAGGGCCCGGCAAAACCCGGAGACCATCTGATTCACAGCCGATTCCGCCTTGGGCGAGCGCCATGGCAATTGCAAACAATTGACCGCGCTTCCTTTCGGCGCGAGCTCGGAGGAGGATTGAAACGGACAGGACATCCGCCGTTCCTCGATCCCAAAATGGCGATGCCGTTGTTGCATTCCGCGCGCTTCGCGTATTCTTGGTTCAGAACTTTGGATAACTAAGAATTATCCGTAGCGGAGAAGCCCGTTGGAATTCATCAACCGGAACGAAGAGCTTGAGTTCTTACGAGCATTGGTTCCTCCGGTATGCAAATCCTCTTCCCTTGTAATCCTTCGCGCACCGTCAGGTTTTGGAAAGTCGACGTTGACCGATCAGCTGGTCAGGGAACTGGAATCTCAAAGCGTCAACGTGGCAGTGATCGATCCCAGCATTCGCATTCGATCGGGGGACGCCAGGATCTACGAAGGCTACTTCATCCAGCGGTGCGCGGCCGATCTAGCCGCTCGGGCGGACAAGAATCACACATTGCATCTCAAGCAGTTCCTCTCGAACAGAAAATGGATCACTGCACGGGAGAAGGATCATGCAGATGTCCTGAGGAAGTATCCAAGTCCCGCAGGGATCTATAGCACAGCCGTTGAATATTTCGAACGATTAATAGGGAGCGGGGCTTATAGCGAAGAAAAGATTTTAAGCAACGACGCACGCTTCGCAGTGCAAATCTGCCGTGAATTTGTGCAATCGGTTTCGTCCCAGAACCCTCTGGTGAGCATTGTTCGGGAGGCTCAACACATCGATCACGAGAGTCTTCGATTTTTCTTGATCGCAAACAAGACTCTTGCCGGCCAGCATCTGATTCTTGAATATACGAGCTTCAATGGGAGATTTGATCCCGATCATGAAAAAGTCCTTCTACGCGAGTTGGAGGACCATGCTGACGCGCACATCCTCGATTTGCTGCAGCTTGACCGCGTGCATCTCCAGGAGCTAATTCGGAAGAATCTTGGCGCGGAGGTCGATCTACGCTCTGAGTATTACTTGCACTGGGACGGCAATCTTCGCGCAATTTCAGAGATGCGATACCGCGTGGCCCTTGCGCGTCGATTGGATAGTCCCTACGAGATCAGACGAACTCTTTCCGATTTGAATGGCCAAATTGCGGAGCATCTCAAGAATCTCGTCCCCTTGCAGCGATTAATGCTTGCATTGGTGCTTGTGAATATCGAAGCCCTCGATCGCCACACGCTCCTAACAATTGCTGGCCGAATCGATGCACGCAGCAGCGTTTCCGAGCGAGACCAGCGCCTTTCTGAACTGATAACCGAACACAGATTTCTTGAAGCTTCGCGCGAAGGAGTTCGCCTTCAGAACGAGGACATTGCAACTGCCATCAAATCGGAGCCGTCGTTCCAGGGCCTAACTGCTCTAGCACAGAAAGGCCTCCGGGATTTCTATCGAGAATTGATCGCTCGACAGGAATTCACGAATGTCGCTGCGGCCGCGGCGGTGCGGCAAACTCTCCGGTTGTGCGTCCTGACCAACGATACGGTAGGGCTGGTCGACACAGCGCGCCAACTGACCAACATTATCGAGCAGTCCAACGATCAAAGCCTCTATGTTGACGCCATTGCAGAGGCGATCTCCAGCGGTGATTTGACTGCGCAGGAACAACGGGGCTTGGTGGATTGGGCTGCGTCGCTAGCGTATGGAGTGGCCGATTTTGATCGTGCGGCATCGATTCTTCAGACGCTTCCTCAGGGTTCTCTTGATGCCTACCAGGCAATCATGCTCGCGTGTTCACACCAAGAGATAGGCAATCATCAAGCTGCTCTCGAATTGATCGCAACGCGACGCGCCCTCTGGCCATGGACAGACGCTCGCTTGGCCGCTGAAATCGTGGAGTTCCTTGTTCTCCGGGCATGGAATCGAATCGATGAGGCTCGCGCATGCCTCATTGCCATTCTCGGCAATCCAGAATACATCGACCGGGCTCTGCTCGGTTATGCATTAAGACTCTCTGAGAGTATCTATGAGTTTCCGCTGGCCACGGAAAACCTCCTGCAAAGCGTCACAGTGTTTGATGCTCATGGACTTTCCCGATCGAAATCATACTCGGAGTTGGCTGCAGCGATGCACCTCGCTAGAGCGGGTCGTTTGGACGAGGCATCTTCTTTGGTCAAAGGAGCGACGAGCGTGCTTCAGAGAGAGGTTCGGGACCAACAGCTAATTCTGAACGACCAAACCGTAGTCGAATTGCTACAGGATTTTCCCGATTTCGAAGCCTGCATCCGAAACCTGACGATCGCAATGCAAACTTCGTGTGACGATTTCTCTGATGTCACACTACTCAACAACTTAGCAATCTCGTACCACCAAAGTGGGCGGTTGACGGAAGCCATTGATTGCGTCGAGCGGATCCTTACGATACTCGAAGACCCCACGTTTGGCGATGAAGAAATCCTCTGGGGGCTCGCGTTCACTGCTATGAGCATCTTCGATGCTGCGAACGAACCGAAGCGCGCCCGGGAGATGCGGGCATTGCCAATGAAGAAGGGCAGACAACCGCACTTGTATCGGACCTATTGGGAGTTCCGCTTTGGACAGAGGACTGATGCCGATCCGAAATATCAATTTATGCTTCGCCTCCCTTACCACCCATTGTTCCTGAGCCATTGGCTGATTGATGTAGAGGGGCTGGAGGTGCTGAGGCGAGAACCGAGGTTATTACTTGCTGATACGACATCCCCTGGTTCATAAAGCTCGAAGCAAAAGCTCCTCGAGGCGCGATCCAAGCGTCGGGAGTGATCTCCAAGAACATGAATTGTCCATCACGGTGCTTTCCATCGATGCGGCAATATCCAAAGGGACTGATGAGTGCGAGCAGCGATTCCAAGCACTTTCGATCCTGGCCATTAAGTTCGTCATCGATGGTCCGGACATTGCGCGCAAGCCGGCGATATTGCTTCTCGTCAGCGTCGAATAAATGGTCGTCAAAGTATTTGGGATCGCCCTCAATCACGATCTCAGAATATGCCGTGATCGTTCTTGAGGATGATTCAATACAGTTAAATGAGACCTCTCTGCCCGGCACAAACTCCTCGACCATAACCGGTTGACGAAAAGCTCTCAACAATTCGCGGCACAATGCAATGCCGTCGTGAGCTGAGCGTACGAGATTCCTCGGAGAGATCCCGATCGAACTCCCTTCGAGCAAGGGTTTGGCGACGAACGGCAGAGGAAAGGTGTCGATAAACTCCAGGTCTGCCGGCTTTCGAAAGATACGCCAGATTGGAGTAGACAGGCCGCAACTCTTTGCCAGGTTCTTCGAGACTTCCTTATCCTGACAGATGATCCTGCCATAGATATCGGGGCCTATGTAACGAAGTCCGTAGGTCTCGCAGATTGCCGGTACAAGGGCCATACGGTTTCGAGATCTTTGGCCCCCATAAATTGAAAAAACAATGTCATCGCAATGCTTTGCAGCATTCAAACCGAGTAAAGCTGGGCTTTCGTAGTGATGGACTTTAAGTCCGAGCGTGGTCAAGACGTCGATCAGATATTCAAGGGTACTCTGCTCTGACATCTCCAAATCGGTCCGCTCGTGGGCAGGCTGGCCCCCCGACCCGTCCCGTATGACGTCGGCCACAAGAACAACATCGCGAAAGTCAAAACTCCGAGCCGTCATCGTCAGGATAATTCTTAGTTATCCGTGGGAAGCCGATTGGATTGGTGCCGAGAGTTTCTCTCCTCTTTAGCAAAAGTGGGATGGTGTGGTGAGAGGCGGTGTGCATACTTCCTCGCTTGGGGTACGCCGAATCTCGACCGGCGGAGTCGGCCAAAACCCGGCGTCATTTCTTGGGGGTGCTTTCGGATTAAAGTGCAGCGCGAAGGCTGAGGGACGGGTGCCGTTTTTCCAGAACCCCGATCAGATGATCTTTTGAGATATACGTGTACCTCTGCGTCGTCGCGATCGAGCTGTGCCCCAGGAACTCCTGAACAATCCGCACATCCGCGCCATTTCGCAGTAGCAGCGTCGCGACAGTGTGGCGTAGCATATGGGGCGTCACGCGGCGCTCGATACCAGCATTCTGGCACAAGTGAGAGATGATCGCTGCGATCCCCTGGGTGGAGAGGCGGTTGCCCGATGCATTCAGGAACAAGGCGCCGGTGGGGCTTGCGATGTGCATTCGAGCTGTAACATGGGTCTGCTGAATCTGACGAGTATTCTTGTCAACGGCAAACGCCAAACGGTCGCGGCCACCCTTACCGTGAATCTTAAAGACGGATTCCTTCACGAGGTAGTCTCCGAGATCCAGTTTTGCCACCTCTCCGACACGAACCCCGGTTGCAAACAGGAGATCGACAAGGGCCGAGTTCCGCAGGACTCGATAGGCGGGCTTTGGACGGCCGTTGCAGTCTTCGGGATTCGTCGTTTGCGCGGACGAAGCCGCTAGGACGTAGTTCTTTCTGGCTTCGGCCAAAAGGGCGCGGATCTCACTCACTGTGAGAGTCCGAGGAAGTTGCTCGACGCGTCCAAAGCTCAGTTTCACCCGCCAGAACGGGGATTGCGCCAGGGTCCCCTTTCGTACCCAATAGGCGCAAAACACCTTCAGCGCGGCCATTTTGCGTCTCATCGAAGCTGGTGCATAGTTTTGATTTCGAAGGTGGGCCGCCCATTCCTCGACAATCGAGCCATTGAGGGATTCGAGTGTTCGTGCTGGGCCTGCAAATGCTTGGAACTGGCAGAGATCCGAGTCGTACGCGGTTTGGGTCTTTTCCGTACGGCGATGGGTTGAGAAATAGCCGGAGAGGAATTCAGCTTTGGCTTGTTTCAGTTTCATTTTGTTTCTTGCGCTCCTTTAGATGGGACGTCCCGCAGATTGTGCCCTCAGAATAGGACCACGCATCGCGGGGCAGAAACAGGCCGGGAGGGGTCGGGAGCGGGAGACGCCGGGCATTCTTCGGCAGCTGAAGCGAGGGAAGGGCCGTATTTTTCCACGAGAGACAATCCCGTCCGCAGAAATTAATCTTCAAATCGATTGAAAGCCAGAGCAATATAGAAGCACTCCGCATATCGAGTACTATCCTCTATCTCACAGAACGAATCTCGCCGCAGGAGAGTCCTAATGCCGACTTCCCTTTACGCTGCCGATTTTCAGGCCGTTCTCAACGCCGCAACACTCCCGGCCCAGCCTGGCGCAAATCAGCCCGCATTTCCCTCCCCCGCAGATTGGCGCGATCAGTGGATCTATTTCCTTATGGTGGACCGGTTCAACAATACAAACGCCGCGCCTTTGCATCCCCCATTCGATGACCCTCAGTGCTTTCAATACCAGGGAGGCAAGTTTTCCGGCATCACGGCGCAACTGCCCTATATCAAAGGCCTGGGAGCGGGAGCCATCTGGTTGAGCCCTGTGCTCAAGAACGCTATGTTCGATCAAGGCTCATATCACGGCTATGGAATTCAGGACTTCTTGGGAGCGAATCCATTTTTCGCGGACAACCCGGCGAATGCCGACCAGGAATTGCGCGACTTGGTAGACGCGGCGCACCAGCAGGGTTTGTATGTCATCTTCGACATCGTTCTGAACCATGCAGCAGATGTTTTTGCGTATGACTCCAACCCCGGAGGGAACGACGCGCCCTACAGCGATACCCGTATGGGAGTACAGTGGCGCGATGCGACTGGAGCAGCAGTAGCGACTTATAGCTCTCCGGCGGCGGTTCCCAATCCCACCTCGGACATGTTGGTTTGGCCGGTCGAATTACAGCAGAACGAATATTTTCGCCGCCAGGGTGATGCTGCTCCATATGACGACACGGTCGGCGATTTCGTCCCGTTTAAACAACTCTCAACGTGGGAAAACGACGTCCAGCGTTTCCTGATCCGTGCCTATCAGTACGTGATCGCCCGCTACGATATCGACGGATTTCGTATCGACACTCTCCGCTATCTCAAAGGGGACCTGGCGCAGCTGTTTGGAAACTCGATGCGCGAGTTTGCGCTGAGCATTGGCAAGAAGAACTTCTTTACCTTCGGCGAAGTCATGGACGGCAGTGAAGAGACAGATATTGCCCGGTTCATCGGTCGGAACACCTCATCCCAAGGCGATATGGTCGGCGTCGACGCGGCCCTGGACTATCCGCTCTATAACGATCTGGTGCCGGTCGTCAAAGGCTCCACGGCGCCGCAGGCATTGGTCGCAATGTATCAGTTTCGCAAGCAGACCGAACAAACCATCTTGAGTTCGCACGGCGACGCCACGCGCTTCTTCGTTACGTTCCTGGATAACCATGACAACAAGGCAAGAATTCGCTATGTTCCTCCGAATGGTGTTTCTATCTACGACGACCAGGTGACCGCCGGCCTGGCCTGTCTTCTGACGCTTCCCGGGATTCCCTGTGTGTATTACGGAACCGAGCAGGGCCTTCACGGCTCCGGCACCGACCCTGCAGTTCGCGAGGCGCTATGGGGAGGGCCGGGCTTCAGTCAGGCCAGTCCGTTCTATGTCGAGATTCAGAAAATTGCCGCCATCCGGGCCGCACAGCCAGCTCTTCGCTATGGACGCTTTTATTTCCGGCCTATTTCTGGCGATCAACGAAGCTTTGGCGTCTCGACCATTGCACCCGGTGTTGTGGCGTTCTCTCGCATCCTGAACGATCAGGAAGTCCTGAGTGTGGCGAACTTCAATACCACTACCGCGCAAACCGCCTGGGTGATTCTCGATTCGAATCTGAGCGCTCCCGGAGACACTTTGCGGATTCTCTATAGCAACCGGCCCGCGCCTACGGCTCCCGGCCAGGTTGTGCAGCTTGGGGCTGGTATGGTCGTGGTCACGGAAGTGGACGGCTCCCAGGGGTTCGGCCCTCTCAACGCGGTTCAGATCACGCTGCAACCGATGGAAGCTCAGATTTTGCGAAAAAGATGAACTGAGACGTCACAGATACGCTAAAGCACAGGGACTTTCAAGGAGCCTGATTACAATGACCCCGTCCAACACCACAACTGTTTCGCTAACAGTCCACGAGCGTGTGGCGCTTTCGATTGCACTCAAGACGACTCTTCGGCTTTGGGGTCGATCAGAAGACCGTGCTCAGGAGCGCGTCCGAGGCAAGCTGCAATCCATCGTGAATAAACTCGATGCGCTGGACCGGAATGCCTCTGCATTGCATGACTAGTCACGAGCCTCTTGCCTTTGCTCTTATGGATGATTCGGCGGCGTCCCCAGATAGGCCGTGAGAAGGCGCTTCCCTTTCGGTTGCGAGACGTCTTCATCGGTTCGCTCCAGTGTGATGAAGACCGAATCGATCTCCGCCAAGACCTGGGGGTTGGCGAAGTTCAGGCTCCAGCGCCGCTGGGTCTGGTCGTCATGGAAGAGTAGGCCGATCTTCTTGATCGACGTCTTGTTGCCGTTGGTCTCGCCCCAGGCGACGTAGGAGAATTTCCCTTCCTCAGCCTTCTTCTGCGGCAGATCGTAGGCGTAGTAGACCAGAGACTTACCTTCGGTGTAGAAGGCGCGGGCAAAGGCCTTCTTGGTCGCACCACCGGTGTCAGTGTCGTAGACGTCGATGATGTGCAGGTTGCGCGCGCCGATGATGTCCCGTATCTCGCGATTATGGGAAAGCAGATCGCGCTCCCGGTCAAGACTAGCGTTCTGGGCATGAAGTTGGCTGGAAAGGTCCTGCACCTGGAATTGCAGTCCAGCCACCGTCGCCGCGTCCGTGGACTTGGTGGACTGCGCCTGCTCAAGGGCAGCGGCCTTCGTCGCGAGCTCTACCTGCGTCGTCTTAACCAACGCGGACTGCTGATCGATCTGCTCCCTGAGTCCGGCTTCGGTGGTGATTGCCTGGGCCAGCTGCTGGTCGTGAACTGCGAGCGTTCTTTCAATCCCCTCCTGGTCTCTCCGCGCCTGATCGAGCGCCGCGCTAAGCTGGCGGTTTTCTCCTTCGAGCTTGACATTCGCGGACTCAGCGGTCGTGGACGCAACAACTGGAGCCGGGATTGCAGTCTGCGGCGGTGTGGCAGCGTTGAGTGTGATCGGTGGGTGAATCTGGCGGTCGAATCGCATTCCGAACAGAAAGGCACATGCTGCAATCGCCATGGAGGCGAGTCCGAAAGCCCAGACGCGGCGCGAAGATCGGGATTCTTCCGCCCGTACGGTTCCAGGATGCGGCTGTGCAAGGTGCACTGTTGCATCGTTGTCGATCAGAGCAATGTTGGCCCACATCATACGCTCGACGTGATCCCGGCTTGCTTCGATCAAGGCCTCTTCCCTACCATCCCTTGCACGGTCCGGCAACGATAGATCCTGATGGAGGCGGATGTATTGGGCAGCGCGATCGCGGCACTCGTTGCAGTCACGAAGATGGGAGTCCAGCACTTCGCTCTCGGAGGCCGGGATCTCGCCTAGTGCTGCGAGCGCGGAGAGCTTTTCATAATAGCTGTGCTTTGACACTTTCCACCTCCTTTGCAACGTGTGCCGCTGTCCTTCGAATCCTGCCCAGCAAGCCAGCAGTCTTGCCTGCCTTCGCCTCGGACTCCGGCTCTCCCTTCGCCTTGTGAAATGCACCGCGCAGTTTTTCGATGCTGCGATAGTAGTGATGTTGCACGTTGCCTACAGATTCCCCGGTCATGGCCGCAACTTCCGGGATGGTGAGTCCGCAGTAGCAGACCAACTCGACCACCCGGCGGTATTTTTCATCCAAAGTTGAAAGGACCTGAGCGACGAAGAACCGTGCCTCCTCATTGTTCAGCCGCAGGACCGTCTGGCCGTCTGTTGCCAGCTCCAGCGGGTTCACTTCCGCAAGTTCCACATGAAGCGAGTGGCGCCGGGACTTCAGGCTCTGCAACCTATTGATACTTCTCCCATAGGCATATTGCAGCAGCCAGGTGCGTAGACTACCGCGAGTCGGATCAAATCGCTGAACATTGCGATAGAAGTCCGTAAAGGTGGTCTGCGCGACGTCCTCGGCTTCGCCGTGATTGCGAACCATGCGCAAAGCGATGCGCATGACCGTCGCGTAGTACCGGTCGAAGAGGACACGCATGGCATCATGATTGCCGGCGACCAGGAGTGCAACGAGATCCTCGTCCGCCATCTCATGGAGCGGGCGGAGCTCGTCGTTTGGCTGTAACCCAGCGCCAGGGCTCACCGTATTCACCTTCACATCGCTTTGATCTAACGAGACGTTCTCGAGCAGCGGGGACGATTCTGTGCTCTGTTCATATCAGGTTTTGGAGGGCCCGGACAAGCACATAAATTGCCAAAGAAATTACACAAGACGACTGGTAGGAATGGTCATTTCTAACTGTATAAGGGCTTCCATGTCCTAATTTGCTGAGGCAGGATCGGCGATCTAGGTCATCCCTGTTCATCCGGAAGGTTGACAAGCTTTTGCGCCTCATTGACCTCATCCATCAATGACCCGCCGCCCTTTCGGTTGAGCATCTTGGTGATGTCGGCGAGATCGGCATACTGAACGAGGGCCAGAGAGGCTCCGTTCTTTGCTCTCATCTCGGGCGAGCTGTGATATTCGACGGCCCAGTCCTCGCTGAGAGCCCCGTGACTGGAATTCGCGCCCTTGGCTATCGGGACAATGCGCAGGTACTCAAAGCCCTTCAACCGGGCGACGCGACGATTCAAGATGTGATCGAGAACGAGATCCGTTAACGGGAAATCTGGAAACGCCCGCTTATACGCGGGCCGATATGCGTGAAAGTCCACATGGACCCAGACTTGTTTTGGCGTATGCAAGACTGCCGCTTCCGGCAGGGCCCATATGGCCAGGCGGAGATCTGGTTCTTCCGGTCTGTGTGCTTCGACGAGCAGAGCCTTATTGCGAGAGTTCGGGGCGAGTTGGCTTAGAATCTTGCCGACGTAGGTCTCGATCGCATCGAGATTTCGTGCTGCAATCGGAATGTACAAGCAAGGAGGCAGACCGGATCGCATCGGGATCCGCACCGCGTGCAAATCGATCAGTCTCGAATTCGGCGGCGACTCGGTCATGGGCTCCCCAGGCTCTGCATTTAGGAATCCGGTCAATATCGGGAACGAATGCGATCCTCGAGCCAGGTTGTCAAACGGCCGCGCAAGCGGGCATCCGCCATGGAAGTATGTTCGGGATCGGCAAAGTCGGGAATTCGATCCATGTTCTGTCGAGCCTCGAACCATTTGGCGGGTATACCAGCCATCAGCTCGGCATGTCCTTCGGCATCGGCTGCAGAATCGAAAATGTAGCGCAGACTGAGGTCGTCATAGCGCTTCAAAACCTTCGGGTCGCGCTCTTTCTCGAAGAAGACCGACGGAATTAGATGGTCGGTATGAAAGTATCCCGCGTAGTGATCCGGCGAGGAACCGCTGAACTCCGATGTTGGACGCAGTACAGTCGGATCGCTCGATTCTCTCGGAACGAGCATCGTGGCCGGACAGTGAGTAAATTTCGTCTTTCCGCCCGAAGGGTTCTTGCACGCATTCGCGATCGTGCGCATGGCCTGTTCCAGCGCCGACGCGCAAGTGGCCTGATCAAGCTGTGCCTTTTTCGTGCGCGCATACATAAAGTGGCCGAGCGCGTTCGAGGTAATCATGATGCCACCTGGCGTGCGGTGGTCGTGCCACCATCGGCCGTCCCCTTGTGCGCAGAAAATATTGGGAAGCGTCGAGAACTTCAAAACCGTATTGTCGGGCCGACGAAGAAACACGTATTCGCGTTCGGTATGAAAGGAGTCGTCCGGGATTTTGATCTGCATGTAGAGTTCAAGAAGACGGCGACTGATTTCCTTCAGAGCGACGTTCGGCTCCCTTGTCGTGAGATGTTTGCTGGTCAAGAGAATGAGGAAAGAGGACACCCGTCCTTCGAGGGCCAGACGCTTCCAGACCTGGCGGTGATCCTGGATTGTGTCCACAACATCCGCGTCTCCCCGTCCCATACGCAGGATTTCGTGTTCCTCCAGCAGGCAAATATAGACATTCTTGTTTGTTGCCGCTGTCTTGCCAAAGACACAGGGCTGATTTTTCTCGAGCCACCCGCGATAGGTCGCGATCTTCACCTGGCGGCTCTGCTTTGGATTGAACAGGACGGCTTGGGCGGCCTCCATGTCAGGCGAAAACGGGCGTTGTGATCGAAAGCGGTCCGCAGCCCCATGAAAGCGGCTTTGGAGCAACAGCTCTGCAAGTTGCGTTTTTGCCTGAGGCATGGAAACTCCTTTTTCAATCGATGTGTTTCGCCGGGACTCTTATCCACGGTGTAGACACTATCGAGTTACTGAGATCGCGACAGCGCTTGCGTTTACGCGGTATCCACCTTGAATGTCTGCGATACCTTAGAGCAGTATTTCTTTGAGCTTGTCTTCCAGGTACTCGTCAATCTTCTTCCGCTCGTTTGCCGCCAGGAACGCAAGCATGGCACAAATATCCTGGTCGTCGAAGACAAGAATCAACCTCGCGCTGTCGTTACTGACGACATCGCGGCAACGCTGCAGCATCAGCGCTCTGTCGTCTACCTGCCTGCAGGTCAGAATGCCGACAAATCCACGTCTGCGGTTGAGCCGACCCATGAGCTGGTCGAACTCCGGGTTGCGCAGATCACTGGAGTAGTTCTTGCACTCAACGGCAATATAGGGCGCGTGGTACTTGTGAACATTGACGAGTCGCGAAAAGAATCCCTTGCTCGCCGAATTCTGAAAAAAGATGTCAATTCGTTTGCGGCCTTCATCGGCCAGTTGTTCCTTGACCGGTCGCGTGAGCTCGGGATAGAAAATTTCCGTAAGCGCGCCGATCATGAACGAGTGATACCTGGATGCGTCGGCCGGACCGGGAGGAATGGCGCGAAGTTCTGGGGCGCTTACGGCATGATCAATTGGCCGCCAGGCCCATTGCCTTCCTTCGATACTTTCGTCAGCAATCGCCTCCGCCGCTTTTTCAGGCAACGTGTCCTTATACGACTTGAGAATGGTGGGATTTTTCTCAGAGAACTCGAAAAGAAATTCCTTGGACATCGGGTATTTGGCGCGCAGATCGCTCACGTAAACCTTGGGGTTTCCGTTCTTGAGCGTGTAGACCAGCGAATCCCGGGCGTGGAGATGTTCCGATTCGAGGAAACGCAGTACATAATGGTCGTAAAACTCCTTTGAGTCCGGAACCAGATGGCGGCGCACCGCCACTTTTGGGACAAGCAGTATCCCCTCGTCTTCATAAATCGGCAGATGGGCATAATGCCCTTCCCAACGCTTCTGCTCCGGATTCCAGAAGGAGCCGGCCGCAACCAACTCTGTCGGGATTCCATATAAGTCGCACTGCTCTTTGGTGTAGGCCGTCAACTCACCGCGAATGACGTTGATCGCCAGATCTGAGATCTTGTCGCTGCCGATGCCGGGCACTAACAGTTCAAAGTCTCCCAAATCCTGAAGTCTTCCACTGGCTACGGCCCTGCTCCTGCTGAGCCGATCATAGAGCTGCTTCGCCTGGACCTGTCCCCACCCCCGCCCGCGCGGCTTGCCCTTGGATTGGCCCAGTCGAGTCTCATTAGGCTCATGGAGGTTGGAAATGAGACTCATTGCACGTGCATGGTCTTTTTCCCTTAAAGCCTGAAGGAGAACATCGAAGTAGTTTGCAACCAGATCCCCGCAATGGCGCAGCCAGTCCACCGGCGAGATATGCAGAGCGTAGGGATCGACATACAACTCGATATCGGTATCCATGGGAACGTCCACGAAGTCCAGGCGGGACTGTCCCATCGATATCCCGAAGTGATCGGAGAAGCGGCGTTGCCCTATCGGCTTCCGAAGCATACGGCTCCACAACTAGATCAATTGAGTTATCACCATTGTAAGTCCCGAAGACTGCTTCCTCGCTGGACACACGGAGCTTTCTTGAACAAGGTTTCCGCCTGTGCGGCGAATGGAACGCCCGTGCGCGGCTCGGTCTCGACCATTTTCCTCCTCGAGAAACTGGTACATTCGGAGCGTTCGCGCTGAATACTTTAAGAGAGGTCTGCGCGCTTGTCCCACCCTTCGACCGTGCGGGGGCCACGAGGAGCTAATCCATGCCCTTCTCTTTTCAATTTGGCACGGATTACCGCGTCGAAGTGGAACTGGAGGTACGGCTCAATTATCAGCTTGGGAGGCTGGCCGATCTGGTTCAGGTATTGGCTCGCGGCGAAGCGCTAATCACCGATCTGGTCCCGGACCGTTCGCACTATTCTCTTGGAATGGGCGAGGGGTCGACGACCGTGAGGTTTCGCGTTCGAAGTACGCGCCACAGAGAGCTGGTTCTCGATCGAATCCGAGAGGATGGCCTCCGTTTTGACGTGGTCAGTGAGAGCTAGAGTAGAAGTTGGCAGGATTTTCATGGAGAATCGGTAAGAACTTGTTATGAACACTTCCATTCCGCATCCCTTCATGGTTAGCCGCCGCCGCTTCCTCCGCCAGAGTTTCGCTTTCAGTGCACTTGCCAGCCTGGGGTCGATACCAGGTTGGTCCGGCACTTTGGCGGCAGAACCGAAATCTTCCGGCGCCGGTGGCGCAGATTTGCTGATGGTCGGCGATTGGGGCGACGACGATGATCAGATCGCGCAGAATGAGGTCGCCTCGGGCATGCAGCGCTATGCGAGAGACAAGGCTGTTAACCCGCAGGCCCTCCTCATGCTCGGCGACAACTGGTACGGCGAACTTGCCGGCGGAGTGCATTCTCCCAGGTGGCAGACACAGTTTGAACAGATGTATCCCGCCGACGTCTTCCCCGGACCGGCCTACGCCATCCTCGGCAACCATGACTATCAGAAATGGCCCGAGAGCAAGGTCGAAGCTGAGCTTGAATACGCCAAGCAACGCAAGACCCGCTGGACGATGCCCGCGCGCTGGTACAGATTTGAGTTTCCGGCCACGAACCCATTGATCACGTTTTTGGCTCTCGACAGCAACATGCCCTTCAAGGACGGAACCTCGGAGCACGGCAAGGATTTCACACTCACGGCTGCAGAGCAGGCCGAACAATTAACGTGGTTCGAAGGGGAGTTGAAGCGTCCGCGGAAAACTCCATTTTTGGCAGTCATGGGGCATCACCCCGTCTACTCGGATGGACCGCATGGGGACCATCCCGTTCTGATGCGCGATTGGGACCCCCTGTTCCGGAAATACAAGGTCGATCTTTACCTGGCCGGCCACGACCACGATCTCCAGCATCTCGAATTTGAGGGACATCCGACGACGCACTTCCTTTCGGGCGGCGGCGGAGCAGATCTTTACAACCTCAAGATCGATTCGACGACGCGCGGTCCCTTCGCACAGAAGGTGTACGGATTCAGCCACCTCTCGGTCACCGAGAAGCAGCTCACGCTCAGGCACCTCGATCCAACCGGCCACATTTTGCATGCCTTTACCAAAACTCCCGAGGGCAAGATCTCTGTCCTCACGTAAACCAGAAGCCGATTCGTCGGCAATCGAGCATTGATCTTCTATGACGCAAACGTCCCTCCTCGTCGAATTCTCATCAGGCTCCATGGCGTCGTCGAGCCGCGCCTTTGTCGGCATTCGAATTAGCGGCTGCGCGGGGGATGCCGGCGTCTGAACTCTCTTTTGAAGATCAGCCTGCAGCCACCTGCCCCATGCGGCCGGTGGCTTTTTACTTTTGTGTCGATTTTTCCATTGATGGGAGGCGAGATGACCTGGAGATTTGAAATCGTGGCGGGCGTACAAGACAGATTGCTGTCCCGAATTCTCCAGGTGCTCGAAGTACAGAGGGTTAGGATTCACTCCTTCTCCGGGGATCTGAATGAGACGGGAGCGAGAGTCACCTTTGTCGTGTCTTCGAATGAAGACAAGGCTTATCGAATTGAAGCGCTACTCCATCGATTGGAAGGCGTGGATCGAGTATCGTCGTCGACGGGATTCGATGACACGAGAAAGTGAGTGAGGCTATATGTGCGCGCTGGTTACTGAGTTAAAAGTGTCTGGCGCTTGGTTTCGATGCCGTCCAGCGCATACCAGAGCGCCATTGCCCCGCGCTTTACCCCGTCGAGCACTTCCAGTGCACAGCGGGGGTTCTTTTCGATCGAGTGGTCGATGAGCCTGCCCCAGGCTTTGGTATGCCGAATGTCTGCAGTCCTATGCAGTTCGAAGTAGGCGCAGGCCGCATCTGAAGCACCATAAAAAGCCTTCAGTCCCGCGAGCTTTGCCTCGGCCAGCATGGGAACCTGCGACTCATACGCGTAAAAGGCTCCCAGAGCCATGGGCGGGGTTGCATTCTGCGCCATGTCGCGGTAGGACTGAACCAGGCGCCGGACTTCGGGAAGAATTTCGCATTTACCCAACCCCCTGTCCGGATCCATCTCAGAAGCGAATTGCTCCCACAGATCCGCATGGGCGGTGCCCTGCGCTTCCTCCTCGGCTGCGTTGGCAAGAATGGCCCTGCGTGTCGCGCCGTCGGACAGGCGAGAATGCAGAGCCGTGAGATAGGTTGGAAATGCGGCCACATGGTTGAGGTATTGCCAGGCGTAGAAGCCAATCTCTTCCGGGACCAAGTCCCCCGCTGTCCATGCAAGGTAAAAAGGGTGGGAAAGAAGATCGTACGTGTCGAGTTCCTTGCGCACGACCGTCCAGAAATCATTCATCTTCGTCGTTTCTCCTCATTGAACTTTCGGTTTCCTACACACCACGACCAAACTAGAGGCTGGCGCCGGTTCACCTTGGGTCAGCACTCGATTACAGCGAGCGCCAAGCCGGCTTGCGAGGTTTCTTTATAGCGGGACTGCATGTCCTGGCCAGTTCGGTACATGGTCTCAATCACCTGGTCGAGGGATATTTTGTGTCCCTCTGTCTCGTGCATGGCGATGCGGGTCGCGTTGAGGGCCTTGACTGCTCCCATCGCGTTGCGCTCGATGCAGGGAATCTGCACCAGGCCCCCGATCGGATCGCAGGTCATGCCCAAGCTGTGTTCTATGGCAATCTCCGCGGCATGCTCCACCTGCTCGTTTGTGCCGCCGAGCGCAGCCACCAGTGCCCCGGCGGCCATGGACGCAGCCACACCGATTTCGCCCTGGCAGCCGACCTCCACACCCGAGATTGAAGCGTTTTCCTTGTAGAGAATTCCGATGGCGGCAGCGGTCAGGAAATAACGGAGGATTCCTGCCTGATTGGCGTCGGGTGTGAACTTCTTGTAGTACTCGGCCAAAGCCGGAACGATGCCCGCCGCTCCATTGGTGGGAGCAGTGACGACTCTTCCTCCGGCAGCGTTCTCCTCGTTGACGGCGAGGGCAAAGATCGAGACCCAGTCAAGAGGAGCGAGGGGATCGCGCGCAGCTTTGACTGAGCGACCTTCCCCTCTCAGGCGGGCGGCAAGAGCGGGCGCGCGGCGGCGCACATTTAAGCCGCCTGGCAGGATGCCGGTCGTGGTCATGCCGAGTTCGATCGAGTGGTGCATTGTCTTCCAAATTCGCTCAATCCCGCGAACCACTTCGCCCTTGGGCCGCAGCGCACATTCGTTGCGGAACATTAGCTGCCAGATGGCGATGTCTTCTCTCCGGCAGGTCGCGAGCAAGCCCTCGGCACTGTCGAAGGGGAATGGAAGATTGGCAGAGAGTTTTGATTCTTCCTCGGCCAGCTCGGTGACCACAAAGCCGCCGCCGATTGAATACCATGCTTCCGTCGAAAGAAGACGATCGTCGCGATCGTAGGCCGTAAAGACCATGCCGTTGGGGTGGAAGGGCAACGCCTCGTGGCAATGGAAGACGATGTCGTCCTTTTCGTCGAATCGAATGGTCCGCCGGCGCAGCAGAGAAAGGCGACCAAGAGCGCGAACATGAGCCACCGTAGAGTCGACAGCATGCGGATCGACTGTGGCTGGCTCCGCCCCGCATAGGCCCAGGATGAGGGCTTTATCCGTGCCGTGGCCTTTGCCTGTGAGCGCAAGTGAACCATAAAGGTCGACGCGGATCAGATTTGTCGTTTCGAAGAGTTCCGCGACCTGAAGACCAAGTACGAACCTTCGCGCCGCGACCATCGGCCCGACGGTGTGCGAACTCGACGGACCGATCCCGATCTTGAAGATCTCGAAGAGACTGGTATGCATAAATGCAAGGAACAACTCAGATGCCGACACCGACCGAGCTCCGCAGGAGTGTGAACGGGAGTTAGGCAAGCATCCGGATTAAGCAGGAATGCCTCTTTATGTATTCAGCAAAAAATAAGGATTTGTACCAAAGAGGACGTGAAATGTCGGTGCGATCCTTAACGAAGAGCACGGCTGAGGAGCGAGACGTCACTCAGGCGCGACTTTCCGGAAGCTAACGTGATGTAGACGCTGCGTGCTGAATCCGCGTCCGCGTCCCGATGCGTTCGCGTATGCGTGGCCATCACCAATCGACAAGCAGCGACGATTCTTCCCTCCGTAAAGCGGAACGCAACATTCGATTGAATCGCATAACGTTGTCTCTTGAACTTTGATACGCATCGGATGCCATCGATCTCCGGCGGTACGCGGCGAGAATTCAAAGGTGATTCCGTTTTCGTTCAGCTATTTCACGCATAGACTTGGTAAACTGCTCGCTTCGCCGGCCATTCCTTCACTCCAATCCCCGCACCAAGCCGTCTTGAATTCAGGTGAATCCTTGATCCAGCTCGCAAGTTGCGCACTCTTACCCGCGGCGGCCCGGCCTGCATAGGCAGCGCGCAGCGCATCAACCACTTCAATTCCTTTGAAAGTCTTCGCCTCCGAGCCATTGTCCACCTTGATGTGCTTCTGCAGCATCCAGTGGGTGCCGAACGAACCGGATGTGCGGAGCATATTCGGCATGGGCACGTAGTAGAACTCTAAGTCCGTTTCCTGATTGGCAGCCTTATAGATGTCCCTCAATTGGTTGGCAACCTCGTTGTTCAATTGGTCGGCAAAGTGAGCTCCTGCACCCAAGGCACTGCCTAGTCCGCGATTCTGCTCAAAGCCGGTGCTGGTTCCCGAAGCGTCGATGATAACGATCCTCAGTGTGGGTAACCGGGTTATTCCCTTTGGCAAGTGCTGGACCGCATCACGGGCCGCGTAGAGGACCGGCTCCAGACCTCGATTGTCAGCCGCTCCACCGTCCGTAACCCAGTAGCGTTGTTCATCGTCCACGTCGATGGCAGCATTGGAAAACACTGGAGGGAAATTCGCGCTGAGCGCTGCGGCTCGTTCGACTCGGGTGGTCTTATCATCCACAAGGATAGGCAGATGGTCCTCGACGAATGGAAGGTCGCGGACGTTGAAAGCACGTTCCAGGTTGAGGTTGGTCATCATGAGCCGTCCACCAGCCACATCCGACTTTGTCTGGCTCAAACAGCGCTCCGATGCGTCGCCCAGAGTGCAGCCGCATTTCTGTTTGAGCTTCAGTGGCTTCCAGTCAAAACGTCCGGCAAGCGTTGAATTGCAAATCAGCCCGAAGTCACTTAGTCCTTCAAAAGTGTCGCGGCTGCCTTTCGATCCCCACCGCCGCTCGAAACTCTCCGCCAACAGGATGCCAAGTCTGCCGTGGACGACCATCCTCGCCTCCGTGGATCGTTCGATGACGTCTCGGATGTAGGGCATCTTCATGATGTCGAAATAGGCCTCCCATGCGCTGCGATCCATAGTGGTCAGTGCCGGCCGGTTAACTGCGAAGTACGACAGGGCGGCAGCACCTCCCGAGACGCCACTTCCCAGCACGATATGGCCGCCCTTGGACTGCGATAATCCTTCCAGAACGGCGGCAGTAAAAACCGCGGCGCGCGTTCCTCCCCCGGAAGCAGCAACGAGAATGGCGGGATGCTCCGTATCGTTGACCTGAGCGGCGAGCAGTGTATTCAGATCCAGTCCCGTCGACTTGTGCGAGACAGCGATTAGCTCCTCGTTTTTGGGCTGTAGATGCAACATCCATCCGCCCCCAGCCAAGAGACCAGCTGTAATGATTCCGATCGCGCCTATGAATCCAGAGACCCGCTGCATGATCTGCAACGGCAAAGGCAGGGCGTTGCCGCCTGGAGCGCCGCAAACGGATAACTGGCTGAAGAAATCCTCATAGGCCCAGGCCTGGAAGAAGGGCTTGTCGGGAAATGACCGGTTGGGGCAATAGGCAAGAAATCTTCCCAGACCGACCAGTTCAATCCGCCGGCCGATCAGGGGTACGGTTGTCACCTGCGGTCCACCGTACGGATACGGAGCAGAGCATCCCCCACCGGCATTCGGGTCAATCAAGAAGAAGAGTTGCTGGCCGATCACACGTTCGATCCAGTAGTCGTACCACCACGCGATTGCATAGGCAAAAAGAAAGTAGAGGAGAATTTCTACACCAGAAGCCGTATCGAAGACAGTGGTCACATAGGTGACATTGAGCAATCGCGCAGCAGCCAAGGCAAGAATGATCAGGGTGACTCCCAATGCGGCGTTGCGAAAGAATCGGCGCATCAGCAGGCGAATGCTGTTATCGAGCCGATCATCCATCGCCGACAACACCAGAATCAAACCCATGGCACCTGCAGTAACGAACGCGACAAAGTTTACATAAGCCGGTGGGGATGCCAGCACAGCGATGGCAACTGGCCACGCTAATTGCATCGGTCGGAGCAGAATGCTAAACGGAATGAAGATGCACAGAGACAGTAAACTCTTTGACCTTGGCAATCGGGAGCCACGTACCTGGAACAACTCCGTGGCTGCGAGATAGGGTCCGTAGCCGGGTTGAATATGGAGCGGGCGGCAGAGCTCCTTTGCCATACCGACTGCGATCAGCAAAGCAATCCCAACGATCAGCACGACGGGAATCAGGAGATTGCGATAAACCAGCGAATCGGTTCCTGCCTGATCTCCTCCGAAACTCCATATACCGATCCCAAGAGCACTCACCATGACGACCTGAGTGACGAGGTCTTCGCTTGGAGTCCGGGATTTGCGATTTGCCCAAACGAGCAGGAAGAAGAACATGAATCCAATTCCGATTCCCCAGGCCTGGATCGGTTTGAGGGTTGGCATACCGGTCCACATCGCAGCAGCGATCAGGCTCGGCCAGAGAAAGGCTTCGATGTTCTCCCGCTTGACACCCGCGAAACTGAGAACATTGTCGTCAAATCGCTGCCATTTCAAATCACTGCGGCGACAGCGGTCGTCGATCCACTCGGCCCATGTATTGAGGTTCACTTTCATCTCAATGTCGTCCTCCGTCGGAATTCAATGCGGATACATGCTTCAACGGGAAAAAGCCCCATGAGGGGGACTGAAGGGCTTCATTTCGAATAATAGGAAAGATGAGGAATCAGGAATGAACCAAGTCTACTGCTGAATCTCAGAAGGAAGAATTTTATTCCAAACAGAAATTGTGGGTCAGCTTATTAAGGCCGGGAATGCCACCATTGGTTTGGTCGGTGGTCGCCAGGGTTGCGAATCAACTCACGCGGATCTCCTTGAGAATCTCCCGAATGACTCAGGTCTCCTCCAACAGGTGAGCGTCAATCGCTCACCTCATTCATCCCATCCTGGTCCAGTCTAGGATGACTTTCCCGGCCTGGCCGGAGATCATGGCGTCGAATCCGGCTTGGAAGTCGTCGAATTCGAATCGGTGGGTGATGACAGGGCCGATATCGACGCCTGATCCGAGCATCACCGACATCTTGTACCAGGTCTCGTACATCTCGCGACCGTAGATGCCTCTGATGGTGAGCTGGTTGAAGATCACTTGCCGCCAATCGATTGCGATCTCCCGGCCCGGGATTCCGAGCATCGCGATCTTGCCGCCGTGGCTCATGTTGGCGATCATGTCGTTCAGAGCCTGGTCGTTGCCCGACATCTCAAGACCGACATCGAAGCCCTCCTGCATCTTGAGTTTCTTTTGCACCTGGGCGATCGAGGTTTGGGTTGGATTCACGGCCAGCGTTGCACCCATCATGCGGGCAAGCTCGAGGCGAAAGGGGTTCATGTCCGTGATCACGACATGGCGGGCTCCCGCGTGACGTACGACGGGGATAGCCATGATGCCGATGGGGCCAGCGCCGGTGATCAGCACATCCTCGCCGAGGACCGGGAAGGAGAGAGCGGTGTGCACGGCGTTGCCGAAGGGATCGAAGATTGCCGCCACTTCCTGGTTGATCTTGGGATCATGCCGCCAGATATTGGTCATAGGGAGCGAAATCAGTTCGGCAAAGCATCCGGCGCGGTCCACGCCGACCCCCCTGGTCTGAGCGCACAGATGCCGTCGCCCGGCGAGACAATTGCGACATCGGCCGCAGACGACGTGGCCTTCTCCGCTTACGATGTCGCCTGGGAAGAAGTCGCTGACGTTAGAGCCAATCTGGACGATCTGGCCGACGAATTCGTGGCCGATGGTCCTGGGAACTGCGATTGTTTTCTGTGCCCAGTCGTCCCACTGATAAATGTGGACGTCGGTGCCGCAGATGCCGGTGCAGTGGACACGGATCAGGACGTCATTGATTCCCACCTTCGGTTCGTCCACGTCTTCGAGCCAGAGACCTGGCTTCGCTTTACTTTTTACAAGAGCTTTCATCGTTCTGCCTCCACAGGAGAGTCAATGCGGATACGGATTGAAACAGTTCGACTCATTCGTTTGACTCCTTCGGACCCAGCAGAAATTGCACGCCGAGATAAGCGATCCAGTTCGGCTCGCTGTTCTGGCGCGTCACCGCCTGAATGCCGCGGCCGCCCATGAACAACAGGCGCACATGTCCGGCGTGGTCGAGCGTCTGCCGGCCTCCTAGATCGAGAGTCAGTTCCCTTTGCTTTGGAGATTGACCAATGCGGTTGGCGTCCTGGAGATTGTAAAGCTCACTGTAGAGTTCGAATCGTTGATTGAATGCGTGCCCCGCGATCAGTCCCCGTCCCCATCGGCTCGGCGTCAGTTGATTCCCGAACCACCTGCCCACTTCGCCGTTCAGCGCCAGCCATCCTATCTGCGCCGTGAATTCGACCGGTAGGTAGTAGTTGGGTCCGTTCTCTACAATCCCCCGCCGCACCGCACTGGTCGGGTTGTTGATCGAAGCCTGGGGATACGTCCCCAGCGAAAAGTTGATGTTCTCGTCGCTTCCAGGCTCGCCGTTTTTGGGCTCGCCCGCCTTGCGATGCTCGTAGTAGCGCCACTTGATGCCCAGCAGGCTCTCGCCCAGCCCCGCATGGGTCGTGTCGTTTGGGTCCGTCGAAACCGCCATCGGCAGTTCGTACTTCAGCTGAATCCGGTCGCCCCACCCGTAGTTCAAGTCGATGTCCGGAGTCTGGTAGTACGCATTACCGGGATTGTGATCCGCCTCCCAGCCGAAATTGATCTCCCATCGCTTGTTTCCCGGCGTTCCCGGATCGTCTGTTATAAACGGCGGGCCGCCCTGGGCGCAAAGCAAGGTCGTCGACAAAGCCAGGGTGGTCAGGAAACAAAATCGAAGAAAGGCACCCGCGTTGCTCCGTGCGATAGGTCCTCCATGAATCTGCGACGACTCTTTCCGGGCGACGACTTTCGCCGGCGGCGGGAGCGACGAGTTTCGCCAACTCAACGCGATGAATTCCGCCATCTCAAAGTGACTCCTCGCACCATGGGGCGCAGGCCAGCGTTCACCGGCACGATACGGCTGACAAACGACGAATTCCGCCGGCGGCTCAGGCGATGACTTTCGCCCGTTGCGGCTCACTTCCTCTCGATGTTTCAGGCACATAGGCGCTTTGGTTCCTTGGAATTTAGAAGACAGGAGCGAGTGGCTACTGGGCGGGCGAGTGGGTCGCCTTGCGACACGGACGAATCGCCGCTAAAAGATCCCCAGTTCCTGTTGCAACTGTTCGAGTGAGAAGCCTTTGGTTTCGGGGTAACAGAAATAGACCACGATGGATTGGAGGATGACCATCGCAGTAAAGAACAGGAAGGGGTAGGCGCCGGAGCGGGTGGCTAGGACGGGGAAGATGCCGCTGATGATTGCGTTCATCACCCAGTGGGTGGAGCTGCCGAGTGCTTGGCCTTTGGCTCGGACTCGGTTAGGGAAGACTTCGCCGATAAAGACCCAGATCACTGCGCCTTGCGACACAGCGAAGAATCCGATGTAGCCGACGAGCAGGTAAACGAGCCAGCTTTGGTGCCGGTGCGAGAGGAAGATCCAGGAGATGCCGCTGAGGCACACCGCTAATCCAACCGACCCGATGAGCAGGAGCATGCGGCGTCCGATGCGGTCGATCAGGACCATTGCGAGTAGGGTCGCGAGCAGGTTCATGGCTCCGATGGCGACGGCTTGGATGTCACTGGAGATTTTGCCGAAGCCGGCCATGGCGAAGATGTCGTTCAGGTAATAGAGGATTGCGTTCACTCCGGCGAGCTGGTTGAACATGGCCACCGACACAGCGAGGAAGATGGGCTTGAGGTAGCGGAGCTGGAACAAGGGATCGGAACCTTTCAGTTTTTCCGGGTGCACTGAGTTGAGGATCTCGCGCAGCTCGGCGAAGGCAAGTCCTCCTGATCGCAGCTTGGTCAGGACAGCAAGCGCTTCGTCCCCTCGATTCTTGGTGACCAGCCAGCGCGGGCTTTGGGGAATTCCAAAAAGGGTGACAAGGAACAAAATTGCGGGACCTGCGGCGACGCCGAGTTGCCAGCGCCATTCGTTCGCGCCGAGGCCGGCGAGGCCGATGAGGTAGTTCGAAAGATAAGCAGCGAGGATGCCCACCACGATGTTGATCTGGAAGCAGCCGACCAGACGCCCGCGCCAGGGACCGGGGGCGATCTCGGCGATGTAGACGGGACCGAGGACGGACGATCCGCCGATGCCGAGTCCGCCGACGAATCGGAAGAGGATCAGCATCGGCCAGTTGACGGCGAAGGCACAACCGAGTGCCGAGGCGATGTAGCAGGCGGCCAAGATGCGCAGGGCGTTGCGGCCCCCGAGCTTGTCGCCGAGCATGCCGGAGAGGGCTG
>Ga0181516_10000392_pt1 | contig 41032 bp, 44 predicted proteins | sample PEATcosm2014_Bin_25_FD_121104 | JGI IMG/M metagenome (GOLD analysis project Ga0181516, IMG submission 121104) | Peatland microbial communities from MTU Mesocosm Facility, Houghton, MI, USA - PEATcosm2014_Bin01_10_metaG | ecosystem: Environmental > Terrestrial > Soil > Wetlands > Peat | place... | reverse complement strand
CTCCGCACGGCAAAAACTACGCTTCGATAACGCAGTTATGCCATGAAAAGACGGCCTTTCCAAGTCTTTTCCTAAATCCCTTCAACACAATTTGATGCGCGCGTATGAGATATGCAGGCTAGGCGCTCTCATCCCTCTTCCACACCGCGGCGTCGAACTTGTGGCCGCAGGTATATCCCTCGGCAAAATACAGATCGATGGCCTGCTGGTTGGCCTCCGTTACGGTGAGAGAGATCTCCGTTGCGCCCTGGCGCATGAAGTGGAAGGCAGCTACAGACAGCAGCATCCGGGCCATCCCCTGGCGCCGGTACGCGGGGTGCACGCACACCTGGGTGATGTGCCCGCTCCCGGGGCTTACGCGCGAGCCCAGCACGAGGGCGACGAACTCGCGATTGGTGCGGTGGGCAACGACGTGCGACACCTGTGCTGAAAAGGCGCCGCAGCCCGAGTAACGCACAATGTTGTTGAGAAATCGCATTGAACCATGGACGGAGCGGTACTGGTCGTTGATCAGGCTGTCGGGGTGATCGCGATAGGCCTCACAGATCAGCCGGGCGGCAGGGGTCAGATCCTCATCCCGCCAGGGCCGAAGTTCCAAATCCCCACGCAGGTCTACCTTCGGCGGGCTCCAAAGACTTTCTAGAGGCTGGACCATAAACAGCCGCCGGTACAACTCGAGCCCGGCCTCGCGGAACACCGCGGAGTGTGTGCCAGACGGGTGCACCAGCAGTTGCGATTCGATGCGGTCCACTTGCGGAGAGTTCACCAGCAACTCCAGCAGGTGCCGCAGCAGAGTTTCTTCAATCATGTGCGCATCCGGCTGGGTGGGAATGGCAAAAACGTCGCCGATCACCGCCTTGGTCTCCTCGTAGACGCAGAAGACATAGCCGATCACCTGGTCCGCGGCCACCGCCGCGTATCCGGGCAACATCCGATTGTCCAGGTATTGCATCAGCAGCCGTGCAGAAGCCCGATAGTCCCAATGCAGCCGTTGCTTCCAGAGATCGCCTTCAGCCTCCAGCACAGCGCGCAGCATCGGCGCGGAAAAGTGCCGCAGGTCAAGAATCTCGGTGGAAGTACTTGATGCCATTCTTCTCCCCTGGCTTGCGGGCCGATCCGTGCCGGACGAGGCCTAAACCCGGCCTGGACACTTAACCCGCAGGTCTGTCACGGCCCGCGGGAATGCAACACCCTTCCGGACACTTTGACACGAGTCGCCGCCAACTGCAACTTGACGCGCGATTTATCAGCCTACCTCGCGCCCACCAGGTAGACTTTCAATCCCTGCTCCGGCCAACTGAAGACCTCTTCGTAATGGCGGCCTTCAAGATATTCTTCCAGTGCTGCCGGAGTATGCAGATCCGCGCCGCCCCGGCCCGTAACCCTTGCCACCAGCAGGTGCTCCTCGTCGGGCACGCCGCTCTGCTCGTAGTTCACTACCTCGCGATTGCGATAGAACGAGAGACCGTATTCGACATCGCGGCGAACGCGAAAGACCGCAATTGTCTCGCTCTTCGGGGATACGGCAGCGAGTTTCTCCGCAAGCGGCCGCGCGGAGTAAGAGTTGTCCAGCAGGTGAATCACGCGCTTGCTGGCGGCGACCTCAGGAATCCCAAAGAATGGGCCTAAACCATAAAGGAACAGAACCAGCACTGCCATCACCGCACAGGTAACCAACCGGAGACGAGCAACACCGAAACCCTTGATCACGATGAGGATCAAAAGCGCGGCCCCAGAAGCAGCCAGCAAGGCGGCCACGAGTGCGTGTGCGGGGGGGATTTGCGCTCCATGAGCCACGAACCAGGGAAGAAGCAGCACGGCCATGGTCATGACGCCGCAAAGCAGGGCGTGCCCCAGCAGAATGCCGCGGTGAAGCCCCGAATGCCGGCGGCGAGACAGGAAATCTCCCGTAAGGATGGCAATCGGTGGGATGGAGGGCACAATATAGCCCGGCAGCTTGGACTGCGAAAAGGAAAAAAAGACGATGGGAATCATCGCCCAAAGCACCAGGAACTCAGGAAAGGCGTCACCCGGCCTGCCGGCGCCGGGCGTCTCGCTGCGGGAATGGCGGAGCCGCCACTCGGCCACGGAGGTCAGAATGCCGTCGACCAGTGCGCGCACCGCAACAACAGTCCAGGGCATCATCGCCAGCCCCACGACCACCAGGTAGTACCAGAACGGCTGAGCGTGTTCGTACCGATCGGTAGCAAACCGTTCCAGGTTGTGCTCCAGAAAGAACTCGCGGAAGAAGGTCGGATTCTGGTGCTGCACGGCGATAAACCAGGGCAGCACCATGGCGAAGTACAGCACCATTCCCGGCCACCAGAACGAACGGCGCACAATGGCCCATTCGCGGCGCAGGAGTGCAAAGGCCACGATGATGACTGCGGCCAGAAAAGGCGCTACAGGTCCTTTGGCGAGGGTTGCCAGGCCGGTGAAGAAGTAGATGTCGTAGAGCCAGAACTTTGAGCCGGTCTCGTACCAGGCGTACCAGCCCAACAGCCCGATGGCCAGCGGCGCCGCCATCTGCATGTCGGTGGACGCGCCCCTGGAAAAGCCGATAATCCCCACGCAGGCCACCGTGATCAGGGCCGCATCCAGGTGCCCGCCGGGACGGAATCGTCGCATGTGCAGGTAGATGAGGCCGATCATAATGAAGGCAAAGGTGGTTGAGGGCAGCCGCGCGCTCCAATCGTGTACTCCGAAATCCTGAAACAGGAACATGGCGCGCCAGTAGTAGAGCGCCGGCTTCTCAAGCCAGGGATGGCCGTAGAGATAGGGAGTGACGCAGGCGCTCAGGCGGTCTGTCAGGGAGTCGGCGGAGTCGAACCGGACCAGCATTTCATGGGCGATCTGCGCATAGCGGGGCTCGTCGGCGCCCACGAGTCCCAGGCCGTCGCCGCCCAGCAGAGGCGTTAATCCATAAATCAGAAAAAATGCCGTGAAGATGAGAAACGCGCCTACTTCGCGGACGGTGGCCCAGGTCGGCAGCCGCTTCTGAGGCTTATCGGACAAATCCGGAGCAGGAGTTTCCAACGTAGTTTCCACTTCCAGCAATTCTCCAACGGGCATGCGGCAGCTTGTTTCGAAAGAACTGCACTTTTCAGCTTTGCACAGAACGGCTGGAGGGAGCCGGGCCGGCCGCACACCCTTCGCGCTCGGAAGACTCGCGAAGATGATGCTCGAGTTTCAACAGGGACAAGGCTAACAGATTCGCGCGGAATCTCAATCATACCTTCCAGGATGCCTTTAAGGGCCACCCGAGGCGAAACCGGGAAGGCTGCCGCGCAGTTCCTTCAGAATCTCGTCGAGCGCGCGGGTCAGTGGTCCCTCCAGGGTGCAACCCGCGGCGTTTCCGTGACCTCCCCCGCCGAGCCTCTCTGCAATCGCTGCCACGCTTACCTTGCCCTTGCTGCGCAGACTCAACCTGACAGTCTGTTCCGGAAGCTCGCGCAGAAACACCGCCGCTTCCACTCCGGAGATGCCCAGGGCCACGTTGACAATGCCTTCGCAATCCTCTTCGGCGGCGCAGGTACGCACCATGTCCTGTTGCGTAACCCACAGCCAGGCCAACCGCCCCTCGCGCCTTAGATTGTTCAGCGCCGCACCGAGCAGCAGAACCTTGGAAGTAGCGGTTGAATAGCAGACCTCACGGGCGATGGCAACTGGATCCGCCCCGGCCAGCACCAGGTCCCGCGCCAACTCGAATGTCGAGGCCCGGACAGAACCGTAGGTGAAGCCGCCGGTATCAGTCAGCAACGTCGTGTAAATGCAGGTGGCCATCTCCGGCGTCAGGATGCCGCCAGCGGCCTTCACCAGCCTGAAGACCAGTTCGCCCACGCTGGCCGCCTCGTAGTCGATCCAGTTCAGGTGGGCGTACGCCCGGCCGCTGATGTGGTGATCGATGTTGATCAGAAAGGAATCCTCCAGGCCGCGCAGCCGGACGCGTTCCAGGCTATCGCACTCCAGCAGAATCGCCGCGTCATAGGGTCCGTGGACGCGCAGCGCGTGGCGGATGCCTCCGGCTCCCGGCAGACTGCGGTAAATGGCAGGAACCCCATCCGCTGTTACCAGGTCGGCGCGCTTGCCCATCTGCTGCAGCAGCATGCCCATGGCCAGCACGCTACCCACTGCATCGCCGTCCGGCCGTGAATGCGAAGAGACCAGAAACCGCTCGCCGTTGCGCAGCACCTGCAGGATCGCATCCACGGGAGGAGGAATGGCGGACGAACCGGGGAGGGGATCCTCTGCAGCAACACAGGTTTCACCAGGTTTGGCGGTTGTTGTGCTCAAAGCCGGGTTGATCGGAGCTCTTTCCATGTGCCGCTATTCGACCGGAGCTTCCAGATTCGCCGTCGCCTTCTGATCCGCCTGCTCCGTTTTCGCCTTCTGCCGCTTGCGTGAGCGATCCATCAACTCGTCGATGCGCGCCTGGAAGCGGCCCGAACGGTCGGCCAGAAAGCTTAGCTCGGGTACATGCCGCACGCCCATTCGCTCTTTCAACTCGTAACGGATGTATCCTTTGGCTGCCTCGAGACCGGCGATTGTATTTACCTCCGCTTTGACAATATCTTTCACCGAGTTGTCTACGGCCACGTAAACCCGCGCCGACTTTCCACCGGGATTCAGTGCCACCTCGGTGACGTAACAGAAATCGATCCGGGGGTCGGAAAGTTCGCCTTCAATCATGGCGCCGATCTCCAGCCGCAACGTCTCCGCCACCCGGTCCTGATGATGCTTTCGCGCTCGATGCTCGGCCATGGCTTCCTCCTGGCTCAGGTAAACCATTCAGCATAGCAGAGACGAAGCTTCAGAACATGGCCGCGAACCCGTCACGATATAATTGGGCGCGGAATCCGGGAGGATCGGGAACTATGCGCTTCAGAGCAGTCATCGCGATTCTTGTCGCTTCTCTTGCCCTTACTGCTGCAAATCTGGCTCAGACATTGCCCCAGGGTGTTCAGAAGGTGACCTCGATTGAAGGAGTTACGGAGTACGCCTTTCCGAACGGCCTGCATGTGCTCCTGTTTCCAGACAACTCCAAGCCCAAGATCACTATGAACGTGGTTTACCTGGTGGGCTCGCGGAATGAGGGTTATGGCGAGACCGGGATGGCGCACCTGTTGGAGCATATGACCTTCAAGGGCGCCAAGTCAGGCAGAGAGCTTTTCAAGGACCTTACCAACCGGGCGGGCGGCAACTTCAACGGCCAAACATCCTACGACCAGACAATGTACTTTGAAACCTTCAACGCAAGCGACGAGAACCTCCGTTGGGCGCTGGGTCTGGAAGCCGACCGGATGGTCAACATGACCATGCTTAAGACGGACCTGGATTCCGAAATGACGGTGGTTCGGAACGAGATGGAGTCCGGCGAAAACAATCCCATGAATGTCCTGGATGAACGCGTTCTGGCGGCGGCCTACAACTTTCACAACTATGGGAAGTCGGTCATCGGCAACCGCACGGATGTGGAACGGGTGCCAATCGCCAACTTGGCGGTCTTTTACCAGAAGTATTACCAGCCGGATAACGCCGATCTGATCATTGCGGGTCAGTTCGACGAGTCGAAGGCTCTGGCCATGGTGTCTGAAACCATCGGCGCTATTCCGAAGCCGCAGCGCGTGCTTACCCAGCCTTATACAGTGGAGCCCACGCAGGAAGGCGAGCGCTCCGTCATGCTGCGCCGGGTGGGGAATATCCAGGGGATCATGGTGGTCTATCACATTCCGGCCGCCCTTCATCCCGACATGGCGCCACTGCAAGTCGCGGCCCAGGTACTGGGCGCGCCGCAGACCGGCCGTTTGTACAAGGAGCTTGTCGATCACCAGAAGGCGGTATCTGCCGGCATGAATGCCGATGACGAGCACGACCCATGGGTCGCAACGGCATTTGCGCAGCTCAAGCCGGATCAATCGATCGACGATGCGCAGCAGATCCTGCTGAAGACGGTTGAAGGTTTTGCCGATAACCCGCCATCGCAGGAAGAGGTCGATCGCGCCAAGGCTCGCATCCTCAAGAACATTGAACTGGCGCAGACAAATTCGCAAAACATGGCGCGGATGCTTGGCGGGTACGCGGGCGATGGCGACTGGCGTTCGTTCTTCCTGATGCGCGACGAGGTCGGCAAAGTCACGCCGGCAGACGTGGTGCGCGTCGCCAAGGCCTATCTGAAGCCGTCGAACCGCACGATGGGCGAGTTCATTCCGACGGCGTCTCCCGATCGGGCCGAGATTCCCCCCACACCGGATGCGGCCTCGCGGTTCAAGGACTACAAAGGCGGCGAGGCCGTTCAACAGGGCGAAGTGTTCGATCCAACGCCGCAAAACATTGAAGCCCGCGTGGTCCGCGCTACGCTGCCCAACGGGTTGAAGCTGGTTATGTTTCCGAAGAAGACCCGCGGCGGCACGGTGGCGGCTTCCATCAACATCCGGTTCGGCGATGAAAAGTCGCTGTTCGGCAAATCCACCGCGGGCGCCATGGCCGGAGCCATGCTGATGCGCGGCACCAAGGCCAAGAACCGCCAGCAGATTCAGGATGAGACCGACAAGCTGAAGGCACAGATCAATGTCTCGGGCAACGTCGAATCGGTTTCGGCGAATATCCGCACGCTGGAGGCGAACCTCGGGGACTCGCTTCGGTTTGCGAGGGAACTTCTGCGCGAGCCGTCTTTTCCCGAAGCCGAATTCGAGGAGATTCGCCAGCAAGACATCGCCAGAGCAGAGGCCGGAAAGACAGAACCGAATACACTCGCCGTGCTGGATCTGAATCGCCACATGAATGCACGTTATCCTCGTGGCGACACGCATTACGCCCCGACGATCGATGAGCAGATCGAGGACTTGAAGAAGGTGACGCTGGACGAGACGCGCCAGTTCTACAACCAGTTTTACGGAGCCGGCGAGGGCCAGATCGTGATCAGCGGCCAGTTTGATCCGGAGCAGATGAAGAAACTCGTCACCGAACTCTTTGGCGAATGGAAGAGCGCGAGCCGTTACGAGCGCATTCCCGACATCTACGAACCGGTCAAAGCGACCAACGACAAGATCGAAACGCCGGACAAGCAGAACGCGCTTTTCCTGGCAGGCATGGCGATGAAGATGAACGACGATGATCCTGACTACCCGGCTCTCACCATTGCCGGGATGGTCTTCGGCGGGTCGCCCAACTCGCGGCTCTTCCAGCGCATCCGCGTCAAGGACGGGCTGAGCTACGGGGCCTACGGCGGATTCTCCGTGCCCACGAAAGACGATGACGGCGGGTTCACCGCCTCGGCCATCGCAGCGCCGCAAAATATGCCGAAGGTGGAAGCGGACTTCAACGAGGAACTGGCGCGCGCACTCAAAGACGGCTTTACCGCCGACGAAGTGGAGAAGGCCAAGAAGAACTGGCTCGATCAGCGCTCCGTCTCGCGCGCGGAAGAAACCTCCATCGCCGGGCAACTAAGCAACCGCGAGCGCTGGGGGCGCACGATGCTGTGGGACGCAAAGCTGGAGGCCGATGTTGCCGCGCTGACACCCCAACAAGTGAGCGAAGCATTCAAGCGCCATGTTGACCCGGCTGCCGTCTCTATCGTCAAGGGTGGCGACTTCAAGAAGGCGGGGGCCTACCAATAGCAGCTCGGGCTCTCTGAACGACATGGTTTAGAGCGGTTCTCCTATTGGTGTGAAGGGGTGCAACCAAACGGAGTGAGCAGGGGCCATCGGGCCCCTCGACCGCGCAGAGGAGAGCAAGCGGGCTTTAGCTCCGGGCCTGACTGCGAAGGATTTTGCGCCTGAATTTTGTGGGACTGAAGCCCCGCGCTGTCTCCGCGCGACCGCTTGTGAATCTTCTCTGCACCATTGAGAGAACTGGTCTAGTGGATCGTCTTCGACTTGTGCTGCATATAGTCCATCAGGAGATATTCGCCGAGAGTATCCGGAGTGGTGAAGTAAGCCTTGCCGCGGCACATCCCCGAGACCTTGTGAACAAATTGCACCAGGCCGTAGTCAGAGGCGAGCATAAAGGTATTGATCATCACGTTGGACCGCTTGCAGCGGGCCACCTCTTCCAGCGTCTCGCTCACAACAAGGGGATCGAGCCCATAAGCGTTCTTGTAGATTCTGCCATCAGGGAGAGTGAGCGCCGAGGGCTTGCCGTCGGTGATCATCACAATCTGCTTCATGTCCTTCTTCTGGCGAGCGAGAATCCGCTGCGCTACACGAAGCCCTTCGCGCGTGTTCGTGTACCAGGGGCCGACCTTGACGCGCGCGAGACGGGAGACGGGTATCTCCTCGGCCGAATCGTGGAACAGGACCAGGGAGAGCGAGTCGCCGGGGTACTGCGTCCTGATCAAATGGGAGAGCGCCATGGCGACACGCTTCGCCGGGGTGAAGCGGTCCTCGCCATAGAGAATCATGGAGTGGGAGCAGTCAAGCATGACGACCGTGGCGCACGAACTCTGGTATTCGCATTGATGGACGTGCAGATCGTCGTACTCGAGGTTGAGGGGCAACCCAATGCCCTCGCGTGCGATTGCCGAGCTGAGCGTCGCGTTGGTATCGAGGTTGAGCGTGTCGCCGAACTGGTAGCGCTGAGATGCGCCCCCAGCTTCAACGCCGGTGGCCCAGTGACGCGTGTCGTGCCGGCCATAGCTCGATTTGCCGAGGGAGCCGAGCAGATCGCGCAGCGTTTTGAAGCCCAGGAAATCGAGGCTCTTGTCGGTCACTTCAAAGCGGACTTCGCCCTGCACGTCGCCGACTTGCCCGCCGGCATCGGATGCGCGCGTCTGCTGACGCTTGCTCGAGGAGGAGGAGATGTAGTTCGCGCTTTCCAGGCGTTGGAGAAGCTTGTCAATCAATTCATCCAGAGTGCCCTGGGCGGACATTTCGTCGATCTTCTGCTGTATGCCTTCGTCAAAGAGGCCGCCTTCTTCAAGCAGGCGCCTCAGCGCTTCGCGCAGGTCGTCGAGGTTGTGATCGAGTTCCTCGAAGTCCGAGTACGGGTCGCGGAACCCGGAGTCTAGGAAGAAACCGGAGAGCGCTTGCAGCAGGTCCTCCAGGTCGATTTCGGAGGCCAGATCGCCATCGTATTTCTTGTAACGAATGCGCTTCATGGGAACAGCCTTTGTTCTGCGTCGACGCTCAATTCCGAGCTTGAAAAAGGGCCGGCGGTCCTAGTTCAAGCCACCACCGCGCGATCGCTGAGCGCGCTGCCAGTCTTCGTAATCGATTTCCAACTCCTTGCGTTCCGGCTTGCGGCTGGGCTTTTCCTGCGCGGCAAACCCGTGCTCTTCATTGCGGCTCAGCTTGCGATGAGCGACCAGGCCCTCGAGCAGAAACTCCGCCGCCGCAACAACCTTTTGAGGAGCATCGGACGGCTTCACTCCGAGCGGCGACAGTTTCCCGAATAGACCCTGGATATCTTTCAAATCCTTCAGAGCGGCGGCAGCCGGCTGATTGTCGTCGAGCCTGACGGTCCCGCCCAGGTTAAACCAAAGCTCGATTTTCTCTGTGTCTGCCCCGGCAAAGTAGCGGTCGAAGATCTTGCCCACGGCTGTGCGGATCAAATCCTGCACGACGGTATCTGCGCCGCGCATCTCGCCCTCGTATTCCAGTTCCAGCTTGCCGGTGATGCCAGGCATGGCGGCGTAGATATCGCTCACGCGCGGAATGGAGAGCGTTTCGCGATTGCTGAGCGCCCGGCGCTCGGCGTTTGAAACAACCAACTCCATCGTGGAGATGGGCAGGCGCTGGCTCACGCCGCTGCGCTTATCGACTTTTTTGTCCTGGCGGGCCGAGAAGGCGACCTGCTCCACGACCTCGCGAATATACTGTGGAATCTCGATAGGGGCCTCGCCGCGCACGGCCCAGGCTTCCTGTGCGGTGATGGCCATCCCTTCTTCCAGGGTCTCGGGATAATGGGTGCGAATCTCAGAACCGATGCGATCCTTGAGCGGAGTCACGATCTTGCCGCGCGCCGTATAGTCCTCGGGATTGGCGCTGAAGACAAGCGCGAGATCGAGCGACAAGCGCACGGGATAGCCTTTGATCTGGACGTCGCCCTCCTGCATGATGTTGAACAGCGCCACCTGGATTTTGCCGGCCAGATCAGGCAGTTCGTTGATGGCGAAGATGCCACGGTTGGCGCGGGGCAGCAGTCCGTAGTGCATGTTCAGCTCGCTGGATAGGTCCTGTCCTCCGCGCGCTGCTTTGATGGGGTCGAGATCGCCAACCAGGTCGGCGACGGTGACGTCAGGGGTGGCCAGCTTTTCAACGTAACGCTCGTCGCGCGTGAGATAGGCGATGGGCGTCTCGTCCCCGCGCTCGGCAATCAGGTCGCGGCACCGCTTGCACAGCGGCTTGTAAGGATTGTCGCGGATCTCGCAACCCGCGATGTAGGGAAGCCGCTCGTCGAGCAACGCAGTGAGGGCGCGCAGGATGCGGCTTTTGGCTTGCCCGCGCAAGCCGAGCAGAATGAAGTTCTGTTTGGCCAGAACCGCATTCACGATCTGCGGAATCACCGTATCGTCGTATCCGACGATTCCTGGGAAGAGAGCCTCGCGCGGCTCCAACGCCCCGGCCTGAAGGCGGGCGATCAGGTTGGCGCGCATTTCGTCTTTGATGGTGCGCGTCTTCAGACATGCTTCGGGGAACTGAGTACTGGTGCGCAGTTCCCCCAGAGATTGGGGAAGCGGGCGAGCTACAGGCATTGGGGACTCCTGTGGGCCGCCTCCGTGCCGGAAGCCGGCCTATGTTTACAGTAGACGCGCAGTTGGGGAAATCCGGTGCAACCGACCCTGCATTGCCATCACGCGAACCGGGAGCCGTTCTAGCGCACAGCGGGGCAACCTTGCCGTAAGCATACCCCAGAAGCAGCATCCGTTCCATCCGGCCCTGTCTTGATGAGACAACTTGATTGTTGTCAACGGCTCATTCCCCGGACTGAGAGCGCCCTCAGTCCTGTGCGGCCCGTTCGAGCTCCGCGAGGTCGATCTTCTTCATTCCCATCATGGCGCGCATCGCTTTGGGATTCTTGATGAGCTCGGGCAGCCGCGCGGGAATGATCTGCCAGCTGAGGCCGAACTTGTCTCTGAGCCAACCGCGGGCAACCTCAGTGCCGCCCGCTGTGAGCTTCGCCCAGTAGTCGTCTACCTCAAGTTGCGAGTCGCAACGCACAACAAATGAAATCGCGTCAGTGAATTTGTGGTCTGGGCCGCCGTTCAGCGCGGTGAACTTTTGGCCTTCAAGTTCGAAGGCAATGGTCAGGACGCCGCCTTTGGGGCCAGGGGCGTCGCCGGTATTGCGGAGTTCGCCGAGGCGGCGCGAATTCTTGAAGACGGACAAGTAGAATTCGACAGCCTCTTCAGCGTTGGAGTCAAACCAGAGAAACGGCGTGATACTGGGGACGTTCTGGAGAGCGGTCAAGGATTACCTCCATGTGGCTGCTTGGGGATGCGATGAAGACTTGGGGAGTCGAGACTTCGCGCCGAAGCCTTGCGGCGCCGACGCGCATATTCTAAAAACATTTAGATTGCGAATTGCAAGTAAAATATGTAAGGTTTTTTCGTGGTCAGGAAGTCCAACACGGAACACCGGTCAGGCTGCCCGGTGAGCATTTCGCTTGAAGCGCTCGGCGACCGCTGGTCGCTGCTGCTCATTCGCGATATGATGGTGCGCGGCTACCGGACCTTCCGCGAGTTTCAAAACGCGGGCGAGGGGATCGCCACCAATATCCTGTCCGACCGTCTGCGCAAGCTTGAAGCCGCTGGAATTGTGAGCACCGAACCCGCGGCAGAGGATGGCCGGAGCGCTCACTACCGCCTGACCCCCAAGGGCATTGCCCTGGCTCCCGTGCTGCTCGACCTGCTGATATGGGGCGCGCAGCATGAGGAAACGGCCGCGCCCTGCGCCCTCATCGCGCAGATGGCGCAAAATCGCGAAGCCGTGCTTGCAGAGACGTATCGCCGCTGGAAACATCGCGATCCGACTCCTCTGATTCCGGCTTTTAATTCTCCAGTCACCTCGCCGCTTGACACTCAAGCAGCAAAGGAGAGAAAAAACGCAAAAGGGCCTTCGAAAACAAGTCGGGCCTCAAACCCGAAATCTTCCCCGAAAGGAAAATCGAAACCATGAAAATGAATACCTATGTGAACTTTGCCGGCAAGTGCAAAGAAGCCCTGCAGTACTACGAAAAGCACCTCGGCGGAAAGATCCAGACGATGATGACCTTCGACCAGATGCCGGAACCGAAGCAAGTTCCGCCGGGGCTGGAGAAAGGCGTTCTTCATGCCCGCATCATGATTGGAGACACCCCCTTGATGGCGAGCGACGGACCGCACGTTGAGCCGATGCGGAGCGCTTATCTTTCGCTGTCAGTCGACAGCAACGACGAGGCCGAGCGCATCTACATGGCGTTGAGCGATGGCGGCGAGATCTTCATGAAGATGGAGGAGACGTTTTTCGCGCACCGCTTCGCCCAGTTCCGCGACAAGTTCGGCATCAACTGGATGATCATTCACGAGAAGCCGATGGGTCCTCCCGCCTGAACACGCCAAGGCCAGCGGCGCCTCGGAATCAGGTCCCAGGCGCCGTTCAGCTCTCGAGGTATTCCCAGAACGAGTCGGCCAACTCGGCGCCGAGTTCGTTCAACATGCGGCGGGCGGCGCGTTCCACTTCCTCGATGAGGCCATGCAGGTAGTCGCGCGAGCGGGAGACGGCGACTACGCCGATGGTGGCCGACTGCCAGGTGACCGCATCGTCCATCTCAGCCACCGAGATATTGAACCCCTGCTTCAACTGGTCCTTGAGCGAGCGCACTACCTGGCGCCTGTCCTTGAGCGACTGGGCGTGTTCAATGCGGATTTCCAGAGTTAACTGCGCGACGGGCATGGTCTTACAGGCGTTTACACGGACAGTGTAAGCCCGTTTTAGAAGAGTGTGCGGAATTTATTTACTTGAAAAGAAGCCGGCGCAAGCGGCTTTCCTCCGGCGCCTCAGCCTGTCAACTTGTCCGGCCCGGCGGACATATATAATCGTGCGTTGCCCGCTGCGGTGGGCGACGGAGGACTCAAATGGACGTAGTCATCACTATTCTGCTGGGAGTTTTAGGTCTCATCGTCCTATCTTTGATTCTGGGAAGCTTCTTCACGGTGAACACGGCGCAGGTAGCCGTGATCACGCGCTTCGGCAAGTTTCTTCGCGTGGCCGAGGCCGGCCTGAACTGGAAGATGCCGTACTTCGACCGCGTTGCCGGCATGGTAAGCCTGCGCGTGAATCAGATCACGCTGACCATGGAGACCAAGACCAAGGACAACGTGTTCGTCACCATTCCCATCTCGGTGCAGAATCGCGTGCGTCCGGAGAAGGTGTTCGATGCCTTCTACAAACTCTCCGATCCGGTGGCGCAGATCAAGTCCTATGTGGAGCAGGTGATTCTGGGCCACGTGCCGGGTATGACGCTGGACGAGGTATTTGCAAGCCAGTCCTCGATTGCCGCTGCGGTCAAGCAGGAGCTGGATGCGGACATGGCCACCTTTGGCTATGAGATCGTCAACGTACTGGTGACCGACATCGTTCCTGACTCCAAGGTCAAATCGGCGATGAACGACATCAACGCCGCGCAGCGCGAGCAGGTGGCCGCCAACGCCAGGGGCGAAGCAGAGAAGATTCTGGTGGTGAAGAAGGCCGAGGCCGAAGCCGAGAGCAAGGCCCTGCAAGGACAGGGAATCGCGAATCAAAGAAAGGCGATTATCGAGGGCTTGCAGGTGTCCATCGAGCAGTTCCAGAAGGTGGTGGACGGGGCGTCGTCGCGCGACGTGATGCAACTGGTGCTGGTGACGCAGTATTTCGACACGCTAAAGTCCATCGGCGAAAGCGACAAGACGAATACGCTGTTTCTTTCGCATTCGCCGTCATCTGTAAAGGAAGTCTCAGACCAGATTCTGGAATCGATGCTGGTGGCGCAGCGCGCCAATAACTGAAGGCCGGCGGGCGCGGCAGGCTTGTTGCCGCGCCCCTCTCCTTCGTCACTCAGTGCCCGTTTGACCAGCACGCGCTTTGGCTTGCCGGCGGTGGTCCGCCCGAGTCCGGACCCGGATGGAATGTGCCGCTGCAATCGCTCCACCAGTTGGCGATATCGGCGTCGACCGTCTGGCACCGGTCCAGGTCGTCGCACACCTTCTTTGTCTGCAGTTGGGCGTTGTATTCGTGCCCATTGGCGTTGCTGCTCGGCACGGAGGAGGACGACCCCGCAGCGGCATTCGAAATGGCCGCACTGTTGCGCCGCGAGCTCTCAATGGACGCCTGCATCGCCGCATTCATCTCTCGTTCGCGCTCAATGGTGGTTTGCGTAACAGCGTTGGATTCACGGACCACAACCCCGGTAGTGTCGCCGCATTCCTTTGCGTAATTTTGCAGCCAGGTCTGGTTCATCTGGAACGTGCCCAGCATCTGGTTGATGGCTTTGGCGGCCGATGCGGTGTTTGCCGGACTGGCCAAGTATCCAGCAACGCGGTACACCGCCCAAACCGACACCGGACCGCCCGGTTCAAATACCTGAACAGTGATGGCATATGCATATCCGGCGCGCGTCCCGCATTTGAACGAGACCTCGCCCGCGTTTGCGCGTAGAGTTTTTCCGGCCGCCTGGGCAATAGGGGCGAATTGTGCATTCAAAGCCTGTGTCTGGTCCGGAATTGGACCGCCGCGCATCATCGTCGCCGAAGGGCACAAGGTCTGTTTCACATACTCGCCGGCAAACTGATCGCCGGGGAGATAAGGCTCCACAACCAGGCTTGTGCCTGAGCCGGCCGGCATCACCTGTCCAACCCGCAGGCCCATCATCTGCGTCGCCGCGTTGGGAACCTCGCGCATCATGATGCCTGGATCGTCCATGAACAGCTTCGCGCCGCCATCGGGAGACTCCGCGCGCACCACGTAGTGCGCCTCAATCCGAGTGGAGCGAACGGTGCCCCCTGAGATTTTCCACCGCATTGGAAGCGATACGGAGAATGCGCCTTCGGCTGGATCCTGCCAGAGCAGATAACTGGTTGCCGGGATTGCCCCTGCGGCTTCCTGCATTGGTACATTTTGAGTGGACGCGGGCGGCGGATAACCCGATGCGGTATAAGGCGGAGCGGCTTGTACCCCAGCGGTCGCCGGCTGTGATTCTGGCGGAGAGGAGTGTACGTTTCCGCCCGCATCCACCCAGACAGCGGGGGCCTGAAACGCATGGGCCGCCACCGGGAAAAACAACTTGATGAAAAAGGAAAGGAGAAAAGCAACCGTAACTGGTGTCCTTCGCATAACACCTCCCAGGTGCGACTTAGCCAGGATCTCTAAGTCGCCTCGCGACTCCGACATTTCCCGGATGTTCATTCCCTTTTTGATTCCTACGAGGTCGCCACTCCCCGATGGTCGAGCCGACTTTTATGCATTTACCATTGGATGCAGCAATCCTGGAATGCTGTCGCACACACTATACCCCCGGTTGACTGCGAGCGCGATTCCTTTTTGCACGTGATGGGTTACCGGCGTGTTTGCAGAGTTCTTCACGAGAGTCGATAGCTCGCACCGTCTATGCTCGCGCATGAGCCGGCGAGAACGGCTACTAGTCAGAGAACTGAGCCAACTGTTCCGGCTTGGGCGCGCGGGTGAACAGGCTTACCACTACCATGGCCGCCACGGCCACAAACAGCGCCGGAAAGATTGCGTCGCGCTGAGCCAGAATCGGCGGGAACCACTCCTTGACTCCCGGCAAATCCCACAACAGCGTGATTACCGTGCCGGCGGCGATGGCCGCCACCGCGCCCCAGGCAGTCACTCGCTTGGAGTAGAAGGCCGCGAGAACTACAGGCGTGAGCGCGGCGGAGTAGATGGTGTAAGCCCATAGCATCTTTTCCAGAATGCTGGGAGCATAGATAGCCTGGTAGAGCGCCCAGCAGCCAAGCAGCACCACGGCCAGGCGCGAGACAATGAGGACTCGTTTGTTCGACGCGCCGGGGGCGATATAGCGAACGAAGACGTCGTTCACCAGGTTGGTTGCCGGGGAGAACAGATAGTTCGAGGCTGTCGAAATCACCTTGGCGAAGACCGCGCCCAGCAGCAGCGCGCCCATCATCGCGGGCAGTCCGTGCCTGGCAGTGTAGGGGATGATCTCGTAGGGCTGGCGGGCCACCTCGCCCGTGGGATAGAGCGCCGAGCCGAAGACCGCGATGGCCACGATCAGCGTCTCCAGCAGCAGCGTGCCCAGAATCCAGCCGACGACGGAAATGCGCGCGTCTCGCTCGGATTTGGCGGAGAAGAACTTCTGGTACATTACCTGGTTGCCGAGCATCAGCAGCATGGTGGGAACCAGGAACTCGAGTGCGCGCACCAGGGTCAAGTTGCCCAGTACCTGAAAGTGCGACTCCGGCAGCGCGGCGTGCAGACCCGTCCATCCGCCAGCCTTGAGGAACAGCATGGGCGCGGCGATAATGCAGATTACTGTGACCAACGAGCCGATGGCCACGTCCATATAGGCCACGGACGACATGCCCGCCAGCGCCGTAGTGAGGATGACGAAGGCCGCGATGATGTAGGCGCCCAACTCCGGCGTCACAGTGTCTGGAAAGATGAGGTGCAGCACGTTGCCGCCGCCCTTGAACTGGTAGCTGGTAATGCCCACATAGGCAAAAAGAATGGCAAAGGTGCCCAGCACCCGCGCCGTCTGGTTGTATCGGGCTTCGAGCAGATCGGGCAGAGTGAACTGCGCGAACTTGCGCGCGCGCGGCGCAATGAAGTAGATCAGCAGCAGTCCCAGCCAGCCGCCTGCGGGCTGCCATAGCGCTGCAAAGCCGTTTCTGTAGGCATTCTCGGCGCCGGCAAACAACGACCCCGCGCCGATCCACGACGTAAGCAGCGTGAGCACCAGCACCACCGCCGGCAACGACCGCCCCGCCACCAGGTAGTCGGCTTTTGTCTTCACCTGCGATGTGCGATACAGCGCCACCGCCAGCAGCGCAACAACAATCACGGCCAGGACAGCAACGTAGAGATGCGACATCCGCGGGGTTCCTCGCTTGCGTTACCAGGGTCCTCAGCAGTGTACCGGATTGAACACATGCCCTGCGCAGTCAGTGATTTGACCCTTGTCCGTGGTGTTGGTAAACTGTAAATGCGGGGTGGAGCAGCCCGGTAGCTCGTTGGGCTCATAACCCAAAGGTCGCTGGTTCAAATCCAGCCCCCGCAACCAAAACCACCCAATAGAATCAATAATTTATGGCGATTTCTTTCCCTTATCTAGGCCAGCTTTTTTCTGTAAATTTGAATAATGTCCGCAATTGTCCGGGTTTTTCTTCTGGGGTCAATTCTCCCCCCCCGCCTGCCGCATCACAGCCGGAATCTTTGGCTCTTTGCGGCTCCCGTCCAGGTAGTCCTGCGTTTGCTGCATGGCATCCCGCAAATCCGACTCGCTCACAATGTTGTACCTATCGAAGATCGAGCGGGTTTTGTGGCCGCTGACGGACATGGCAACCTTCTCCGGCACTCGCGCCCGGACCATGTTGCGGACTGCCGTCCTGCGGAGGTCGTGAAACAGGCGTCCCACGTACCGCGTTTCGGCCTTGCATTGTTCGCAGGTATGGCCGTTCACCGGCTGCTCGCATTCTTTGCAGATGAACTGGCCGAGTCTTGCTTCGACACAGGCCGTCGCCCAGGCTTTGCGAAAATCTCCGACCGGCTCCCCGTCCAGGTGGAAGATGAACCTCGCAAGCATGACCGCATTGTCCCGCTTTACCTGCCTTGCTGCCTTGCGGCGCTCGACCAGTTTGCCGAGTGCTCCGCCCAAGACAACTTGACGGCCTTCCCCGTTCTTGGCATTGACTCCCTTGAGCCGGATAACATCCTCATCGAGGTCCGCCCATTCCAGCGAAGTGATCTCGCCTTTGCGCCAGCCGGTCAAGTAGCCAAAGCGACAAAAGTCCCGAAGGTACTCCGGCAGAAAACTTTCGACGGCGTTGAAGTCGGCATCCCCGAAGAAACCTTGCCGAGCGTTGCCCTGCTCTGACAGGTGCCGGATAGTCGGCGCGGTGGAGAGGTGCCTACGCTCGACCGCAAGGCTGAATGCTTGGCCGAGTAGCTGAGTCTCCCGGTTGATCGTTGCGTCCGCCATCCCTGCTTTCTTCCGATCTGCAATGTACCTGTCCACGGCCTCAGCGGAAACCTCGACCGCCCGCCAGCTTCCGAAGTACGCGCGGATTTGCTTCGAATGCGATCTGAACTGCGGTGTCTCTTTGTCGCGCAATCTGAAGTCCTCTTCCAGCGCGTCAAGCAGCTCGTCTATCTTGATGCGCTCCTGTTGCGGTCCCACAAAGGAACGCGCTCCAACCACGTCCGCGCCAACTTCGCGCAACCTCCGCCGAAGAAACTTCTCGGCTTGCTTGGGATCAGCCGTCTTTGTGGATTCGCGGTATTCCTTGCCCCTCAAAAAATAGCCGCACCAAAGGAAGCTGCTGCCCTTCCGAGTGAAGATTCGACCGTTGCCTCTGGCGTTCATGGCTGGCCTGCTTTCGTCTTCAGGTACATCACGAAAGCGCGTTCGGCAAGGTCTTGCAAGGATAGCCCTTCATCAACCGCGCGGTGTTGAATCTTGTTCCATAGCGTTCGTGGGAACCGGAGAGTCGTCTTGACGATCTCCGGCTCGGCTTTCTTTACTGGACGTGTCATCGTTTCCCCTTTGGCCGTGTGGTCACGGCTGAAACAAGGGTAATCGGATGCTGTCTTGCCGTCAAGCCACCAGCTTTGATGTATTCGTCTATTGCCCGGCTCGAAAACATCAGCTTGCGTCCCATCCGCCGTGTGAACGGCAGTTTTGCGCTATGGGTGTAGATGTAGTCTTTGCCCATGCCGAGCCGAGCGGCGGCTCCTTCAACGTCGAGCAATTCATCGGGGCCAGAGATTTGAGCGGGTTGGGTCAGCCGTGCCATTGCGACGCAACGAATGGTTTCGAGTTCTCCCAGGAACACCGGCAGTTGCTCTGGCGGCAGTTCCTTGGCGGCTGCCAGTAGGGATTGAGCGTCATTCCGCATGGCTACCGGCTCCCATCATTCACGGACATTGGATGGACAGTCATTCTCGGACCCGCATGAACAGCGGAGTTTGAATGGCCCGTTGGGTTGGGTATCGAATGCTCGTTGGCCAGAATCAACGATCCCGGCGAGTGCCGCTCAATGAAATCCAGATCAGGCCAGAGCACGCTCAACCGCTTGCCGAGTCTCACGACCCGGCCAGGTACACCGAACGCAGACCCGCGCAAGAGAACGGCGTCTCCGACAGCGAACGGGCGGGTTCGCGGGGAAATAATCATGATCGAACCTCGTCGATCTCGTCCGGGCACACGACGAACTTCACATCCCCGTTGATACAGGCCTGAATCTGAACGCTGTACTTGGTGCCGAGGTATAGAAACTGCTCGGAGGGAACGCGCACATAAAGGGTCATGTCTCGCAGATCGACCGGACGCAGGGGCTCGATCCATGTTTCAAACGATGAATGGGGAATCGTCATTTCAAGAAGCTCCGCAAAGGGTTGCCACACCGTCTCGGCAAGTTCTGGGGCCACAGGAACAAAGTTCTCCCATGCCCTTGCCTTGGTTTGGCTCCGAGCCTCGGCCTCGGCCTCGCGCAACCGCTCCTCCGCCCGTGCCTTGCGCTGCTCAGGGCTAGATGTTTCGTAAACCGCTGGCGTATGGTAAATCACAAAGCCGAGCGGGTTGTCTATTTTGGAATTCACTTTGTCGCGACTGACAAGAATCGCGTCGAGCGCCCTGTCCAGGTCGAACGGTTCTCCCGGCCTCACCGCCATGCATCCGGCTTTGATTTGCTTCGGTGCTTTCGCGTCGGCTCCGCCCAACGGCTGCAAGGCTTCCATCATGGCGGTATGCTCGGCTTGAGTCGTCGTCGTCGTCGGTTCTTTACGGTTCTTTACGGTTACTCCTTTATGGGGGTGTGGGGGATTTGTCTGTGTGACACCTTTTTCAGTCTGGCTGACACCTTTTTCAGTCACAGTGACACCTTTAGAAAGGTCTCTGCGTGACACCTTATTGCTCGTCTGCAACTCCTCCGAAAGGTCTCTGTCTGACACCTTTGAAAGGTCTCCCGGTGACACCTTATGGAAGGTGTAAAAAGACTTTTTGCCAGCGCCGCGTCCACGAACCACGGAAAGATAACCGATCTTTTCCAGGGAGGCGATACACCGTCTCACGGTGGACTCGGAGTAGCGCGATCTCTTCACAATCGACGGCATAGACGGCCAAGCGCAATCGGCGTTCTTGTCTGCGAAGCTGGTAATAGCAACAAAGACCCACCGTTGTTCCGGGTCTGGTGGACCTTCGTCAGACCAGCCGTAACTCATCCAGTGGATACTCACAGTCTCTTGGTTCTCAGTTCTTCTTCGTGCGGGGCCGAGTTCCTTCAGCCAGGACTCGCTCCACTTCGGACACAGGGATGAGTAGGCGCTTCACTCCCGCCCTCACCGATGTGATCTTTCCCTGTTGCGCCCACGCCTTCCAGGTCCGTTCGGCGACCCCCGTCTTTTCGTATGCCTCACGCGCAGACACATACTCGCGCTCCATTGCCGCAGTGAATCGTGCCACCAAACACCTCCCATAGTGCCGATGCTGCCGCAAGAATAGGTGAAGTCGAGGGCGAATCATTGCCATTTACGTTATTATTTTTTTATGGAATCCGTACTAGCACAGATCGCAACAGCAAGGGTAATAGAGATTCAAGCAGCTACCGGATGCTTGCTAGAAGTGGCGGAGCAGATCGCCACGTTTGAAGCTGAACCGCAGAATCACCTGAGCGCCAACTTTGATTACCAACGCCATGACTTCCTCAGGATTGTGGGTGAGCTGAACGCACCGGATGAGTTCGGCGAGGCGCTGCGAAACCTTATCAGGCGATGGGACGCTTCCGGGCGAAACCTCACGGTGATGCTTGAAGGGGACAGCGATTTGCTGGTTGGCCTGCAAACCGCATATCGAGGCTGTTGGTTCCCGACCCACAGTGCACGGGCGTATCTTCAGGCTTTTCCGCCAGAGCGGGATTACTATGAAACCCCAATACAGGCGGCGCGTCGCAACTTCGCGACGCTGACGATGATTCAGGACTGCGAACTGTTATGCGGTCCCTGCCAAAACTGCGACAGGTACTTCATCCGGCCGAACAGACATCGGCGGAGATACTGCTCGCTGAAATGCAGTTCGCGTGACACTGCGACTAAGGCCACGGAAGATCGCAGGAAGGACGACCAGGAGCGGCGCTACAGGTGGGCTAAGGAAGCATACTCGGAATGGACATCCAAGCGACGGAACGCCAAAACACGGGCGTCCTTCATACTCCGGTACATTCGCTACCACGAGAAAATTTGGTTCACGAATAAAGAAACGAACCCGAGGGAGCGAACTCAACCTCGCTCCGCGACAAAGAAATGGCTGACTTCTTGGTTCAAGCAGGGGCAGCCCTTAGTGAGGCGCATTCGATCTCAGACCCAAAGCGCGGCTGAATCCCCGCTCTGGACGCGGGGTTGAACGGCGCTGTTCGTCCAGTGTGCGGCTGAATGAAGGCAAAAACGGGGAGACGTGACCAGCGCGGCAACGCCTCTCCGCTGATGCGCGGCGAAGTGGAGGTACAGTCCATCACCGCGCAACCTTGCAAAATAGGGGCGAGCGATGCCCGCTACTCTCGCCCCTCTCGCATGTCCTGAGCTATGGGCATCGAAACCCACGGAGAACGGCGCGCACTCGCCGCGCTCAGAACACGCAAGCAGAAAAAAGAACGAGGGAGGGCGTTTCGGGTCGCCGTTCCCCCGCGCAGGAGTCCTGATGCCAAACCGACTATCGGTATGGACATTCCAGGTCCGTGCAAAAGGTGACCGCCATGCCAGACGCTTGCGGCGATCACGCAAACTCAAAGAGCAGACCGGCGCTCCCATTCGTCCCGCTCGCACACTTTGAATCGGTCCAGTGCGTCCAGCTCGGCAGAGCGGGCGCGGTCCAGCGCGGCCTGTTCGGCTGCGATCCGGCCTTGGATGTGCATCACCTCTTCGTCGAGTTGGGCGCGGCGTTGCCGGTGCGCGTCGAGTTCGCCCGGCGTCGGATAGTCATCCGCCGAAGGTGCAACACATTGGGCGGCGTTTTTCTGCGCGGCCTCCAGGTCAGCTTTGCTGAATCCAAGTTTCGATTCGCAGCGTTCGCGCACGGCGACCAGGGCGGCAAGGTGATCTTTCGCAGCGCGGGCCTCAGCGACGGCCTCAGTGTGTGCAGCTTGCCGCTGCGCTTTGGCTCTTGCCTGTCCGGCCATCATTGCCGCGCTCGTCTCAGCCATCATGCGGTTGTGTTCCTGCCGCGCGGCCTCTTGTGCCACGAGCGCATCAATTCGCTCACGCTCACGCGCGGCAACTACTTCGCGGGCGGCTTCTAAGTCAAGCATTGCGGCCTCCTTCGTGCCGTTCGAGATACGCGGCCAATCGGCGCTGGCCTTCGGGATAGCTCACGCCTTCGAAGCAATCCGCGCGGGCGCTGGCCTCTCGCATCGCATCGGCATTGGGTTGAATGACCGTCATCCAACCGATGGTCTGCATTGTCGGTTCTTGTGGTGCGGGCTTCGAGTCGATTGCGATTGCGCTCATGCACTCGCGACCGCGAATGCAGCGGCCATCGGGCAAAACCACGGTTCCGCTGTCGCATTGGAACGGTCGCGGTGCAAGGCGCTGTGCGATTTGTTGGAGTAGTTCGGCAGGAGTTCTCATTTGTCGAAGCCCTCCAATCCGGTTGAGTAAGCGGACGAACCCAGACCGGCGCTCGCGCGGGCTGGCGGAGCTGGCGAACCAGCACCACCGCCAGGTGTGGGCAGCGACGCGGGCGGAACTATCTCGTGGGCCGCTCCGCAAACCGAATGCCCGCCGATACCGGAAACTGCGGAGTTTTGGAAGTTTGAAATTGTCGGCTCGTTCGGAATCACCTGAGAACCGGCGCGGTGCATCTCATCGGCGGTTTGGCTGATAGGCCGGCCTTCGTCGTCGATGGTCGGGAGTGACGATTGCTCGCCACGGGTAAAAGTTGAGTTGTCGTAGTCGGGCGGAAAAATCGTGTTCATGCAATTCTCCTTGTGGGTAGTTCCTGTTGCTTGCTCGTGCTCGTGCGTTCGAATTCTTCAAACTCGGCGGTGCCATCGGCAGAGTTGGCGCGGTCGATCAGCTCGCGGTAGCCATCGCGAAATTCTCGGATGGCTCCGACTCGTGCGGTTGGCGCGGCGCTCACGTCGCGGATGATTGAAAGCAATTGCTCGAAAACCATCTGGCTTTGAGCAGCGTATTCTGCAAGCCGTTGATCGTCACGCGCTTGCCGGAGTGCCTGCACCCGTTCGCGAAGTTCCTTGCTCTTGCGCCACACTCGCAACGTGGATTCGCTTTTGCCGATGGCTTCCGCAGCGGCCTTGAGTGTCCCGTGTTCCACGAGAGCGACCGCAGCGAGTTCCACTTTGTCAAAAAGTTCGCCAGGACCGCCAGAAACCGCCGATTCTGATTTCGCCGTGTGGTTCGTTTGGGGCATGGGATCTCCTTCCCTCGTGCCGGTGCCGGGGTTGTGCCGATGGGAATCTCATCCGACAATCGGCCTCAGTCTGCGGGGGAAGGGAATCTGGTTGGGTAACTATGGAGGAACGCTTTCGGCTCTCCAGTGGCGAATTTGACCAGTATCTCGGTAGTTTCTGGCTTCTGCCGTGACGCCTCAACCTCGGATTGAATCCACGCGGTCAAGCGCGGGCTCGCTGCCTGCATCGGTAACTTGGCGGCGCGCACCAGGCGCAAGCTGGTGCCTAGAGACAACCTTCGCGAAGTGGGACGATTGTTTTCCATGAAGCTCACCTCTCGACTGTAGATATCATGGGACACCTACACGGGCGCGTCTTGATCGTCGAAGAGCGGCGGCGGCGGCGGCGCGGCGGCGGGCCTCGATGCCAGCCATGCGGCAATGACTGACTCAGGCCAGCCGATGAGTCGGGCGCTGATCTGGACTGGCGCGGGGAACGCGCCGCGCTTCACTTCCCTGTACAAAGTGGACGGACTGAAACCGATGCGGCGGCAAGTCTGCTCTCGCGATAAGACTCCATTTCGCATGGCGCTGTGCTCCCTTCCCCGCTGTGAGCGGGCAATGAAAAACCCGCTTCGCAGCGGGTCGGGTGAATGTGGCTTCCTACCTTAAGGCCAAAAAACGGCCGTTTTTTCGGTTTCGATTTAGGCGTCACAGTAAGTCCTTGCAATTCAGTGGCTTTCGGTGTAACACTTATGACAACGGTCGTAGTGATAAACGTGAACGGAGATTGGAAACATGGCAAACGGCACATTTATAAGCTACTTGAGAGTATCGACAGCGGAACAGGGCAAAAGCGGCCTCGGCCTCGAAGCGCAGCGCGAAGCGGTGAATGGATTCCTCAATGGCGGGCGTCACACGCTCGTTAGAGAGTTCGTCGAAGTCGAGTCCGGCAAGCGCAGTGACAACCGTCCAGCACTGCAAAAGGCGCTCACTCTCTGCCGCGCTCATCAGGCGCGGCTGATAGTCGCCAAACTCGACCGCTTGGCGCGGAACGTCCACTTCGTTTCCGGCCTCAGGGATTCCGGCGTCAAGTTCGTAGCTTGCGATATGCCGGATGCAACCGAACTGACAGTTAACCTCTTGGCGTCAGTTGCGCAGGATGAAGCCAGGGCGATCTCCGCTAGGACGAAGGCGGCGCTGGCGGCGGCAAAGGCCAGGGGAACGAAGTTGGGCGGTCTACGCTGGAACATTACGGCTGATGTCCAGCAACAAGCGAACCGCGCCAGCGCAAAGGCCAGGGCGGAGAAAGCGAACAAACGGGCGGCTGATCTCAGCGATTCGATTCGCGACGCAATCAAGACAGCACACGCGAAGACGTTCCGCGAGATTGCGGCGGTGTTGAACAATGACAAGGTTCCCACACCAAGCGATGCGGCGCTGATGGAACGGGGCCTCGACTCAAAAAACAGAAAGTGGAGCGCGATGCAAGTCTCCAGAATTCGCGACCGGGTTAAAGTTGCAGCACCACGCACCCGCAGCGCCAGCGGCGTCCATGTGTCCTACGAAGACAGCCTGAGCTATGAAGACGTGCGGTATTGAGGAAAACTCTCACGCGCATGTGTGCGCGTAGTCCTTCGTAAACTCGGCTCTCTTTTTCGACGAAACCCGCGCCATCATTGGGGATTCAGAGATTCGCAACCAAAATCTTAATTCGCTTTTCCCTGTTTGCTCGTTTTCTTCGCGCGACACGCGGGCGCGGAAGCCTGCATAAACTCGGCCTCTCTTTCCCCTGAAGTGGTTGTAAACACTGGCCAATTCGCAATAATGATTATTTTTCTTAATTCGAATCGGGCCGGTGCGGTTGTAGCCGGGCGATCTCGGCTCGACCAGGACCAGGACAACCGTGCGGCGGCGATCTCGACCAGGTGCCGGTGCCGTCGATCTCGATTTCGATCAGGTAGCCTGGGCCGTAGCCAGTTGCCGGACCAGGGCGGGCCGTAGGACGAAAACGGATAGGTAAACCCCCCACGGAATTGCTGGCGGCTCGCTGTAGGCCGTCCAGCGTGGCAGGAACCGGGCAAAAAAACGGGGAGCGAACCACCATAGGAGTTAAATTCCATCCCCTATCGCGCGCCAGGAGAATCAAGCCGTCGCGCAACTTGCCGTCAAGCCGTCAAATGTCCGAGAATGTCCGGCAACAGCGCCCAACGTGGCCCAAAACGAACCGAAAGCCGGAGTTTGATTCGCTGTGTTTTGTTGGGTTTGCTTGGGTTTGGTTGGGTGGTTTCGGTTGCTGTTCGGGCTTGATTTCCCCTCATAACCCAAAGGTCGCTGGTTCAAATCCAGCCCCCGCAACCAACCGAAGACGCCCCTCATCTGAGTCCTGAGCCCCTTGCTCCTCCCGAGGGGCGTTCTTGTCTGTACCTAGCAGACTCCATGAGCCTTCTGCCTCGTAATGCCATTCCCCACCGCCGCCGTCAACCGGATGCATCGTGATTGACCTGAGGTGCTTGTGAAGTTCCTGCTTCACGAGCGGGGAGTTGTCGTTGAGTAGGGCGGCGAGGTTCTGAATCTCCCCCTCCACGAAGCTTCGAATATCCGTGATTCGCCGTTCAATGGACTCGGCACTGGAAGACAGGAGCCGGTCGGTGATAGCTCCAATTTCCCGCTCCCGAACCGCAATCGCTTCTACCATGGACTTCGAATACCGGTCGGCACCACATGCGCAGTTGGCCTACTCCGCCCCTTGAACTGCGAACTCTTTACCCGGTGAAGCTTTCGTAGTGGGGTCAACAATTGTGAAAATGCAGTCGATATATGGCTTCACGGTTTCCCAATTCGCGCCCTTCTCGTAATAGTCATCCAAAGGTTTTGCCACAGTTACCGCATTAACGGGCTTCGCGAACTGTTCGAAGAACGCTGCACGCGAATCCTTTTCCTTGTGCTTCTTCTCGTCTTGGTGCGAGTAGGAGTGAAACTCCATGATGCGGGGAGGAGCCGTTAATTGGGGTGCAGCAGAACAGGCACCCGGACTGGCGTCTTCACGCTGTACATGGCCTTCCGCAAAACTGTCTTCAACCGTATGAAGCAAGCTTCCGAATGCCACGTCGTTGATGTGGCGACGTAACGCCGGATTTCCGGCTGTGAAGAGGTCTTGTACAGTCCAACCGCTCGTTCCAAAAAACTGAGCAAAACCGTCGACTTTAACTTCTGTCAACTTCGTGTCCAGTCCGTATTCTCCATTCGCGACTCTCCAAGTGAATTCCATCCAAACCATCACTCGCCTCTGCGTCTCAGCGGCAGATTCACCATCCTGCGAAGCCATCGAATGGAAGAATTGCAGGTCTCCAAAATGGGAACGCGCCAGAAGGGGCGCATGATTCGTTGCGCTTGGGACTTGACCGCTTGCTGCCATTTTCTTCGCGGCGGTGAAGAGTTCGTACCAGCAATAGGGTTGAGTTGTGAACCGGATTGTCTCGTCGGTTTTACAACTCGTATGTTGGGCCTCATCTGCATGCATCTGGAAGGGTGGGTCGTCATTCCATCTCACCCCGGCGAGAACGTAGAGACCCGCAAATTCCGCATCAACATCAGCATCAGTGCAACTATCGTCACAGTCGAAAATTCGCCCAGTGATTTCCTCATGAACGGGTTCGGCAAAGTGAAGCACGCCCGTCTGACCCAGTTTCAGAACCACTTTCTGCCACCATTCAGAGTTTTTCGCCGCAACATGCTGCTCAACCTTTGTCCCGCGAGCGGACAGGCTGGAAGCGGCACCATTCGGTATACAGATTGAAATGCTCAAGACACCCAATAAGCCGCCAACCAAAACCGCCGAAATGCTCCGCATTGAGTTGACTCCCCGAGAGGGCGTTGTTGAACACGCCTCCATTTGGTTCAGAATACGCTCGTAATGAAACTCTAAAGACGCTTCCGTCATTTTGGGCTCTTTACCGTTTGGGTGCAAAATCCTACATATGGGTGACTTCTACTATTGGAAACGCGAGCTGCTATACGCCGAAGTTTGGGAACAACCGGTCACCAAAGTCGCCGAAAAGTACGGCGTGTCGGACGTAGCAATTGCAAAACTCTGTCGGAGGCTGAGAGTGCCAGTGCCCGGACGGGGGTACTGGGCGAGGAAGGAGGCTGGGCGACCGCCGAAACAAAAGCCGCTCCCTCCGTTCAAAGACCCCCCAGTGATTGTCTTTCGCAAACATGTCCGGAGCCCAAAGCCACAGATGGACTCTTCTGACCCAGAGCTTTCCAAGATTGCGGAGGTTGAGGGCCGCACCATACCTGTTCCGACCGTCGAACACAAGCTCGTAGAGAAAGCAAGACGGGTGCTGGAACGGGCTCGAACCGACGAGTACGAACGTACACTTCATCCGCCAAGTTCTCCATGTCTTGATGTGCACGTCAGGAAAGCCCTTCTTGAACGTGCCTTCTCTGTGATGAACGCCATAGTGTTTGCGCTTGAAGCGGAGGGCCTACAAGTCAAAGTTGGCGAAACATCAACCTCGGTTGAAGTGTTCGGGCAAAACGTTGCATTTGGAATTGAGGAAGACCTTCAGCTAAAAGAACGGCGGGAAGTGAAGTCGTATTCTTCGACCCGGCTGGTGAATGTTTATGAATGCAGCGGCAACCTTAGCTTTCGGGTATGGACAAGCACGAAAGGGAATCGAGCACATTGGGGCGATGGTAAGACTCAGAGGTTGGAGGACCTTTTTCCAAGATGCATCGGAGGGATTTTCCGCCACGCACGGTATCTCCGAATCGAGCATGAGGCGCAGAGGCAGCGGGAATTGGAGTGGGAACGCGAGAGACTTGAAGCAGCAGAACGGGCACGCAAGGCCCGAGAGGAAGAGGAAAAGCTTCGAAACCTTGAGACGTGTATCGCCAACTGGACTAAAGCCCAGCAAATAAGAACGTTTGTCGAGGCCTACGAGAAGATGAGTGCGAGCATGGGGGAGCCAATCGGGCCAGAATCTTCCAGAGGGCAGTGGATTAAGTGGGCACGGCAGAAGGCGGACTGGTACGACCCATTGGTCGAGCAAAAAGAATAAGCTGAGGCTTCGTAATAGTTCACGAGGAATGGCGGCGGGGGGAGGCGGGCTTCCGTTTGTCCAATTTAGGTGAGTTCGGAAGCGAGAAGAGACCGTTGTTGAACTTCATCAATCGCGATGGTCTTTGTGCGTTTCAATTCCCTGCATTTGCACGGGTTAACATTGCCACTGCTTCTGGGCGAAGGAGGTCGTTCTTCAGGTTCGCGAGCAGGACAGTCTCTACGTTCACCCAGAATAATCGCTCTGCAAGACGACATCAACGCAGGTCAGAGTAAAGCTGAATCGCGAAATTGCCCCTGTATGAAACGCTACGTGCAGGAAGAGCACGTTCCGTGCAGCAATTGTACGAACCTTGATTCCGGGGCTATCCGGCAGCCCGGCCAATGTCCACCATCAGAGCAAATCTGTTTTCACCACGAGGTTCAATTTTGGCGTGAACGGATGTGCTGCCGAAGCTCTGAACGGAAAATGGAAGCACCAATTGAGTTCCACCAGGTGCGTTCCGCTTTAGTCGGGACTTCTTGTTGAACAGGGGTGTGCCAGCATAGGGTACGTTGATACCGTACCTTTCGTAGGCGAGCACAATGACACTGATGGATGGTGTAGCGGCTCCGGCGAGGTACTTCTTCAAAGCGGGACGAGTCACATTGAGGGTCGCAGCAAACGCTTCATCGGACAATGCGCCCCCACCCGCTCCGGCTTGAGTCGAGCGTTCGTAATGCTGCCGAAGTTCTTGGCCAAAGCCGACGGCAAAGGCCTCATCTTCCAGTGTCTGCTTCATGCACCAATATGAGAACTCTACTCAATAGAACATTGATATGCAACTTAAGTTTCGTAACTTAAGTTGCATTCGGGGGTTCCAGGAGGTGTATATTTGGGAGAGTCAGATGGCGACCACTCCAATACCAAGCTATGAAAGACCACCTCTGACGGAGGTGGCGTTTGGAGTGCAATTTGCAGAACTTCCCCTCCAAACGCGACATGTAGGTCAGTTTTGGACTGAAATTGCGAGCGAGTACCCGTTAACTCAGGACTTGCCACCTGTGCCGGATTTCAGCGAACAGCTCAAAATCAACGTACTGGCAATGCCGCCGTTACGGCGGGCATTTCTAGCCACGCACTCTACCGAGTTCGTCATTCAGCTTCAAGATTCTCGCTTTCATCACAACTGGAGGAAATTGTCTCCGGATGTTGAATACCCTCGATTCGGTACCGTTTTCAAACGGTTCCTCGATTCCTGGGGGAAATTCTCTGATTTTGTGAAGAGGCAGGCTCTACCTGAGCCCAAGCCAAATCGGTATGAATTGACCTACGTGAACGAAATCGAGGCCCTAGGGCAGCTGGCCGTGGAGCAGGCTGTGAAGCTATTCGATTGGAAGAATATCGAAGCGAAATTCTTGCCTGAGCCACAAGCCACGAACATCGCCTGGAGTTTCCTACTACCCGATGGGAAGGGCGTAATGAACGTGAGCACAAACAGACTGACCAAGCCAGATGGTCGGTCAGCAGTCTTGCTCACATTAGCGTGTACTGGTCCCAGTGCCAACGACAAGTACTCTCTCAACGAATGGTTTGAAACTGCCCATCAATGGATTGTTCGTGGGTTTACGGACTTGACTACAGAGGCAGCTCATCAAATTTGGAAGCGGGAGAAATAAGCGTGGAAGCAGCCGTTCTGAATGTAAATGAAGCCCAAGTCTCAGTCACTGATGCGGCTCGACCCGTGTGGAATGCAACAATCCCCGGTTCTACCCAGCAGTTTGACCTGAACGCCAATGCGTTGTGGTCGTCTGCCCCCATCTTTTTCGCTCCTGGAATGGGCGACAAGAAGGAAATGTACGACAAGGTATGGGAAGTTGTCGTCCGAAGTGTTGCACGAAGTGTTTACTATTCATTTCTCCGGACTGTCCCCAGCAAGAACTCCTTGTCTTGGGACCGCTTGACTCTTGAGCTGATGAGGATTTCTACCCTGGAATCAAACTGGGATAACGAAGGTGCAGACGCAATCTCGCACACCGCGAAAATCAAGATGACTATTCTCCTGTCGTTGGCGAGAAAAGCCGCAGAATCCGCGACAAGTGAATGCTCCCTCCCGACCGTATATCCGTCAGTTGACGGCAGCGTCATTTTGAAATGGATACGCGCAGGAAAAGAACTGAAGTGTACTGTGCTTGAGGATGAAGTTGAGGTGGTGAGGTGGCAATCGTCAGACGCTTATGAGTCGGACGGCCTTTGGGTGCTCCCAGTTGAAAACGTCGCCGAGCATTTTGAATGGCTACTTCGTTAACTCCGGAACCAGGTGGGCCCATCTCCGGGGACGAAGACGTCTATCGGGCCCTGAATCCAAAGCATCTGGAAAATGGCCTCCCAGGTGACAATCACTTCGCCATGAGCAAATCCCATGCACTCGGGGACGGCATTTCCGTTGGGATTGCAAGTCATATTTCTATTTTGGAGCTTCGCTCCATTGAGGTGCTCAAAGCACGTTGCGGCCCAGAATTCGGGGTTGCTGTACTGCGGGTTGCTGAGGCTTTGAATCCTGTCGCTGCCCTGGGAATAGGAGTAGTCCAGAAAGATGCGATTGACTGGGGCATTTTCAATTCAGCCCACGCGGTAATCACCGGGTACCAATTGGTGAGTGGGGATGACCGTCGGCGCAGGCTGCAAGATTTCCAACGTCACTTGGTCAAACTGGCTCGGAAGCACTTTTACCCAGCAGGAAGCAATAATCGCGCTACTTCCGCAGATTGACTAAGTTCTCCATTCTTTATCGGAGGCACCAAATGAGGTCCAAGGAGAACGAATTTCCAAATCTTCTTCTGCTACCAGAACCATTGGCCTTTGAGTTCTTCTGGAAATTTGCCGCATTCGAATGCGCTCTCAAACGTGCGAAGTTCCGTACCGTGAGCAATGATACCGTTACTGCTAATTGGGATAAGTTTGGCTCAGATTACGAAGCGGTGGCGCTTCAAACTCCATCCTTCAGACGTGCGATGGAGGCGTTAGTGCAGCTCAATCCGCTCTGTCAGACAGTCAATGAAGAGGACGAATTAGATTGGAGGCCTGTACGCCGTGGCAACGATAACGAGGTTCAATTTGCCCTTCGTCTTCTGAGGACCATCAGAAATAACCTATTTCATGGCGGAAAATATGCCCGTCGGCCAATGAAGGAAGTAGCGAGAGACGAGCGACTGCTTAGTGCGGGAATTGACGTTCTGCACGAATGTTACAGATTAGATAAGCAAATCCAGTCTCATATCCAAGACATAGTTCAACTCGCCGCGTAGGGCCGAAGCTAGAGCAGGGCTGACCTCTTTTGTGCCTGTCTAAATCAGCGCGTGAAGGAGCTGTGCGGAACACAAACGTACCCGCATACACTGAATGGGTTCGCACATGGCGCGGAATAGATGCACGCGGGCCATTCGTTGTGACGGGAGCAGAAGTCAAGCGACTGCAAGACACGTACACTGACCGGTCAGTTTCATTCCACAGTGCCATTCGTGACCGGCTCTTTATATATGCTCAGGTTCGGAGTAGCTATCTTGAATTCGAGAAGAGTCTTGACCAGAAAAAGCTGGCGGACGCCGTTTAGGAAATAAACGCAACCATCGTGAACATAGCGTGAAAAGAACGAGTCGATTGAGGCTGCGAACGCCTATTTCTTGCCCTTGGGGAAGAACAGGTCTACTTCCTGCCCGGTCGTGAATCTAATCCTAATTCGGTCTTGTCCTTCCGGTCTGCCGGGAAACGGCGTCTTTGAGTCTCTATCGACTTCAACTATTCGCGCTCTTGACTTCTGACAAGCCTTAGCGAACCCCTCAATCTCAATCCCTCTGGGTAACCCAGGAGCCGGATACACAACGATGTCGGCGTCGTTGTAGCTGGCCGGTTTTTGAGAGAGTGACCCAACAAGCTGGAAAGACATTATGCCCTTCCATTGCATGTTGAGAATGTCCACAATCTTCTGGAACTGTTCCTGTGTGTGATTCGCCACTGCGCCCTCGATTCTCTATAGCAATTGAGGGTCGAAGAATCGGGCGTGTTGCTTGCCTTTCCCATCCATGTAGCCATCACGCTTCCAACCTTCGTGAAACAAGTCAACCAATTTGGCGTAGAACTTCCGTGACAGATAGTGCAGGTCGCCGGAGTCGTCCCGCTCACTCACATCTTCGACATTGTTCACCCACTCCTCGTACCTGAGCATTAGACCGTCTATGCCGGGGCCAGAGACGACACGCACGATGACCATCAGACGCACGTCGCCTTTGCTATAGTCCCGCTTCGCCACCAAGTCAGTCGTGTCCATGTATCCCCCCTTCACATTTTAGTTCGGAGCCGGTCGAATTGTTCAAAGTTCAGAGAGTGCAAAAGCTAGTCTCTCGAAGCTGGTTCGTCCTGCTGGTTGGCCGAGGAAAGTACACTTTATTTTGACATCTGACATGGGGTGCGCTATATATGCCGCACGAAAGGAGCATTCCATGCCGGTGAAGCAGTACGAAGTCTATGTCAATCTTCCAAATCGGAGGTCGGTGGGGCACGTAATCGGATGTCCGCACGCCAAAATCCACGGTGGTAGCGAAACTGCTGCGGGAGGCCACATGGAGCCATTCGATTCAGCGGACGCCGCTGAACTGGCGGGATGGATAAGCGGTCAACCCTTCCATTGGTGTGAACATTGCGAGAAGACACTGCAACCGCGCAATTGACCTCTCGTTCGGGCGCTGTCACGAGGCTTCGGCAACATGACTTACTTCCTAAGTGTGACTGAGTAGCCACGGTCGGTGAGGAATTCAAGAGCCGAGTCGGTGGTCAACGATGGCGGCTTGATGGGGCGCTTCGCTTTCAACTCCTCTCCCACCCACCGCACAATCTCATCGAGACCACCCTTCTTAGGCACCACGAACCACACAGGCTGATTGCGGCTCTTCGGGTACCCGAGTTCATCATTGTCGTCACCGTTCCAGCGGATGCCGACCTCACCCGCAGAACCTCCGTAGCTCATGGTTGCGATGGCGAGGTCGCCTTCATCGCCGGAGTAAATGACCCGCAGATTTGAGACCTTCTCGCGGGGGCTTAAAACCTCTTCTGGTGGTATAAATGGCATTTAATCCTCCATAAGCACTAATAATTACGGCTTATTCATAATAATAACATGTTTATGACGATAATATACGCCTTATTGCCTAAAAACCACGGCTTAACCACAAGGTCGAACAGCCGGTTAACTCTAACGTCCAGCAAGTTGCTTAAAATGAGTATGATACCTCGGTGGAATCGGCAGGATGTATCGGAACGGCAGGTCAGGCAGCTTCGGTGTGCTGCAAGCCCCCGCAACCAATCCCTCCAAGAACTTATGCGGAAGCGTGATCACGATTCAACGGGGTAGTTTCGCTCCTGTCACGAATCTTCGTGTTCAAAGGGAACAGCTCAGCCCCAAAACTGACCCGAGCAGCGATTCGTGCTGCCTACTCAATCGCTGTTGCTACTTCCCCTTTCTTAGCTTTCGGTAGCGGCGAATCAGGTTGTTGGTTGAGCTGTCGTGCTTCAGTTTGGGCTCCTCCTTGCTTTCGAGTTCAGGGATTATCCGCAGCGCGAGCACCTTGCCGAGTTCCACGCCCCATTGGTCAAACGAATTGATCTGCCAGATCACTCCCTGCGTAAACACGCTGTGCTCGTAAAGCGCTACAAGCTTTCCGAGAACTTCCGGAGTCAGCCTGTCCGCAAGGATCGTGTTCGACGGGCGGTTGCCTTCGAAGACGCGATGCGGCGCCAGCCAATCCGGCGTGCCTTCCGCCTTTACTTGCTTCAGGGTTTTGCCGAACGCCAGTGCCTCACTTTGTGCAAAGACGTTGGCCAGCAGCATGTCGTGATGGCGGCCGATCGGGTTCAGCGAGTTGCCGAATGCAATAAAGTCGCAGGGGATCAGGCGGGTCCCCTGGTGGATTAGCTGATAGAAGGAATGCTGGCCGTTGGTGCCCGGCTCACCCCAGTAAATTGGACCGGTCTCGTAGTCGACTTTCTTTCCGCCGATGGTGACGTGTTTGCCGTTGCTCTCCATCGTCAACTGCTGCAGGTAAGCCGGGAACCGCTTGAGGTATTGTTCGTAGGGCAACACGGCCACAGTCTGCGCGTCAAAGAAGTCGGTGTACCAGAGGCCCAGCAGTCCCAGAAGCACCGGCAGATTGCGCTCGAAGGGCGTGGACCGGAAATGTTCGTCCATCTGGTGAAAGCCACTAAGCAGGTCGCGAAAGTTCTCGGGCCCGATGGCCAGCATGGTGGCCAGGCCAATCGCCGAATCCATGGAGTAGCGCCCGCCGACCCAGTCCCAGAATCCAAACATGTTGGCTGTATCGATGCCAAACTTTCCAACGCCTTCGGCATTGGTCGACACTGCCACAAAATGTTTGGCAACCGACTTTTCTTCGCCGCCCAGGCCCTTCACCAGCCAGGCGCGGGCCGATTGAGCGTTGGTGATCGTCTCCAGCGTGGTGAAGGTCTTTGAAGAGACGATAAACAGCGTCTCAGCGGGGTCGAGGCCGTGAACTGCCTCGGCAAAATCCGTGTCGTCCACGTTGGATACAAAGCGGAAGGTCAGGTTGCGATCGCTGTAATGCCTGAGTGCCTCGTAGGCCATAACCGGTCCCAGGTCAGAGCCACCGATACCGATGTTGATCACGTTGCGAATGCGCTTGCCGGTGTGCCCCTTCCATTCGCCGCTGCGGACGCGGTTGCAGAAAGCAGCCATCCGGTCGAGCACGGCATGAACCTCGGGAACAACATTCTGGCCATCGACAACAATTTTGGCCCCCTTTGGTGCGCGCAGTGCCACGTGCAACACCGCTCGCCCTTCCGTCACATTGATCTTGTCGCCGTGAAACATGGCGTCGATCCGTGACTTGAGCGCGGACTCTCGCGCCAGTTCAGTTAGCAGCTTGATGGTTTCGCCGGTGATGCGATTCTTCGAGTAGTCGAAGAATAAGCCCATGGCCTCAACCGTCATCTGCTTGCCGCGCTTCGGGTCGGCAGCGAACAGATCGCGCAGATGCCTGGTGCCGATCTTCCTGTGATGGGCATTGAGAGCCTTCCAGGCCTTCAACTGGGTCAGTGATTTGGCAGCCGCGTTCTTGGGAACCCTGGTCACCTGTTTCGGCATGTTCATTTCCCTCTCAATTCTCTTCTTTTTGAAACTCATGTCGACCTGCCGGGGAAAGGCTCGATCGCCGCCAAGCCATTCAAGCCTATCGAGTCATTTCTTGGCGCTTCGACCCGGACGACGTTCGCGACTGAAACCAATATAAAAGATGGCGCCCACCTGCGCATCGCCGGGTTAGAGGGGGCATCTTCAGGAAATCTGCACACCCGCTCCGGTATCATTTCCGAATGCAGTATCAGCCACTTCCTGGATGCCCGGTGGTTCCATGACGAATCCTGCGCCGGCCCCGCTCGATCCCAAATCGCAACTGCGCAAGACGATGGGCTTCTGGGATGTGCTGTTGTTCAATATCGCCACGGTGCTGGGACCTCGCTGGATTGCGGCTGCAGGCCACAACGGCACCTCGTCGATCAGCCTGTGGGTGCTGGCCGCGGTTTTCTTCTTCGTCCCCGGAGCGTTGGTGATCAACGAGCTCTCCTCGCGTTTTCCTGAAGAAGGCGGACTCTATGCATGGTCGAGGGAAGCCTTCGGACCCTTTCACGGCTTTGTCGCGGGCTGGACATACTGGATTTACACTTTCTTTTATTTTCCCGGCCTGCTGCTTGCCAGCGCCTCCATGAGCGCCTACGTCATTGGCGGACGCGGCTCCGCGCTTGCCCAGGACAGGACATTTCAAATCACCGTTTCTCTGGCCATTCTTATGGTAGCCGTGGTCCTGAACATCGTCGGTCTGAATATCGGCAAGTGGCTGCAGAATGCAGGCGGTGTGGGTACCTATGTGCCCCTGCTGATGCTGGTTGGTATCGCGGCTATTCTCTGTTTCCGGTACGGTTCAGCGACCCACTTCACCTTCGCGAATATGATGCCGACCTGGAACTGGGACACCGTCAATTTCTGGTCGCAGATCGCGTTCGCCTTTACAGGCCTTGAACTTGTCTCTGCCATGAGCGAGGAAGTGCGCGACCCGCGCCGGACATTGCCGCGGGCTGTCTTCGGCGCCGGGGCGCTGATTGCCCTCATGTATATCGTCGGAACCTTTGCCATTCTCTCGCTCGTACCCGCCGCCGGTCTTGACCCCCAGAGCGGCGTGTTTCAGGCCATAACCGTTGGATCGGTCGCGTTGAAACTTGGCTTCCTCGGAATTCTCGCCGCAATTCTGGTTACGGTGGGCAACGCCGGCGGCGTAGGCAGCACCGTAGCCGGAATCGCCCGTGTGCCGTTCGTTGTCGGAGTGGACCGCTATCTGCCTGCTGCATTCGGCAAAATCCATCCTCGATGGAAGACCCCGTATATCTCCATTCTGGTTCAGGCCTCCATCTCTGCCGCGATTCTTCTCGGAAGCCAGATCAATGAGACAACGCAAGGCGCCTATCAAAAGCTGATCGACGCCGGCATCATTCTCTACTTCATTCCGTTTCTTTACATGTTCGCGGCGGTCATAAAGCTTGCGCGCCGCAAAGACCGAAGGGATAACCCACACGCGGTGCTTGTGCCGGGGGGCAGTGCCGGCGTCTGGATTTGCGGCGGCCTGGGCTTTGCCGTGGTTCTTGCCGGAATTGCGCTCTCGCTTGTGCCGCCCGGCGACACCTCCAACAAGCTGGGATTTTTTCTAACGCTGGTTGCGGGCACGGTTGTCTCGGTCCTGCTGGGCCTCATCCTGTATTGGCGCGGCGCACAAGCCAAACAGGCCGCTTTATGACGAAATGACGACACCGGCGCTACACTTACACGCATACGGGAAAAGCAACCAGGGCAGAAGGCTGGATTCTGGGCGTCCTTCCAGCTCCGCTTAACCTGTCGAGGCAAGACATGGACGGTTCGGCACACCAGCGACTCGAAGAGGAGAGAAAGCAGGCGCACTTTGCCATGCGCATCTCTCTTGCGTTTGGTGCGGCAATGCTCATCGGGAAAACGGCAGCGTACCTGATGACGCACTCAGTCGCCATCTTCTCTGACGCCGCGGAGTCGGTCATTCATGTAATTGCCGTGGGCTTTGCATCTTTCAGCCTTCGTCTGAGCGGGCGTCCGGCGTCCCATCATTTTCTTTACGGATACGAACGAATTACCTTCTTCTCCGCTGGGTTTGAAGGCGCATTGATCGTCGTAGCCGCAATCACAATCCTCATTGAGTCGATTCACGAGTGGCTTGCTGGACTTCAACTCGACCACCTTGGATCGGGAGTTGTGTTGATCCTGATCGCGGGAATCCTGAATGCGGGCCTGGGTTACTATCTGATCCGCATCGGCCGCCGAACGAATTCCCTTATCCTTGAGGCCGATGGCAAGCACGTTTTGACCGACAGTTGGACCAGCTTTGGCGTTGTCCTGGGGCTGGTGCTGGTGCTGATGACGCACTGGAAACCCTTCGATCCGCTGGTGGCCATTGCGGTCGCGGTTAACATCCTCTGGTCGGGCGGGCGCCTGGTCTGGCGATCCGCGGTGGGGCTGCTCGATTATTCAGACCCGGAGGCCGGCAAGAAAATCCGCGAACGGCTGGATGCAATCTGTTCCGATCTGAACATTCAATATCACGGTGTGCGATTCAGAACCACCGGCTATCGCCAAATCATCGAGGTACATCTCTTGTTCCCTTCCCAGACTCCGGTGAGCGAAGCCCACAGCGCTGCCACGGCGCTTGAAGAACGCCTGCCCGAGGAGCTGGGGATGCCGGCCGAGGTCATCACGCACCTCGAGTCCCTTGAAGATCACGCCGCTGTCCACCACAGCCAGCATTACACGGGAAAGCCCGACTAACCTTCGCGCCTGAATCCCCTACTTCTTCGCAGCCACGTCTTTGTTCGGGCTCCAGTTGATAACGTGGTAGGTTGCCAGCGAGGTCCCGACGTTGCGAAAGCCGTGCGCCAGGTTGTTAACTACTGTCGATGCCGGCGTCGCAGCGCAAAACGCTTGCATTGGCCCGGTCGAATTGCCACTCGAGGCCGCCTCACTTTAGCGACCTCAAAAATCGGCGCTTCACTTCAGTTCGCGAAGGCGCGGCGGAGCGGTACAATTTCAACGAATCGAAAAAGGTGAGGCTTGCTGCGGCAGAGCTTGCGGGGTGCACTCAGCTCACGGCTGATGACGCACGCAATGAGCTCCACTGATCTTTCATTTGCAACCCTTGAGGACGAAATCATGAGCATGAACCGCCGTCAGGCAATCCAGTTGATCACAGCGGCCGTACCGGCCGCCGCCGCAGTTCCAGCCGTATGGAGCCTTGCTGGGAAATCCGCCGCGTTGCCATCGCCTGCCCCCGCCGAGACATCGTCCGGCGCAAGAAAATTCGTCTTTGACGGCGTCTATTCCGAGCTGCAAATCTCCATGAAAGAACTCGCCCTCGACTCTCCCGCGGATCTTTCCCCCTATTCCCACCTCGTGATGGAAATGCGCGCCAGCTCGCCTCAGCGAATGTCTCTTTGGATATATACCACCCACGGGATGCGATCGATCGGGATGATCGCCTTCGGGCAAAACGCATGGCTGCGCGCCTCCGTTCCCCTCCACTTTTTTGTGGGGCAGGATTCAAACGGATTCGATCTGGCTTCCGCGTCAAACCGGCGCAGCAATTCGTGCTGGTACTCCGTTTGGGGGCCGTGGGGAGATCTTAAATCGGTCGAGGCCATCGGCATCTCAATGGAATACCCGCTGAGCAAGCCCTCCATCGAACTTCGCAACATCCATCTTTCAAAGAGCGATGAAGGATCGGAGTTTCTTGAGCCCGGCCCGGTTCTCGATCCTTTCGGCCAGTGGGCGCTTGCGGACTGGCCGCACAAGCTCCACAGCAAGGAACAATTGACGCGCGAACTTGCTGAAGAGGAGAAGTCCTTCGGAGCCGCAGCCGACTTCGGCTACGCCCGCTACGGAGGCTACAACAACGCGCAGTCCAGGGCCACGGGGTTCTTCCGCGTCGAGCAGATTGATGGCCGCTGGTGGTTCGTCGATCCCGATGGTCACCTGTTCCTGTCCACTGGAATCAACGGCACTCCCGGCGGCGGCGCAGGTTTTGGCGCCAACGACGCGGGTTCCGAGCGCACCAATCGCCGGCTCGATTCCTGGGGCATGACTTCCGGTGGGCACGGGCGTCCATCAACGGTTATGCTTCGCTGGCCGCGCGGCATCAACTTTCTTGGCCTGCCCGACGTTTACTCGCCGAAGTTCGCCGCGGACATTGACGCCGCCGCAAACACCCAATGCACTCCGCACAAGGACGATCCGTTGATTCTCGGCTACTTTGTCGGCAATGAGCCGCCGTGGAACGGGCGCGAGGCCGAGCTGTGCGGCCTCATTCTTGCCGGGCCGGATACCGCGACAAAATCCGCTTTGGGGGAATACCTCGCCAAAGCAGATACCCCCGCCGTGCGCCGCGAGTTTGTCCTGGCGAGCTTCAGGAAGTATCTCCAGATCGTTTGCGATGCGGTACGCAAGTACGATCCCAACCATCTCACTCTCGGAATCCGTTTCGGCGGCCGCATGTCCGATGAGGCGATCATCGCCGCCCAGATCTTCGACGTCTGCAGCATCAACGTCTATGAGTACGAGCCAACCAAACAAATCATTCGCGCCGCCCGTCTTTCCGGCCGTCCCATCCTCATCGGCGAGTTCCACATCGGTGTCCCCGCCGACGGACTGGCCGCCGGCCTCGTGCAAGCCAAAGACCAGGCCGAGCGCGGCATCGCCTATCGCTATTTTGTCGAGCAGGCTGCGTCGCTCCCGTGGTATGTCGGCTCCTATTGGTTTCAGTGGTGCGACGAACCCGTTCTTGGCCGCATGGACGGTGAAAACTACAACATTGGTTTTGTCGATGTCACAGACCGTCCCTACAATGAGCTGATTGAGGCTGCCAAAGTCACCCACAAGCGCCTCCAGGACGTGCACACCGGGAAACTCCTCCCCTTTGCCCGTCACCCCCTTGCCTCCGACGCCGGTGCACCCTCCTCGCCCTGGCCCCTATGAAATGCTGCACTCCAGGTGCTCATCCAGCCGGGTGCCCCGCCCAGGCGCCCCCTGGGCACCGCGTCGTTGTCTTTGTGGCTAGGGTGGGATACCCATATCCAAAGCCGTTTATCGTTCTTCCAATTTCATGCCGTTACCCATTCCAGTACCTCTTTTTGTGCCCTTCCATCCCCGCCGTGACACGCAACTCGGATTCGCGGTACCCTGACTTGTATGCGCACCGCGCGCATCAAGGAGCATTTCAACCCCACCATGCCTATCCAAACGACCTCGAAAATCTGGCACAACGGCAACCTGATTCCCTGGGAGCAGG
>Ga0181516_10000391_pt1 | contig 41364 bp, 36 predicted proteins | sample PEATcosm2014_Bin_25_FD_121104 | JGI IMG/M metagenome (GOLD analysis project Ga0181516, IMG submission 121104) | Peatland microbial communities from MTU Mesocosm Facility, Houghton, MI, USA - PEATcosm2014_Bin01_10_metaG | ecosystem: Environmental > Terrestrial > Soil > Wetlands > Peat | place... | reverse complement strand
GGGATTTTTGGCGAAGAATCGACGAAACAAGGAGTAAGAAATAGGGGGCAGCGAAGAGAAACTGAGTGCGCGGGCTGGAGATTGGACGACGATCATTTGGGCCTCGTGGTACCGCTGCTTTTATTGTGCGCGCTGGGGAATCAATTCTCCGCAAAAAAGGCCGCACAAGGATGGGGCGATTTTGAAAGGGTGCGGCGAGTCGATTTTCAAATGCGATTGCCCTGTCCACTCGCTAACGATACTCCGAGTCCAAATGACGTACAGTCGGTTCACCCTGCTGGCTGTGCAATTGGAATCTCATTCCCGGAAACGATACGCTTGTATCCGATTCCTTCTCCGCTGTGACCCAAATCACTGCGATTGCTGCCAGCAAAGAATCTCCTCAAAGTTGTGAAACCCGCCAAGAATATCCTTGCCCTGGCAGCCCTTCCGTGCTTGCTTGCCGGCGCCTTTTCGGCTCGCGCTCAGCACAAGCTGAGCGATCAAGACTGTCTGACCTGCCACTCCGACTCCACTTTGACCACGGAAGTGAACGGCAAGCAAGTCAGCCTTTTTGTGGATGAAGCCAAGCTGAAGCATTCCATCCACGGCGATCTTTTCACCTGCGTCGATTGCCACAAGGATGTGAAGAGCCTGGCGCACGACACAACGCCGCAAAAGGTCACCTGCGCGCAATGCCATGCCGATGCACAGGATGCCTACGCGCACAGCCTGCACTCCAAGCCGGCCAAAAACGGTGGGTTGGCGGCAAACTGCCAGGACTGCCATGGAGGCGCGCACCAGATTCTTGCAGCCACGGAAGCCAGTTCGCCTGTAAACCACGCCAACATTCCCACCACTTGCGGACGATGCCATGGGCAGAAGTTCCTGATGGAGTCGAATGGAGAAAGCGCACAGCCCTTTCTCTCGTATCAGGAAAGCGTTCATGGGCATGCAACGGAAACCGGATCGAAGACCGCCGCGGTATGCACCGACTGCCACGGCTCCCATCAGATTCTTCCCGCCAGCGACCCCAACTCGCCGATCTCAAAGGCCCATGTTCCGGCCACCTGCGGCAAGTGCCACACCGCTATCGAAGAGACCTTCTATCAGAGCATTCACGGGCAGGCAATCGCACGCGGCAATCAGTTAGCTCCTGTCTGTACCGACTGCCACGGAATCCACTCGATCAAAGCGCCTCGCGATCCCAACTCGCCGGTCTCAGAACAAAATCTCTCCCGCGACATCTGCGCCCGCTGCCACCAGGGAGTGCGTCTTTCGCAGGAGTTCGGCGTGCCCGGCGGCAGGGTTACGAGCTACTTCGACAGTTATCACGGATTGGCCTCGGAAGGCGGATCGGTGGTTGCCGCCAACTGCTCCAGTTGCCACGGAGTGCATAACATTCTGCCCTCGAGCGATCCGCGCTCGACCATCAATGCCGCAAAGATCGACGCTACCTGCGGTAAATGCCACCAGGGCGTTACGCGGAAATTCACCTTGACCAAGGTGCATTTTGATGGCGGGCCATCGAAGGATATTGGCTCGGTGGCCGTGCGCTGGGTGCGCTGGTTCTACCTGGCGTTGATTTTCGCCGTGATCGGCGCGATGTTCCTGCACAACGCAATTCTCTGGCGGGCCAAGGCTGTGGCAAGGCGGGCCGCGCAGAACCCGTTCATGTTGCGCATGACGGTCAACCAGCGCTGGCAGCATCTGGTGCTGCTCTCCAGCTTTATCGTTCTGGTGATTACTGGCTTTGCGCTCAAGTTTCCCAACTCCTGGATTGCCGAATTGCTGGGCAACGGAAACGGCGAAAAACTGCGCGGCCTTATACATCGCATCGCCGGAGTGGTGCTGATCGGCGCCGGAATCTATCACGTTTTCTATGTTGCAATCACCCGGGAAGGCCGCCGGCTACTGCGTGATTTCGCTCCCGGTCCCAAGGACGCCTTCGATGTCTGGGGCACCATGCTTTACTATCTCGGCCTGAGTAAAGTGAAGCCTCAATACGGCCGTTTCACCTACGCCGAAAAGGCCGAATACTGGGCCCTGGTCTGGGGCACAGCTCTGATGGCGCTGACCGGCGTCATGATGTGGGCCAAGGTCTGGGTGGGCGATCTTCTGGCCCGCTGGTGGGTCGATGTGGCCACAGCCATTCACTTCTACGAGGCCATTCTGGCGACGCTGGCCATCCTTGTCTGGCATTTTTACCAGGTGATTTTCGACCCCGATGTCTATCCGATCAATATGGCCTGGTGGGATGGCAAGATGCCGGTCGAGAACTATCGCCATGAACATGCTCTTGACGAAGAGAATCTCTCCGGCAAGGATCCCGCCGATCCACCTGCCGAACGATAGCTTCTTGGTTTCTGATGCGTGATGCGTGATGTTATTTGGAGGAGTAGACCATGCGCACCACTCTTGCCATCGACGATGACGTTCTGGCTGCCGCTAAGGAGATGGCGGCTATCGAGCGGAAGAGTGTGGGAGAAGTTATCCTTAAAACGGCAGTCGAACCAGCCTTGAACTGGTTATCTTCTTCCAAGTGAAACCCGTTGATATGATTGGCTTTATCGGCCCGACTAAAGTCGTGCCCTGATTACAAAGCCATTGGGAATTGCCTTCTGAAGAGTTTTTCCGCAGCCTGTAAAGCCCAGCTTTCCTTTCAGCCCTTTGCGGCCCGACTGAAGTCGTGCCCTGATTACAAAGCAACAAGTTTCAGAGGCTCCAAAACTCGATGCAGGCCACGAATGACGGTATGCAACTGCTGTTTTTAGGGTTATTTCCCTGCTCGCCCGCCACGCGTTGCGCCCCACTCCATCCAGCCGAGACAGTGGTACCAGGCGCAACGGCGTGCCGCTGCTTGCGGTTCGGCCGGGCGCGCCGCGCGTGACCTCGGAACTGGTCCATCAGCTTATGGAAGAGCTGCCGTGACGCGCTTTCTGCTGGATGTGAATGTGCTGATCGCAGTAATCGATCCAGCCCACTTGCAGCATGACCGGGCGCATGAATGGTTTGCGGCTCTGGGCAAAGCGGCTTGGGCAACCTGCCCGCTGACAGAGAACGAGGTACTTCGCATTGTGGGGGCCGCGCGCTACCCGAATTCACCCGGAACGCCCGAGGCTGGTGCCGAGTTGATCGGTGAGCTACTGGCTTTGGAAGGTCATGAATTCTGGCCGGACGATTTGCGCCTCTTTGATTCGCGTCACTTCAAGAAAGAACGCTTGCTGGACACCGCTCAGATCACCGATAGCTACCTGCTAGCCCTGGCCATGGCACATAGCGGAAAGCTGGCCACCTTTGACCGGCGTTTGGTTGCCGACGCCGTCGTCGATGGGACTCAAGCTCTGCATTTGATTGGTTGAACCCCGTTGAGCCGTAAAAGAAAACGACGACGGTTGGCCCTCTTTTCTACTCGATCACCTTCAAGCTAGTCTCGGCCGCAGCCAGCGAACTACCGCCAACCCAGACCTTGTAAGTCGTCGGCTCAACCGTCCGCTTGATCGCGGCGTTATAGAAGTTCAGCTCGTCGAAGCCCAGCGGGAAGTCTACGTGTTTGGTTTCGCCGGGGGCCAGCGCGATGCGAGTGAAACCCTTCAATTCACGAATGGGCTGCTCGACAGAGGCCGCAGTGTTGCGGGTATAGAGTTGCACGACTTCCGTTCCGGCGACACTGCCGGTATTTTTCACGTCTACGCCGACGGTAACGATGGGGCTGTGGCCAGAGGCGAGAATCTCGCCGGCTGGAACCTCAGCGCGGCTGATGGTGGGCTGAGAGTAGCTGAATGTGGTGTAGCTCAGACCCCAGCCGAAGGGGAAGAGCGCGGTGTTCTGCTCGTCCAGATAGCGCGACATGAACTTCTCTGTATCGACGCGAGGCAGGTGGCTCAGATCACCGTGTGCCGGACGCCCAGTGGGCAATTGCGCATAGTAGAGCGGCTCCTGGCCGACGGCGCGCGGAAAGCTTGAGGGCAACTTGCCGGAGGGGTTGACGTCGCCGATGAGCACATTGGCCAGGGCTGGACCGGCCTCGATGCCGGGGCTCCAGGCCTGGAGAATGGCCGGCACATGCTCGGCGGCCCACTTGAGTTCCAGCGGGCGGGCGGCCAGCACGACGAGAATCACGGGCTTGCCGGTGGCGGCGACGGCTTCCAATAATTGTTCTTGCGAGCCGGTAAAATCCAGGTGGACGCGGCTCGAGGCCTCGCCTTCCATCCAGTTGGTGGGTTCGCCGAGAGCCAGAATGGCAACGTCGGCCTTGCGCGCCGTCTCGACAGCCTCGCCAATGGTCTTGGCGTCGTCGGGCACGGCCATGGCGCCACTGTCAGTAATCGGCGGCCCAAAACTGGAGTTGCGCAGCGCTACGGCATCTTCGCCGGCGAGCAGCCCGCAGCCCTGTGCGTAGAGCAGGCGGCTGCCCAGGCGCTGGCTGAGAGCCGTCTTCAGAGTGACGACAAATTTTGGGTCGCCGGTGACGGCCCATGCGCCTAACATGGCGCGCGCGTCGTCGGCCATGGGGCCGATGAGGGCGACGGTCTTGGCTTTTGCGGTAAGCGGTAGCAGAGCGCCGAGGCCTTCGACCGGATCGTTTTTGAGCAGCACAAAAGTTTCTTCGGCGACCTTGCGCTCGGCGGCGCGGCTCTGCGGCGGAGCGTCATAGGCTGTGCCTTCGGCGGTGTAAGGATGCTCGAAGATGCCTACGGCAAACTTGACGCGCAGAACGCGGCGGACTGCCTCATCGATGACGCTCTGGGGAATCTTGCCGGCGCGCACCTGCTCGGCGAGGACATTTCCGTAAAGATTGCCCTCCATGTCCATATCGACGCCGGCTTCGATCGCCTTGCGGGCCACGGTGGGCCCATCGCCGATGGAGTGATTTTCGAGCTCCATGATCGCGCCCCAGTCGGAGACGACCATGCCGTCAAAGCCCCATTCGTTGCGCAAAACCTGGGTCAGAAGGAAGGGGTTGGCCGTTGCGGGAATGCCGTTGACGGAGTTGAAGGAGCTCATCACGGTGGCTGCACCGGCCTCGACCGCGGCACGATAAGGCTCAAGATAAACCTGCCGCAGCGTGATCTCGCTCATGTCGGCGGCGTTGTAATCGCGACCGGCAATGGCCGCGCCATAGGCGGCAAAATGCTTGACGCTAACGGCAACGGAATCCGGCTTGGAAAGATCGTCCTGCTGGTAGCCTTTGACCCAGGCGCGGGCCATGGCCGAACTTAGGTAGGCGTCTTCTCCATTGGACTCGACGATGCGCCCCCAGCGCGGGTCTCGGCTAATGTCCACCATAGGCGAGAAGACCCAGGGAATGCCGTCGGCGCGGGCCTCGATTGCGCCATAGTGCGCCACCGTCTCAGCCGCGGCCGGATCGAAGCTGGCGGCAACGGCCAGCGGCACCGGGAAAGTCGTCCTGTGTCCGTGAATCACATCCTGGCCGAAGAGGAGGGGGATATGCAGCCGCGACTTTTCCACCGCCAGATGCTGGTAGTGATTGGTGGCTTCGGCGCCCACGACGTTCAGAAAAGAGCCCGCCTGCCCCTTGGCCGCCAGATCGTCGTACCTGAGATTGGATGCGCCCGGCCCGGTGGCGTAACCGGCCGAATACTGCACCAACTGCCCAATCTTCTCATCGAGCGTCATCTGCTTCAGCAGCGACTCGACGCGCGCATTCAATTCCGGCGAGGCAAGTTGAAGATTGGAGGGCTGGGTCTGGGCGGCGGCGGAGAGGCTGACGGCGGCGGAGAGCAAGAGCGAGGCGAGAAGCATCCGAAGTGGGAGCACTGAATAGGTTTTCATGACTGGGTTATGATAAACCGGCTGAGGCTTGGACGTCAGGGATGAGCAGCACAGGAAATTCTTGCCCCGGCCAAGCTGAAGTATTCTGGAGAGAATTTCAAGGATTGGAAGACGGAACGATGAATGCTTCAGACGAATTGGCGCAAACTCTGCGCGACTTTCGGCAAAGCCATCCCCTGCATAGCCTGCAATTGGGCTCGGGCCGGTGGGAGTATCTACACGGCGGCAGCGGTGAGCGGACGGTCTTGATAGCTGGAGGCGGCGGCAGCCTGGCCGAGTCGATGTTCACCGTCAACGTGGCGCTCGAAGCCAACTGCCGGGTTGTCTCGCTGAGCATTCCCACGACTGTTTCGACTGTTGAAGAGGTTGTTGCAGGCATGGAGGCGATTCTCGATTCTGCCGGCGTGGGGCAGGCGATCTTGCTTGGCCACTCGCTGGGCGGAATGATTGCGCAGGCCTTTGCTCCGCGGCATCCGCGGCGAGTGGCTGGGCTGGTGCTCACCAGTACGGGATTCTATCTGGGAGCGCGCGCGGTCTTGCTGCCCCAAGCAGCCCGGCTGATGGCGCGGCTGCCCTCGGCAATGCTGTTGCGGCTGGTTGGCTCGCAGATGCGGCGGTTGCTGCAACAAGCCGAGGCGGCGGATTTCTGGATGGATTTTTATCGCCAGGAACTTGGGCTGCCAGAGGCAGGCGCCCGGCTGAGGCAGCAGAGTTTGTTGCTTGCCAAGCTCGCTGGCTTCTTCCGCCAGAATCCAATCCATGCTGGCCTGCCGTGGATCAGCACCATGCCAGTGCAGATTATTGCTTCAGAGGACGATCGCGGATTCACCAGGCGCGAGGTCGCCGCTCTGGGCGCTCTCTATCCTTGCTCGCAGACACTGACGATGCCGCGCGGAGCCGGGCACTTGAACTTTTTAACGCGGCCTCGGGAATATATGCAGGCAGTGCAGGCTTTCATTGCCGATCGGGTGGGAGTGCCGTCTGCTTGAGGCTTCCCTACGCCACACGCATCTCCAGGGTTTTGCCCAGCGCCTTGAGGGCAGCGGCGATGCCGTCGATCTTCGATGTATGCTTCCAGTCGATCAGGCGGTTCACCTGCTGCGGCGTCACTTGCAACCGCCGCGCCAGCTCTGAAGGGCGTACCTTCTGGCTAGACATTTCATTCAGAAGCAGAACTTTCGCGGCAACACTGGCCGGCAGTTCTACAGTGTGCTGGCCACGCTTGGGCTTGGATGGAGCCGGAACCGGACGTTTGTCATCGAGATAGAAGTCCATAGCCGACTCCAGGGCATCCTTGGCGCGATAAAGAGCATCTTCGACACTTTCGCCACAGGTGATAGCCTCCGGAATATCGGGAAACGTCACCATGTAGCCGCCCTCTGGCTCTTTGCTGAGTTTGACGGGAAATTTCATCGCATCTCCTTCACTGCTTCAATCCGAGTGCTTTTTGATGGCCTCGACTGTCCCGGTAGGAATGTCTTTCCGGTGCATGGGGATTCTCGACTGCTTTCCGTTCAAGCACACATGAAAGTGGGAGCCCTTGGCCGGGTGAATACTGCTCCTTGCTTTGTCAGCCACCGCTTGAACTCGCTGCACTTCACCACCAGAATATAAGCAGAAATGTTTACAAAGTCAAGGAATATCCGTCTGGGATCCGCGCCCCTCTCGCCCAACCCTCCCCCGATGCTCTACTCTTGGCAGTGACGCCTATGGCATTGACCGCACAACATCTCCGGAAAGCACTTTGGCTGGCGCTGGATCACGATGTGCTGAACACGGCCAAGGCGGCGGCCTATTCGGGGATGCTGGCTCTGTTTCCCGCGCTCGTGGTGTTGACGGCGCTGCTGGCCCAGGTGCCGGAGGGTACCTCGCTGGTGGGCGAGGTGCGTTACTCCTTTGAGCAGTTTCTCCCCGCAGACTCCATGTCTCTGCTGCAATCGGCGCTTGAGACGCGGCGCATTCACTCCGCGCAATTGATCTTCTCCGCCGCCGGCCTCTCCATCTTTGCCGGCCTCGGCTTGATGCTTTCACTCATGGATGGCTTTCGCCGCGCTTACCGCCAGCCGCGCGGCAATTGGGGCTTTTGGCAGCGGCGAATGAGAGCCTTGCTGCTGGTTCCCATCGTGCTGGTGCCTCTGACGCTGGCTACGCTGGTGCTGGTCTTCGGCCGCCAGATCGAGATTTGGATGATCGACAACGCCGGTCACGAGTTGCGGCATTTTGTTCTTATCATCTGGCGTCTGGTTCGCTGGGCCATTGCTCTGTTGACCAGCGTCTGCGTCCTCGGCGCGCTCTATCACTTCGGCACCCGCCGCAAGGAGCATTGGGCGTGGGTTGGCCCCGGCGCGGTTGCGGCTACCGTCCTCTGGTTTCCGGCCACGCTGGCCTTTGGCTGGTACGTCACGCGGATTGCGGACTACTCGATGTTTTACGGCTCCTTTGGCACCGGCATCGCCACGCTGGTTTGGCTCTATATCACTTCCTTTAGCGCTTTGCTGGGTGCGGAACTGAACGGCGTACTCTTTCGGGAACGCCAGGATCAGGCTTCCATTTCTACAATTTCCGATCCGGACCCCTCCTGTCTGTGACTGTTTTCACGCCTCTTTCTTCGTCTCTCCCGCATAATAGATACAGAAGCACCGTGGCTCTACCCCGCTCAAGCCACAGATTCGCCCGCACATCAAACTGGCCTTCTGGCCCATTCAAGCTTCCTCTGGAGTTAACGAATGTCTTTTGGACCCTCGATTTTGACTGAAGTCGCCACGCAGCGCCGCGGCAAGATTGTCGCCACGCTTGGCCCCGCATCCAACACCGTTCCCGTCTTCCGCAATCTGGTTCGCGCCGGCGTGGATGTGGTTCGCTTGAACTTTTCGCACGGCACTCTCGAAGAGAAGCTGGCGCTGATCCAGATGATTCGCATGGTGAGCCGCGAGGAGCGCAAGCCGCTCTGCATCATGGGCGACCTGCAAGGCCCCAAGATCCGCACCTCCAAGCTCAAAGATCATCAGGCGGTGCTGCTCAAGGCCGGCGCGCGCCTGGTCATTACGCCGCGCGATGTGCCAGGCACGGCTGCATTAGTGGGCACCACATTCAAAACGCTGGCCGAGAACGTCGAACAAGGCTCCCGCATTCTGCTCTCCGACGGCCTCATCGAGCTGCGCGTCCACGACGTGGATAACGGCGACGTGGTCTGCGAGGTCATCAACGGCGGCATGTTGGGAGAAAACAAGGGAATCAACCTGCCCGGCATTCCGGTGCGCGTGCCGTCGCTGACGGAAAAAGACGCGGAAGATCTGGATTTTGCTCTCAAGAACGGCGTGGACGCCGTGGCCGTTTCCTTTGTGCGCACCGCCGAGGATGTGCGCCTGGTGCGCAATCGCGTTTCGGCGCTGGGCGGCGAAACATGGATCATCGCCAAGCTGGAAAAGCCCCAGGCCATTGCCGATCTGGACGGCATTCTTACCGTTGCCGACGCCATCATGGTGGCGCGCGGAGACCTGGGCGTCGAGCTGCCGCCCGAGCAGGTTCCGGCAATTCAGAAGCACATCATCCGCCGCGCGGCCGAGTTCCGCAAGCCGGTGATTACGGCTACCCAAATGCTGGAATCGATGATCGAAAACCCGCGCCCCACGCGTGCCGAGGTCTCTGATGTGGCCAACGCTGTTTACGACGGAACCGACGCCGTCATGCTCTCAGGCGAGTCGGCCGTGGGAAAATATCCGGTCGAAGCCGTCTCGATGATGGCCCGCATCGTCGTCGATGCCGAGCGCAACATCAAGGAGGCCGAGTACGGCGACCGCCGCAAGCAGCGCAGAACTCATCTCTCCATTGCCGAGACCATCTGCGAGGCCACCGCGCACGCCGCCGACGACCTCGATCTGCGCGGCATTGCGCTCTTTACCGAGTCTGGCTATACCGCGCGCCAGCTCTCCAAGTATCACCCCACCGCGCCGATCTTTGCCCTTTCGCCCGTCGATGTCACCATCAACCGCCTGGCTCTGTTGTGGGGCACCACCCCGATCCGCTGCCCCAAGGTCAACACCACAGAGGCGCTGGTCGAGTGCGCCGAGAGCCTGCTTGAGCAGGGCAGCTACGTGCGCAAGCACGAGGTGATCGCCATCGTTGCCGGCACGCGCACCAAATCCGGCTCGACCAACTTCCTGCGCCTGCATGTGATGGGCCAGCACCACGACGGCGAGCGCTTCTTTGCCTCGCAAGAAAAGAAGGCGCTGATCGATTCTGCCGTCGAGGAGCTGGAAAGCTCAGAGGCCTCCGAGGCGCCTCAAACCAAGCCCCAGCGCGCCCCCGCAAAGCCCCGCAAATCTCCAGCCAAAAACAAATAAGTAGGTGCATTGAAAAAAGCAGGGTGCCCCAGGTCCGGATCTTCGGACCTGGGACATCAAAAAACTCCCGCGAACGAGTAGCGAGCGTCTTCCCCACCACAGGTGGCTGGGTGGGATAGTACGCAAACAATGCTCTAGCTTTCACTGATCGTGTAAGGAAACCACAAAACCAACCTTGCAGCAACCCTGAAAAAGCTCTAAACGTCCGCGCTACTGAACTTCCTGCTGGGCGCGGTAGCCGTCGCGGGCGATGATGTCGTACTTGAGCGGCTTGTGTTTTTCATCTTCCAGGCGCAGCGGCTTGCCTTCGTCGTCAACCAACTCGACGCGCAGCTTGCGATACGTCCCGTCCTGCTTGGCGTTGGTCGGGTGATAGACCAGTTGATACTTGAAGCGGATGTTCTCATTGATCTGCTTGAAGATATCCGGCATCTCGCCGCTGAAGCGCGGGCCGAACCACAGGCCGCCGGTAAGGCTGGCAAAGGTCTTCATCTCGTTGTCGGCCTGCAGGTATTCCAAGTCGCGCATCTGTCCGTTCATTCCGCCCCGGCCCTCCGTGACCACGCGCAGCGCCTCGCCTGTCGAAACGGTGAAGATGGTCACGTCCGGCGTGGACTTGACCTTGGCCAGAATCTTGTCCAGCGTCATTTTGGAGAACGTGTCGCGCCCGGACGCGATCAGGATAATGTACTTCTGCCCGTCAACCCGGCTCAAGCGGTCTTCCGCCTCATAGAGCGCATCAAACAGGTTGCGATCGCTGAAGCCGGGTACGCGCATCGAGTCGATGGCCTCGGCCAGTTGCCGCTTGTCTTGCGTGAAGTCGGTAACCAGGTGCGTCTTCATGTCAAAGGTCATCAAGCCCACGTAGTCGTCGGGCCGCAGTTGCTCGGCAAAGTAATAGGCCGCGTTGCGCATATCGTGGATGAAGTTGTAATTCGTCGACGCAAATTCGCACAGCAGCAGCGCGGTGATCGGCGTCTCCACGCGCTTGAAGCCTGTAACCTTCTGCAATTCGCCATTTTCATAAACGCGGAAGTTTCCCGGCTTGAGGCCGCCGTAGAATCTCTGCGTCTTTTCCAGAAGAACTCCTACATTCACGGTAACTTCGGGAACATCGAGGCGCAGCGAAAAATTCGGCGTTCCCTCGGGGTTTTTGAACTTGGGAACGGCAGGCGCGGGCGGCGCAATCTCGCCGTTGTCTTTCTTTTTTGGCAGCGCAATTACGCCGGTATCGGCGCTGGGACCGCCTGAATCGGGCGCGGCCTCGGGCGCGTTCTGGTCAGGCTGCGCTGGCTGCTGAGCGGGCGGTGGCGCGGAGGCCGAGTCCTGAGCCCGGCTCAACGGCGCCCAGAGAATGGCCGCAAGGGCGATGGCGAGAACTGCCGCTGAGGAGCGGCGAAGAATGCAGGGAATTAGGCGCAGTGTATGCATCACAGCCTCCTGACTCAACAGCATACGGGATTCCGTAGGACAAGCGACAGCCGCCGGCTGCCTAGCCGTGGTGCGCTTCGATCAATTAGACGATGAAACCACCAGGAAGAATGCAGCCGCACGCATCAATACCCGGAAGCCACCAGCCACGCCTCGGTCAGATTCAGCTCCGGCTTGCGCTCGGCCAATAACTGCGCATGAGCCAGCTTCACCAGAACATCAGCCTCAACATTCACAGGCGCGCCAGCCGCAAGCGTATGCAGATTCGTCCGCCAATAGGTCAAGGGCAGGATCGCGATGGAGATTTTCTCGCCGTCGAAATCGGCAATCGTCAGGCTGATGCCTTCAACGGCCACTGAGCCCTTATGCACCATCCAGGGACGCACATTTTCAGGAACCCTCACCTTGAGCGTCCAGTCCGTGGTCTGAATATCGAAGGCCGGATCTGCCGGTGAGATGACAGGCTCAAGAGAAAAAAGCTCCCCGCAGCCGTCCACATGCCCTTGCACAATGTGCCCGCCCAGCGGACTGCCGGCCGTCGTCGGCAACTCCAGGTTGACCTTTGCGCCAGAAGCCAACGCGCCCAGCGAAGTGCGGTCCAGCGTCTCCTGCGCCAAATCGGCGTGAAAGAGTGCTGGGTCCACGTCAAGCGCCGTGAGGCAGACGCCAGAAACCCCCAGCGAATCGCCCTCGCGCAGCCGCCCGGCAAGTCCGGAAGCCTCGATGGTAATGTGCCGCACGCCGCCGCGGCTCTCCAAAGCTATCAGCGTACCCGTCTGTTCGATGATTCCTGTAAACATGGTTTCATTTTAGCCGCCCACCGGCTTTGCTGACCCGCTCCGGCAAGAAACTGTAGCGCCTGCCTCCTGGCTGGCTGTAGCGTGGACCTTTCGGTCCACGCTTGGTTTCTCAACGTGCAAACTGCAGCGCAGCTCGCTCTGGGCTATTCCGACGGAAGTGGAACGATCAGCCGATGGCCGTCATAGAAAACCACTTTGTCGGGATTGGTTGTAACTTCCACGCCGGTTCCATGACTCTTGCTTACCACGACGATCTGGAAACTTCGAGTCTTCAACATGCCGGGAAACTCGCCCGCTCTGGCATCGATTGTAAGTTGCCGCCTGGCGTCATCCCAATGAAATGCAATGGTGGAGTAGACACCTTTTTCGTAGTCGTAATTATCGTTTTCGTCCTCATACAGAGTGAAACTTCCGCTGGCTCCGGGATAGATACGCAACTCGATGGGGTCGGCGGGTTTCTCGGTGGAATATTGAATAAAAGGCCCCATGGGCAGAATGGATCCGGCCCGGACCATGAGCGGCATCTTGTCAATGGGAGCATCGGCGGCGATACTGCGACCGCCCGCGAGCTTCTCGCCCGTCCAGAAATCGATCCATGAACTTCCAGCGGGCAGATAGACGCTTCTTGTCTTCGGCCTGGGCTCTACGACGACTTCCCGCGCGTGAATGGCGGGAGTCTTCCAGTAGAGCTTTGACCGGAATGCGCCCAAAGCACTGTTTGCCGTCTCGAATTTGAAGTCGTAAGCCTTGCCGGCCACTAACTCGACCGGTACGGTCCATGACTCCATCGACTCGTAGTTATGCTTGATCTCCTTGCCGTCGAGATAGACTCGGCGGGGTCCGAAGCTCTTCAAGTTGAAGCGATAATTTCCGGATTCCGAGGGGGTCAACTTCCCTTCCCAGCGGACGGAAAATTTGGGCCCGGTGATAAAACTCTGCCAGCCGGTGTACCAATCCAGATTTACATCCGGCTCCACATCTTGATGACATGCGGTGGTGAATTGGTCATCACAAAAGTAAGTGGCGTTCAGGCCCGGCTTGCCGTCCTTGGTGGTAAAGTTTTCTGGCCCCACAAGCACGCCATCCTCCGGCGGGCGATGATACATATAACTGGTAACGGGCGAGACCATGATCGCTGGACCAAACATATACTGATCGTCAATGGAATATGTCGTATGGTCGGCGGCGAAATCCATCGCCAGGCCGCGCATGATTGTGTAGCCGTCATGGGTGACCTGCCAGCCCAGTGAATAAATATAAGGCAGCAGGCGATAGCGCAAGTTATCGAATTTCTCCAGCACTGGCGTGTATTCGCCAAACTCCCATATTTCGCGCGGAGTTTCAGAGCCATGCGAGCGGAAGATAGGAGCGAATGCGCCGAATTGGAACATGCGCGTGTAGAACTCTTGATACGCAGGGTCCTTGCCGCCGTTCATGAAGACGCCGCCCTGGCATCCCAGCGAGTAAGCGCCGATGTCAAAGGTCCAGTAAGGAATGCCGGACATGCTGTGATTGACTCCGGCGGCAATCTGCCTTTTAAATACCGGCCAATCCGCGCCGATGTCGCCGGACCAGGTGGTTGCCGCGGCCCGCTGCTGGCCGGCGAAGGTGGAGCGGGTGAGAATGTAAACCCGCTTTTGATCTGTTTCTTTACGCTGGTTGTTGTAAACCGCCTCCGTGTCTAGCAGCGAATAACTATTGAGATAGCGGGCAAAGGTTCCGAGATGATTGTCCTGAACGCGCTTCATCTCATATTCCTCAGCTCCTTGCGTAAGCGCGTTAACCATGTCCGGCTCGGTGGAGTCCATCCACCAGCCATCGACGCCCTTGGAGAATAGCCCCTCGCTGGCGTACTTCCAATATAGATTTGTAGCGTCGGGATTGTAGACATCGAAGTACTTGAATCCGGCCCATCCTACAGTGGGAAACAGGTATCCATGCTTGTCCATGTCTTTGTTGATCTGCGAATCCGGACCGAGGCCAGCCCAGATGGAAATCATCAAATGAAAATTCTCGTTGTGCAGTTCGTCGATCATTTCCTTGGGGCGCGGATATTTTGTTTCATCGAAGATCATACCGCCCCAGTTATTGTTATTGCCCCAGTAATTCCAGTCCTGCACGATGTTATCGATGGGAATGCGGCGCTCGCGATACTGGCGCGCGATGCCCAGCAATTCGTCGCGGGTGGCATAGTGCTCTTTGCTCTGCCAGTAGCCGTAGGCCCATTTTCCGTACATCGGAGCCGCGCCGGTAAGCTGCCTGTATCCGGCAATCTCGCGGTCGATAGTTGGACCGTAGAAGAAGTAATAGTCGATGTTATCGCCGACCTCGGACCAGAAGGAGGTTTGATTGTTGGTATCGTCGAAGATGGTCTTGGAGTAGTTATCCCAAAAGATGCCGTATCCGGCGGTAGAAACCAGCACGGGAGTAACCGCCCAGGTGTTGGCCTGGACGATTTTTACTGTGTGGCCGCGATAGTTGATCAAGCCCAACTGCTGCTGCCCGAGGCCGTAGACGCCCTCGCCGGCGCTGAGCTTGAAATTCTGGCGAAGGCTGAAGGCCGACTTTTCTTTTTCGATTCCGGTGGGCGTGAAGGCAGCCCGTCCCTGCTCGTTGAGAACCGTGCGGCCGTCGCGGTCAAGAAATTGAATGGAGCCGTCGGTCTTGCTCACGAGCAGCTTGACTTGTGCGGAGGTCAAGGTGACATTCGCTGGGCCCTCGTCGATTTGAAGGTCGAGCTGGGGCAGATCTTTTTGGACGACCGAGAGGCTGAGCTTCTCAGAGGTGCCGCCGGTGGGCCATTTGAGGATGCGGACCGTGCCCTCGGCATAGAACTGCACCTTGACATTCAGATTTCCTGCTGTCAGTTGAATGCCGTTCTGGATGCGCTGAACGGCCGGCGCATCTGCTGAGGGCTGAGCGCTGCTCTGGCTGAAAGCCGGCGAAAGAGTAAGACAAAGCGCCAAAGAAGGCGCAACAAACAGCAAAGTAGAGGCAAGGAATTTCATCGTTCACACGTCCTTTTTGTTTTTTCCCAGCGTGGCCGGCAAACGCCTTTTCACGCGCGGTGAACTCCAAAAGATTATGTTACACGGCCTAGTTCGTCTGGGGGGAGTAGCGGCGTTTTTGCTTAGGATTAGGCGCTGGATGCTTGCGCAGTGCCTGAAAAGACGCGGATTGAGATCCGTAGTGCCCCACCCTTGCGGAAAGAACGCGCAACGGTTGGGGCAACACGTGTAGCTGATGGTTGAATGGTGGGCCAACCGCGAGCCATAAATAGAAGAGCCCGCATTGTTTGCGGGCTCTTCTAACCTATCAAATGTCCACAGGTGGAGGCGTAAGCCCACGTTTCCCGCGGCTAGTGAACGTAGTATAGTGGTTACCACATACGATGTCAAACAAAGAAACGATCCAATCGGTCAGGAACGCTCTGTCTGCCGCGCGCATGGCCACCTACGAGGCTGCGGCTGGCGTAACGCGGAATGATGATCCTGCCGCATTGGAACTCTATGCCTGGAATGCCCAAGTTTCCGCCGCCCTCTTGGCTCCGCTTCACATCTGCGAAGTTGTGATCAGAAACTCTGTGGCCGATGCCCTCGAATCAGTGTACGGCGCAAGCTGGCCCTGGTCGAGCGTCTTTGAATTGAGTCTTCCGGCCCCTGGCATCGGTTACAGTCCGCGTAGAGACTTGCAGAATGTTAGCCAGCATCAGACTTCAACCGGTAAGATCATCCCTGAATTGAAGTTCGTCTTCTGGCAAAAGATGTTTACTAGCCGGCACGACAGCCGCGTATGGACCCCACACATGATGCATGTGCTGCCCAATTTAGACCCAGCAAAGTCCGTGGGACAATTACGTTTCGAAATCTATAACAGCCTAGAAGAAATCCGCAAACTGAGAAACCGAATCGCTCACCACGAACCCATTTTCACAAGGAATCTATCTGACGATCTTCAAGGGATCGTAGATTTAATCGAGCTTCGCTGCAAAGTGACTGCGGATTGGATGATGAGCAACCAGCAGGCATCGGCATTTATCGCAAAGCGTCCGTAGTTGCCTTCCCAGGCCTGTGGTGCCAGACCTGAGGCACCCGACCGACTTTCACCATTGATGGCGCATGTTCCTCAATTCCAGATAAGTACCCCCTTTTTCCATACACACGCGATCCATACGCGACCTAGAATTAAGACAGTCCTTGGGTAAATCCGGGACAAAACGAGGACGCCAGAGACCTAGAATCTCTGGCGTCTTAATGGTGGCCTCGTAGCTCAATTGGATAGAGCACCCGCCTGCTAAGCCGGAGATGAAGGTCCAATCCCTTCCGGGGCCACCAACTAAAGAGATATTAGAAACCTCTCCCTTGTGGATGCAAGTGCAAAAACCAACAGTAATTTTTATCCCTTGGCAAACATCTGCTTGATGCCCCGCAAGGCTTGCCGCGTGCGCTCTTCGTTTTCTATGAGGCTGAATCTTACGTGGCCGTCGCCGTAGTCGCCGAAGCCAATGCCGGGCGAGACGGCGGTCTTGGCGTCCGTCAACATGAGCTTGGCAAACTCTAAAGACTTCAGAGCCTGGAAGGCCTCGGGAATCTGCGCCCAGACGAACATGGTGGCCTTGGGCAGGGCTACCGGCCAGCCGAGCGAGTTGAGGCCCTCAACGAGCACATCGCGGCGCTTGCGGTACTTCTCGCAGATCTCATGGACGCACTCCTGCGGGCCTTCAAGAGCGAGGATGGAGGCCACCTGAATGGGCGTGAAGGTGCCGTAGTCGAAGTAGCTTTTGAGTCGGGCGAGAGCGGCGACGAGCTTGGGATTGCCGACCATGAATCCTACACGCCAGCCGGGCATGTTGTAACTCTTGGACATGGTGAAGAACTCGACAGCAACGTCCTTGGCGCCTGGAACCTCGAGGACGCTAGGCGGCTTGTAGCCGTCGAAGGCGATGTCGGCGTAGGCCAGGTCCTGAATGAGGTAGAAGCCATACTCGCGAGCCAGTTCGACAAGGCGAGCGAGGAAGGGCAGCTCGACACACTCCGTGGTTGGATTGGACGGGAAGTTGACGATCAACGCCTTGGGGCGCGGAACCATGCGCGGGATCAGCTCTTCAAGCTGGGCGAGAAACTGCTCGCGGTCGTGGACGGGAACACTGACGACGTGCGCGCCGGCGATGACTGGGCCATAAATGTGGATGGGGTAGCTGGGGTTGGGCACCAGCACCGTGTCGCGCGAGTCGAGGATGGCCAGGCAGAGGTGCGCGATGCCCTCCTTGGAGCCGATGGTGACGATGGCCTCGGTCTCGGGATCGAGATCGACGTTGTAGCGGGTCTTGTACCAGTTGCAGATGGCCTTGCGCAGGCGCGGAATGCCGCGAGAGACCGAGTAGCGATGGGTGACGGGCTTGAGGACCGACTCGACGAGCTTGTCGACAATGTGCTTCGGAGTGGCTCCGTCGGGGTTGCCCATGCCGAAGTCGATGATGTCTTCGCCGTTGTGACGGGCGGCTTTCTTCATGGCATCGGTGATGTTGAAGACGTAAGGCGGTAGGCGCTGGATGCGGCTGAACTCTTCCATCCAACAATTTTAGTGCAAGGGGGGCGGGGATGGCGACGGGGGTGTCAGAGTGCTCAACGAAAGAAATAGACAGCCCTGCCGGTCGCGCCGACCGCGGTCCATCCGGGCGGGAGGGTTTGGGGTGCGGCATCGGAAACTACGGCAACTGCGCCGGTGCTCTTGAGGGCATCGAGGACGGTCTCTTCGACTTGCGGCGTTGCGGTCCAAAAGGCAGCGGCTGAGTTCGGAAGGTCGCGGTCGTCGCGCGGCAGCTCAGCTACGATGCGCACTCGATCAAGCCGCGCCCAGTAAGCTACAAAGCCATCGCCGATCAGAGCAACGCGATCGCCGGGCTGGAGGCCCATGGAGCGCAACTGCTCGGCCGCCGCGACGGGCTGCGCCCAGATGCGGCTGGCGCGCAGGTCGTCGCGCAGGGTGACGGCGACGCGCCAGATTCCCAGCGCGCACAGGATCAAAATTGCCGCGCGAGTTGCGATGATTCTTCTTGAGGCATTGGCAAAGGTCGCCGAGGCCGTGATGACGCCGCAGACGGCCAGCAGAACTCCACTGGTGTAACGGCCCTCCCAATAGACCATGGCGTACATGGCGAAGAAGGCGAACGAGGGCGCTAGGATCGGCCAAAAGGCGAGGAGCTTGCGCCAGGAGGCGTTGATGCTTCCGCCAAGCAGAAGCATCGCCAACACTACGATGGTGGGCAAGCCCGCGCCGGTGTGCGTGAGGCTGGCGAATTGAAGCAGATTGCGCGAGAAGATTCTGGCTTCCCGCGCCGGATGCATGTGGGTATCGACGCCGGCATACCAATACGTAGGATCAAACCAGACGGGATACGTGCCGGAAATGGGCGTGGCAAACTCGTATACTTCAGGCCAATTGAGAAGCTTGCGCGTGGTGTGCTCGGGAAGCGTGCCGGAGGCGGCTTCCGGCTGCCAGTGACGGTAGCGCGGCTTGACGGCGTTGACCTCCCAGGCGACGTTGAATTTGCCTGAGTCTCCAATGGTCAGCCGGTGCGCGTTGCATGAGATGGCGGCAATATAGGGAACGGAAACGGCTAGTAGAGCAAGCAGCGTTACGGCAACTAGAACCTTGCCTCGACGCTGGCGCGGGGCGACCGCTGCCATGGTTGCGATCATCAGGATTGCAAAGGGCAGCATGGCGGCCTTGGCAAGATAGCCCGCGCCGAGCAGAACTCCAAAGGTTACCGCGCCTGCTGCATTCATTTTTCCTGCTTTGAAGCGCAGCATCATCGCCATGGCCAGATAAACGAGAGCAGCTACGGCAAGATCCGGAGTCACGATGCTGAAGCGCTCTGACCGGACATGGATGTAGAGAAAGAGCAGATAGCCGATGGCCCAGGCGGAGCCCGGCGCGGTCACGGCCAAATCGCAGTCTGAAGCCAGCAGCTCACGCCAGAAAAACTCGAAGCAGAAGAGCGCGGCAATCAAAATGGCAAGATTCAGCAGGTGGACTTCGGGAAACTCCCAGCGCATGGAGGGGTGGGTTGCGTGGAAGAGCAGCGCGGTCATCCAGGCGTAGAGAGGCGACCAATAGGTGCTGAGCGCACTGTGCCAATCGCCCTTCCAATAGGAGTCGCCCATGTCCATGTAGGAGACGCCGTCGGGGCCCATGTAGTATCGGCAAAACCAGGTGTCAAGGAGCGCAAAGGCTAGAATGGCCAAACGGAAGAAGCATTGCACGGCAAAGACGGCGCGCGGCTGGCTGGCTGGCACGGCTGCTGCCTTCGATTGGAATCCAACAAACATGCCTGTCTCCGATATTTTCGAGGATCTCTGGATTTGCCTGCGCTTTGCGATGGCTCGGTTCAAACTCAGAAAGAACGCTGTCTTGTGAGCGTTTTGCAGAACTCAGCGATCCGACTGATGGATGAAGTGGGAATAACCAACTTAAGAATAGGGGATCGCGGCCAACATCAAAGGAAGGCCTCCCCACACTTTGCAGCTTACAGTTTCCGGCCTGCCGAATCAATTCCCGCAGATAATACCAGAAGTTTTGATTGCTGCTCGCCAGATGCAATTGTAAGCATTTTCAGATAAGCATTGTCAGCGCAAAGCGGATTGAGCATCTTGGGGATTGAGGCGCTGATTGTTTCCCGGTGGAATGGCACGGGGCGGCCAGACAAGCATCGGCAGTCATCGCGCGGTTCTTTGCGGCCAAGGCGGCTTTCAAAGGTTCTTCTTTTATGTATAGAGTCTGGGTGCTCCAGCCCCTCAAGTCAAATGCCCGTCTGCCGAAGCAGACGGGCATTTGAGAAGAGAATTTCGATCACGAGCTTAACGATGACCACCGCCGCCATGACCGCCACCACCACCGTGGAAGCCGCCACCACCGCCGCCATGGAAGCCGCCGCCACCGCCGCCATGGAAACCGCCACCACCGGCTACACGGCCACCGCCGCTGAATCCGCCAGGATGGCCTCCGCCGGGCGCCGCGAAGCTATGACCGACGCCGCCGCTCGGGCGCATTGGACCACCAATAGCTCGGCTTCCACCCATATAGGCCGCTCGACCGCCGATTCCGCCATAACCGCCGCGTCCCGGATAGGCGCCACGACCGCCGAAGCCTTCACGACCACCCCATCCACGACCACCCCAGCCATGTCCCCAACCCCTGCCGTACCATGGTCCAGCGCCGATGAAGACGCCGCCATAAAACCAGTTCGGCCCATAGAAGCCGTAAGGAGCGCAGGCGTAAGGATAATAGGCGTAATAGCCCCACTCGCAGACTGGCGGACCGTAGACGACGGGAGCGGCCACCACGGCGGGACCAACGCCGACATCCTCTTCGACATCCTGGGCCATTGCCGTTACCGCAAATGGCGTTGCGAAAAGCATTGCAAACAGAACCAACCGTAAACTCTTCATGGAATCCTCCCCTGTGCTGCCCTCTTCCGCTTGGGAATCCGGGCGGCCCACGCCCCATTGCACTGCCGGCTCGTGGGCTTCACTTTCTGCCGGCTACTGTACTCTCAGACAGCAATTGCCGGGGAAAGTTGCGGTGTTATATCGAGAATAATTCGGTTGGCTGCGAGAGCGGTGGTGGGCGGGGAGTTGGTTTTCAAGGGAGATGGAGATTCTTGGGGCTGAAGAGGCTGCGAAAAAAGTCCGAATTGTTGACGGAAATGGCTAATAATTCCCTCGGCGGCTAAAGCCGGCGTTGATAAAGCAGTGGTTATGTACGGGCTAAACAGTCTGCGGAAAAAGGGCTATTCGGGAGTTGCATTCACGATTGAGCGTAGCAGGGGCTAAAGCCCTACGTTGATATGATTGGCTTTATCGGCCCGACTAAAGTCGTGCCCTGATTACAAAGCCATTGGGAATTGCCTTCTGAAGAGTTTTTCCGCAGCCTGTAAAGCCCGTACCCTTCACCGAATTGAGTCTTTCCGCAGCCTGTGAAGTCGGGCCCTGAAAAGAAACAAGCGTGGACCGGGATGTCCACGCGACGGCCGGCCGGGAGGCCGGCGCTACTTTTTAATCGCTTTGCGGGCCGGTGAAGCCGGTGAACGACTGCCCCAACACCCTCTCCGGCGACGAGGAGCCATTACTCCGGCCGCACCAGCTCGATGCGGTCGCGGGTGCGGACCCAGGTGTTGCCGGCCATGCGGCCCACGGCGTCCAGGCCGGCGGGATCAATGCGGAAGTCGTCAACCAAATCTTCGCGCACATGGAAGCGAAGCACTTCGCCAAGCACGATGACGCCGCTGCGGGAGGCGTGGCCGGTGTAAATGACCTGAAGCAGCTTGCACTCCATCTGCGCGGGCGACTGGGCGACGCGCGGCGGGCGGACCGCTTCGCTGGCAACCGGCGTGAGTCCGGAGAGAGCAAACTCGTCTATTCCAAAAGCGACTTCCGCCGCTGTGGCGTTGGCCGCCGCGGCGATCGCCTCGCTGACAATGTTGATAACGAACTCGCCGGTTTCTTCGACGTTGCGCAGAGTGTCTTTACGCTCACCGCTCTCAGGCGAAGCGCCGTCACGCAGGGCGGGACAGAAGAGCACGGTGGGCGGCACGGCACCGACGCCGCAGAAGAAGCTGAAGGGCGCCAGATTGGCCACGCCGTCGCGGCTTATCGTTGAGACCAGAGCCACTGGGCGGGGCACAATCAAGCCAGTCATCAGCTTGTAGATCTCGCGCGGTTGGCGTTCGGATGGGTTGAAGGCGAGCGTCGGAATTGATTGAGAATTTGCGGCATCCATTCTGATAGCCTAGAACACTACCGCGCCGGGCGTCTTCAAAGACCCGGAACGGCACTGGCCTCCCGCATCGCGTGACAGATCTGGTGCTGGGTCTGACGCCGGGACGGAAATTCTTCTGGCCGTAACAATGTTTCAGGCACAATATAGGGATAAGGGAGAAACGCTTTGCCGCGCATACACTTTCAGCTTCAACTGGCAGAACTCAAAGACAAGCTACTGGCGATGGCGGCGTTGTCGCAGCAGGCGGTGGAGTCGGCCGTGGACGCCTACCTGCAGCGCGACAAGGGGCTGTGCAAGTACGTCAAGCAAAATGAGGCGGCTATCGACACGGCGCAGCGCGATCTGGACGAGATGGCCTACGAGTTGCTGGCCAAAGAGCAGCCGATGGCCATCGATCTGCGCTTCATCCTGGCGGTGATCAAGATCAATGGCGATCTGGAGCGGATCGGCGACCAGTCAATGGGCATTGCGCGCCGCACCAAAGAGGCTCTGAAGCACGAGGAGGTCGATCTGCCGGTGGACTTTGCCGCGATGGGCGAGTTTGCCGGGCGCATGATCCGCTCGGCATTGCAATCGCTGCTTGAGGGCGACGCGCGGCTGGCCGAAGAAGTGCGCGAGATGGACGACGAGATCGACCGCATGAACCGGCGCGCGCATCTTGACCTGCTGCAACTGATTCAGGAGAAGCCAGCCCAGACGCTCCAGGCGATGAACGGAATTCTGGTCTCCAAGCATCTGGAACGGATTGCCGATCACGCCTCGAATATCGCGACCGACGTGATCTTCTGGGTGCGCGGCGCTGACGTGCGGCATCAGTTGAGCCTGGCGACGGATTGAGAACGGCTGGGAACAGGGACTAAAGTTTAGGGAATCGAAGGCTTAAAAAACGCTTGTTTTGTTGACGTTTTAAAAGAGGCATGACTTCAGTCGTGCCAATAAGCTGACGAAGCGCGCATTCCCTCGGTGGCTACAGCCCGTACCCTTCATCGCGGATAAAGGACCATCTGCGTGAGACAGAACCCTAGTCCCTGACCCCTGCTCCCTTGTCCCTGGTCACTAGTCCCTCGTCCCTGTTCCCACCTAAAAGACCCCGGCCAAAAAAACCTCGGCGGAGGGCAAATTTCCTGGCTTGCCTCCGCAGGCTGCCAGCACCACCGGCGAGAGCGTAATGACTGGGCAGTGCGCGTGCGCCAGCAGCTTGTAGACAACGCCCTGGCGCGTTGCGGCGGCAAAAGCCGATGCGCCCTGCGCTCCCAGCACGATCAACTCGGCCTGCTGCGCGCGCCCCTGGTAGAGCAGTTCCTCGGTGGGGTCGCCCGGCACTACAACCGCCTGCGCGGCAACAAGGCCGGCAAGCTCGGCCGGAATCAAGGCAAGAAGCTCGGCTTCAATCTGATCGATCGTCCGGCCGGCCATCGCCTCATGGCGGTGCTGGGGACGGATCACATGCTGCAGGATCAGGCGCGCGCCCTGCTCGGCGGCCAGTTCGGCGGCAAACGCGGCCACGGCCCGGCCAGAGTCATGCAGGCTGACGCCGCAGAGGATGGCGCGGGTGGCGAAGTTGCGATAGCGGCCATCGGCGGCCTCGGGGCCGATGATGCAGACCGGCACCTTTGCGGTGCGCAGAACGGCCTCCGCCACAGAGCCCACCAGCAGCTTGCCAATGGGGCCCGGCGAGTGCGTCCCCATCACAATGCGGTCAATTTCTTGACCCTTCTCTTGACCCTTCTCTTGACCGATATGGCCGCTTTCGCGCTCTTTGAGAAAGGCCAGAATCTGCTCGGCGGGCTGCCCAGGGCGCACCACCGTTTCACACTCCACGCCTGCCTTGCGCACCCGTTCGGCCAGCGGCTCCAGATGCGTCAGCTCGACTTGCGCCGCGGCAGCATGGTCGTAGTAAATGATGCCTGAGGTCTCCGACGCCGAAACCACCAGCGTGTCATAGGCGTGAAAGACGATCAGCCTGGCGCCAAACTCCTGCGCCTGCGCCAGCGCAAATCCAAAGGCTTTTTCATTGGCGGGAATTTCCGATGCAAAGAGAATGGTGGAGGGCTTGCTCCAGCCTGGTTTGCTCCAGCCTGGTTTATTCCAGCCTGGTTTATTCCAGCCAGGCTTGTTCCAACCCGATTCGACGGCGGCTGACATATGAATCCTCCTGGAGGCTTGCCGGATGACTCTTGAATTCGCCGGCTGCTCAACATGATTAACTGCCTTGCACAGTGTGACATCAACCACAATGGGGACTCTTAAAACTCTAGCTCCCCCCAATCCGAAAATCGGTACCTTGCGAATTGAAATTCCGATTTCAAGAATGCAAAACCTCAAACTGGGAATTGTGCGCTCTTTTATGGGAATTTGTCTACCGTCAATTTTGATTTGCTTCGAGGAGGAGGGGGGAGGAGGGAACGGATCTAATTCGTTCTTTAAGACCGGCGGTGGGCGCCGATTCCGACTGAGAAACCAAGATGCCCCACCCTCGCCGCGCCGGTTATTACGGCAAGGATGGGACACCGCTATTGCTGAAACTGCCCGTGACGTTGCTTTAGAAGCCGGCCTGCACTGCGCTGACTTCCGCCTGGCGGACCTGGGCGCGGGCCAGTTCGACCGGTTCGCCATAGTGGCTGGCTACCATCACAGCAGCCAGGCCTTGATTCAGATAAGGCTGAACCGAGGCCAGCTTGATCGTCGATTGAGCTGCCATCGCCGCCACTTGGGATTTGCTGGAGACCGATTCAACCAGCGATAGAATTGCCGCCACCACCGTTCCCACCGCGTTAATGCCGTTCAGAACGTGCTGCTGGCTATTGGGGTTGGTAATCTTTGCCGCCGTCAACAGCGACGCATTGATATTCTGCTGGAAAGCCACAACCGCGGCTTGCAGTTGCTGGAGCACAGGGGCCTTGGGATTGGCAAGATAAGCCTGGGCCTGCGAGACAAGCAGCTTGGAGGCCGCGTCAAAGCCGACAGTGGCCGCGGCAAAGAGCGGCGCATCGGCCGGCTCCAGCAGTGAGGCGGTGGAGTTCAGAGTCGCAACCGCGCTTTGCAGCGTAGGCGTCCAATTTACAATCTCCTGCGCAACGGTGATTCCCGAGCAGCCAGTCATAAAGGGCGCAGGCAGCAAAAGCGCAATCAGCGCCCACGCGCCCAGCTTGGCAGTCGAATTGGATGACGCGGGTCCGTTCGACTCGGTGCGCTCGCTCAAGAACGAAGAGGCGGGGACCGGATCCTTGGCCAGCAAGCCCAGAAGGGCCGTTGCCAGGGCACCGGCCAGCGTGACCAATGTCCCGTTGCCGACCGTGCCTAGTGTGATGCCCTGCTGCGAAAGTACGCTAGCAATGGTGACGACCGCAATCAACACGCCGGCGGCCGAGGTCTTGGGTTGTTTCCAGATATTTGAAATCAGATTCATTGAGAGAGCTCCTTGCAACAAAAAAGGCGGCCGCGGCCGCCTAGGTTACTTTGAGATTCGAAGCATTTTCATCGTCGCTGCAAAATGCATTTCGTTGTAGCCCTGGACAACGCGGCGGAATTGGCGCCCAATTCCTTACACGAGCCGCTCATTCTGTCCAGTTTGCAGGTTCGATGAAAATTCTAGTGAACGCGCGGAAGGGATCGAAACTACCTCCGGGCAACAAAAAAATCGAGACCGCCGGCGGGCATTGTTACAGGCCTGCCGCTGGTCTCGATTTCTCGCCTCTCCCGATTGCGAGCGCCGCCGTGGTTGCGGATCAGGCTCGCGGCAGGGAGCCGCTGCAACTTAGACAAGAGACGGTCCCGCGCCCCGGAACCATCCGCTGAGGGACGGCGAACTCATTCGCCGGGCGCCGTACTTCCGTCTCTTGTCTGGCTACCATTTAGCCTAAGCGCTCTTTCCTATATCTTCGGCAAAGATTGGAAAAACTTGAATCCATTCAGATTCATCAGCTTACACAATTCGCAATTCAATTAAGGACTTGACAGGATTCTAAGGTTGAGTGCGCCAGAGCTTGCACAATCAAGCCAGGCAAAATGGGACGCACGTTACCTTTGCAGGTGGACGAAACTCCGGGAACGCCGATAACCCCTATATTGGCTCACTACGCGAAAGGGGCATTCCTCAATGATTCCTGATGTTCACCACCCGGTTTGGGTGCAGATCGTTACGGGGAAAAAGCAGCTTACATCCAGCAAAACCACCTTCAACATGCTCATCCACAACAACAAAATGAGTTACGAGAGAGACCCATCGCCCGGAAATGTTCAGCAACTCATTGCCAAAACTCACAAATTCATGGCGCAATTTGAATCGGTTTTTGCCAGCGAAATCACTCAAATCCTCGGATAAGGTGTTAGGAGAATCCATGTCGCAAAACAAAGATGCCAGACTGCATTCCGTTGCAGAGGTGCAAGCGGCCATTGCCGCCGGCAAGAACCTGTTCCTGGCCGGCAGCCGCGAGGCGCTCAGCCAGCTCCCGCAGGGCAATTGGGTGGGCGGGACCATCTGTTATTTCATGACGGACGAGGGAGGTCTGGTCTCGGAAGACAAGATCTTCGTAACCGAAGTTCCAGAGTTTGCGCGCGAGGTTAGAATCAACGAGTACGACCGCAACCATCTGGACCAACTTTACTCGGATGCTCCCGATAACGGGTTCAGCTACCTGGTGCTGCCCGCCTCGCCAAAGCTGCTGAAGAGCTATGCCGAGAATGTTTCCAGCTTCGACGGCTTTCTGATGCACCCGATCGTGGGCTGGGTGGCAGGCGTTCGCGTGGACCGCATTGGAACGGAATTCTCAGCGGCCTTCAATGGCAAGAATGGCGCGGTAACGGAGGACAAAGCCGTCGCTCTTCACGTCTCGCTGCCCGCCAACAAGATGGCCGAACTGGATATTGTGAACATCTTCAAAGGCGGCGCCGGCAGCGTGATCCGATTCAAAGAGGAAGGCTTTCAGGCGGCCGGCTGCATCATCGACGGAAAGCCCGCCAACCTGGCCGATTACATCGCCGCCCAGGGAATCAATACCGAGTTTCCGCTGGTGGGCGACTACAACGGCAGTTCCATCAACGTATCCATCCTCAAGGTCGATCCGGCAGCGCATACGGTCGATCTCTATGCCCCGGTCTTTCCCGGCGTGGACTATCGTTTTGCCGAGCCGGTGGGGGACTATTCCTGCGCTTTTGCCGAAATGGTGGGCGCGGATCAGGCGGAGCCGGAGTTTGCCTGCAACTGCATTCTCAACTTCCTCTACGGCAAGCTGGAAGGCAAAAAGACCGGCAGCGTGACCGGCCCCATCACCTTTGGTGAGATTGCGCACCAGTTGCTGAATCAGACGCTGGTGCGGCTATATCTGCGCGACGTTTGATTGGATCGGAAAATCCCTGGAATCGCCAGACCGATACTGGCTGGCGATTCCAGGAAGATCCCAGCATGTAATCCTACGGCAGTTCCTCGATGGGCGTGGCAGCGCAAAGAGGGCTTCCACCGGTGACCCCACCAATGAAATGCGGGCATTGCCCGTGAATCTCCGATGCGGATTCGATCACGCTCATTTGAAAATCCGGTGTAAAGTTGACATCGAACGACACGTCGAAATCGACCGGTCGCCCTTCCAGAAAATACGGATGAAAGATCAACTGACTTACATTCTCCGAGGCTGCTTCTCGCAGAACCTGCATCCCTGAATCAATTTGCACGGAATGAACATGCCCATCCTTGCCTACGTGAGCTTGCAACATCACATGGCCGGAGAGATTGAGGTCCATGGCTCTTTGAGGATAGGTAAATTTGGGCGCCGTCGCCAGCATCGATCTTATCTGGGTTGACGAATATTGCAAATGCAGTGGAAGAGCGGAAGCAAGCGGAGTAAAAACGCCCGGAGAATCCGGGCTATCTCTCAACTCCGTAATATCGAGTTTGAATATTGTGTGCCCATCGCGCGCCGCGACCACGTGTCTAGGAACCGAGATGTCGCGAAAGGGTACCGGATTGTCCATTAACACCAGGATCAAGCCGTTCGTTTGACTGATCACCAGACGCAGTTGCGGCTTTTCCAGGTCAAAGCAATAACTGGAAAACGCGGCAGGCGTCTCCGCCGGTAAATCTTTTTTAGGATTGAGAACGATGCAGCGCAGTTTCGCCTGTCCAAACGGAATCGTTTGCAGGCTGAGATCGTATTGCACCAGAACGCGCCTGGAGGGAAGAACGCCAGATGTCAAGTCGCGAATGTCACGCTCCAATGTGCGCAAATGTTCAATCTTTCCCGCGACAACATCGGGACTCCCCGGAAGACTCCAAAGACTTGCCGTAGTGTTGTCGCGATTCCAAAGAGAACGGCTCTTGCCCGGAGCTGCCCAGTCATACTCATAGCTTCCAGAGGCATTGGGATTACCAAGAGCGTCGTAGATCTGATATTCGGCTTTCAAGTGCCAAGGCTTGGCATTGGGAGATTGCAGATCGTTCGCTGTCTTGGCGTCCAACAAAGTGGACAGTTCCTTGCTGTAGGTCTTGAACTCCTGTCCGAGAGCAAAAGGAATTAAGCAGAATGCCAGGAGTAAAAAGCAAATTGTCGGTCGGCGCATGGTGCGAAAAGGATAGCATACAGCCGGCAATATTCGGCAGGTGGCCCAGGCATCGATTATATCTCCTTCTCTGATTAGTCAAGATAGAAGTCTGTGCCCCATTCATGACAGTGTCGGCCACTGTCATACACGGGACACAGTTTTTTTGTGCAGCTTCTTTTCTATAGCTCCACACGGCTCTTGGTGATTCTTCGGGGATGATGAGCGGATCATCTGCCAGTCCTACCGGGTTTTCAGCCGTCGAAGCGCCAGAGGGCTACGCCGCCTAGGAGGCCGGTTTCGTTGGAGACTATGGTGACGTCGGGGCCGGGGGTGAAGAGGATCTTTTTGGTGTTGCCGCCGCCGATGTAGAGGTGGTCCCAGTTGAAGGTGGCTTGAGTTTGCTTGATGGCCGCCTGGATGAAGTCGTTCCAGCGGGCTTTGCCGAATTTGTCCAGGCCGCGGCGGCCGAGGTAGTCCTCGTAGGTCATGCCTTTTTTGCGCCAGGGGTGGTGGGCTAGCTCGAGGCCGGGACAGAGATGGCCGTCAGTGAAGAGCGAGGAGCCCATGCCGGTACCGAGAGTCAGCGCCATTTCGACGCCTTTGCCCTGGATGGCTCCGTAGCCCTGAACGGCGGCGTCGTTGCAGACGCGGACCGGCTTCCGCCAGCGGCTTTCAAGCTCGGCCTGGAGCGGGAAGGCGACCCATGTGGGATGAAGATTGGCGGCGGTCCAGGTGGTTCCTTTTTTGATGACGCCGGGAAAGCCGATGGAGACGCGGTCGAAATCGCCCATCAACTTGCGCAGTTCGTCGAGGCCGGCAAGCACGGCTTCAGGGGTGGGAATGGCGGGCGTGAGGACGCGCTGGCGCTCGCTGACGGGCTTGCCGGCGGCGTCGAGAAGCATGGCCTTGAGGCCCGAGCCGCCGATGTCGATGGACATGGTGACGGGGAGGGCGGACTCCGGCGTGGCGGCGGGAAGAGGAGCGAGCGAGGTGGAAGCGTCGAGTGTCATCAGGACGAATTGTAGCGCGAATGGGCGGAATTGCAACTGAGGAATTCTGGGACGAAACGGAAGTAGGATTTATGGTGGATAATTCCGGTTAGAGCACATTTCTCAAAGACCCCGTATATCCGGTTTGTTAAAACGAAGTTGGCAATGAATCCGACCCGCAGAGCGTGGACCAGGAGGTCCACGCGACAGCCGGCCGGGAGGCCGGCGCTACAACATCTTGAAAGCGTCGCGGGCCGAAGGGGATGAGAAACGCGGGTAAGAGTGTGCGCTGAAAGCCTGAAGAAATTGGTTGAAGAATTTGGGGGTAAGCCGCCATGAAGATTGTAGTTGCGATCAAACAAGTGCCGGAGCGGGATGCGCAGGTTCGGGTTGACGGCGCGGGGCGCTGGATTGAGGAGCCGGGCTCGCAGTATGCCTTGAATGAGCCCGACGCTTACGCGCTGGAAGAGGCACTGCAATTGAGGGAGCAGCACGGCGGCGAGGTGGTGGTGGTGAGCGCGGGGCCGGAGCGGGTGGGCGCGACGATTCGCGAGGCGCTGGCCAAGGGCGCGGACCGGGGGATTCAGATTGAGTGCGGCGATCTGGGCGCGCGGGATGCGTTGAGCGTGGCGCGGTTGCTGGTGGCGGCCATACGGCCAGAGACGCCTGACTTGGTTTTGGCGGGTTTGCAGTCCGACGATTTGGGGCAGGGGCAGACGGGCGTGATTCTGGCCGAGCTGCTGGGGCTGCCGTACGCTTCGCTGATCTTGCATGTGGAAAAGACCGGCGCAGGCTTGAAGGTGAAACGGGAGTTGGAAGAGGGCTGGTTTCAAACGATTGAGCTGCCGCTACCTGCGGTAGTGACGATGCAATCGGGCGGCAACAAGCTGCGCTACGCGACGCTGATGGGCATCAAACGGGCTAAAACGAAGGAAGTGCGGCTGCTGAGGGCGGATGCGCTGGATACAGAATCAACGCCCGTGGTCGTGCTGGAGAGGGTTTTGCTGCCAACCAAGCAGAAGACAACGCAGATGCTGACGGGGACGGTGAAAGAGACGGCGGCGGCGCTGGTGGAAAAGTTGAAGGTTGAGGCGAGGGTGCTATGAGCGGCGTGTGGGTGGTGGTAGAAGAGCGGGATGGGCGAGTGAGCCGTATCAGTTGGGAGGCCGTGGCCGCAGGGCAGAGGCTGGCCAAGTTGACGGGGCTGACGGTGAATGCGGTGGTCCCGGGCGCGGAGACGACGGCACCGGCTGCCGAAGTTGCCGTTAAGGCGCTAGGCAGGGTGGTGCGCTTGGAGCATCCGTTGCTGGCGGCGTATACGGCGGATGGATTTTTGCTGGCTTTGCAGCAGTTTTTTGCGGCGGAGCAGCCGGAGTATGCGGTCTTTCCGCATAGCTACCAGGTGCGGGATTACGCTCCGGCGCTGGCGGCCCGGCTGGGAGAAGCGCTGATCGGCGATGTGACGGCGATAGGCGTAGGGCCGGAGTTTACGCGGCAGTTGATGCAGGGGCGGCTGAATGGCGTTTACCGGCACATGGGCGGCGGGGCTTGCTTTGTCTCAGTGCAGGCGGGGGCCTTTCGGGCTGATGCGGTTGAAGATGGCTCGGCGGAGGTCAGCGTTTTTTCGCCGGCGATTGAGGCGGCGCAGATTCGCACCCGGCCGGGTGAGCGCTACAGGGGTTCGGCGCAGACGGTGGATCTGGGGTCGGCGCAGCGGATTGTGAGTGTGGGGCGCGGGATCAAGGAGGCGGAGAATATCCCGCTGGTGCAGGAGTTGGCGACGGCGCTGGGAGCTGAACTGGGGGCCTCAAGGCCGATCTGCGACAACGGCTGGCTGGCGGCGGAGCGGCAGGTGGGTAGCTCAGGCCAGATGGTTGCGCCCAAGCTCTACCTGGCTGTGGGGATCTCCGGGGCGATCCAGCACTTGGTGGGAATGAAGGGCTCGCAGTGCGTGGTGGCGATCAACAAGGATCCCGGTGCACCGATCTTCGAGGTGGCTGATTACGGGATAGTGGGCGATCTGTTTGAGGTGGTTCCGGCGCTGACGGAGGCGGTCAGGGCGGCGAAGGGGTAGAAATTTACCAAAAGCAAGCGCAGATCCTTCGACTTGCCGCAGTCACCCTTATGAACGGGGATTCGGTTAGGGTTCATGCTATCCCACCCATTCCGCGATAAAACTGCGGAAAGGATAGGGCCCCTAGCATTTGCGGCTGGTTCATATTCGAACGCAACTCGTTGCGCGAGTCGCGCTTGTTCGGCATGACAGACCAATTTTGAAATCAAGTTGACCGATGTGAAACTAGCCAACGAGTTCCAATGAGCGGATGGTCTCCTTGCGGACGGTGAGGCGCTCGACTAGTTCGGTGCGGACCTCATATCCGCGGCCTGGGGTGTCGGGAATGGCGATTTCGCCGGCCGACGAGACTGTGACTTCCGGCTCGATGATGTCCTCTGCCCAGTAGCGCGCCGAGGCGGAGACGTCGCCGGGGAGGGTGAAGTTTTCCAGTGACGAAAGCGCGATGTTGTGGGAGCGGCCGATGCCGGACTCGAGCATACCGCCGCACCAGACGGGAATGCCGCGCTGCTGCGCCGCGTTATGCACGGCGATGGCCTCGGAGAAGCCGCCGACACGGCCGAGTTTGATATTGATGATGCGGCAGGACTCCATTTCAATCGATGCCAGCGCGTCGCGGCGATTGCGGATCGATTCATCCAGGCAGATGGGCGTTTGCAGCCGCTTTTGCAACATGGAATGGTAGTAGAAGTCATCATGCCAGAGAGGCTGCTCGATCATGAGCAGATCGAAGGCGTCAAAGGCGGTGAGGTGGTCGGCGTCGCGCAGGCGATAGGCGGAGTTGGCGTCGCAAGAGAGCATGATGCCGGGCCAGCGGCCGCGGACCTTCTCGAAGACTTCCACGTCCCAGCCGGGCTTGCACTTGAGCTTGATGCGCTGATAACCGGCGGCCAGCTCACGCTCGATGATCGCCATCAGCTCAGGAATGGAGGAGTGAATACCCAGCGAAACACCGCAGGGGATTGTGTCGCGCACGCCGCCGAGGAGATGAGAGAGCGAGACACCCTCGCGCTGCGCTTCAAGATCCCAAATGGCGTTTTCCAGCGTAGCCTTGGCCATGTGGTTGCCACGCACCTGGCGGAAGATCTTGGGGCAGTCGCCGCCATGCTCTGGGGATGCGGCGGCCAGCATCGGCCCCAGCTCGTTGATGAGCACAGTCCAGGCGCTATCGGTGGATTCGGCGGAGAAGAATGGATGCTCGCCGGCGGTACATTCACCCCAGCCGGTTAGCCCCTCGGAATGAATCTCGGCGAGCAGGATTCTGCGATTGCGGGTGACGCCGAAGCTGGTTTCAAAGGGACGCACCAGGGGCAAGTGGAGTTCACGCAGGATGATGGCATCGATTCTCATGATTTGGGTTCCTTAGGGGTTGAGGCCGGCTTGGGCCTGAGTAAGAGAAGCTAACTCAAAGATTCCATTTCCTTCTGCATCCAGTGTGAAGCCGACTACGGCCAGACCCTGGGAAAATGCCTGCTGAAAGAGGCGGCGGTTTTCCAACTGGACTGTCAGAGCGCGCTCACGGCCGGCTTGGCTTGCCTTCCACTGGTAGATGGCGGCTGGAACGGTGATGCGCTCCTCAATAATGTGCGCCGCTGGCGGACGGCCTTCGAGAGCCGCCTCGACCCTGGGCGAATCAAGCTGCCACTCGGCGACGAGACGGTCGGTGGGAAGTCCGCCTTGCAGACGAGATGAGGATACACCATAGAAATCCACTTGGTAACGGCGGGCAATGGCTCCGAGCTTGCGAATGTTGAGATAGGCGTTCTTGATTTCCAGTGGATCGAAGGTCCACTCCATCTGGCGAATGCCTCGCTGAAGGGCCTCAAGGCGCTGCTCCCGCTTGAGACGCGCGCCTAGGCCATGGTTCCGGTAGGCCTCGCGTACGGCCAGCATGTGGGAGTGCAGATAAGGGCTTGGCTCGGCTTTGCCCGACTTTATGGCGGGCCATGAGAGGACGAAACCAACCAGCGAACTGGGGCTGGGCGGGGACAGTTTTGTATCGAATGCGCCGATGGCTTGTCCGCCGATCTTTTGGGCCAGCAGAAAGGCCTTGCGGGGAAAGATCTCGCTTGCGTCCATGCCCCAGACTTCGACTTCTAGCTGGACACAGGCATCGAGCTCATCAAAACCGGCGCAGGAGCGAATCTCGATCATGGCCGCGCCTCCGGCTGGGCGGCGAGCTTGCGCTTGGCTGCGGCCCACAACTCTTCAAGCTCGGCGGGTTGGAGGTCTTCAAGCGGGCGCGCAGAGGCTAGCTCCATCTCATGGAAGCGCTGGCGGAAGCGGCGGTTGCAGCCGCGCAGAGCCATTTCAGCGTCGACGCCGAGATGGCGGCCGAGGTTGACGACGGTGAAGAGCAGGTCACCCAACTCGGCCTCAACGGCGGGCTTGCGGGCGGGATCGCCGGAGGAGGCTTCGGCTTCCAACTCGGCGGTCTCTTCGACGAGCTTGGGGAGCAGGTCGCGCCAGTTGGGCCAGTCGAAGCCGGATTTTTGGGCTTTTGCGCCGAGCTTGGCGGCCTCGGCAAGGGCGGGCATGGCGCGCTGGACGGAATCGAGACGCGACTCTAGAGGCCTTTGCGCCGAAGGCGCGTCTGCCGCATGCAATGCCTTCTCGGCCGTCTTGATCTCTTCCCAGTTGCGCAGCACGGCCGCGGAGGAGCCCTGGACGGCCGCATCGACCGAGGCGCGATTGCCGGCGGCGCGCGAAGCCTCCTCGCCAAAGACATGAGGATGGCGGCGGATCAGTTTGCTGTTCAGATGGTCGAGCACGTCGGTGATGGCGAAGTGGCCATCGTTGGCGGCCATTTCAGCATAGAAGAGGACTTGCAGCAGCAGATCGCCGAGTTCTTCGGCCAGGTGGGGAAAGTCGCGGCGCTCGATGGCGTCGAAGACCTCGTAGGTCTCTTCGAGGGTGTATTTACGGATGGAATCGAAGGATTGCTCGCGGTCCCAGGGGCAGCCATTGGGGGCGCGCAGGCGGGCCATGATCTCGACCGACCGTGCAAAGGCAGCCGCCGCCCGCGCCGGGTCCGATGCGAGAGGCGCGAGAGGTGCGTTGGAGCTTTCAGGCGGAAGGTCCATGCAGTTTCAGTCTACCTTGCGGCGGTGCGGCGGACGTATACTCAACCTCGACGATGATTCGCATATTGGGAACGATCTTTGCGGGGCTGCTGGGGCTGGCCTTTGGCAGCTTTCTGAATGTGTGCCTGAGCCGCTGGCCAGCGGGCGAGAGCGTGGTTGAGCCGCGGTCGCATTGCAGGCAGTGCGGGCGGACGCTGGCTTGGTGGGAGAATGTGCCGCTGGTGAGTTGGGTGGCGCTGCGGGGACGGTGCCGGAGTTGTAAGAGTTGGATAGGTTGGCGGTATCCGGTGGTGGAAGCGGCTGTTGCTTTGTTGTGGGCTTTGGCCGCTTGGCAGGCTTTAATTTTGATGCAGAATCTAATTGCATATAATTCCTTTCCACTGCGATGGATAGGAATCGATCTTCTCCACTTTCTTGGCAATCTGGTTTTTATCTGGCTTCTTGCTGCTTTGTTGTTTCTGGATGTTGAGTACCTATGGCTCCCTGACAAGCTGACTCTTCCAAGCATTTTGCTTGGTTTCCTATATCGCTTTGGAGATTATTTATTCCATCACGGTTTGTCATTACAACAAACGGATACGACTCCATCTATGTTAGGCACTCTTCTTACTCAAGCTCTGAGCATTCTTGTCGCAGCCGGTCTCATTCTGCTCATCCGCTGGGTTTACTGGCTGATTCGCCGGCGCGAGGGGGTTGGGCTGGGCGACGCGAAGCTGATGGCGATGCTGGCTGCATGGCTGGGACTATCGGGCGCGCTGCTGGCCTTTGCGTTGGGCGTGGTGCTGGGATCGGTGGTTGGTTTGGTTCTGTTGCTGATGCCTTCCGGTCGGCTCAAGACGGGCGCGTGGGCGGCGAAGAAGCTGCCGCTAGGGACGTTTCTCTGCATTGGTGGTATTGTCAGCAGCTTGTGGGGAGAACGGTTGATTGGCATTTATAGGGGCTGGGCAGGGTTCTGAGCGCAGTTGGCTCTGGCGCGGTTTTCTGATCCCTGATCCCTAACCACCAACCCCTGTTTCCTAGTTAAACAGATCCTTCATCTTCTCAATCAAGCTGGGCGAGGCCGGTTTGTTGTCAACGGTGAGGGAGTCGGCTAGCAGGGTGACCAGGTCGCGCTGGCTGCGAGTGAGCTTTTTGGGGATCTGCACGACGACTTTGACGATCAGATCCCCGCAGCCCTTGTCATTGAGGAAGGGAACTCCGCGGCCGCGTACGCGCAACTCGCGCCCGCTTTGCGAACCTTCAGGAATCTTCAGGCTGACCGGACCGTCCAGGGCTTCGATCTCGATCTCCGCGCCGAGGGCAGCCTGGGGAAAGCTGATGGGGATGACGCAATGCAGGTTGTGGCCGTCGCGCTCAAAGAACTCATGGGCCTGGATGGCCAGCACCACATAGAGGTCGCCGCTGGGCGCTCCGGCGCGTCCGGCATTGCCTTCACCGGCGTAGCGGATGCGGGTTCCGTCCTCGACGCCGCGCGGAACCTTGACGTTGAGCTTGATCTCGCGCATGACGCGGGTCTCGCCGCGACAGACCTGGCAGGGGTCGCTGATGACCTGTCCAGAGCCGCCGCAGAGGCCGCAGGTGCGGGCCACGGCAAAAAAGCCCTGCTGGTAGCGAACCTGTCCGCGGCCCTGGCACTGGCTGCAAACGGTGGGTCCGCGGCCAGAGGCGCTGCCGCGGCCATGGCAGGCCTCGCAGCTCTCAAGGCGGCGGATCTTGACTTCAGTTTCGACGCCGAAGATGGCGGCCTCGAAGTCGATGGTCAGGTCGAAGCGCAGATCGTCGCCGCGCTGCTGGCGGTTGGGGCGCTGCTGGTGGCCGCCCATCGAGAACATCTCGCCGAAGAGATCGCCGAAGATGTCGCCGATGTCAACGCCGCCCGCGAACGGCCCGCCGAATCCCTGGCCAGCGCCACTGACGCCGGCATGGCCGAAGCGGTTGTAGGCGGCGCGCTTGTCGGCGTCGCTGAGAACCTGATAGGCCTCGCTGGCTTCTTTGAACTTTTCTTCGGCGGCATGATTGCCGGGGTTGCGGTCAGGGTGATACTGGAGCGCCAGCTTGCGGTAGGCGCTCTTCAATTCCTGATCGCTGGCCTCGCGGGCGACGCCAAGAGTTTCGTAATAGTCGGCTTTGCTCACTTTTGTATTCGGACTCATTCTGTGATCTGTTTGGGGTTGCTGGCCACGCGGACCAGGGCGGGGCGCAGCAGGCGCTCACGCAGCTTATAGCCGCGGCGAATCTCCTCGGCGACATGCTGATCGGGAAGGTCAAGACGCTCGACGGTGCCCAGTGCCTCATGCTGGCGGGGGTCGAACTCTTCACCCACAGCCGGAATCGGAGTCACCTGCAACTGGCGCAGCGCGTCTTCCATCTGCTTGACGATCAGCTCGACGCCGGCGCGCAACTGCTCGGCCGTGCCGGAGGACTTGAGTGCAAGCTCGAAGTGATCCAGCACGGGCAGGAACTTTTCAACGACATTGCAAGTGGCATAGTCGCGGTCGGAGGCGCGTTCACGGTCGGCGCGCTTGCGGGCGTTTTCAAACTCGGCTTGAAGGCGGGCCAGGCGGTCAAGCAACTGGTCGCGCTCGGCCTTGAGCTTGTCGAATTCCGCCTGACCAGCGGACTGCTCGGGAGAGTTTACCAATTCCGGACCCTGGGATGGCTCGGACTTGGCGGGCGTTTCACTGGCCACTTCCTCGTCTGTGACCGTCACCGAGCCTCGCTCATCGGTTTCCAGGTCGCGGACAAACTGCTTCCAGCCCTCGAAGCTCCCCGAGTCGGCGGACACTTCGGACACAACGGGCGTTTCATTTACCACTTCCTGAGCCACCGTCTCTTCGGCCGCCGCGGCAGGCGCGGTCTCTGGCTCGCCAGGCTCCTGGCGATCTTCCAGCAATTTCAAATCCGATTCCATTTCTTCCATGATTATTATGTGTTCTCCGGCAGTGATACTGTTTTCTCTGTCTCCATGATAATTTGTTTCTGTCTCCGGCCTCTCTCATGGCGAACCGGAGCGGCGTTCAATTGAGAAGATTGGCGGCATCCGCCTGATTCTAATCGGCTGGAACTTCCAGCAAGCGCTCGGAGAGCCCGGCGATATAGCGCACCGCCTGAATCATCTCTTGATATTGGATGCGGGTGGGCGCAATGACGGCGACGGTGCCCAGGCTTGCTCCGCCCAGCCGCGCCGGCGCGCCGATCAGGACCAGATCCTGCATGGCGTGCGAGGCCTCGGCTTGGCCCACCAGATCGGGACCGACGACGACGCGCACCTCCTGCTGGCGACCGTCCACATAGGCGGTGAGCAACTCGACGAGACGCTGCTTGGCTTCAAGCGCCAGCAGCATCTGGCGCAGGCGCTCGCGGTCAACTTCGGCACCGATCAGGTTGGCCATGCCGTCCACAAAAATCGCCGGCCCTGCCTCTCCGCCGGCCAGCGCGCCCTTGCGACAAAGTTCTTCAATAGAGGCCAGCATCCGCTGATAGGCGGTCTGTTCGGCCTCGACGCGGCGGGCAATCTCGGAGCGGATGCGCTCGACAGGCCAGCCGCGAAAGTTCTCATTGAGATAGCGCGCGGCGGTCTCGAGCTCGACGTGGGCCAGATCTCGGTCGAGCGCCAAAACGCGGTCCTGCACCGCGCCGGCTTGCGTTACAAGCACGGCCAGCACACGGCCGGTGGAGAGGCGGGAGAAGTGAATGTGTTCCAAAACCTGCGCCGCGGTGGAGGTGGCCAGCGCGACGCCCAGGCCGCTCGATAACAGCGCAAGCACATGCGAGGTGCGCTCCAGATAGTCGTTGGTGCTGGTGACGCCGTTAAAGCTCTCCTCGATCTGGCTGCGGCGGGCTTCGCTCATCGGCGAGCCGGGCTGCATCGCATCCAGAGAGGCAGCCTGCGCCCCCGCCAGCAGGCGATCCATCTGCGCCTCGGGCCGAGTGATCTGTTCCACGTAATAGCGGAAGGCGGCGGCTGTGGGTACGCGGCCAGCGGAGGTGTGCGGCTGCTCCAGCAGTCCGGCCTCGCCCAACGCGGCCATTACGTTGCGCAGCGTGGCGGAGCTGAGGCCCTCGCGGTCGGCAAAAAGGCGCGCAACGGCCTGCGAGGCCACGGGTTCGCCAGTGGCGATATAGAGCTCGATGATGGCGGTAAGCACCAGCCGCTCTCGCGGACTGAGGCGCGCATCAGGCATGGCGGGGGGTCTCCATCCTAGCTTGCATTCAGGCCTTGCATTGGATCAACCCTTGCTTATTCTGCAATTTATGCAAGAAAAAGCGCAAAGATCTCCTCTTTAATTCTAGGGATTGGAGATTGCTGCTGTCAACAGGACAGATTCGCAGGCATTGGGTCGGCTTGGGGCTAAACCGGCCTTTTTCCGCAGGCTTTCAAGCCCAGCTATTCTGGCAAAGGATTAATCCGGCTCTCTGAAGGAGCATTATCCGTTCGCTCCGTTTCTATTGTCCAGACCTTCAGTCTGGTACCCCATTGCCGGGGGATAATTACCGTTCGCAGAAAATTGTCCCAGATTCCAAAAGCGGAACCGGAGACGCCCAATTTTATCGGAGGATCAAGGCCGGGCACCCGCGTTCCTGGCCTTGCGGGTTGGGCGGGCCGCCGAGAACTCCGAGCCCGGTTTTCCAGATTTCCAAAAACTGCCCGATTCTGCACAGCCGACCCTGGGCCTACACTCAAAGTCATGGCCACGATCCCCAACCTGGCATTCGACTCCGGCCTGCCGGCCAACATCGATGCCGAAAAGACCATTCTCGGCGCCATTCTGCTGGACAACGCCGCCCACGCCGAGGCCGCCGAGAAGCTGGAGTCGGAAGACTTTTCGCTCGATTCGCATCGCCGCATCTTCCATCGCATGACGGAGTTGATGAACGCTCAGCGCGCCGTTGACATTGTGACGCTGGCCAATGAACTGAGCCGCTTCAAAGAGGTCGAGTCGGTTGGCGGCGTCGCTTATCTGGCCTCGCTTACAGAGGGTTTGCCGCGACGTCCGGTCATTGAAGAGTACATCCGCATCGTCAAGGACAAGAGCCTGCTGCGCAAGCTGATGCTGATCTGTTCGGCGGCCATTGCGCGCGCCGCTGACCAGAGCGAAAACGCCCTCAACGTCCTGGACGAAACCGAAGGCAAGCTGCTGGAAGTCAGCGAAAAGGGCCTGACCAGCGGCTTCCAATCGCTGGACCAGATCGTTCAGCACTCCTTTGGGACGATCGACAATTTGTACAAGCAGGCCCGCGAGATTACCGGCCAAGCCACCGACTTTACCGAGTTCGACCGCATGACCAGCGGCCTGCAGAAGGGAGAGTTGATCATCATCGCCGCGCGGCCCTCGATGGGAAAAACCGCCTTGGCGATCAACATTGCGCAAAACGCCGCCATCAATCACCAATCGATTGTCGCCGTCTTCAGCCTGGAAATGAGCAAGGAGTCGCTGCTGCGGCGCATGTTGTCCTCGCAGGCCTGGGTGGATCAGCAAAAACTGCAAAAGGGCTTTCTGGGCCGCGAGGATCACGACAAGCTGACTAGCGCGCTGGGCCAGCTTGTCGAGTCGCGCCTCTTCATCGACGACACGGCCGGCATCTCAATGGCCGAGATGCGCGCCAAGGCCCGCCGCCTGAAGCAGAACGCAGGCGGCCTCGATCTGATCGTCGTCGACTACCTGCAACTGATGACGGCGACCGTGCCTTCGTCGGGAAAAAAGAATTACGAAAACCGCACCCAGGAGGTGTCGGCTATCTCGCGCGGCCTCAAGGCGCTGGCCAAGGAGATGAACGTGCCTGTCGTCGCTCTCTCGCAGCTCTCCCGCGCCGGCGTACAGCGCAAGGACGACCATCGCCCCATGCTCAGCGATCTGCGCGAATCCGGCTCGATTGAGCAGGACGCCGACGTGGTTGCATTCATTCACCGCGAGTCGTACTATAGCCGCGACGAGGAGATGAGCGAGGCCGACAAAGCCAAATCCGAGATCATCCTGGCCAAGCAGCGCAACGGCCCCACCGGAACAGTCTATTTAAACTTCGTTTCCAAATTCACGCGCTTTGACAATCCGGAGACCGAGCACGAGATGTGAGCGATTTTGATTGGGAGAACCTATGATTTCCCCGGGGAGGCGGCATGGTGCCGTCCAGAAGGACTCTGGATGTGATACTGCTTAGCCGTCCACCGGCTTCGCTGACCCGCGCCGGCAAGAAACTGTAGCGCCAGCCTCCCGGCCGGCTTCTATGAGACGGTGTTGCTGTCAAGGTTTTTGTCTTTGTTTTTTCCTTGGTGGCGTATTTGCTGTTGCTGTTGTTCTTGTTATTGCCTTTTCTTGTGCCGCGGATTCATCTCGGGCTTCCATGCGCACTCACTCTGAGCCGCTATGGGCTCGGTGCCTGATGAAGTCCGACAGGGATGAAACAGGGCTGCTATGCTTGGCCTTTGACGGACAACCCGGCCAACGCAGTCACCGTGACAGTATTTTCTTGCCGAAGCAATAGTGGCTGTAACGGTCGTCCATATCCAGGCCAAGGGTCATCTCCGGTTTGTTGGCCACTTCCATCGCGCGC
>Ga0181516_10000390_pt1 | contig 41425 bp, 30 predicted proteins | sample PEATcosm2014_Bin_25_FD_121104 | JGI IMG/M metagenome (GOLD analysis project Ga0181516, IMG submission 121104) | Peatland microbial communities from MTU Mesocosm Facility, Houghton, MI, USA - PEATcosm2014_Bin01_10_metaG | ecosystem: Environmental > Terrestrial > Soil > Wetlands > Peat | place... | reverse complement strand
GCCAGCACTTCGATGGTCTTGCCCAGGCCCATGTCGTCGGCCAGGATGCCGCCCAGGCCAAGGCGGGAAAGCCCGTCCAGCCAGGCCAGACCGCGCAGCTGGTAGGGGCGCAGCTGGCCGATGAAGCTGGCCGGCTGGGTGATGGGCTTGTCGGGGAGGACCTTGAGTTCGTCCAGGGCGGCGCCGAAGTCGCCCGCGGTCTCCACCTCGATGGCTTCGGTGACGCCCGGGATGCGTGCGGTCCCGGTCAGGGCGGCGGCCAGGGCCTCGCCCCGGCTCATGCTTTCGAAGCCTGCGCCGCGGCTGGCCTGGATCACCTGGGTGATCTGCTTGAGCGTCTCCGGATCAAGGGCGACCCATTTGCCCTTCCAGGCCACCAGGGGATGCTTGAGGCTCGCCATCTGGGCGAAGTCCTGCAGGTCCAGGCTGTCGTTGCCCAGCATCAGCGACCAGTCGGCGGAGACGGCCGAGTCCAGGCCTTCGGATCCCTGGCTGTGCTCGGCCACGGCGCGGGCGCCGAGCCTGACTTTCGCGCGCAGGCGGCGGGCGCCGCCGAATTCGGCCAGGGCTTCGGGGATATGCACCAGGAACCCGGCCTCCTTGAGCTGGGAAGCGCCCCGGGTGAGGAACTGCCAGGCTTCGGCGGGACTCAGGATGAGGTCCTCCGGCTGCCGGCCGGAAAGGGTGCCCTCCAGGGGCGGGAAGAACGGAACCGCCCGGGCCAGGCCGCGGAGCAGCACCTTGCGCGCCTCCAGCACCTCCGGTTCGAGCGTGGCTTCCCACAGGCGGGCCGCCGGGATGACGTCCTCTTCCTGGGTTTCCAGGCCCACCCGGAGGGTCCAGCCGCTCTCGGAGAGGCGATCGGCATCCAGGATGGCGTCCTGGTCCGACGGAACCGGCGGCGCCTCCAGCTTGAGGCTGGGGCGGATCCACTGGACCCGGGCCCCTTCGCTCCACTGTTCCAGCTGCTCGCCCAGGGTCCGTTCGGTGACGCCGATGGTGGGGAATTCGTTCATGGGGTGGCTGAGCGCCACCATCAGACGGTCGTCCCAGGGCAGACGATCCCGCTTGTGGCCGCGCAGGCGGTGGATGAGCCCCAGCCGGGGATCCTCCCCCTGGCGCAGGGAGCCGGCCACGAACCGGACCAGGAAATCGGCGCCGTCCTCCAGGAAGGCCCGGAGCACCAGCTGGCCGCTGGGGGGCATCGCCAGGTCGTCGTCCAGTTCCTCGGTTTCCAGGGTGCCCAGGGCGAGGCCCTTGGTGAAGGTCCAGCCGTCATCCTCGGGGAAGGCGAGCACCGATGGCGGCATGGACTTCAGCAAGAGATCCACCGCCCCCCGGTCCACGGGGCTGGTGAGGCTGATGCCCCAGGTGGCGCGCCAGGGATTGCCGCGGGTGTCCAGCTGCGGCAGCAGCGCGCCGCGCAGGACCAGGGACTGGAGCAGGCGCAGGGCCACGCCCCAGAAGGCCAGGCTTCCGCCCACCCGCTCGGGGTCCTGGGCCATGGAGGCCAGCCAGGGCAGGGCCCGCTGCCAGCGCAAGGGCACGGTGTGGGTTTCCACCAGCCGGCCATCGGGCAGGAACAGCCGGGCCTTGGCCGGGGTCAGCCGGTCCCGGCCATGGAGGTTGCCGGGGAGGGTGCGCAGGGTCTTCTGCCAGTCCGCTGGGGAGGGCTCCCCCTCAAGACAAAGGAGAAACCCTCGGTCCAGTGGGCGATACTGAAGGATGGGCCGGTTCATACCGTTACCCTTTTCCCTGGAGCGGCACTATGAAGCTTGGTTTTGCTAGCGATCATGCAGGTTTTGACCTCAAGGAGCGCTTGAAGGCGTGGGCCCTTGCGCAGGGGCACGAGGCGGTCGACTTTGGAACCGATGGCACGGCCTCTGTGGATTATCCGGATTTCGCGCACCGGGCAGCGGCTGAAAAGGACAAGTGGGAACGCCTGGTATTGGTCTGCGGTTCGGGGCTCGGAATGAGCATGGTGGCGAATCGCCATGCCAACATCCGTTGTGCCCTGGTGACTTCCCCCGAGCACGCCAGACTGGCTAGGGAGCACAACGACGCAAACGCCATCGCTCTCGGCCAGCGGCTGACGGATCCGCTCCAAGCTGAATCTTACCTTAAAACCTTTTTGGAAACCCCCTTTCTCGGCGCGCAGCACAAAAAACGCGTGAAAAAAATCGAGCTGGAGGGCGTCTCCGATGAGAAGTTCTAATGAAATGAGGCATCTGGGCCTGGAGACGGGGGTCCAGCTGCACGCCGACGGCTCCTGCCTGATCCGCCTGGGCGACACCCACGTGCTCTGTTCCGCCAGCCTGGAGGAGAAGGTCCCGGCCTGGATGAAGGGCCAGGGGCGGGGCTGGATCACCTCCGAGTACGGCATGCTGCCCCGCAGCACCCACACCCGCACCGACCGGGAAGCGGCCCGGGGCAAGCAGCAGGGCCGCACCGTGGAGATCCAGCGCCTCATCGGCCGCAGCCTGCGCCAGGCGGTGGACCTGGAGGCCCTGGGCGAGCGTCAGCTCACCCTGGACTGCGACGTGATCAACGCCGACGGCGGCACCCGCTGCGCCGCCATCACCGGCGCCTGGGTGGCCCTGGCCCTGGCCCTGCGCGGCCGGGGCCTCACGGCCGCCCTGGCGCGGCAGGTGGCCGCCGTGAGCGTGGGCGTCCTGGAGCGGGACGGCGATCCGCAGCTGCGCCGGGGCCGCATCCTGGACCTGGAATACCAGGAAGACCACCAGGCGGCCGTGGACTGCAACCTGGTGGCGGCCCGCCCGTGCGCTTTCGGCGCCGGCGCGGCCCAGGCGAGCCTGGAGCTGGTGGAGTTCCAGGCCACCGGCGAAGGGCGCAGCTACAGCCGGGACGAAGCCATGGCGCTGATGGACCTGGGCCTCGAGGGCTGCGGACTCCTGATGGCGGCCCAGCTCGCGGCCCTGGCATGAGACTGGGGGCCCTGGCCGGGGCGCTGGTCTCCACCCTGCTGCTGGCGGCCGAGGCCCCGGTGGCGCCCTTCGAAGTCCGGGTCATCCCCCCGGATGACGTGTTCCACTTCGCGCCCCGGGTGGAGCTTCCCGGCCGCCCCTCCCTGGCGCTGGTGCTCAGCGGCGGCGGCGCCCGGGGCGTGGCCGAGATCGGCGTGATCCAGCGCCTGGAGGAGCTGGGCATCCCCGTGGACAGCGTCACCGGCACCAGCGCCGGGGCCCTCATGGGCGCCCTCATGGCCTGCGGCTTCTCGGGCCGGGAGATCGAGGAGCTGTTCACCCGGGTGGACTTCAACCGGGCCTTCCTGGACCCGCTGCTGCGCCGCCCCGGGCGCACCCTGGAGGAGGACGAGCAGGAGAACGGCACCATCCTCACGTTCCAGGTGGACGGCGGCCGGCCTTCCTTCGCCCTGGCCCTGCGCGACGGGGTGGAGATCCAGCGGACCCTGGAAGGCCTGCTGGCCCGGGGCGGCTACTTCTCCCACGGGGCGTTCGACGGGCTCAAGGTGCCCCTGCGGGTGGTGGCCACCAACCTGGAGACGGGCAACGGGCGGATCTTCGACGACGGCGACCTGGTGGAGGTGCTGCGGGCCTCCATGGCGGTGCCGGGGGCCTTCAGCCCGGTGCTCATCGGCGGGCAGCACTACGTGGACGGGGCCCTGGTGGAGAACCTGCCGGTGTCCGTGGCCAAGGACAGCTTCCATCCCGGCCTGACCCTGGCGGTGGACGTGAGCGCGCCCCTGGACAGCCGGTCCGTCTCCAACTTCTTTTCCCTGGCCGCCCGCAGCCTGGACCTGGTGGTGGAGCGCAGGCAGTGGGAGAGCCGCGCCGCCGCGGACATCCTGGTCCGCCCGGAGCTGGCCCACGTGGCGTTCACCGACTACGGCCGCCAGCTGCCGGACCTGGTGGCGGAAGGCCGCAAGGCCCTGGACCTGAAGCTCCCGGCCCTCAAGGCGGCCCTGCTGGGCCGCCTGGGCGGGACGGAGGTGGTGCCCGCACGCCGGGTCGAGTTCCATGCGCCCGAGCCTCTGCCGGCCGCCGCCACGGCCATGCTCGGACGGGTGCTGCCGGGCGGGCGGCCCATCCTCCGCCAGGACGTCCTGGTGGCGCTCCAGCAGATGCTGCTCCACGGCTGGGCCAAGCAGGCCACCGCGGCGGTGGTGGACCAGGAGGACGGACCGGTCCTCCGCTTCGAGTTCACCCCCTTCGCCCGGGTCCGGCGCTGGGCGGTGGACGCCCCGGTGCAGTGGCAGAGCCGCATCGAGGCCGAGCTGGCGAGCCGGTTCCCCCTGGGCGAGCGGTTCAATCCGGAGGCGTTCGGCGCCTTCCTGGGGGACTGGGTGCACCGGATCCTCCTGGACGGCATCCCCCTGGTGGACGTGCGCGGCTCGGCGTTCCAGGACGAGGACGGGGTGCTCAGGGTCCTGGTGCGGGAGCCGGTGATCCGCACGGTTTCCGTAACCGGCGACGGCCCCGCGGCCGAGTTCGGCTACCTGGAGCAGCTGATGGCCCCGCTGCTGGGGCAGCCGCTGCGGGTGGCGCGGCTGCGCGAGCGCGTGGACATGGCCGAGAGCCGGCTCCAGCTGCAGGAGCTGCGCTACCAGCTCCGGCCCCTGCCGGCGCTGCGGGCCGCGGACGCCGAGCAGGGGGTGGACCTGGTGCTGGTGCCGGTGCACCACCGGAGCCAGTCCCTGGACCTGAGCGTGGGCTACGATTCCAACCTGGCGGGCGAGACCGGCTTCACCTACCGCACCGTCAACTTCGGCGGGGTGGGGGTCGTGGGCGAACTGGGCGGGGTGCGCAACCGCCTCCAGGACCAGGTCTTCCTGGCCGTGCACGGTCCCCTCGTGGCGTCGCTGCCCGGGGCCGGCATGGACTTCCACGCCTCCTCCACCCGCCAGCGTCTGGACGGGCCGCTGAGCTTTCCCAGCGCCCAGCTGCCCCCGGGCACCGAGGACGGGCGGATCGACCGGCTCGACCTGGGGCTGGGCTGGTTCGCCCGGTTCGGCAACCTGGGCCAGGGCAAGGCGGGGCTCGACACCAGCTGGCGGCAGGCCACCGTCAACGGCGGCGGGCAGCAGGGCATCGCCCACCAGCGCACGCTGGAGCTGGACACGGAGTGGGACAACTTCGACCGCCACACCTTCCCCCGGGACGGGCTGCTGCTCAGGGGCCGCTACGGCCTGGGGGAGAACCTCCCGGAGCCCGGCGCCGCCGCCGCGGCCGATTCGGCCTTCCGCTACGGCTACCTGCGGGCGCGGGGACTCACCAGCCTCGGCCCGGAGGTCAGCCTGGCCCATCCGGGCCTGGACCTGGACCTGGAATGGGGCTACGGCAGCCGGCTGCCCCTGGACCGCTGGTGGACCGTGGGCGGGCCGGGCTTCCTGCTGGGTTCCCGCTCCATGGGCTACCTGGTGCCGGAGTTCCTGGTGGGACGGCTGGGCCTGCCGGTGTGGATGCCCGGGCCCTTCGGGACCTCCCTGCAGGCGATCCCCCGGCTGGACTACGGCGTGGTGGGCGCCGGCCCCGGCAGCCTGTTCGGGCCGAACCGGGGCCAGGCCGCGGGGCTCATGCTGCGCACCATCCTGGCCCGGTTCTACGTGGAGCTGTCGTACGGCTTCCTGCGCACCGAGGGCCCGGCCCAGAACTGGAGCCGGGCCTCGGGCTCGCTCAGCGCGGTCATCGGCACCCAGCCGTTCGATCTCTGGACCCGCCGGTGAAGTCGTTCTCCCTGGCCCGCGACCTGGCCGCGGAACAGCGCGCGTTCCTGCGCCGGAACCGGAGCCGGTGGCAGGAGCACCTGGGCCGGGTGCGCGCCTTCCTGGGCGACGGCCTGGCCGGTGCGGAGCCCGGGGCTCCGGTGCTCATCCTGGGGGCGGGCTCCGGCCTGGAGGTGCCCTGGCGCCTGGCGCCGGCGGCGACGGTGGGCTGGGACGGCGACCCCTGGAGCCGGGTCCGCACCCTGTGCCGGCACCGGCGCTGGGCGCCGTGGGTGTTCCAGGACCTCACCGGGGGCATGGCGGCCCTGTCCGACCTGGCCTGGCGCACGGCGCGGCAGCCCGGGTCGGGGCGGGTGCGGACCAGCCCGGCGGCCTGCCGTCGCCTGGTGGGTCTGCTGGGGACCCTCGAGCCCCGTCCGGTCGCGCTCCAGGCCTGGATCCAGGTGCACCGTCCGGGGACCATCCTCGCCGCCAACGTCATGGGCCAGTTCGGGGTGGGGGCCCAGCGGGCGGTGGAGCGGGCCTTCGGCGGCCATGCCCCCTGGACTCCGGATCCGGATCTGCCGGACCCGCTGGAACAGGCCCTGGACGCCTGGACCGCACGGGCGGTGCGGGCGTTCCTGGCGGCGCTGGCGGCCAGCGGTGCGGACCTGTGGCTGGTGCACGACCGGGGCGTCCTGTTCGGCGCCGGGCCGGTGGCCCTGGGTCCCATGGAAGAACCATGGACGGCCCAGGTGCGCTCCGAGGTGCCGGTGGAGGCCTCGGATCCCTTGTGCGGTGTGGACGTGCTGGGGGAAATCCAGGGCCGGCGCTTCGAACGCCACCAGCGCTGGCTCTGGCCGGTGGCCCCGGGCCAGACCCAGGTGGTGGAAGCCGTCAGGATCCGTTCCACCCGCGCGGCATTCTTGAGTCATAATCCACACTAGGGATTTGCATGGGGTCATATGGCTGATTTTCGACGTCTACTTCTTGGTCGCCGTTTGGCCAGCGACGAAACCCAACACACGAAGATCAGCAACCCCATCGGACTGGCGGTGTTCTCCTCGGATGCCCTGTCCTCGGTGGCGTACGCCACCCAGGAGATCACCGCGTCGCTGTCCATGGCCATGGGCCACGGCGGCGCCGCCGCCGCGGGCATCGCCGCCGGCGTGGCGGCCTCGGCCGTGTTCGGGCTGGTGGTGCCGGTGGCGGTGGGGATCGTCATCCTCCTGGCCATGCTGGCGTTCAGCTACCGGCAGACGATCATGGAATACCCCGGCGGCGGCGGCGCCTACATCGTGGCCAAGGAGAACCTGGGGGAGCTGTCGGCCCAGACCGCCGGCGCCTCCCTGCTCATCGACTACGTGCTCACCGTGGCGGTGTCGGTGTCCTCCGGGGTCGCCGCCATCACCGCCGCCATCCCGGCCCTGGGCGGGTACAACGTGGTGCTCACCCTGCTGGCCATCGCCTTCATCGCCATGGCCAACCTGCGCGGGGTGAAGGAGAGCGGGCAGCTGTTCGCCATCCCCACCTACGGCTTCATCGCGTGCATGATGGTCCTGCTGGCCATCGGCTTCGGCCGCTGGATGTTCGGTGCGCCGCTGCACCTGGATCCCAGCCCCGAGCAGGTCCACGCCGCCGTGGGGCACGCCACCCAGCTGTCCGGGCTGGTCTTCCTCTGGGTGTTCATGCGCGCCTACTCCGCGGGCTGCACCGCCCTCACCGGGGTGGAGGCGATCTCCAACGGGGTCACCGCGTTCAAGGCCCCGTCGGGGAAGAACGCGGCCATGACCATGGTCTGGATGGTGTTCCTGCTGGGCACCATGTTCCTGGGCATCACCGTGCTGAGCCGCCACTTCGGCGTGACCTACCACCACAGCCTGGATCCGACGCTGGTGCAGGAGACCCTGCTGTCCAGGCTCACCCGGGCGATCCTGGGCGCGCAGGGGGTGCTGAACCTGCCGGCCAAGGTCTACTACTACATGATCCAGGGCTTCACCTTCGCCATCCTGGTGGTGGCCGCCAACACCGCCTACGCGGACTTCCCGCGGCTGGCCGCGCTGCACGCCAAGGACGGGTTCCTGCCCCAGCAGTTCACCAGCATGGGCGACCGGCTGGTGTTCTCCAACGGCATCATGATCCTCTCCGTGCTGGCCGGGGTGCTGGTGTTCGCCTTCCACGCCAACACCGACATCCTGCTGCCGCTGTATGCCCTGGGCGTGTTCCTGGGCTTCACCATCAGCCAGGCCGGCATGGTGGTGCACTGGTTCCGCAAGCGCGGCAGGCACTGGCAGGCCAAGTCGGTGGTGAACGGGCTGGGCGGCTGCGCCTCGGGCATCGTGATGCTGGACATCGCCATCACCAAGTTCGCCGGCGGCGCCTGGATCGTCATCGCCCTGGTGCCGGTGCTGGTGGTGACCTTCTTCAACATCCACCGGCACTATATCAAGGTGAAGTCCACCCTGGCCGCCAGCCGCACCGACGCCTTCCTGCCGAGCAAGCACCACGCCATCGTCCTGGTGTCCAGCCTGCACGCCGGCGTGGTGCAGGCCCTGGCCTACGCCCGGCTGATCTCCGGCAACCGGGTGGAGGCGCTCACGGTGGACCTGGGCTCGGACGGTTTCCACGAGAGCCCGGCGATCCAGAAGCTGCGGGCCGACTGGGCCTACTACGGCATGGGCGTGCCCCTGCGCAGCGTGCCCAGCCCGTACCGGCGGATCATCGAGCCGGTGCTGGACGAAGTGGACCGGTTCCGCCTGGCCGAGCCCGAAGTGTGCCTGACCGTGATCCTGCCGGAGTTCGTCACCCCCAAGTGGTGGCAGCGCATCCTCCACAACCAGATGGCCTTCCGCATCAAGGCCATGCTCATGCAGAGGCCCGGCGTGATCGTGACCTCCGTCCGGATGCATCTGCCTGATTGAGGCTGTGGCGGGCGGGTGGTACGGGTCCCGACCGGGCTGCCTTTGCGTAGGATGGACTCCGTCCTCGGCCGCAGCAGCGGCCTGCGGGCGGAGCCCATCCCCGCAAAGGGGGTCAGAAGGAGGGCGGGTGCCCATGCTCGCGGCGCGATGGGACCTGGCCTCAGCGTCTCCGCCTGATCCGCACTACCAGATGGTGATGCGCTCCTCGGGGGGAAGGTAGAGTTTCTGCCCGGGCTTGACGTCGAAGGCCTCGTACCAGGCGTCCAGGTTGCGGACGACGAGGGGGCGCCAGGCCGCGGGGGTGTGGGGATCCTGGGCCAGATGGTGGCGGAGGGCGGGTTCGCGGTACTTGTGCCGCCAGGTCTGGGCGAAGCCCAGGAAGAAGCGCTGGTCGCCGGTGAAGCCGCCCAGGACCTTGGCCGGACGGCCCTGGAGGGAACGGTGGTAGGCGTCCAGGGCCACGGCGACACCCGCCAGGTCGGCGATGTTCTCGTCCAGGGTGCGCGCGCCGTCCACGTGTACCCCCGGTAGGGGTTCGTACCCCGCAACCTGCTGCACCAGCCGGTCGGTGAGCCCCTTGTAGTGCTCCTGATCCACCGGGGTCCACCAGTCGCCCATCTTGCCGTCGGGGTCGAACTGGCGTCCGTTGGCGTCGAAGTGGTGGCAGATCTCGTGGGCGAGGATGACGCCGATGGCGCCGTAGTTCACGGCGGGGTCGGCCCTGGGGTCGAACAGGGGGGATTCGAGGATGGCGGCCGGAACGGTGATGTCGACCCGGCCGACATTGGCCTCGGCGTTCACGTCGACGGGACTCAGCGGCCACGCGGCGCGGTCGGCGGGTTTGCCGAGCTGGTCCAGCTGCTGCTGGTACTCGAATTCGGCCGCGCGCAGGTGGTTGCCCAGGGCGTCCCCGTGCCGCACCTCCAGCCGCGAATAGTCCGGCCAGGCGTCCGGATAGCCGATCTTGGGCAGGACCCTGGCGAGCTTGGCCCTGGCCTTGGCCCGGGTTTCGGGGGCCATCCAGGCGAGCCGGGACAGCCGCGCGTCCAGGGCGGCGACGAGGTTCTGCACCAGCTGCCGGGCCTGCTCCCGGGCGGCCGGGGAGAAATGGCGCTCCACGTACAGCTTGCCCAGCGCCTGGCCCATGGCCCGGGTGGTGGCGGCCATGGCCCGCTGCCAGCGCGGGGCGAGCTCGGCCCGGCCATGGAGGACCTTTTCGGAGAAGGCGAAGTCCTCGTCCACGAAGGCCCTGGGCAGCACCGGCGCCGCGGTGGCCAGGGCGTGGTAGGCGAGGTAGTCCTTCCAGGTCTCCAGGGGCTCCTGGGCGATCAGCCTGGACGCGGCCGTGACGGTGAAGAAGGGGGGGAAGATCAGCTCCCGGTGCCCCTGGATGCCCGCGGCGGCGAGAAAGCGCGCCAGGTCCAGGCCGGGCAGGGCCTTCTCCAGGGTCGGGGACACGGGGGGCTGGTCCGGAGGCAGGTCCTCGATGCGGGTCTCGGCTGCCTTGGCGAGCCTGGTCTCAAGGTCCAGGATGCCCCGGGCCCGGGCCTCGGCCCGGTCCACGCCCGCCAGATGCAGCATGGCGGAGATGTGCCTCAGGTACCGGTCCCGGACTTCGGCGAAATGGGCGTTCTGCCGGTCCAGGTAGTAGGCCGGCGCCGGCAGCCCGAGGGTGCCGTTCATGATGTGTATGACGTGACGCTCGGGATCATCCGGGTTCAGGTCAACCTTCACGGACAAGGGCGTGCCGGAGCCCCAGCGGTTGGCGGCGCCGAAGGCCTCGGAGAGCGCCCCCCGGTCGCTGATCTTCCGGATCGCGTCCAGGTAAGGTTCCAGGGGCGCCAGCCCCTTGGCTTCGATGCCGGCCTCGTCCATGAAACTCGAGTAGAAGTCACCGATTTTCCGGATATCGGAACCCGGAGCGGCGTCCCGGCTGGCCGCCGCGGCCTCCGCCAGGGCCCGGGCGCGCTGGGCGGCGAGATCGACGAGGGCGGGCATGACGCCGGCCTGGGCACGGTCGGGGGGAATGACCAGTTTCTGAAGATAGGTCCCGCTGGCATAGCGCACGAAGTCATCCCCCGGCGCCACGCTCCGGTCCATGCCGGCCACGTCGAAGCCGAACCCGGCGGTGGGGGAGCCTGGCTGGTCGGCAGGTCCGGTCTGGGGGGTTGGATCGGGCTGGTCGGAAGGCCCGTCATGGGGAGCCGATTCGGCCTGTTCAGCCTGGGCGGGCGGGGTCCGGGCATGGTGCGAGCAGCCGAACGCCAGGGAAAGCACCAGGCCCAGGGGAAGCAGACGCCGGTCAAGGCACATCGGAACTCCGGAAACGGTTCCAGCCCATCCATGGAACAATTATAAAATAGTAATCATTCCGGATTTGGCAAGGCGAAGCCTTCCGGCGCTTGGGGATTCAGCGGATGCCCCGGCTGGGCAGCTGCAGGATCTCCAGCCCGGACAGCAGTTCGGCCAGGGTGCGGTGGTTGGGGGTGAGGACCATGCACAGGAAGGAGATGGGCAGGCACAGGACCGACACCAGGTGCAGCAGGGCGAAGGACATGCGGCGCTCGGGCAGGTCGGAGTCCAGCAGCAGGCCTTCCATGCCCATCATCGGCGACTGGCCCACCAGGACCAGCGGCACCATCAGGTAGGCCCAGGACACGGCGGCGTGCACCGGGACGAGGTAGGACCAGAAGGTGCCGTAGACCGCGGCCGGGGGCCCCTCGGACATCCAGCAGGCCACCAGGACCAGCATGGCGTTGAGGCACAGCAGGACCAGGCACTCCAGCGCCTCCATCTTGACCACGGGCCAGAAGGAATCGGCGGTCTCCAGGGGGTGGGCCGGGGCCAGGCCTTCGAGCCGCAGGCCGGGGTCGGGGTAGGCCGGGGACGCTTCCTGGGCGGGCAGCCGCTCCAGGATGACCATGGGCTCCACCCGGCCCAGGGCCGGGGTGGAAAGGGTCTGCTTCTCCTCCCGGACGGCGCCCGTGGTCATCAGCGCCGAGGCCTGGAACAGCAGCGGCCTGGGCAGGGGCTGCCGGGTCAGGGCCAGGCCGCAGACGGGGCATTCCAGCACCAGCGGGGTGATCCGGTGGTGGCAGCTCGGGCAGTGGGTCCGGGGCGTCAAGGTCAGCCCAGCAGCTGGATCCAGGGGGCCCGGTCGGCCTTGGGCATGGCCTGGATCGCTTCGAGGAGCTTGAGCCGGGCCGGCCAGATGCGGTCCTGGGGGAACATGGCCCGGCCCAGGGCGAGGGCGTCCCGGGCGTCGTCCATGCGGTCCTTGCCGGCGTACAGGGGCACCAGCGCCAGCACCACCTTGCCGGCCCGGGCCCGCAGCTCCGGGTCGTCGGGCGCCGCCGCCAGCAGGCCGAGGATGCACCGGCGGGCGCCGTCCAGGTCCCCCCCCAGCAGCGACTGGTCATAGTCGGCCAGGGTGCCCGAGGCCTTGATGCCGGCCAGCTTGGCCTTGACCCGGGCCATCAGGTCGGCCGAGGCCGGGTTGTCCGGCTCCCGCTGCTGCCACTCCTGGGCCCGGAAATAGGCCAGGAGCGGGTTGCCGTCCAGGGCCTGCTCCGCCTCCAGGTGGACCGCCTCGTTGGTCTCGGTGAGCGACGGGATCTCCACCATCCGGGACACGGGCTTGAGCGCGCTCTGCTTGGCCGCGGCGACCGCTTCCTTCAGGGCCGCCTCCCGGCGCACGGCGCCGAACACGACCAGCCCGGCCAGGACCACGACCACCAGGCCGATGGCCAGCGCCAGGTTCCGCGGGGTGTCCAGCCACCGGGGCAGGGCCAGGCCCTTCATGCGGCCCAGGCCCTGCATGCCCCGCGGCAGGTGCAACCCGCCCCGGGGGGGCGCACTGCGCTGGGTGAGGGCCGGGGGGGGACCGACCGGAGCGGGGCTGGGAGGCGGCTCCGCCACGCTCAGGGCGATGACGGGAGCCTCGCTCCGGGCGGCCAGCAGGGCCCTGGCCTGATGGTAGCCGCGGAGCACCCGGGGGTCCTGGAGCTCCTGGTCCAGGAGCGCCTGGAAGGCCTGGACCGCCTCTTCCAGCCGCTGCTGGCGGAGCAGCAGCTCGGCCTGGCCGATCTGGGCTTCCAGCCGGGACGCGGCGGCGTCCGGTTCCGGCCTGGGGGGAACGGGCCGGGCAGGGGCGGCGGGCCTGGGCCGGGCGGCCTCCTCCAGGTCCCGGCGGGCCATGGCCAGGTAGGACGGCGCGTCCTTGTGCCGCGGATCCAGCCGCAGGGCCCGCTCCCACTTCCCGATGGCCTCCTCGGCCATGCCCATGTCGTACAGCTGGACCCCTTCCAGCACCAGCTGGGCGGCGCTCTCGGTGCGTCCGGGCGTCTCCGGGGCCGGGCGGGACGGGGCGTCCGGGGGCGCGGGCGCATCCTCGGACGGAGCGCCCTGGACCGGGAGGCCCAGCTCCCGGCGCGCGTCGTTGGCGTAGGCGAGGGCCAGCTTGTGCCGGGGATTGCCGGCGAGGATCCGCTCCCACTTGTGCAGGGCGTCCTGCACCTGGCCCATGTCGAAGAGGGTGCAGCCCTCCTGGAGCAGTCGCTCATGGTCTGCCTGGCCATTCCTCTGCTCGAGCACGAGCTTCACCTGGTACAGCCCCGCCCGCGCCGCCCGGTGGGCGGGGTCGCGCTTGAGGATGGCCTGCCAGATCTGGCCGGCCTGCACCACGTCCCCCTGCTGGAACAGGGCGGCGGCGCGGGTCAGGTGGGTCTGGAAGGGGTCGGGGGCGGTGGGCATGGTCAATCCAGGGAGCTGGGTTCGATGGTCCGGATCAGGAGCATGAAGGTGCTCTTGCCGCAGGAGAACTCCTGCCGGTCCTGCAGTTCGGTGGGTCCGTCGATGGTCTTCCCGTCGGTGCAGGTGCCGTTGGTGGAGCCCAGGTCGGTGAGCCAGGCGGTCCCGTCGGCATGGATCTCGATGCGGGCATGCCTGCGGGAGGTTTCCGGATCGTTGATGATCACATCACCTTCCTCCCGGCCGATGACCGTGACCGCCGAGGTGAGCAGGCGCACCGTGGAGGCCTGGGGCCCGGTGAGGAAGGCCAGGCTGTAGCGGATGCCCGCCGGCAGGCCCCCTTCGCCCAGGCCCGCCGCGGACAGCATGGCGTCCCTCTCCCTGCGGGAGGTGGTGGCCGTGGGCTTGGCCGGGGCCGGCGCCCGCACCGGTTCCGGAGCGGCCGGGGGCCGGGGCGTGGCGGCGTCCTGGGGCGGCTGGGCGCGCGGAATGGCGGGCAGCAGCGGGTTCAGGACCTCGAACACCGTGGCGCATTTCGGACACTGGAAACGCTTGGCCAGCGCCCCCTGGAAGCGCTCGTCGGCGTACTGGAACCGGGCTGAACATGAAGGGCACGCGACGATCATGGCTACCCCTCTATCCAGTCTACTTTCTTGTGGCGAAAAAACTGAATTCGTCTTTGAGCGGAACGTCGGGCGGGACCTTGAAGCCGGTCACGGCGGCGGGAAGGGGCTGGTTGGTCACCAGGGGACCCAGCTCCAGCAGCCAGGAATCCCCGCCCCGCTCCACCCAGTTCACCTGGCGCGGCAGGTAGGAATCCTTGTCGACCCAGAGGTACAGGGCCTCCATGCGCTTCTTCACCGAAAGGCTGCGGGGCAGCAGGGTGAACTGGAGCGTGCCCTTCACCTCCTTGCCGTCCGCCAGGGAGATCTTGAAATAGTCCGAAAGGTAGGAAAGCTTCTGCCCCAGGCCCAGGAACTGGCGGTTGGCGTTGCGGATGAAGCCGATCTTGAGCATCTCCCCCACGCCGGCGGCCGGGCTGTAGGAGACGAGCGCCTTGGGGGTCAGGTGGAGGATCAGGTCCTCGGGCGGGGCGAAGCTGAAATGGACGAATTCGGAGCCCTGGAGATAGAGGGTGCCCTTGGTGACGGTGGGGGTCTTGAGCAGCGCCCGGCGGATGGTGAGGGAGAACGGCGCCTGGAGCGTGGTCACCTTGGCCTGGGCGGCGTCGAACCGCTCGGCCGCCTCCTGCAAGGTCACCGGGGCCTGGGCCCCGGCGGTCATGGCGGAAAGCAGGATGCAACCCAGAACGACCGAACGGAGGCGCGGGACCGTTCCGCCCAGCCGGCAGCCCATCATAGGAACCCGACGGTGGCGCTCTTCATCGGATTGTCCTGGCCCGCCTGGAACCCGAACACCAGCAGCACGGAGCTGGTGTGGATCTGCAGGGATGCGCCGGCCAGGGTGACGGCCTGCCCGTCGATCTTCTTCTGCTCGCCGCCCACCAGGAAGGTCACGGCCGGGCTGACGGCGAAACGCAGGGAAGCCGCGGCGGTCTGCTGGGTCACCGCGAACGGCATCTTCTCCACCGCGTTGATGTCGCTCTCCACCGACAGCTTGGTCATGGGGCCCAGGTCGATCTGCAGGCCGGCCCGGAACTGGGGCTTGAGGTTGACGCCCCACAGCGACTTGGGGTTGAGCTGGGTGCCGGTGAGCCCCAGGCGCACGCCCTGCGCCACCTCGAACACCAGGCCCCCGTCCACGCCCAGGGTCAGGGTCCGCTCGGTGGTGCCGGTGGCGCTCATCTGGCCCTCGGGGTTGCCGAATCCGGCCTGGCCGAAGCTGTTGTAGGCCACGGACTGCTGGCCCATGGCCCAGTTCTCGACCCGGACGCTCATGCCGCCTTCGAAGCCGGACTGGATGGGCCCGCCGCCGCCCAGGCTCAGGCGGTCCACCACGGCCCGGGAGCCCACCAGGACCGGGGTGGCGCCTGGAACGTACAGCACCCCGTTGAGCTCTTCCCGGGTCAGGGCCAGGTTGTATGAATTTTTAATTGCAGCGAAGCCATAGGCCTGGGTGCGCTGGCCCCAGGGCGCGTTGGCGAGCGGGTTCAGGGCCGCGGGATCCGAGCCGGTGTCGGCCAGGATGGACTTGTTGTCCTTGGCCCGCTGGTCGCCGCCCACGTAGGTCAGGTAGTAGCCCTGGGGCGCCAGGTTGATCCGGGCGGCATTCCCGAGGGGGTTCATGCCCTCGGAGAACACCTGGGACCCGCCGAAGGTGCTGCCGTCAGTGAACAAGGCTGTCTGGGCCCAGAGCGGGGCGCAGACGGCGGAGGAGGCGACCAGGAGCCGGAGGCAGTTCGATGCGCGTGTCATGCCACCATCGTGATGCTATTTTCCGATGGCCGCAACCACTAAGGGGTCGTTCTGCCGGGCCAGGTGCAACGTGGCGGTGCTGTGCCGCAGCACCACCTCGGCCGCGCTCCGGGCGAACTCGGGGGTGTTGTTCTGTTCGCTCAGGTGGGCCAGGATCACCGTCCTGAGCCGGGGACTGAGGATGCCCGACAGCAGTTCGCCCATGCTCTCGTTGCTGAGATGGCCGATCCGGCTCAGGATGCGGGCCTTCAGCGCGGGCGGATAGCCCCCTTCCCTCAGCATCTCCACGTCATGGTTGGCCTCCAGGGCGAGCAGGTCCAGGCCGGCGCAGTGGTCGGCCACCAGGGCCGTGGGATGGCCGAGATCGGTGACCACCGCCGCCTGGAACCCGGCCCATTCCACCCGGAACGCCACCGGGTCGGCGGCGTCGTGGGGGATGGTGAAGGGCAGCACCGACACGCCGTCCCAGTCGGCGGCCTGGCCCGGCTTGAGCAGGATGACCCGGGCGGGCGGGATCTCGATGCCGTGGATGGCGCTGACCGCCGCCAGGGTGTCCCGGGTCGCCAGGAAGGTCCAGTCGGTCTTGCGCAGCAGCACCGGCACCGCGCCGATGTGATCCGAGTGCTCGTGGGACAGGGCCACGGCCCGCACCTGGGACGGGTCCCAGCCGATGGCCGCCAGGCGCAGCCGGATCTGCTTCAGGGAGATGCCCGCGTCCACCAGGAGCGTCCGCTGGCCGTCCGAGAAGGCGTGGCAGTTTCCCTTGGAGCCGGAGGCGAGCGCAGCGTAGTCCACGGGCCCAGCATACCAGTCCGCATGCCTACAATAAATTTCTCACGCTGGTGATATAGTTTCATATCACCATGGCCACCGACCCCCCCCAGCCTGTCCAGACCCGCCTTGCCGAGGCCTACCGGGAGCTTCCCGAAGCCATGCGGCGCATCGCCGACGCCCTGATGTCCGACCCGCTCCTGGGGGCGCTGTGGGGCATCGAGGCCATGTCCGACCGGGCCGAGGTGAGCGTCGGCACGGTGGTCCGCTTCGCCAAGCGGCTGGGCTACAAGGGGTTCAGCGAGTTCCGGGACGCCCTGCGGGAGGCCTGCCATGCCCGGAGCGGGGATGCGGAACTGGAACAGATGGAAGTGCCTTCGGACGTGTTCGGCACCCTCGCCGAAGTGACCCGGCGGGACGGCGAGAACCTCAAGCGGCTGATCCAGATGGTGGACCAGGACATGCTCGGGTCGGCCGCGCGCCTGCTGGAGGGGGCGCACCACCGGGTGATCCTGGGCCGGGGCGTTTCCTACGTGATGAGCCTGATCCTGGGGTTCTACCTGACCCAGGCCGGCCTGCCCTCCATCGCCGCCATCCCCTCCGATTTCTCCAACCAGGTGGCCAACCTGGGGCCCAAGGACCTGCTGGTGGTGCTCAGCTTCTCCCCCTACAGCCGGGAGTCGGTGGATTCGGCCATGTTCGCCAGGGAGTCGGGGATCCCGGTCCTGGCCTTCTCCGACCGGCCGGACTCGCCGCTGAAGCCCTACGCCGACATCCTCATCCCGGTCCCCAGCGAGGACCTGCTGTTCAGCTGCAGCATCACCACCTTCGCGGCCCTGGCCCACGCCTTCGCCATCGTGGTGGCCTCCGCCGACCACCCCGGCACCCTGAAGCGGCTGAAGGCCGCCGACAAGGTGGCCCAGCCGCTGCTGATGGAGCACTGGCTGCCCATGCATCCCGGCGCCTTCAGCTTCGAGGGCCTGCCCAGGCCGTAGCCGTGCTTCGCCCATTCCTGGACTCCATGTCCGGGCTTCGCCCGGGCATGGAGTGGGGGTGTGGGGGGACGTAGAGCGAGCATCGCGAGCGGGCGGTCCCCCCACGGACATATCAGACTCCATGTCCGGGCTTCGCCCGGGCATGGAGTGGGGGTGTGGGGGGACGTAGAGCGAGCATCGCGAGCGGGCGGTCCCCCCACGGACATATCAGCCAAGCAGGGACTTGATCCGGTCGGCGTCCTCGGGAGTGGCGGGGTTGTAGACCACCAGGCTGAGGTCGGTACGGCCGTCCACTGCAAAGGTGGAATGTTCAAAGGCGAGCTCGCCGAGGACCGGGTGGCGGATGTGCTTGACGGCTTCGCCGTGGGCGCCGCGGATGTCGTTGTCGTCCCACATGGACCGGAACTCGGGACTGAGCCGGCAGAGTTCGTCCACCAGGGGCTCCACCTCCGCCGCCGCCCCGGCGCGCGCCGCGTCCGCACGGAACGCGCCCAGCACGAACCGGGCCACGCTCGCCCAGTCATACTGCGCGGCCCGGGCGCGGGGATCGAGGAAGATGAAGCGCAGGATGTTGCGCTGCTCCGGCGGCAGCGCTCCGTAATCCGTCAGGATCACCGTCGCCGCCCGGTTCCAGGCGACCACATCCCAGATGGCGGTCCGGATCACCGCGGGGCTGGGGTCCAGGGCGTCAAGCACGCGCTGCAGCCTCGGCGTGACGCCTTCGTTCTTCCGGTAGCGCACTTCCGGCGGGCGGCCCAGGCCGAGCAGGAACAGGTGCTCGCGCTCCACATCCGTCAGCATGAGGGCGCGCGCGATCCGGTCGAGCACGTCGGCCGAGGGTGCCCCGCCGCGCCCCTGTTCCAGCCAGGTGTACCAGGTCGGGCTGATGTCGGCCCGCTGGGCCACTTCCTCCCGGCGCAGGCCCGGGGTGCGGCGGCGCACTGGGGGAAAGCCCAGGGCGGCCGGGTCGAGCCGGGTGCGGCGGTCCCGCAGGTAGGTCCCCAGCAGGTTCTCGGTGAGGAGATGCTCGCTCATCCTGTTATTCCTCTTACTATGATAAGATCACTACTTTACAAGGATAGCTTCAGCGCCGACATTTGTCTCCAGGGAAACCTGGAGGCTTGCTTATGCGCGTGTTTGTAACGGGTGCCACTGGATTCATCGGCTCGGCGGTGGTCAGGGAGCTGATCGCGGGGGGCCACCAGGTCCTCGGGCTCTGCCGGTCCGAAGCGAAGGCGGCGGCCTTGGCTGCCGCTGGCGCGGAGGTCTATGGCGGGTCGCTGGAGGATCTGGACCGCCTCCGGTCGGGAGCCGCCCGGTCGGACGGCGTCATCCATCTGGCCTTCAACCATGATTTCTCGAATTTCGCGGCGAACGGCGAGGCCGATCGCCGGGTGATCCAGGCGCTCGGCTCGGTGCTTGCCGGCGACCGCCGGCCGCTGGTGGTGACCTCCGTGATCCCGATGGTGAAGACCGCGCCCGGCCAGCCGGCCCGGGAAGACAATGCGACCTTCGGCTTCGATGTGATTCCCCGCGCCTCGGAAGAGGCTGCCGCGGCCGTCGCCGCAGAGGGGGGCAATGTGTCGGTGGTGCGGCTCCCGCAGGTCCATGACACGGTCAAGCAGGGGCTCGTCACCCAGGCGATCGGGCTGTTTCGTGAAAAAGGCGTGTGCGCCTATGTGGGCGACGGACAGAACCGTTGGCCGGCGGCGCACGTGCTCGACGTGGCCCGCCTCTACCGGCTGGCCCTCGAAAAAGCCGAACCCGATGCCAAGTATCACGCGGTGGCGGAGGAGGGCGTGCCGCTGCGCGCCATCGCGGAAGCCCTCGGCCGGCGCCTGGAACTGCCGGCCAGGTCCATCGCTCCGGGAGAGGCCCAGGCCTTTTTCGGCTGGATGGCCAGGTTTGCCGGGCACGACATGCCCGCTTCCAGCGAACAGACGCGGAGGAAGCTGGGGTGGGAACCGGCCGGGCCGGGGTTGCTCGCCGACCTGGAACAGCTGCACGTCCCTGAAAACTGAATTCATGACCCAAGAAACCTGGAGGAATGCTCATGCGCGTGTTTGTCACGGGTGCCACTGGATTCATCGGCTCGGCGGTGGTCAAGGAGCTGATCGCGGGGGGGCATCAGGTCCTCGGGCTCTGCCGCTCGGAGGAGAAGGCGGCGGCTTTGGCTGCCGCCGGTGCCGAGGTCTATGGAGGGTCGCTGGAGGACCTTGACCGGCTCAAACAGGGGGCGGCTCGATCGGACGGCGTCATCCATCTGGCCTTCAACCACGATTTCTCGAAATTCGCGGCCAACTGCGAGGACGATCGCCGGGTGATCCAGGCGCTCGGCTCGGCTCTCGCGGGCTCCAGCCGGCCGCTGCTGGTGACCTCCGGGACCGGGATGGCGAACACCGTGCCCGGTCAACTGGCCAGGGAGGACGGATCGACCATCAGCTCCAGCGTGATTCCCCGGGCCGCTTCGGAAGAGGCGGCCGCCTTGGTGGCCGCGGAGGGGGTCAAGGTGTCGGTGGTGCGGCTCCCGCAGGTCCACGACCCGGTCAAGCAGGGACTGGTCACCCCCGCCATCGCGATGTTCCGCGAAAAGGGCGTCTGCGCCTATATCGGAGACGGACGCAACCGCTGGCCGGCGGCGCACGTGCTCGATGTGGCCCGCCTCTACCGGCTGGCGCTGGAAAAGGCCGAGCCCGATGCGAAGTACCACGCGGCAGCGGAGGAAGGCGTGTCCATGCGCGCCATTGCGGAAACCCTCGGCCGGCGCCTGGCACTGCCGGCCAGATCCATCGCCCCGGAGGAGGCCCAGGCCTATTTCGGCTGGCTCGCCATGTTTGCCGGGCTCGACATGCCCGCCTCCAGCCAGTGGACGCGGCGCAAGCTGGGATGGGAACCGGCCGGGCCGGGGCTGATCGCCGATCTCGAGCGGCTGCGCCTCCCCGAAGCCTGAAGTCGGCAGCACTTCAGGCGTGGATCGCCCCGCTCCGGTCCCGCAGGGACCCGCCCGGGCGCCCCGCGAGGGTGGCCTGCACCTCGGCCAGCATGGACAGGGCGATGCCCTCCGGCGTCTCGGCGCCGAGGTCGAGTCCCGCCGGGAAATGCAGCAGCCTGAGCTGCTCCGGGCGCAGGGCGGGGCCCGTCGCCGCCAGGTCCCTGAGCAGCCGCTGGCTCCGGGTGCGGTTGCCCTGGAGGCCCAGGTAGCCCAGGGGCGCCTGGAGCAGGACTTCCAGGGCCTTGAAATCCTTGTCGTAGATGTGGCTCACCACCAGTGCCGCGCTGCGGGTATCGAGGGGCAGGTCCTGGAGCGATGCCGGGGGGTGGCCCAGCACGATCCGGTCCGCTTCGGGAAACCGTTCCGGGGTGGCCAGGGCCGGGCGATGGTCGACGATGCCCACGAACCAGCCCAGCGCCTTGGCCAGGCGGGCGATGGGCCGGGAGTGCTCTCCCGCCCCGAAGATCCAGAGGGCGAAGGCGGGCAGGATCGGTTCCACCAGGAGTTCCAGCTCCGCTTCCCCCAGGCGCAGGGTGACGGCGCCGGCGGACCGGGCGGCGTCCAGCGCCTCGGCCACGGGGCCGGGTGCGGGCAGGAGGCCGCGGCCCGTGTGGTCGTACAGGAAGTGCTCCCCCGGAACCGGCCCGGCGCCCCGGGCGGCGAACACCGTGGCCAGGACGCCGGTCCGGCGCTGCCGGATCATGGCCGAGGCCAGGTCCATCCATGGCGGCAGCCGGCCCGGAGCGACCCGTTCCAGCAGCACGTCGGCCTTGCCCTGGCAGCCCATGCCGGTGCCCCAGACCAGGTCCAGGTCGCTGCCCATGTCGTAGGCGGCCAGCTGGGGGCCCTCGCTGGCCAGCACCGACTGCACCCGGGCCAGGATGTCCGTCTCCAGGCAGCCGGCGCTGATGATGCCGGTGCGGATCCCCTCGGGGCCGAACAGCATCCGCGCCCCGGGCTGGCGGTAGGAGCTGCCCTTGACCCGCACCAGCGTGGCCAGCGCCGCCGGCTCGGCCAGCGCCGCCACGGCGGCGCAGATCTCCAGGAAATCCTTCATCAGAACCGGTCCCAGAGCCGGGTGGCCAGCTCCCGGCTCCGGGCGGCCAGGGCGGCCTCGTCCACCCCGATCTGCAGCCGCTTGCCGGCCATGAGCACCCGCCCGGCGCAGATGGTGGTGTCCACCGCCGCCTGGGAGATGCCGAAGATGATGTGGCCCAGGACGGTGGCGTCGTTGAGCGGGGTGGGGGCGTGGTAGTCCACCAGGATGATGTCCGCCGCGGCGCCCGGCTCCAGGGTGCCCAGGGGGAAGCCCCAGAGCTGCGCGGCCAGTTCCGGGTTCCGGGACACCAGGGTGCCGGCCAGCTCCATGAAGGCGCAGGTGGGGTGGGCCTGGCGCAGGTGCTGGGCGAACAGGCCCACCCGCAGCTCCTCCAGCATGTTGACGGTCATGGCGTCGGTGCCCAGGCCCACCCGGACCCCGCGCCGGACCATGCCCAGGACATCGGCGATGCCCACGGCGTTGTTCAGGTTGGACTGGGGGTTGTGGGCCACGAAGGTGCCGGTCTCGGCCAGCAGGTCCTGGTCGGCGCCGGTGGTGTGCACCGCGTGGGCGGCGATGCTGCCCCGGCCCAGGATGCCGTGGGCGTGGAGCCGGGCCACCGGGGTCAGGCCGTGCCGGTCCAGGTTTTCCGCAACGTCCGAGGCCGCCTCGGCCACGTGGACGTGGAAGCCCACGCCCAGGTCCCGGCCAAGGCCCGCGGCCCGCTGGAGGGTCCGGTCCGACAGGGTGAAGGCGGCGTGGAGGCCGAACAGGGCCCGGAGGCAGGGGTCCGCCTCGGCGGCGCAGCGGCGGGCGAAGGCGGCGTTCTCCTCCAGGCCCTCGGTGATGACCGCCTCGCCGTCCCGGTCCGAGACCTCGTAGCAGAGGCAGGCCCGGACCCCCGTGGCCTTGACGGCCTTGGCGATGCGGTCCAGGGAGCCGCGCAGGGCGAAGGGGCTGGCGTGGTGGTCCACCAGGGTGGTGGTGCCCTTGCGCACCGCGTCCAGCAGGATGATCTGGGCGCTCATCTCCACGTCGTCCAGGCTCAGCTTGCGGTCCAGGCGCCACCACAGGTGGTCCAGCACCTCCTGGAAGGTGGCGCTCGGGGCCGCCTTGCCCAGGCCCCGCACCAGGGTGGAGTAGAAGTGCATATGGGCGTTCACCAGTCCGGGCAGCACCACCTGGCCGGCGGCGTCCAGCACCTGGTCGAAGGGGCCGGGAATATCGGACTCGGGGGCGATCCGGCTGATGCGGCCGTCCTCGATGAGCAGGGCCTGCCCTTCCAGGACCCGGCAGGGCGTGCCGAAGGTGATGATGGTGCCGTTGTGGATGAGGATGCGCGCGGTCATGGGTCCACCTGGTTCAGAGTATACGGTCAGCGAAATGCCAGGGAACCAGGTGCGGGCTGGAGCGGAAGGCCGGCGGGGTGGCCGGGATCCAGCAGCTGCCCGTCCCGGACCCGGGGCTCGCCCCGGAGCAGCACGTGCCGGAAGGACAGCTTCGAGTGGACGCGGGGGAAGGCCTCGAAGGCCGGGACCAGGGTGGAGCGCACCGGCAGGTCGGAGCCGGCGGGGTCGAGCACCACGATGTCCGCGTCCAGGCCCGGCCGCAGGGCGCCCTTGCGCTCCTGCAGGCCGGCCCTGCGGGCGGGGTTCAGGGCCAGGTGCGCGGCCAGGCCCAGGGCCGCCCGGTCCGGGTCGTCCGCCCACAGCTTCCAGGCCACGTGGGGCAGCGCGCCCAGGCCCGGCAGCCCGTTGGGCACCGCGCGCAGGTCGCTGCCATCCCAGTCGTCCTTGTCCTGGGGCCGGAAGGCGCAGTGGTCGGTGGCCAGGATGTCGGCCGCGCCGTCCCGCACCAGCTGCAGGAACCGCTCCCGGCCGTCCCGCAGGGGCGGCGAGCACAGCCAGTGGTGGCCGTCGGGCCGGGCCAGCCAGGCGTCGTCCAGGACCAGGTACTGGGGGCAGGTCTCGAAGCTGAGGTCGCCCGAGGGGCGGTTGCGCACCAGGATCTCCGCGCCCTCGAGGGTGGATACGTGCACCACGTGCAGGGCCGCCCGGTGGGCCAGGGCCAGGTCCACCACCCGCTGGATGGCCGCCACCTCGGCCCGCTCGGGCCGGAGCAGGGTGTGGCTGTGGGCGTCGCCCAGGTCCAGCCCGGCGGGGTCCACCGCGGCGATGACCGCGTCGTCCTCGCAGTGCACCATGAAGGTGGCCCCCAGCGGCCCCAGCCGCCGGAACAGCTGCTCGATCCGCTCGTAGCTGGCGAAGATCCCGGCGGCCTTGTAGGTGGTGTAGAGCTTCAGGGTCCGGTAGCCCGCCGCCAGCAGGGTCTCCAGGGCGCGCAGGTCCCCGGGCTCGAAGCGGGTGGGGGTCAGGTGCCACAGCACGTCGCAGTGGCTGCAGCCCTCGGCCTTGGCCCGCGCCGCGGCCATGGCCTGCAGCAGCGGCAGCCCGGGCCCCTCGGTGACGAAGGTGCAGAGGGTGGTGATGCCGTTGCGCAGCGCCACCCGGGTGCCGGATTCGTAGGTGTCCGCCAGGTAGAAGCGGCCGATCTGGTCGTCCACGTGGGTGTGGAAGTCGATGAAGCCGGGCAGGACGTAGCAGCCGGACGCGTCCAGGACCCGGTCCGCGGCGGCCGGGTCCAGGCCTCCGGCCGGTTCCACGGCGGCGATGCGCCCGTCCTCCGCCAGGACGTCGGCGTCCTGGACACGGCCTTCGCTGGCCACCCGGCCATTGCGGATCAGGGTTCTCATGCGGGCACTGCCTCCAGGACCGGTTCGATGGCGGGGGGGATGCTGATCAGGGACAGGGGCGCCTCCACGTCCTTCAGGCCGTGGCCGGTGGCCAGGAGCACCACCCGGGCCGAGGCGGCCAGGGGCCGGGGGCCCGCCTGCAGCTTCACCAGGCCGGCCAGGGCGGCGGCGCCGGCCGGTTCGGTGAAGATGCCGGTGCGCCCCGCCAGCTGGGCCTGGGCCGCCAGGATCTCCGGATCGGTGACGGTGAGGGTGAGCCCCGCGCTTTCCAGCACCGCCCGGCGGGCGCCGTGGGCGTTGCTGGGGCAGGTGACGGAGATGGAATCGGCCCGGGTGGCCGGATGGGCGGCGTCGGCATAGCGCCCGGTGGTGACGTAGCGGTGGATGGCGTCGGAGCTTTCCGCCTGGACGCCGATGAGCCGGGGCAGGCGGTCGATGAGGCCGGCCCGCAGCAGGTCCACGAAGCCCTTGTGCACGCCGGCCAGGATCACCCCGTCGCCCACCGAGACCACCACCGCGTCCGGCACCTGGAAGCCCAGCTGGGCCCAGATCTCCAGCGCCGCGGTCTTCTTGCCTTCGATGGTGAGGGGGTGGTACGCGGTGTTGCGGTTGAGCCCGCCGCGCTGGGCGGTGTACTCCAGGGACAGCCGGAAGGCGTCGTCGTAGCTGCCCTTGACCGGCACCACCCTGGCCCCGTACAGCACCATCTGCACCAGCTTGGCCTTGGGCGCCGTGGCCGGCACGAAGATCAGCGCCTGCTGGCCGGAGGAGGCGCACACCGCGGCCAGGGCCGAGGCGGCGTTGCCGGTGGAGGCCGCGACGATCAGCTCGATGCCCAGGCGCCGGGCTTCCGCCGCCACCAGGAACGAGGCGCGGTCCTTGAGGCTGCCGCTGGGGTTGAGGCCGTCGTTCTTCACCCAGAGCCGTTCCAGGCCCAGCGAACGGCCCAGGCGGTCCACCCTGGCCAGGGGCGTGTTGCCCACCGGCAGGGGCGGATGGAACTCCCGCTCCACCGGGCAGAACAGGTTCCAGTCCGGCCGCTGCGGGTCGAAGGCCGCCCGGATCCCGTCATAGTCGAACACCGCCTCCAGCACCCCCACCAGGGGGATGCCGGGGTGGTAGGCCGGGCCGCAGGCGGGGCAGAGGTAGCGCACCTCCTCCCGGGTGTAGGTGCGTCCGCAGTCCGTGCAGCGATAATTGAAAGAAGCCATGGGCAGTACCATCCAGAAAAAACCATCCATCCGGGACCGCGGGTCCCGGATGGATGCATTCTCCTACGCAAACCGAGTCCGCGGCGGTCTAGAAGTGGAACTCGGCGCAATACATGAGCGCGTGCACCGGCTGGTTGTTGTCGCCATTGGTGTTGCCGTAGTCGGTGAGGTTGGGGGCGCCGAACTTGTTGTTCCAGAACTCGAAGCCGGGGCCGACGAAGATGGCGCCGGCCTTGCGGCCGAAGGCCTTGCTCACGTCGAACAGCAGGTAGGTGTCCATGATCGTCTCGGGCTTGGTGGGGTTGTTCAGGTTGGCGCCCGGAAAATCGAGAGCCGAACCAGGAGCGGCGCTGGGGGTCTGGTTGCCCTTGGAGCCGATGTAGTTGGCCCAGCCCTTCCAGACCATCGGGGTGCCGATGTCGAACGACTTGCTCCAGGCGGTCCAGATCACGCCGGTGGTCTTGAAGTCCACTTCCTGCTCGATGAAGCCGTTGTAGTTCTGCTCGCGGCAGACGCCCACGCCCAGGTCCCAGAAGCCGTTCTTGATGTTGAAGCCGAACTGCGGGCCGGCCACCACGAACTTCTTGTTGGACGCGAAGTAGTTGTCGGTGGAATCGAAGTCGAAGCCGACGGTGAAGTCGACCTCGCGGACCGGGCCGAACGCCATGCTGGTCTTGAAGATCTTGCCCAGGTCGAAGTTGCTGCGGTAGACGACGTAGACCTCGGTGTCGCCGGGGACGCCGGCCATGGTCTTGCCATAGTTGCTCGGGGTGTTCGCGGGATCCTTGCGGGAGGCCCACAGCATGTTCACGTCGAAGAAGTTCGTCCCGTAATCCCATCCGTAGACGCCGCTCAGTTCGGTGCGGCTCTTCACTTCGTTGCCGGAGACGCCCGGATCGCGGAACTGGTTGCTGTATTGGTAGCCGAGGTAGGTGTCGCTCCAGTTGGCGGCGCTGGCGGGGAGGGCGGCCAGGGCGACGATGCCCAGGGCGGCGATGGTGAGGTTCTTCATGGTTGGCTCCATTGTGGGAGGTCCCCGGTGGCGCCGGGCCTCGGTTGGGTTGGTGGAAAGTTGAATTGTGACTTGGAAAGACCTAATTTTGACGGAATCAAGCTAGGTAAGTGGAATTTTATGCTCCCGGCCGGTTGGGTAACCGGCTGCTGACTCAGAAGAAGGGCGCTGGAGCCGGTCCTGGGATGCGCGATGCGTTGACCTCGGTGGGATAGGGTCGGTTCCCTCCCTGCATTGCCTTGGCTAGAATCCTAGAATTTTCAAAAGTTTAAGATAGACGATCGATTCGTCAACAAAAAATAATCCATCACGGAAAATAATTTTCCTCCGCCATCGGATGGGGGGCATGATCGCTTCGGCAAAGCGGCGCGCAATACGCGCCGCTTTGCCGAAGCGTGGCGGAGGGGCGCCTTGGGCCATGTCCCACTGGATAGGCTTGCATTGGGAGGGGGCGGGCCGAATGCCGGATCAGCGAACCGGGAACTGGGACACGGAACCCATCCTTCCTGCTGCCCCGCTGCCGAGAGAGGCGTGCCATGCACGCCGCACCAGCAGCGAATGCGGTGGCGGGACCCGTACGCCTACGTGGCGGACCCCCGCACCAGGTCAGGGATGGCGGATTCGGCGTTGGACAGGACCATGAGCGTGGCGCAGGGGCTGAGGTCCACCCGGGTCCCTTCGGCCAGGTTGCCCTGGACCTCGCAGCCGGTGAAGGCCCCGGTGCCGGTGCGGAAACGGGCGCGGACCTGGCCGCTGCGGTACTCGGTCTCCTCGGCGCCCACTGCCAGCCGGTGGTCCTTGCCGCCCAGACGGGCCTCGAGGACCAGGCCCTGGGGGCCCCGCTCCATGCGGAAGGCGTCGCCCTTGGCCTCCTGGAACCCCTCCCGGTCGATCCAGAACCGCGGCTTGTCCCGGTACGGGGCCCCGGCGGTGGGGCAGAAGGTGGTGCAGTTGCCGCACTCGTTGCAGAAGTCGGCGATGTTCAGGGTCTGCACGGTCTGGTCCACCACGAAGGGCCGGGTGCCTTCGGAGACCAGCCGGCCGCCGCGCTGCACCAGCAGGGGCAGCTCCAGCCGGAACGGGGCCATGGTGTAGGCGAGGTTGGCCCGGTTGGGACAGACCGTGACGCAGAGGCTGCACAGGTCGTCGCAGTCCAGGCAGCGCCCGGCCTCCAGGGCGGCGGTCTCGGGGGTGAAGGCCTGGATCACCTCCTTGAAGCCCTGGCGCTCCACCAGGGGCAGCACCGGGACCTTCTGGCCCTGCATCAGCCGGGCCTTCTTCTCCATGAGGGCGGCGTCGGTGGCGCCCTTGTCCAGGTGCGGCTCGGCCTCGGGCTCGATGCCGTGCCTGCGGCCGATGGCCTCGGCCGCGGCCCGGCCGTCGGCGATGGCCTGGATCACCGAGGATGGGCCGTGCACCACGTCGCCGCCGGCGAACAGGCCGGGCTGGTTGGTTTCCCGGGTTCCGGGGTCCACCGCCAGGGTGCCGTCCCGCTTGCGCTCCAGCGGCAGGTCGCCGAGGAAGTCCAGCACCGGCTCCTGGCTGATGGCGGGGATGATGGTGTCCGCCGGGAGCAGTTCCTCGCTGCCGGGGATCGGCACCGGCCGGGGCCGGCCGGAGGCGTCCCGCTCGCCCAGGCGCATGCGGGCGCAGGCCAGGCCGGTCACCCGGCCTCCGGCTTCCGCCACCGAGGCCGGGGCCAGCAGGTCGCGCAGACCGATGCCCTCCTCGATGCAGTCGGCCACTTCGGCGGGGTCGGCCGGCATCTGGGCCCGGGTGCGGCGGTAGACCAGGGTCACCTCCCCGTCCGGCACCAGGCGCCGGGCGGAACGGGCCGCGTCCATGGCGGTGTTGCCGCCGCCGACGATGAGCACCCGCCGGCCCAGGTCCATGGGCGTGCCGGCCTGGACCCGGTCCAGGAAGTCCAGGGCGTCCATCACCCCCGGGGTGGCTTCCCCGGGGATGCCCAGGCGCTTGCCCTGCTTGGCGCCGACCCCCAGGAACACGTAGGGGAAGTCCCGGCGCAGGCCTTCCAGGGTGAGCTCGCGCCCCAGGGTCTGGCCGAAATGGAACCGGACCCCCAGCTGGGCCAGCCGGTCCAGGTCCGCGGCCAGGGTCCCGGCGCTGAGCCGGTAGCCGGGGATGACCCCGCTGACCATGCCGCCCAGGGACGCCTTGGCCTCGAACACCTCCACGGCGAAGCCCATCCGGGCCAGGAAGTACGCCGCGGACAGGCCCGCGGGGCCGGCGCCGGCCACGGCGACCTTGATGTGGTTCGGCGCGCTGGGGGTCTCGGGGTGGGCGCCGCCGTACTCGAAGGCGAACCGCTTGATCTCGCGGATGGCCAGGGGGGCGTCGTAGAAGTTGCGCACGCAGCGCTCGGTGCAGGGGTGGTCGCAGACGCTGCCGGTGATGCCGGGCTGCGGGTTGGTGCGGAGGATCACCTCCATGGCTTCCCGGGGCCGGCCGTGGGCCACCAGCCAGAGGTAGTCGGGGATGTTCTGGTGGTCGGGGCAGCCGTCCACGCAGGGGGCGGCGATGCAGTCGAAGTGGCCCAGGGGCCGGTCGCCCTTGAACGCCAGCGGCCGGGCCCGGCGCGCGTAGGCCTCGTCCCCCACCACCTTCACCGAGTGCCGGGCCAGGTTGAAGCGGGCGCCGTGGCCGCCGGAGCTGGCCTGGACGAAGGCCTCGAGGCTGTCGGCGCCCTGGGCCTCCATGGCGGCGTCCAGGTTGACCAGGTACTGCTGCAGCCGGGCATAGCCCCCGGGCTTGAGCAGGTCGGTGCAGGTGGTGACGGGCCCGAGGCCATCGGCCACCAGGTCCGGGAAGTTGCGGGCATCGGCGCCGCCGCAGAAGCTGAGGGGCACCTGGCCGTCCAGCTCCTCGGAGACCAGCTGGGCCAGGGACAGCGTCAGGGGATGCAGGGCCCGGCCGGACAGGTACATCATCTTCTCTGCGGCCGGGAACACCGGCCGGTGGTTGACCACTTCGAGGGTGTTGGAGAGTTTCAGCCCGAAACCGTTGGGCAGGCCCCGGGCGGTGGCGGCCAGGCTCCGCACCATGGCCATGGCGTCCTCGAACCTGGGGTCGTGGTCGAAGGCGGCGTCCGGGACCTCGATCTCGAAGCCCTGGGTCTGGTTGAGCATGCTTCGGAGCCGCTCCGGTCCCAGCAGGGTGGGGTTGAGCTTCACCCAGGTGTGCACCCCCAGGTCGGTGAGCAGGTAGCTGGCGATCTTCTGGATCTCCGCCGGGGGGCAGCCGTGCATGGTGGACAGGGTGATGTGGTTGGACAGCTCCGAGGGGATGGGGATGTCCCGCACCGCCGGGTAGACCTTCGCCACCTGCTCGATGGCCTCGCCCAGGGCCGGCCCGGCGTCGCGCATGCTGGCGATGTAGGCCTGCACCCGCGGGGTCTGGATGCCCTCCAGGTTGTAGCCGATGCTCATGTTGAAGTGGGTGCCGGGGTCCGGGAGGCCCAGCTTGTGGGCCAGGGCGTGCAGCAGGACCCAGGCGTTGAGGTACTCGCGGAACGACTCCTCCAGCTTGAGCTCCTGGGACCATTCGCAGTTGTAGGTCTCGTCGGCGGAGTCGATGCAGGGCCGGCTCACCTCGATCTCGTCCAGGATCTGCACGGTCTTCAGCTCGATGAAGCGCGCCCCGCAGAGCCAGCTGGAGACGATGTTCTGGGCCAGCTGGCTGTGCGGGCCGGCCGCCACCCCGAGCGGGGCCGCCACCGTGTGCCCGAACATCCGGGTGGCCATGCGCGCCGAGGGCAGCTGCAGGTTCTGCCGGGGGATGCCCATGATGGCATCCCGGGCGTCGATCTCGTTGAAGATCCAGCCTGCGAGCATGTGCAGGGGGGCGGTGCGGAACGGTTTTTCCATGGCGTCGGGATCCTCGGTCAGTTCTTGTTCTTGCGGCCCAGGAGCTTCATCTCCTTGAGCGGCAGGGTGGTGCGACGGATGCCGTCGAAGTGGCAGAGGGCGTTGGCCACCGCCGGCGCGGTGGGCACCAGGCCGATCTCGCCCACCCCCTTGGCGCCGTAGGGGCCGTGGGCGTCCGGCACCTCCACCCCGATCACGTCCATCTCCGGCATGTCCCGGGCCCGGATGATGCCCAGGTCGGCCATCTTCCAGGACACCGGCCAGCCGTCCTGGTACGGGAACTCCTCGGTGACCGCGTAGCCCAGGCCCATGTGCAGCGACCCTTCGATCTGCCCCTCGAACAGGGTCGGGTTCATGATCTTGCCGGCGTCGTGGGCGGCGGTGATGCGGGTGATCCTGCCGGTGTCGTCCAGCTCCACCATCTGGGCGGCGTAGCCGTACGAGTAGTGGGTGACGATGTCCTGGCCTTCGGGGGGCTGGCAGCCCACCTTGGTGGTCCAGTCGCAGAGCCATTCGCCGCGGTACTCCCGTCCGGCCAGGTCGGCCAGGGTGAGCCCCGCGGCCAGGTCGGCCTTGAGCCGTTCCGCGGCCACCCGCACCGAGTTGCCCACCAGGGACGTGCCCCGGGAGGCGGTGGTCATGCCGCAGAGGGTCTCGGCGTCGGTCTCCACCCGCACCTCGATGATGGCGGGGTCGATGCCGGTCTCGGTGACCAGGGTCTGCAGGGCCATGTTGTGGGCGCCCTGGCCCATCTCGCACCAGCCGTGGTGCAGCACCACCCGGTCCGGGCCGACGATGTCGATCTTGGCCCGGCCGAAGTCCGGCATGCCGCAGCCGATGCCGGTGTTCTTGATCCCGGCGGCGATGCCGGCGTACCTGGCGCTCTGGAACCGCTCCTTGAGCGCCTCCAGGCAGGCCCGCACCCCGACCCCGCTCTTCAGCACCTGGCCGGTGGCGGTGGCCTTGCCTTCCACCAGCGCGTTGTCCCAGCGGAACTGCCAGCGGTCGAAGCCGCCCATGGCGCACAGCTCGTCCACGCTGGACTCGATGCCGAAACAGGCCTGGTTGGCGCCGAACCCGCGCATGGCGCCGCAGGAGGCGTTGTTGGTGATCACCGCGGTCCCCTTCACGTGCACGTTGGGGATGGCGTAGGCCCCGGCGGAGTGGGCCACGGCGCGCTCGATCACCTTCATCCCGACGCTGGCGTAGGCGCCGGAATCCGAATGCATGCTGGCCACCAGGGCCACCAGCCGGCCCTCCCGGTCGCAGCCCAGCGCGTAGTCCATGACGATGGGGTGGCGCTTGGCGTGCTTGCGCAGGGACATCTTGCGGTCGAACCGGAGCATGACCGGGCGGTCGGTGGCCAGGCAGAGCATGGCCGCATGGTGCTGGCCCATGAGATCCTCCTTGCCGCCGAACGCGCCGCCGTTCTGCACCAGCACCACGTTCACCAGCCGCTCGGGCAGGTCCAGCAGCTCGGCGATCTGCCGGCGGTCCTCGTAGCCGCCCTGGCCGCCGTCGTAGATCTTCACCCCCGGCTCCCCGTCCTTGCTCCAGGGCACGGCCAGGGCCGCCTCGGGCTCCAGGAACGCGTGCTCGATGCGCTGGGTGGTGTAGCGCCTGCGGGTGACGAAGGCGGCCCCCTGCAGCGCCGCCTCGGCGTCGCCCACCCGCACTTCGCTCACCGAAAGCACGTTGCCCTTGGGGGTCAGCTGCGGGGCCCCGGGCTGGAGCGCCTCGAAGATATCGGTCACCGGGGGCAGCACCTCGTACTCCACCCGCACCAGGGTGGCCGCGTGCCGGGCGGCATCCTCGGTCTCGGCCGCCACCGAGGCCAGCACGTCGCCGATGCAGCGCACCTCCTCGCCCTCCAGCACCATCACCGGCCAGTCCCGGTAGATCATGCCGTTGATCCGCTGGCCCTTGATGTCCTTGGCCGTGAGCACCGCCAGCACCCCCGGGGCCCGGAGCGCCTCGGCCACGTCCACCCGCAGCACCCGGGCCCGGGGGTGGTCGGCGCAGCGCAGGGCGCCGAACACCATGCCCGGCTCGACCATGTCGCCCACGAACACCCGTTCGCCCAGCACCGCTTCCCGGGAGCTGTACTTGGGGTGCCGGGTGCCCACCGCGCCGGTGCCGGCGGGGAACGCCACCAGCCGGCCGGTGCGCAGGGCTTCGGCGGCGCACTGGACGGAGTCGATGATTTTCTTGTAGCCGGTGCACCGGCACAGGTTGCCGGTGAGGCCGGCGGCGATCTCCTGGCGGGTGGGGTCCGGGTTGCCGTGCAGCATGGCGGCGGCCTTCATGACGATGCCCGGGGTGCAGAAGCCGCACTGGACGCCGCCTTTGAGCACGAACCCGTCGGCGAAGGCGTCCCGCTCGGCGGCGGACAGGCCCTCCAGGGTGGTGACGGCCTTGCCGGCCACGTCCTTCAAGGACAACCGGCAGCTGAGCCGGGCCTTGCCGTCCACCAGGACCGTGCAGCAGCCGCAGATGCCCTCGCCGGAACACCCGTCCTTGGGGCTCAGCAGTCCGGCCACGTCCCTCAGGTAGCCCAGCAGGATCCGCTCGGGCTCGTCGTGGTACTCCCTGGTCTGGCCGTTGAGCGTGAACTCCATGGTTCCCTCTCTGAAGATAAGGCGCTGTGGGAAGGATGGGGTGGCGGCAACGGCCCCGGAGATCGGGGCGCGGCGCTGGGAAGACGGGCCTAGGTGTCGGCGACGGCCAGGATCGGCTGGCCGCGGTCCGGCCGACCTGCCTCCGGAACCCAACCGTTCATGGAAACGTTTGGTATATAAAGACCTATCAATCCAGCACCGATTCTAGATAAAACCCAGGATATGGTCAAGAAATTTTCCAGCTGGATAAAAAATTTTCCACCATCGGCAATACTTTACTCATTCGGTAAACCATGCGGACGGACCAGCGCCAGCACCAGGCAGCCAAGGGCCCCCACCAGGGCGCAGGGCAGGCTGGCCTCCAGGCCGAAGCTGCCGCCGGTGATCCAGGCCGGCCGGTGGTGGAACACCGGCAGCCACCAGCCCCCGCTGGGGATGCCGCTCACCCCGAAGCCCAGGAGCGCGCCCTGGGTCCAGTTCCAGCCCAGGTGCAGGCCGATGGGCAGGGCCAGGCTGCGGGTCCGGAGGTAGCACAGCCCGAGCAGGATGCCGGCCACGGCGATGTTCAGGCTGGCCCAGGCCCGGGTGGGGCCGGCCATGCCCGGGTTGCCCCAGTGGATGCCGGCGAACAGCAGCGCCAGCAGCACCAGGGCGGGCCAGGTGCCCATGCCCCGCTCCAGGCGCTGGAACACGTAGCCCCGGAACAGCAGCTCCTCGCTGAACGCCACGGCCAGGTGCAGCCAGAGGGCGGCTCCCAGCGCCCCCGCGCCGGCGGACGCATTGCGCGCCAGATGGTAGCCCCCGCCCAGGTAGGCGGCCAGGGCCATCAGGGCGATGAGCCCGCATCCGGCCAGGACCCCGGCCAGGAACTGCCGCCCCCAGCGCCGGTCCAGGCCCAGCCCCACCGAGGCCAGGGGCCGCCCCTCCTCGTGCAGGAACAGCCAGGTGAGGAAGAGGATGGCGCCGAAGGTGAACCAGGGCGCCGGGATCCACAGGGCGGCGGCCCCCAGCCAGGGCAGGGCCAGGCGCAGGGAGAAGGCGGCGCCGTTGCACACCGCGGCCCCCAGCACGAACAGCAGGGCCTTCCAGCCGTTGCGCAGGCTCCCGTCGGGGCCGAAGAAGGGTGATGCCATGGGCCGGAGCTGGCTAGGGCCGGGCGCCCTGGGTGGCATAGGCCACGCCGATGGCGGTGAACACCTTGCCATCGTCCATCCGGCCGCTGAGGGCGTAGCGGAACCATTCCGCGGCGTGTTCCGGATGCTTGGCCCGCAGGCAGGCCCGGCCGAAGTTCAGGGTCATCTCCAGGTCCGTGGGATCCACCGCATAGGCCCGGCGCATGAAGCGGTCGCCTTCGGTGGCGAAGCCGCCGTCCATGAACCCGATCCCCAGCTGGGCCAGGAGGGCCTTGTTCCGGGGCGTCAGGTCGGTGGCGCGGTCGGCGGCGTCCAGGGCTTCGGCCTTGGCGCCCTGGGCCAGCCAGGCCTGGGCGATGAGGCTCTGGGTGGTGGCGTCCGCGGCGCCCAGCCGGGTGGCCCGGGTGAACGCTTCCAGGGCCCGGTCCTTGAGCCCGGCCGCCAGGTAGATGCCGCCGAACTGAGCCAGCATCCGGCTGTCGTCGGGCCGGGAGGCCCGCGCCTTGTCCGCGCAGACCACCATGATGGTCTTGGGGTCCTTCATGAAGAAGTCTGGCTCCAGGCCCGGAGCGGTCTGGGCCAGGAGCGTGGCGGAAACGGAGGCGGTCAGCAGGAGGGCGGCGGGTCGGCTCATAGGGGGATGTTCCCGTGTTTTTTGGGGGGAAGGGATTCGCGCTTGTTCTCCAGCAGGTTGAGGGCGCGAAGCAGCTTCTTGCGGGTCTCGCGCGGCATGATCACTTCGTCCACGTAGCCCAGGCCGGCGGCCACGTAAGGGTTGGCGAACTTCTCGTTGTATTCGCCGATGATCTGGGCGCGCTTGGCCACCGGATCGGCCGCCTTGCCGATCTCCTTGGCGTACAGGACGTTGGCGGCCCCTTCGGCGCCCATGACGGCGATCTCGGCGGTGGGGTAGGCGAAGTTGAAGTCGGCCCGGATGTGCTTGGAGGCCATGACGATGTAGGCGCCGCCGTAGGCCTTGCGGGTGATCACCGTGAGCTTGGGCACGGTGGCCTCGCAGAAGGCGAACAGCAGCTTGGCGCCGTTCTTGATCAGGCCGCCGTGCTCCTGGTGCACCCCGGGCAGGAAGCCGGGCACGTCCTCGAACACGATGAGCGGGATGTTGAAGGCGTCGCAGAAACGCACGAACCGGGCGCCCTTCTCGCTGGAGGCGATGTCCAGGACCCCGGCCAGGTGGGCGGGCTGGTTGGCGATGATGCCCACGCTGCGGCCGTCCATGCGGGCGAAGCCGATGACGATGTTGCCCGCGTAGGCCTCCATCACCTCGAAGAAGTGCTCGTCGTCGACGATGCCCTTGATGAGGTGGCGGACATCGTAGGGCTTGCTGGGATCCTCGGGGATGATCGTGTCCAGGGCCGGGTTCTCCAGCGGCATCTCCATCAGCGAAGCCCGGCGGGGCGCCTGGCCCAGGTTGTTGGAGGGGAGGAAGGAGAGCAGTTCGCGGGTGTGGGCCAGGGCCGCCAGGTCCGAGGGCACCAGGAAATGGGCCACCCCGGACTTGTAGCCGTGGGCGCTGGCGCCGCCCAGCTCTTCCTTGGTGACGTCCTCGTGGGTCACGGCCCGGATCACCTCCGGCCCGGTGACGAACATGTAGCTGGTGTTGCGCACCATGGTGATGAAGTCGGTGATGGCCGGGCTGTACACCGCGCCGCCGGCGCAGGGGCCCATGATCAGGGAGATCTGGGGCAGCACGCCCGAGGCCATGGTGTTGCGCAGGAAGATCTCGGCGTAGCCGGCCAGGGAGTTGACCCCCTCCTGGATCCGGGCTCCGCCCGAATCGTTGAAGCCGATCACCGGGCAGCCGACCTTCATGGCCATGTCCATGACCTTGCAGATCTTGCGAGCATGGGTCAGGGAGAGGCTGCCGCCGACGACGGTGAAGTCCTGGGCGAAGATGGCCACCGGCCTGCCGTCCACCCGGCCGAACCCGGTGACCACGCCGTCCCCGGGGATCCGTTCGCCCCCCTCGAAAGGGTTCATGGCCAGAGCGTCCACTTCCTCGAACGAGCCCTCGTCCAGGAAGGCGGCGATCCGCTCCCGGGCGGTGAGCTTGTTGCCCTGGTGCTGTTTGTCGATCCGCGCCTGTCCGCCCCCCTTCAGCGCAGTCGCGTAGCGGGACCGCAGGGAATCAAGCTTTTCTTGAAGGGGCATCGGCGCTCCTGTGCACAAAAGCAACATTATAGCTTTTTTGCCAATGGACGGGCGCCTGGAGCAAAGAACCCGAAAAAGAAATAACGTTCCAGCCCTCGGCGGAGTCGGAATCGGGAAAATGGAATGAAGGTCCAAAAAGTTCTTGAGCGCGGTGCGGGAAGGGGGTAGATTCTTACCTTCCCCACCCGATCCTTTCTTTCTAATCCACCTAAATCACAGTCCCCGGCCAGAGCCGGCGACTGGCTACGGAGGAAGTCATGAAATTCAACCGTGCCCTCGTTTTTGCCCTGGCGGCCGGGATCACCGCGATCCTCTCCGCCCAGGGGAAGCCGCAGTTCGAGTTCAAGCTGGCCGAGGTCCACGAAGCCAACTTCCCCACCACCGAAGGCGACGTGGAGTTCGCCCGGCTGGTCAACGTCGGCACCCAGGGCCGGGTCCACATCACCGTCTACGCCAACGGCACCCTCGGCCAGGACGAGAAGGCCATCGTCGAGCAGACCCAGATGGGCGCGGTCGACTTCGCGCGCATCAGCCTCGCCCCGGTGGCGCAGTTCGCCAAGGAACTCAACGTCCTCAGCCTGCCCTACCTCTACCGCGACAGCGCGCACATGTGGAAGGTCCTCTCGGGGCCCATCGGCCAGAACCTCCTGACCATGGTGAGCAAGGCCAACCTCACCGGCCTCTGCTACTACGACGCCGGCGCGCGCAACTTCTACAACACCAAGAAGGACATCAAGTCCGTGGCCGACATGAAGGGGATGAAGATCCGCGTCCTGCAGTCCAAGCTCATGATGGACATGGTCGCCGCCCTGGGCGCCTCGCCCACGCCCATGCCGCTGGGGGACATCTACTCCGGGCTGCAGACCAACGTCATCGACGGCGCCGAGAACAACTGGCCCTCCTACATCTCCTTCAGCCACTACCAGGTCGCCCGCTACTACACGGTCGACCGCCACGTGATGGTTCCCGAGATCCTGGTCGTGGGCAACCTGGCCATGTCCAAGCTCTCCAAGGCCGACCAGGACGTGGTGAAGAAGGCCGCCGCCGCCTCGGTGGAGTTCCAGAAGGTCAGGTGGGTCACTGCCGAAAAGGAGAACGAGGCCAAGGCCAAGGCCGCCGGTTGCCACATCACCTACCTGGACGCCAAGGCCACGGCGGAATTCGAGAAGGCCATGGAGCCGATCTACGTCGAGTACAAGGAATTCGCGCCCCTGATCGCCCAGATCAAGGCCGTCAAGTAGTCGCATGAGGCGGGCGCGCGGCTGGGTCACCCGCTGCGCGCCCGGCCATTGGCCGCGCGCAATCTGTAGGGGTATGGCATGAGGTTCATCAAACACGCGTTCGACTGGGTCTTCCTGGCCCTCACCTGGTTCGCGCTCTTCCTGCTGGGGGTCATGACGGCGCTGATCTTCGCCGACGTGTTCTGCCGGTACGTCCTGCACTTCAGCATCGCCTGGGCGGACGAGATCTGCCTCATCTTCCTGGTGTGGTACGTCTTCATCGCGCTGGCCATCGGCGTGCGGCGCAAGGTCCACTCCTCCATCGACCTGCTGACCATCTGCTTCAAGAGCAAACGCCTGGACCGCTACGCCAAGCTGTTCGTCGACTTCCTCACCTTCGTCTTCGGCGCCCTGCTGGTGGACTTCGGGCTGGCCCTGATCCAGATCGGCTCCTTCTCCACCCTGGCTTCGGTGGATCTGCCGTCGTACTGGGAATACGTGTTCATACCGGTGAGCGGGGTGCTGGTCATGTACACGGCGGCGATCGACTTCTTCCGCGACCAGTCCGCCGATCCCAAGGCGGACCTTCTGGACACTGTCTTCATGACTACCAAGGCGGACCGCAATGTTTGATCCGATGATCGCCATCGCGATCCTTTTCTCCGTGTTCGTCCTGCTGGTGTTCCTGCGGGTGCCGATCTCCTTCACCCTCATCCTCTCGGCGGTGGTGACGGCCACGTACATGGGCCTGCCGCTGCCGGTCCTGGCCCAGCAGATGAAGACCGGCATCCAGTCCATGTCGCTGCTGACCATCCCCCTGTTCATCGTGGCCGGGGAGATCATGAGCGAAGGCGGGATCTCCCAGCGCCTGGTGCACCTGGCCAACGCCCTGGTGGGCCGCCTGCGGGGCGGGCTCGCCATGGTGGACGTGGTGGCCTGCATGTTCTTCGGCGGCATCACCGGGTCCTGCGTGGCCGACGTGTCGGCCATCGGCTCGATCATGATCCCCATGATGAAGAAGAAGGGCTACGACCCCGACTACGCGGTGGGCATCACCATCGCCTCCGCGGTCCAGGGCGTGCTGGTGCCGCCCAGCCACAACATGATCCTGTATTCCATCGCCGCCGGCACCATCGCCGGGGGCGCCTCGGTGGGAGCCCTGTTCCTGGCCGGGATCGTACCGGGCATCTTCCTGGGCGTCACCCTCATGGTGCTGTCCTACGTCATCGCCCTGATCCGCAAGTACCCCAAGGGCGACCCCTTCTCCCTGCGCGGCCTGTTCGTCGCCCTGCGCGGGTCGATCCTGGGGCTGCTCACGGCGGTCATCATCATGGTGGGCATCCTCTCCGGGGTCTTCACCGCCGCGGAATCCTCCGCCGTCGCCGTGGTCTACGCCTTCATCATCACCTTCTTCGTCTACCGCGAAGTCAAGTTCAGCCACATGAAGCGGGTGCTGTTCAAGTCCACCAAGACCCTGGCCATGGTCATGACCCTCATCGCCTGCGCCAGCGCCTTCGGCTACATCCTGGCGACCCTGCAGGTGCCCCAGCGGGTCACCACCGTCCTGCTCTCCATCTCCCACAACCGGATCATCGTCCTGCTCATGATCAACGCCCTGCTGCTGGTCCTGGGCTGCATCATGGACATGGCGCCGCTGATCCTGATCACCACCCCGATCCTGCTTCCGGCCCTGGCCGGCTACCCGGGCTGGGCCGGGTTCGGCATCACGCCGGTGCACTTCGGGGTCATCCTCATGCTGAACCTGGGCATCGGCCTGCTTTCCCCGCCCATCGGCGCCGCGCTCAACGTGGGCTGCGCCCTCGGCGAAATCAAGATCGAGAAGATCGTGAAGGGCATGCTGCCGATCTACGCGACGATGTACGGCGTGCTGCTGGTCATCACCTTCTTCCCGGACATCGCCACCTGCGTGCCCAGGCTGTTCGGGTTCTAGAACAAGGGTTCCTGTTCTTTCTCCGCGGCCCAATGGTGGCATAAAAATATGTCGTTATTGACGCTTTTGCCGCCAATTATAAATGGTCAAAAGTAGTGAAATTATTTGGACCATAGGTCCAAAAATACCCAAAAAGTGGTTGCGAAAAGGGCGGCTTAACCCGCGCCCGTGCCCCTGGGGAGCGCGGCGACCTGGGCCCTGGCCGTGCTGGAGCGCCTGTCCCGGCAGCGGACCATCGGCCTGGAGGACCTGTCCCGGGAGGTCAGCCTGGCCAAGCCGACGGTCTGCCGTTCCCTGTTGACCCTGCAGGAACTGGGCTATGCCCGCCGGGCCGATGGCGAACGGTGGGCCATCTCGCTCAAGCCCGCTGGCGTACGCCCGGGAAGGGGAGCGGGAAGATCCGCACGGTGCAGGCCGCCGCCGGCCGGATTTCCGGACTCCAGGGCCGCGCCGGCGCCTGAGTCCGGAACGGGCCACGCGCCTGCCCGGGGGATCCGGGCTCACTCTTGCCTGTGAAAATTAAATGGACCAAAGTTTCAAAAAATAATTGACACCGGGGTTGTACTGATAAAATGGACCAACGGATCAAAATTTGAAAAATGTGTAGGACTGGCAATCCACCGGGCAGGGATCGTCTCTGCCTCTTTATCCGTCGCCGCTGTGCAATCGAGCCGTTTCAACCTCCTCCCCCCAACCACAGGAGCCTCCGTGCGTCTGCTTCCCCAAATCGCTTTCCTGCTCGTAGCCATCCCGGCCACCCTCGCGGCCCAGACCGCCGCTCCCACGGGCGCGCCCCTCCCGACCACGGAGCTGACCGCCGTGCAGTCCATCCTGGCGGGTTCGACCCTGTCCATCTACGGCATCCTTGACGCATACCTGGGCGACACCTCCGCCCCCAAGTCCGGCGCTCCGTCCAGCGCGACCGCCGGCGGCTCGATCATGAGCCTGGACGCGGGCGGCTATTCCGCCAACCGGCTGGGTTTCCTGGGTTCCGAAGGCATCGGCCACGGCCTGAGGATCAACATGGACCTGGAGAACGGGTTCATGTCCGACACCGGCGCCGAAGCCACCGCCGGCACCCTGTTCAACCGCCAGTGCTGGGGCGGCGTGTCCGGAGGCTTCGGCGAAGTCCGCTTCGGCCGGCAGAACACCATCCTGCAGACCCAGCTGGGCAACACCGATCCCTTCAACGGCGCGACCTTCGCCTCCTTCTTCAACAACTTCTCGGGCTACGCCTCCCGTTTCGACAACGTCCTGATGTACAAGTCGCCCATCATGAGCGGCGTCGCCCTGCAGTTCCAGTTCGCCCCCGGCGAGCTGGCCACCACCAAGACCGGCCTCAACCTCTACGTCGCCTCGGCCGAGTACACCCAGGGCGGCCTGTACCTCCTCGCCAACTACCAGATGCAGAAGAGCGCCAACACCAAGGTGAACGTCAGTTCCTCGTTCTCCTGCGTCGCCTACGATTTCGGCCGCGCCAAGGTCTACGGCGCGTTCTACCGCGGCAACAACATCAACAGCGTCATCAACGGCGGCACCGCCACCGAGAACGGCGGGGCTCCCAACGTCGCCTCCACCTACAGCAACATCGAAGGCACCTGGTACAACGGCTACTCCCTCACGGGCATCGTCAAGGTCACCAGGACCGTGTCCCTGGGCGGCGGCTACGGCTGGGCCAAGGACCAGTCGGGCCGGGGCAACAACGCCTTCGAGCCCAGCCTCATCGGCACCATGGACGTCACCAGGAAGCTCCTGCTCTACACCACCTGGGGCCGGATGCAGAACTCGGGCGGCACCTACAAGAACAACACCGGCGCCCCCACCGCCGGCTTCCTGCTCCAGGCCGCCGGTCCGGTGGACAACAAGAACACCCCGGCCCCTGGCCAGAACGAGACCGGCTTCCAGATCGGCTTCCGCTACCTCTTCGGCGGCAAGCTGCTGTAGCCCCCT
>Ga0181516_10000388_pt1 | contig 41493 bp, 33 predicted proteins | sample PEATcosm2014_Bin_25_FD_121104 | JGI IMG/M metagenome (GOLD analysis project Ga0181516, IMG submission 121104) | Peatland microbial communities from MTU Mesocosm Facility, Houghton, MI, USA - PEATcosm2014_Bin01_10_metaG | ecosystem: Environmental > Terrestrial > Soil > Wetlands > Peat | place... | reverse complement strand
CCAGAAGACCTATGCTCACCTGATCGGTCAAACGCATCCCCGAGCCAAGAACCGCCAGTGTCCGTGCCATCTTCCCCTCCTGAAGAGAAATATGGCAATTCCTGGTCTATCTAAACAGTATTGCCGCTAGATCTGCCTTCTCTGAACATAGGACCGTGTCCCGGGAACCGGCATAAAAATGTGCCGGGATCACGGTGAAACGCGGGTGTTATGGCGCGATTAGCTGATATTTGGTTGATTCCAAGATGGATCTGACATTCCTGCGTACATTTCAATATATCCACACGTTGGACAGATAAATAGAGCTGTTGGGACACCAGAATCAAGATGGAAATTGGAGTTGCCACCTTGTTTAGATAATTTAATTACAGCATTAAATCCAGGATTTCTTATCATCTGAGTGGAAGAATGGTTGATGCAATAAACACCCGTTGCCGTTTTTGGCATATGATCCTCCGTTTATTTTCGTTTGCCCAAGTTATACCTAAGTTCAGTGTCGTTAGATTTTTGGTTTTTCTTATGGTTCCTCCTTAGTGTAAAAGCTTCGATTGCACCAAATTCTCATATTTATGCTGCTGGGGCTTGAGCTTCAGTAGGGATACTAAAATCAAGTCCGTGGAAGCTTGAAATTAACCCTGGTTTAAATGTTCCATTTAGTAGGGCCAAAACATCGAATGCAAAAGTCACGAATTCGATATCCGACCAAAAATGGGAAACTCCGATATATTTACATTGGTCTATCACTTCATTTAGCAGATAGAGTCCAGACGAGGTAATGCCAATCGGCATTTCAAAATACTGGTCACCTGCCAAAATTTTTAGGCTCCCTGAGTTTTGCGTCCCCTCACAGCGGATTAATAATGACGAATAGTAGCCTCGGACCTTGGGAAGCTTCAATAACTTATCGAATATTGTTTTCGCCGATTTGTCAACGCTTGCTTTTGTATCAATGAATACGAGGCCCCAGAAAAAATTTCCGGGAAGATGTTTTTTGTATCGTTCATCAATATTGTCAATTTCAGCAGAAACATCACTTAAATCATTGATGTGATTGATCGCATGTTCAATTGTCGATGTATCTAGTGTGGATTTTATTTCTAGAACAGCGAACACATGCTCAACTGGGATTGCCATTGACTTTGAGGTGTTGTTTGACAGCTCTTCAACCCATAAAGTTGGGGAATTTATTGCGTCATATATAATCACATCAAAATGTGGAAATTTTTTTGAGGCAGTTAGTCCTTGAGATACCACATATCCAGCGCATACGCCAAATTTCTTAGGCAAAAAGCTTTGTAGCCATACACGAAATTTCTCTTCTACAAAGCAGCCGTGATAAGTCATTACCGCATGGCCTCGCGCTTTATCTTTTGCTAAATCAAAATGAGAAAGCAATTCGTGTTTCGCGGTAAGAAATTGTTTTGAGCCAGTAATCATGTTTGGTTTCCGTTGTTGTGTGTGGTTGCTATTTTGGCCATAACGCACGGTATTCACCGCGTTGCGGTGAATCGGCACCACAACAGAACCGCAATCGCGGTGGAATCCGATTGTTGGGCACAATCATTTCGTTTTGATGCTGTTGCTTATCATTATTCATCCTTTAGCCGATCGAAATTTGTTGCTATATATTTGATGTATTGGGGTTTGCAGTGTTCGGTTTTGTCTTTTGTGTTATGTCCATTCAGCCAAATGGAGCGTTTTCCAATATTGTTACCCGTTTTATTCTGCACTGATTCTTTGATAAATTCTTTCGAAGTCATGATCCAAGTCATATCCATGCGTTCAGAATAAAATACAAACCAATAGTTGCTTCGAAATTCATGAGGTATTGCGGCAAATAAAGCTGCGTCTCCAAATTTAATTGTGTTTGAACGAGCTTTAATTTGAACCGCGATAAAGGATCCGTCTTTTCGCCTAATAACAGCGTCGATGGCATCATCATCGACTATTGGAACATATACATCAAGGCCATGCTTTATCATATTTCCAATAACCCAATATTCGATTCTTTTCCCGAATCCAGCAGAATGTCTGAATGTGCGAACTGTATTTTCAGGCATGATAGGACTTTCTGGTTTATTGATCAAGAAAGTTATAAATCAATGAATAAATATAAACTTGGTTTCTGCTCAAATCCTTGACTTCTTTGCTAATGGCTTCTTTATTCTTTCTCCGAAGATATAATGGGTAGAGTTTTTCGAATTCATGATATTGGATTTTTCGAGATCCAGCAATATTACTTGCTGGCAGCTTGCTTTTTGAAGAAGTAATAATGATGCAATTATTGTAGCTCTTTGCAGCAAACCAAACTGGGATACGTTGAGTTAATGGATTGGTAGATAAATCGATTGATTCACTGGTTTTGCCGAGAAGGATTTTCCATTGATCATTGAGATTCATTTTCATATTCCTTTAGCAAGTATTCACTTTTCAGCCGCCCGCAGGGTCTGCCTAACGCCCCATATTCATGTTGCGCGCGTAGCGCGTCAACATGGAATTGGCGTGTTAGGCACAATGCTTGCTTCTTGCTAAATTCTTCGCTATTTGCAGCTATTATTCCATCAATATTTACCCGTTTGCGTGCCAATACGGGTACAATTACACTGTTAGGCATGATAGGTTGCTTTGCTGGGGCGGCCTTTTGCTTTTCATGTTGTTGCGCTTTGTTGGGGGGGGGCCTTGTTGTTTGTCTCTTCAGGTATCCCGAAAATTTCGCTTTTTCATGAGGAATATCATTTTGGATTCCTGCGTAATTGGGTTTGGGTCAAGTCTCTCAGGAATTCCGAAGCATTTTCTGCCGCGCTGACCATCAGGAAGTCCCGTGCTCGCGTACATGCCACGTAGAGCAGGTGGCGTTCGGTGTTGTACACCTCGTCGAGATCCGAGTCGTCGGAGATTCCTTCGATGCGTGCTTGGCTCGGGATGACCTCGTCGTCGCAGGCCATCACGGCGACAGCTCGGAATTCCAGGCCCTTGGCGAGATGCATCGTTCCCGCTGTCGCAAAACCGGAGGTCAGAACGACCTTGTCCTCGATCGACTTGTAGGGCACACCGGCTTTCTTCAACGCGGCATGTGCTCTGGGGAGTTCGGATGAAGAGCGAACGAACACCCCGATTTCGCTCGGAGTCACACCGGCTTGAACCTTCTCGCCAAGCCATGTGGCCACAGCGTCGATCTCTTCGGCTTGACTGGCGAACTCGCGGATCGATGGCGGCTGCCCGTTGAACACGGACACCGTCCCCTTGCGCTCTTCGGTGTTCCCGTCGACATCCGAAACTTCCGGTCCTAGCAGCCTGTCGGCTTGAGCGCGGATCTGGTGGGAGGTCCGGTAATTGATCTTCAGTGTCTTCGAGCGTCCTCGAACCTCCACACCCATGGATTTCCAGGAGAAAGCCTGTTGGAAGATGCGCTGGCCGAGATCTCCCGCGAAGAACAGCCCGTTCGGTCTCGAGCCCGCCAAAGCCGCCAAGAACTTGAGCTGGACGGGTCCGATGTCCTGCGCCTCGTCGACAACCACATGCTCGTACGGCGCATGGGCAATTTCTGGCAGGTGTCCCGCCAGGAGCCCGTACACGCCTTGGAGCGAGACCAAGCCCTGCTCTCGTAGCTGGTTCGAGACGTCCTCGAAAATGTCCCACAAGGCCTTCCGTACGGTTTCCTTCAACCTGGTCTTGCGCCCTAGTCTCGGTGCATCGCGGTACTGCTCCCAGGTTCGCAATTGCCAGGCATCGATCACGTCGTTCCATTCAGCCCACAGGAATGCGGGTGTGAACGGCTGCCCCTGCGCTTTCGTGGCAAGCAAGGACTTGATCGTTTCGGCCCCGGCCAAATTAGGCTTTCCCCAGTGAACCTCGTACAAGCGCAAGGCGATGGCGTCCAAAGCGTAGACGTCAAGCCGTTCCCCGAGACTTGGCTCGTTGCCGATCAGGCTGCGCACACGGATGCGGAGGGCGTCGGCCATTGCCTCCGAGAAGGTGGTCAACAAAACCCGTGCGTCGGGGTTGGAACGCACCAGGTGAACCGCACGATGCAGCGCGACGATCGTCTTCCCTGTTCCAGCGGAACCAGAGACGCGCGCTGGTCCGGAATAGTCCTTCTCCACCATCAGCCGCTGGGCGGGGTGCAGGAAGATGGTCCATTTGTCCCAAGGGTATTCCAGGGCGCGTTGTAGCTCTTCCAAGTTCTTCATCACACGGAAGCGCCGCTGGGCGTCGGGGTGCTCGAACGGCGCGATAGCCGTGGGTGCCGGTGCGGGCGGTTTGGGCTTGGCTCCCGTGGTCGCCAATTCCAGCAAGGCTTCCGAAGCCTCGCGTGGCAAGTGGTCGGCAAGGTCCAGGAGCAGATCCTCATTGGCCTGCAAAACATCCGCCACCCATTCGGAGGGCACTCCAAGGTTTAGGATGTCGTCGGTGGAGAACCCTGCGAAGAGCAACGGCTTGGGCGGTGCCGGCGCGACCACCTCCACGCGCCGGACCACTTCCTGCACCGTTTCTCTGATCTCCACCAGTTGAGCTGCCCCGGTCTTGGGGTGCGTCTCCAGCTTGCGTCGCTCGGCCCAATGGTAAGCCTTGTCGTGGTGGTCCACGTAGCACACGAGGAGGCTGTCATCCTGCTTATGGACGATCAGTCGAAGATCGATTCCAACCCGCAGCGACCAGAACCGCTTGTCCTTGGCGCTGTCCAGTTTGTGGAGGCCGTGCCCGGGATTGGCTGGATTCACCTGAAGATCGAAGACGGTGGTCTTGACGAGCTTCTGCTCCTCACTCGTGAGCCGGGCAAGACTATCTGTAAACGTGTCTGAGATTAGAAATGTCAAAGCCAAACACTCCCAGTAGCGTTATGTCAATCCGCCTAAAAAATCTACTTGTAGATCGGTTGCCTTTTCACAAAATACCACGATTTCCTTGCAATGTCTTTTGCTTCCAGGTTGTGTCCATTTTCCTGCTCCAGCATAGATATGTCGATAGATTCGGAGACCAGCCCCTGCACAAAGCCCAATCATTTCTTCGAGTGTAAATCGTTTGTCACGAACAATCCACTCTTGCGGAAGGTTCAGGCCCTCAGAAAAAACTTCTTTTCTGTATACTATTCTAGTGGAATCATCGACGAGTATGAGTTTTGGATCAAACACATTCCCAGTTTGCTGCATAGTTTTGCTTGCAGGTATGTTTAAAACTCGACTTGGCTCTCGAGCAAATGAAAACTTTGGAGAATCATATGCTGTGGACTGGTGCTCATAATTCATAACTGAGATAACGGCTTTTCCGCCCTCAGTCATACTATCTGCAATCATTTTTAAAATATTCAAATTCGATTCAGCATCAATGAACGAGCCGATAACATCGTACAGGCAAATCACTACATCATACTTTTCGGCCAAAGAAAACCGACGACAATCCTCATGCCGAAAAGCAAGTTTTGGAAACTTTTTTGCGTCTTGTTTAGCCATTTCAATCAAAGGTTCAGAATAATCAAGCCCAAGACATTCATAGCCTCGTTTCGCAAATTCCAAGCTATGTCGGCCTGTCCCACAACCAATGTCCAAAACTCGCGCAGAATTGGACATTTTAAATTCTTCCTCGATAAAATCTACTTCTTCCGAGGTAAATCGCATCCATGAATGCCGCTTGTCAAAATTCATTTTTGAGTATGCGGCTTTCGTAATATCATCCGAAGCTTTTAGCATCTCATCAATTTCAACAGAAGTTAGATCCAGTTGATTTTGTTCGTTAAAAGTAAAAGCAAACCACTCCCAGCCTTCGTTAATCGAGCCAAGCAGCCAAGGAACCCCTTTTCCCGTTGCTTCTCGAACCATTTCAGGAACTCCGCTATGATCAATATAGAAATTTGAATCAACTGAAGATTGCGTCTTATCGCATTTCAAAGCTGATTTACTAGAAATATATGAAGTATGTTGCTCGCCGAACTTTAACAATTCTTTGCTGTATTCGCTGATCAGAGCCGGGTCGCATCTTCTTCTAGTAGCCTTCTCAAGGGCTCGCACAGCGAAAGGGTTTGCGCTAACAATCCCCCATGCCTTAAATGTTGACTGACCCCAAATTCTGTAAAGAATTTTTTTGGCAATTGTACGGTTTCGGAAGTCCTCATGAACAACCAGTTGAGTAACCCAAACAACCCCTTCTTTTCTGGTTGTCTGAGCAAGGACAGCTATTGCATAGCCAATTAGAATGCCGTTATGCCTAGCATAATAAATACCAGATGAACTAGACTTTAGCCAAGATTTAATCCCTTTAAGTCTAAGGGATATCTTCTCTCCGGGGTGTGGACCGTTCTCACCCCAAATCCCATAGTGCTCTGAATATAAGGCTGAACACTCTAATAGAAATGAATCCGGCACCATTCCGCCGACTATCCAACCATATTCAATTTCCGATTCTTGAGAATGTTCCATCATTATTTCTGAATCTGGTTCCCAATTTGTGGCATCGCATCCCACGTCCTGCCCCTGTATTCCCTTCCTGCTCGTTTCTTCCCGACTCGGGATCCTTCGGAATTATAGTTTCCCCACTGCTTAAAGAAGAATTTTGTCTTACTCTTTTGAGTGGCTTTGCGGATACTTTCCACCCAAACAGGATTCATCGGTCGTCCATTGTGGCCGCTTTCACCACCAATGATAGCCCAAGCAATTCCAGCTAGATCATTTCCTTCAAAATCGATCATTCCAAGTAGCGGTTCAAAAGAAATAAATAGGCGCTTGCTTGTGATTTCTTTTAATTTCTGTATTCTCCATTTATAATCGGCCGTTTCTACGCTCACACCCAGCCAGATGTGGCCAGGGACGCTGTCATTATGATACCTGTGCTTTATGAAATCCACCATTCTTTGTGGACGTTTCGTTAGAATTTGGTAAACATGACCATTCGCTTCTTCCATTACATCAAAGACTTTCTTGACATAACTAAGGTGAATTGAGTCGAGAAATAAATCCGACATCGAATTGACGAAAACCTTTCGAGGCTTTTTCCATTTGAGTGGAAGATTTAGATTATTTTCTCGAAGTGTGACATCAAATCCATTTTCAAATGGGTGTCCTTTGGTTCCTCGAAATCTTTCGGCCAGCACTTCAGCATAGCAGAACTTGCAGCCAGGGCTAATTTTCTTGCATCCCGTAACTGGATTCCAGGTTGAATCAGTCCATTCAATTTTTGAAAAATCAGCCATTATAATAGCCCCAATAAGCTTTCTTGCGGATCGGTTCCATGTTTTGCTTTCTTCCAAAAGTCCATTCCGGTTTTGCTTTTCGAAAAGAAAGCGAGATGATATAGAGGGACGTTATTCCAATCAAGGTTAACTTGTTTCGCTTCTGTCGACCCGTCTAAATATCCGAGAGATTTCATCTTTTCGCAGAATTGCTTAAGTACAAAATAACCAAATGCTGATGGTGCCATTTTTCTATGCGATGTATCCCATTTCATTCTCCAATCTGGATCTCCCAGGAATTTTTCAATATGCTTCGAACTTGGCCGCAGGTAAGGGGCAAGATTGCGGTTAACATCCATAAAAGTGGGAATGAGAACGAGAAAATCAATTGCCTTTGACGAGAGCGATTGAATAGTTGAGAATGCCAAATCATCGATTTTAAACGGGTCGACAACACAAAAGGACAGGACTTTGTTGCCTCTTGAATGTTGTGGTATTTTAGCGAATATTTCGCTAGCGTTCACATTGGAATCTCCGAGAACGAATTCGGAAGTTCTTGACTGCTTGCGTTTCAATACTCTTTCTTTGAGTGCACCAAGTCTTTTTGGGCAAATATCGCTGAATATATAGTGTGTAAACAGGCAGTCATCCTGATAAGCCAGCATTGCTGAAGTTTCAATAAACTCACCATCGTTGCCTAATCTTGCTCTTCCCGCACCGGAGAATAGATCAATATATACCCGATTTTCCCAATGGTACCTCATTCCATTTGCAAAGAGCTTAGAGTAATACGCAATAAGATCATATTTCTTTCTACCCCATTCGCCTACAATTGGGGCAATGATTCCATCATCAGCAAGGACTAAGTCATCTTCCATTACTATTCCACTCCTTACTGGACATTGCCGCCAACCCGAAACACCTTCATCACCTCGTCGCCGAGGTGATTGATGACCTTCACGGCAATGCGGCCGGACTTCGGTTTGTCGAAGGGTCGCGAGAGGTCGCTGTTCAGGCTTTCCCAGGCTTCGGGGTTGATGTCGGCCTTGAGGGTGGTTTTGAGGGCCTTGTAGGGGTCGTTCTGGCCCAGGAAGTAGGCGTGGCGCACGAAGAAGCTCTCGCCATTGTAGTCCGTGTCCAGGAACCAGCAGGCGATGCCGTCGGCGTTGTCGCTCTGGATCTTGCCCGTGCTGGGGTTGAACACGTCCACGCCGTTGACCTTCACTTGGTAGGTGCCATCGGTGCCAGGGTTCAGGGTGATGTCGGGCTCGCCGAAGATCACGAACAAGTTGCCCTTGGTGGTGGACTTCAGCTCTTCGGCAAGGTGCAAGTCCGCATGCATCCGTGCCTTCAGGACCGGTAGGCGTCCGAGCTTGGTGAACTCGGTGCTGTGGGCGTCGTAGTTGAATGCGCAGGTGATGAGAACATCGAAGCCCGCGTCTCCGGCCTCTTTGGCTGCGTCCACCAGATCAGGGCGCGATACCGTGCCAAATTCGGGTCCAATGAAGACGGCAGCCCGGCGCTCGACATTACCTTCAAGGTATCGCCCCTCGGCGGCGACGAAAGCCCCCGGCCAGGGAACAAGGGACGAAAACTCGATCTTGTCTTCCTTCTTCGATTGTTGCACACCAGCAATCTTCAGGTTCTCCAGGATGACGCTGGCGAAATCACGTCCTTCCTTGGCCATCGCTTCGGCGGCGAAGTCGAGGAGTTCGTCATCAGCGCCCACGGTGAGGGTGCGGTGGGGCGAGAGGCTTTCCACGGTGAACGGTCCGGCGACGCGGACCTTGGACTTGTCCTGATAGGGCTTGTCGTAGAGAAATTCCGAATCGGCCTTGGCTGCGATGGATTTGTCAATTTCCGTCTGTCGAGCGATGCGGTTCTGCCACCAGTCGGCATGGGCCTTCTTTGCCGCAGGTGACCAGTTTTGCTCCGCATCGCGAGGGATTTCCCACTCCTGCCAGGCCTTTCCGATGGCGGCGTTGAGGGACTCCCGCAGTGGCTCCAACTTGGCTTGCCACTTGTCCCAAATCACGTCGATCTCGGCGTTGTTGGCGATGGACTTCAACGTGATGTGCGGAACCCGTTCGTACACGAACCCCTGGCGCAGGGTGTTTCGTACCGGCTGACTGGAGGGAGTGGAGCGAGTGACTTCAGCTTCCTTGATCTGCCCATCGCGGGAGTCGGCCAGCAGGTAGTATGGATAGCGCGAACCCATGATTCGGGCACGGGCCAGAGCGAGTGCGACACGGGATGTGTCGATGGTGATCCAGCGACGGCCCCATTGTTCGGCGACGTAGGCTGTGGTCCCGGAACCGCAGGTTGGATCAAGCACGAGGTCACCTGGGTCGGAGGCCATCAGCACACAGCGTTCAACTATTTTTGTCGATGTCTCAACGATGTACCGCTTATCGCTAGCAAAGCCTGCTATCCCCGTATCACTCCACACATTACTTAGTGGAAAAGCCGAGAAGTCGTCAATAAATCGAACATACCGCAAGGTGTTCCCAACAAGCTCGATACGCCTGGCCTTATTCACACGTTCGAATCCAAGTGAATTGGTTTTCCAGTAACCCTTCCTTGGGCGATATTCCCTGCCTTCAAATGGAACCGGAAAATCACCAGGCGGCCGCTGACTTGTTAGGTCGCCAGTTGCATAAATCCTACCTGTGCTCAATGCCAGCGAAGGTGTCTGCTTCTCCTCTGGTGCAAGTGATCTTCGTACTCCGGTTGGCAATTCAACTTTGCCGTACCCTGATGCACCACTTGCTCCGAATTCTTTATTGAGCAAAATTTGTCGATATTTTGCAGCCTCCTCATTTTTACAATACCACAATATGTGGTCCGTAACATTCGGAAGCATTTCTGCAGTTTGGCTACTCGTTTTAACAACAGCAATTTGTGACACGCAGCGTTCTTCCCCGAACACTTCGTCCATCAGCGCCCTGACCCGATGCACGTTCTCGTCGCCAATTTGCACGAAGATGCTACCGGAATCCGTCAACAGGTCACGGGCCACCGTCAGGCGGTCGCGGAGGTATGTGAGGTAGCTGTGGATGCCGTCGCGCCAGGTGTCGCGGAATGCCTTGACCTGCTCGGGTTCACGGGTGATGTGCTCCTGGTTTCCGTCCCTCACGTCGCGGCTAGTGGTACTCCACTGGAAGTTGCTGTTGAACTTGATGCCGTACGGTGGATCGAAGTAGATGCACTGCACCTTGCTACGCAGGCCCTCGCGCTCGGCTAGGCTCGCCATCACCTGTAGGCTGTCGCCCAGGATCATGCGGTTGGTCCAGTGGGCGTCGTGCTGGTAGAACTCGGTCTTGGCGTCGGAATCCGGCAAGCCGTTGAAGTCGGCGAACAGGTCCACCTGGTCTTCGGGTTTGCGGGTGGTGTCCGACAAGCGCTTCAGGTCATCGATCAGGACCTTGGGGTGGACCTTCTCCTGAATGTAGAGGGGCGGTGCCGGTACCACGAGGTCGGACCAATCCTGCATGTCCTTGCCGCGCCATACCAACTGCGGATCCAGATCGCGGTTGCGCCGTTCGTAGGCCACCTGGATCGGGGTCTTGGTGTCGCGATCCACCACCGACTGGTACTCGGCGGTGGGGATGTTCTTGCGGGTGGCTTCGTCGTGCGTGAGAGCGGTAACAGAAATCGGAGTCTTTGGCTTTGGGGGCATCGGGTCAGTCCTGCGAAATTTCGATGGTGTGGCGCACGACGGCAGAGAGCTGCGCGGCCGTGGGCAAGCGGCCCTTGTACTGGGCGGGTAGCTTGGAACTGAGTTGGTATTCGGCTACGCCAATCGGGTTGCTCTTGCTCTTCAGGGCGAATTCCACCTCGACATCATCTTTCTCGGCACAGAGGATGATTCCAATGGACGGATGGTCGTCGGAGCCGCGTTCCTTGTCGTTGAGAAGGTTCAGGTAGAAGTCCAACTGCCCTGCGTGCTCGGGCTCGAAGGCACCCACCTTGAGTTCGAAGGCCACCAATGCCTTCAGGTGCCGGTGATAGAACAACAGATCGACGAAGTACTCCTTGCGACCCAGTGTGAGCTTGTGCTGGCGTCCCACGAAGCAAAATCCGTATCCCAGCTCCAACAAGAACTGCTGCAAGTTCGTGATCAGCCGGTCTTCCAGTTCGCGTTCCTTCACGGCCTTGGTCAGGCCCAGGAATCCAAGGTTGTAACTGCTCTTCATCATCTCGTCCGCTTGCTCGGCCAGATGCTCTGGCAAGGCCAGCGGGAAATTGTGCGACTTCTTCTCTAGAACGGCTCTCTCAAACGCTTGGCCCTTGATCTGGTTCAGGAGCACGTTGCGGCTCCACCCAAACCGGGCGGTCGCCTGCAAGTAGTACAGTCGGGCGGCTGCGTCCGAGAGCTTGTTCATCAGGAGCAGGTGGTGACCCCACGGAATTTCTGCGACAAGCTGTCGCAGAATCGCGTCCGATCCCACCAGTTTCTCCGTACTCTTGGGCACGGTTTTTGACCTGCTAGTCTTGCCATCAGCGACTGTCGGTTGACTTTCTGCGACAAGCTGTCGCAGAAAGTCGGGAGATCCGTAAACCTCGTGCAGGCGGCGCATGTCCCACAGGTTGCGTGCCGAAAAGCCCTTCAGATCGGGGAAGGATCGGCGCAAGTCGCGGGAAAGTTGCTCGACCACAGCGTCGCCCCAGTTCGACTCGGCCTGCTGCTTCGCGATCACGCCCCCAATATCCCAGTACAAGGACACCAGCTCGCGATTGACCGCACGCGCCGCACGGACACTCGCTTGAAGAATGCGGTCCTTGACGTCGGCAAGGATGACCGCATACTGGCTTGTGGTGAGGCTTGACTTCATCCGCACACCTTCCCCATCAGCGCGTCGAACTGCGCCGCGATCTTCGCTTTGAACTCATCGTCCATCAAGTAGTTGTCGGTGAACTCCACGAATGCCCATCGTCCAAAGGTACCGAGCTGGTTCACGCCAGGAACCCAATAGGTGTCCATGGTGCGCTTCTTCTCGATGGCGTCTTCGCCTCGATACCCTTTGATCTCGACGATCAGGTGCATCGGATCTTCCCACCCCTTGCCGTCGTCCACCAGCACAATGAAGTCAGGCAAGTAGACGTGGCTTCCTGATCCCATCTGATAGGGAACCTCCAGACCAAGTCCTTGATTTTTCACATACGCCAGAACCTTGTCGTGCGATTCGGCCACACGACAGAATTCGGCTTCCCAGTCGCTGTCGCAGACAACCCAGTTGATATGGCTCTTGCGAGCGTCGGTTTCCCAGCGCGTGCGTTTGGATGTGTTGAAGTTCACATGGCGCGAAGATCCGGCTGGATTGTACGGATCGAGGATCACACGGACTGCGTCCTTGTTCCGCTCCATCCCCGCAAGGGTGATGGCTCCCGCGATCTTGTCACAAGCGCGCTTGGTCAGCTCCAGGTAAAGAAGCTGAGCCGGATAGGTGTCGCCCTTGCAAACAAGGTGGCCTTCGATCCATTGGTTGACGGCGCGCTTCAGTTGCCCGAAGAGGTGCATCTTCGGTTCGCCCCCTTCGTCACGCCAATGGTTGAACAGCAGGTACTTGGTTAGGTGCATCACCACGGTGGACTGACGCGTGTCGCGCGTGTGTGCGAGGGTCAAATTTTCAGGCTCCCCGATAATCCCCGAGGTTTGGGTGATCGATGGCCCGATGTCATCCGGGGAGAGCGTGAGGATGTGCTCGTCGGTGAACTTCGCTTCGATCCGCTCTTCAGGGAGTTCTACGCGGTAGCCCTGCACGCGCGGGAAGCGGATCTCCAATGCATCTCGATCCGGCTTGATCGCCTTGACCTGCACCGTTTCGCGCGGCGCCTGAGGCGGGGCAACCACAGGCTTGGCCGTGAAGTCGAAGGGAATCCCGAGGATGTCGGCGTACTCGATGTTGAACAAGCCGTCCTCGTTCAGATCGTACGATTGTCGGCGTAGCGCACGCCCAATCACCTGCTCGCACAAGAGCTGCGTGCCGAAGGCTCGAAGCCCCAGCACATGCGTCACTGTGTTGGCGTCCCAGCCTTCGGTGAGCATGGACACGGAAACCACGCAACGAATCGACTCGCCGAGTCGGCCCTTCTTGCCAACGGTGTTCATGACCTCCCGCAGAATGGTGGCGTCGCTGAATTCCTTGCCGCCACGGATCTCCTCGGCGAGTTTGCCGCCACGTTCCAGCACCTCTTGTTTGAAGATCGCCAGCTCTGGTCCTGCCACCTTACGGAAGTTGTCGTCCAGTTCCTCACCGGATTCCAACTGCATGCTGTCAATCAGAAGGGTTCGAGGCCGTGGGAATGGATTGCCATCGGTGTCGTAGTTGCGGAAAAGCTCCAATTGCCCTGGCACGAATGGGCCCTTGCCGTCTTCGCGGAAGAAGCCCGAGATGTAGTCGTACACCAGCTTGGACGTGGCCGTATTGTTGCAGACAACGATGAAGCAAGGCGGAACGGAAATGCCTTCACGTTTCCATAGTTCATAGGTCTTGGCGTAGTGCCCGTAAAGTGCCTCCAGAGCCGTCTGGAGTTCGGTGGGTAGCGAAAGCGGATCCAGCTCCTTCCCCTTGCCCTTCTTGGGCATCTTCTTTCCGATGTGACTCCAAAGGTCGCGGAACATCGGGACTTCGGCGCCTGGGATGTTGTCGGCAACGGGAACGCGCGGAAGTTTGACGATGCCACATTCGATGGCGTCCATGAGCGAGAAGTCGCACATGGTCCAGGGAAAGAGCGTTCCCTCGGCATAGCCGGAACCGCTCAAGAAGAACGGCGTTGCGGAAAGATCGATGACACGCAGCAGTCCAAGGTTCCGCTTCACCGCCTCCAGACCAGAGATCCACATCCGGGCCGCTTCGCGGTTCTCGTCAGCTTCCTTCTTCTGGTCGCCTGTGAGTTCTGCTTCCTCGTCGATGTCGTCGGGCTTCTCGCGGTAGCAGTGGTGGGCCTCGTCATTGATGGCCAGGATGTTCTTCAGCCCCATCAGATCCGGCATCACCCGCTGGATCATCTGGCCTTCGGTCTCCAGCGTCTGGAGGGCATCGCCACGGCCCTGGAGCATGGACCGCGTCCCCTTCGAGAGTTCCAGGCGCTCGCGTAGCTTGAAGGCATGGAAATTCGTAATGACAATTTTCGCCTTCTGGACCTCCGGGAGGAGGTCGGCGGGCACGAGTTCGCGGCTCTGGTAGTAGCTGTCGGCATCGTTGGGCAAAAGCACGCGAAGCCGATCTTTGATCGTGATGCCAGGGGCCACGATCAGGAAGCCGCGCGTGAAGTTCTTGCTGCCTGGTCGACGCACAGCGTTGATGGTCTGCCATGCGATGAGCATGGCCATCACGGTGGTCTTGCCTGCACCGGTCGCGAGCTTGAGCGCCAGGCGGAGCAGTTCCGGATTGGCGTCGCGACTCGCATTTGTCAGGTGGTCCAGGAAGCGCTTGCCCTTTGCCCCCATGTTCGGCGCGACTTCGGTGAGCCAAATCACGGTCTCGACGGCTTCGACTTGGCAGAAGAAAGGACGGACACCTTGGAACTCGTACTGCCGCCAGTGCTTGAGAAGCCTTGCCGTTTCAGGGGTGACCGACCATGATGGCTCGGGTAGCGCGCGCCATTGTTCGATCTCCGTTCGCAAGGCGTTCACGAACGAGGATGTGACCTCGTACTGCTGACGGGCATCCGAAAGCCCTTGGCCCTCGTCCATCACCAGGGCCGTCTGCTCGTTCCTACGCTTCTTGGCCTTGGGGATCGGGGTGATGAACTCGGCTTTGCGACGTGCCGAGATCAGGCGGTTGGTCGGCTGGCCGGTCTCGTCGAGCTCCCAATGCTCCATTGGCGCGACATACGGCGAGTTGAGGATGGGATGCTCGAAGAACGTCTTGCTGGTCAACGGGACGGCCTTTGATCTCGGTTCATGTTGGGGAACCTGGAAACATGCGTGGCATCCTGCCAAGGTAGGTCCGTCAGCATACGGAGACGGGCTGGACGGGGCATCTCGCCTGAGATTTTCGGCTTCGGAGACACCGGGGGGCGGTGGGTGGGGGTCTTTGCGGGCGGACAGCCAATTCCAATACTCGGAAAGTGCTAATTTTCATAGCAGTTTCCGCGTATTGGTCTTCTGACTCTTTCATTGCGTATCTATCCAACCGTTTTCACTGCGTTTCGCGAAGCGAAATCGCAGTAAAACGCCCCGCTGTTCATGTTGTTTTGGCGTCGAAAACGGCAAAGCAACGAGTAGCCAAAATCAACATGGAACGCGGTTGTTGTGCGAAATATTTTGTTCATAGTTCCGGATTCATATTTTCGGCGTTTAGTTTATCGATATTTAATAAAATTGAGTTTAATGATTGCTGTACAAATTGTTGCTTTTCTTTATGCTGGGATATCAACAAATATGCGATAGCCATATTCTGAATCTCACTGGCAGTTTCGCTAAAAAATCTTGGTTCGATATTTATAATTTCAGGGCATCCTTCTTCGGTTGCATATAAAATTCTATTTCGCTTATTCGCCAATTTTGCTAGATACTTTATGAAATAAGTGTAACCATTGTTTTTGGTTACATTTGCATAGTGGTTCGAAAAAGACATCAGCAGTCCATCCACACTTATTGCAAAATCAAGCGGAGGGTTGGGACGCCATTCCGTATCTGGAGATAGGCTATCAAATTTAAATGCTGTTCGTATCAATATTTGGTTATCATTTTGTTCTTCTCTGATATATATCTTCGGCAATCCTTGCGTGGATGGATCAAAAATTGCGGTTTCAAGAACTTTTAAAAACATTGATACCGCAGCTTTGTGTTTGTGATCATGCCCCGAAAGCTTTTCAGCGTGGTCATATCCAATTTCTTGCATTGCATAAATTATCCCGGTAGCAGCTTCTTCAATCGCGGTAATTCCTCGAAATACTGACATCCCAAGATCGATATCACGGATTTTCCAAGCGGATTTCAAATGGCGGTTGGCATTTCGCATTGAATTGCGTGATTTTGAATTCGGGTGCTTTTCAATAATATCGAAGACGTGATTGTATTGTTCAATAAAATCGATGTTTAAATCGTTCATGCTATTTGTTCCTGCTGTTCATTCGCACAACAGAGTATTATAGGATAATTTTGTGGTTGAATTAGCATATGCATGCCGATCGAAATTTAGTGTTATCACTATTTCTTATAGGCGCCAGATGCGGGAATCGGTAAGCTCTTGTCCTTTATTGAATTGATAATTGAATCAAATTCTTTCCTATTGAAATTAATGTTTAGAGAATCTGATTTAGGGAATGATGTGATGCTGAATGATTGCGGCTTATTTGATTGGTAAAGGTTGAAAAGAATTGTTGCTGTGACAGCAGCTACGTTTATGGCCGCACCTACGAAAATTGCCCATTTCGTATATCGTAGAACACCTTTTGCGTCTTTACGTTCTTCAACAAGCGCAGCCCGTTCTGTTTTTTCATTCCGTTCTTTTTCTGTCAAATAATTTGAGGTAAAAAATGGATCAAACCCATCGGTTATGAATAATTGGAGCTTAGTGAAGTCAAGTCTCTCCTGTAGTTTCCCGTAGTATTGAATGCGGTCGCCCAATTCATAATTAGCTTCAATCGGAATGACAAACTCGGCATCACGAAAGGTTTGGATTAAATGCTCCGCATTAAGCTTCGCGATTAATTCTGCCAAGATATCCAGAAATCGCAGGCTATCTTTGGGGCTTTTGTAGCATTTTATGATTTCTCCTTTTTGATATACTTTGCCATTTAATCCGTGTTCACTTTGTATTGTTACGTCTTGTATGGGATTTGTGGAGGCAAATAAATCCCATAGCAATTTGCCGTCATAGCTTTTTAGAGTACTGAGGATTTTTTGCTCGGCTTTAGTTAGAAACATGTTCTCTCCCTTTGTGGTTCGTGGTGCTTGAATTCAACAGAAGGATCAAATGTATAACACATTCGTTTTTGATGCTTATCATAATTTGTTATAAAACCTGCGCATTGGATTGGGTCGCTAGACGATTGCTTGACTGCTGGAGGTCATTCATAATCGCAAGACCGCCGAAAGGCGGTTCTGTCACGGAGCGATATTTATTTTTGGATATATTGAACAACGCGATTTGGATTGGATTTCACCAGTATAGAGGGTTTAAATTTCATGGATTTTGTTGATTTTGCTATTGCTGTTATCTGTTGTTTTGTTCTGTTGCTGATTACATGAATTGTTGTTTCTGTTGTTGGCCACCCCCCTTGTTTTGCTCTATTCTTTGCTCTTCCGCCCCAGCAATTTGTTATATTGCATTTATCCCGCCCGGAGGGTCTGCCTAACATCTTTCTTATACCCAATTCTGGTTTGTCCGTAAAATTTCGCATTATACCGGAGGAGGGTGGGTGGGCCGGCCCGTTGGACTCAGGCCTGCTTCTGGTTAATACGCAAAATTCCGTATTATGCCGAATTCTTGTTTGCGCGAAGGCTTGCGCCCTCGGAACTATAGCCCGGCCCTCATCCGCATGACTCTCTCTGCCCCTGCTGGGCTGGATCCTCGCGGTGGAATTGGACAGCAGCATCGGCGGATCTCCCTCAGGGTCAAGCTCAAGGGACAACGATGCCCAGAATCTAACCCATCGCAGCCGTTCTGTTCAGGGGGACCAAGAACCATCAGGTCGTCCCCCCCACCGTCCCAACCAGACGGTGTCAAACCCTCCCGCCATCTTGCCGAAGGCAAGCAGCCGGGCGCGCAGATTTTGACGTACCGCGACGCCCACCACGTCCGCCACGAATCGGCGAGGGGTCCAGGGGAGAAGGCCTGGGTTCTCCCCTGGCCGGGTACAGGGCCGGGGAGGCCTTGTAAACCAAGCGCCGCAGGCAAAAAATCAGCGGCACCGCAGGTGCAAAAGGGAAACCCTCCGGAGGATCAGCCCACCCGCAACGCCTCGACCTCCTCCTCCGTCAGGGATCGCACCGCGCCCTTCTCCAGATCCCCGAGCGGGAGCGACCCGATGCGCACCCGGATCAGCCGCAGCACCTCCAGGCCGAAGATCTTGAGCATCCGCCGGATCTCCCGGTTCTTCCCTTCCTGCAGGACGATCTCGATCCAGCGGTTCCGCTGGCCGGATCGCAGCAGTTGGACGGAAATTGCCTGCAATCGTTCTCCTTCGTCCACCACGCCCTGCGTCATCCTGGAGATCGTTTCGGCATCGATGATCCCGTCGATCCGGACGTGGTAGGTCTTGGGGACGCGCCGGGCGGGATCCAGGAGCGCGCTGGCCCAATGCGTGTCGTTGGTGAACAGCAGCAGCCCTTCGCTGGCCATGTCCAGCCGGCCCACGGGTCCCACGTGCGGGACGTCCATTCCTTCCAGGCACTGGAAGACGGTGGGGCGGCCCTTGTCGTCGTCGGCGGTGGTGACCAGTCCCCGCGGCTTGTTGCACATCAGGTACACCTTCCTGGCGGCCACCAGGGGTTCCCCTTCCACCAGGATCAGGTCCCCTTCCGTGGTCAGCCATTCCGGATCGCGGACGGTGCGACCGTTCCAGGTCACGAGGCCTTGCGCGACGAGCTTCTCGGCCCGGCTCCGCGAGGCGAACCCCGCCTTGTTGATCGCTCTCGCCAGACCGAAGTGCTTGGAATGATTCAGGCCCGGAAAATTACTTCCCAGCCCGAGGACTTCACCTCCTTCGAGACATCGCGGCCGCGATCGGGAGATCGGCGCACCATGATCAGCGCACCATGGGCACCGCGAAGCTCCCGCGCAGATCGCCGGAACTGAAGCTCACCACCATCGACCGCGAGGACGGCAGGTCCAGGCTGGCCGTGCCCGTGCCGGAGGCCCTGGAGTCGCGGATGCGTCCCGATAGGGAGACCTGGAGCCTACCCGTCTTGCGGGGCTGCGCCCTCCTTTTCAGGAAGAATCCGGTTTGCGGGATCGGTCTGGATGACCTTCGCTGAAGCCGAGGAGAGCGATGCGGGGGGGTAGGGCCGATGTCGGGGCCGTTTCCGGCCCCGTCCCGGCAGAACGCGAATCACTTGTCCTTGAAGAAATCCTTCAGGCCCGCGGAATCGGCCTTCATGGACTGGGCACCCTCGGTCCAACCCGCCGGGCAGACCTCGCCGTGCTTCTCCGTGAACTGCAGCGCCTTGAGGGTGCGCAGGGTTTCTTCGATGTTGCGGCCCAGCGGCAGGTTGTTGACCACCTGGCTTTGCACCACTCCGTCCTTGTCGATGATGAAGGTGCCGCGAAGCGCCATCCCACCGGGCAGGAGCACGTCGTAGTCGGCCGCCACCGTCTTGTTGAAGTCGGAGAGGATGGGATAGGTGACGCCCTGGATGCCTCCCACCTTCTTGGGGGTCTCCAGCCAGGCGACGTGCGAGAAATGGCTGTCGGTGCTGGCACCGATCACCTGCGCGCCCAGCTTTTCGAATTCCGCCAGCTTGGCCTGGAACTCGTGCAGTTCCGTGGGGCACACGAAGGTGAAGTCCAGCGGGTAGAAGAACAGCACCACGTACTTCTTGCCCTTGAACTGCGAGAGGGTGAAATCTTCCAGCACTTCGCCGGCCTTGACGGCCTTGACCTTGAATTCGGGGGCGGGTTTTCCAACGAGAACGGACATTTGCGAATCTCCTCATGTTTGGGTGTTGTGGATCGATCGTCCTTCCAGGACGGGGCGATGGGACGAAGATACAAGCAGGCGGCGCTGCGCCCATCCCTCGGACCCCGGACGTGGAGAGCCCCACGCAAGTGGGCCTCGTGCAAGCACTTGGACATACTTCCCCAGGTTGGTTATACTGTGGTTGCGCCCTATGGCCAATGTCACCAAAAAGGACATCGTCGAAGAGATCGCCCGCCGTACGGGCATGACCCAAGCAGAGACCAAAGCGGTCCTGGAGGGCCTGTTGGATGCCATATCCAGCACTCTTCGCGACGGCAAGAACATCGAGATCCGCGGCTTCGGGCGCTTCAAGGTGCGCGTCCGCAGGGCCCGCACGGCGCGCAACCCCCGCACCGGAGAGCTGGTGCAGGTGGAGGGCGGCGTGAAGCCGGTCTTCGAGGCCTCGCGCGAGCTCAAGGCCCTGTTGAATTCCGGAGAAAGTCCGCTCCAAGCCCTCCAGGACGCGATCAAAGCCTCCGCTCCGGAGATCTCGAAAACCCCAGCGGCCGGCTGACCATGCCTCCGAAGATCGAGAACCGTCGTGCTCGACACGACTATTTCGTGTTGGAGACGTTCGAGGCGGGGATCCAGCTGACGGGGACGGAAGTGAAGAGCTTGAGGGAGGGCAAATGCCTGCTCGCCGACGCCTACGTGGCCGTGGAGCGGGGCGAGGCTTGGCTTCGCAACGTCCGCATCGACGAGTACACGGCGGGGAACCGGTGGAACCACGCCCCGTCCAGGGCGCGCAAACTCCTGCTCAAGGCGAAGGAGATCGAGACCATCGCCCGCTCGGTGGACCGCAAGGGCCTCACCGCCATTCCTTTGGAGGTCTACTTCAAGGGATCGTGGGCCAAGGTGAAGGTGGGCCTTTGCAAGGGCAAGGCCGAGCACGACAAGCGCCAGACCAAGATCGCCGCCGACCACAAGCGGGAGATCGACAGGGCGATGAAGAAGGCCATGCGATGATCGATTCGCGCCTTCCCCGCCTGCTGGGATGGATCCTGGCGGCATCGTCCCTGTCCATGGGAGGATTGTCGGTGAAGGACACGGTGGTCTTCGGCATCCCGAGCCTGCGCCTGATGGAAGGACGCGGCTGGGACGGGAACCTGAGGATCGATTCCGAGCGCGGCCAGCTTCGCGCCACCTTGGAGGGCGTGCCGGATTCCGTCCTGGTGGTGTTCGACCGGAACCCCTTCGCGCAGATGGGAGGACTCACCCGCCCCCTGCGGATTCCGCCACGGGTGACGAAATCCCGTCTGGTGCTGCCCAAGGCCACCGCCCTGGCTCTCCTGCACCGGATGGGAGTGGCTCGCGCCGCGGTGGACAAGGTCGCCGTCGCGAGGACGCCGAGGAAGATTTCGGACACCTCGGTGGCGCCGATCCCGCCAGGAGCGGAAATGCCGAAGGCGGTCGCGACCGGTGCGGGAACACCGACTCCATCCGCCGTGGTCGCACCCTCATCGCCCGTTGTCGACACGCCCACCTCGCCGGGCTTGGACACCCCCGTCGCGCCTGCTCCCGATGCGGTCTCCGCACCGGCGGCGCGGTCTCCCGAAGCTCCCGAAGCGGACACCGTCGCCATTCCCGAGACCCCCACCACCCCCGATGTGGCCAAAGCCGAACCGCCTGCCGCGACGGTGCACAAGGGCGTTTTCACCGTGGTGGTCGACGCCGGCCACGGCGGGAAGGATCCCGGGGCCAGAGGGCGGAAGGCGGATGGCACGACCGTCCTCGAGAAGATGGCCACGCTCCAGGTGGCGCTGAAGCTGCGCGACGCGCTGGCCGGCCACAAGGGGATCAAGGTGGTGATGACGCGCGACAAGGACGTGTTCGTGGAACTCTCCGGAAGGACCCGGATCGCCAACGCGGCCAAAGGCGATCTGTTCATCTCGCTCCACTGCAACAGTCTTCCGACCGGATCCAAGCGCCGGGACGAGGTGGACGGATTCATGGTCTACCTGCTCCGGGAAGCCATGGACGAGCGGGACAAGGCCATCGAACGCCGCGAGAACGACGCGATCGACTACGAAACCGGAGCGCACCAGACCAAGGAGGCGCTGTCGCCGGTGGAATGGATGCTCCTGGACCATCAACTGAACCTGTACACCAAGGAGAGCGAACGGTTCGCGGGGTTGGTGGTGGGCAAGCTCCAGTCCCAGGGCCCGGTTGCCAAGGAGCGCACGGGGGCCAGCCAGGCGGGGTTCTTCGTGCTGGTGGGAGCCCTGATGCCTTCCGTGCTGATCGAGATGGGCTACGTGTCCAGCCCCGCCGACGCCGCGGCCCTCACCGACCCCGCCCGGCAGCGGAGGATCGCGGAATCCATCGCGGAATCCATCGAGCAGTTCCGCTCCGGAAAACGCTGAGCCCACACCTCACCCCCACTCCCCCTCTCCAACAAGTGGAGGGAGCTAGATTCCCCGGGTGGCCGACCTTCGACCTTCCGTGACCCTGGATGTCTTCTCGGGTCCCCTGGACTTGCTCCTGTACCTGGTGCACAACCACGAGTTGGATCCGACCACCATCCCCATCTCCGAGATCGCCGACCAGTACTTGGCGTTTTTGCAGGAAGCCCGCGAATCCCAGTTGGGCATGGCCGGGGAGTTCCTGGTGATGGCCGCGAAACTGCTGGCCCTCAAGGCGCGCGAACTTCTGCCCCGGGAAGATCGGGGCGACCTGGAACCGGAGGAGTTCGAGGGGTTCGATCGCGAGGAACTGGTCCGCCAGCTTCTGGAATACCGCCGTTTCAAGCAGGCGGCGGAGAATCTCAGAGGGCTCGAGTCGCGGGCCTGGGGAGCGTACCGTCGCGGCATGTCCGACGTCCAGTCCGACCGGCCTCGGGAAGACGACGAAGCACTGGAGGCGGGCCAGGTCGGCCTGTTCGACCTGCTCAAGGCCTTCCGACAGGTGTTGTCCGTGCGTCCCCGCAACCTGGTCCACGAGATCGAGATCGACGACATCCCCATCCAGGAGCGCATGAACCGCATCCGCGCCCATCTGGTGCGCGAAGGTCGCGCGCACTTCGAGGAGCTCTATCCCCGCGACGGTCGAAGGCTCCTGCCGGTGGTGACCTTCATGGCCATCCTGGAGCTGGTCAAGACGGAAGAGCTCGCCTTCCGGCAAAGCGGAGTCCTCCAACCCATGCTGGTCTACCGCCGCGCCGACGAACGCTTCGCCGACGACCTGGCGCGCATGGATCAGGTCTTCTCTCCCGACCCCGACCTGAATCCCGATGTGTTGGGACTTTTGGCCGGCAAGGAGCGGATGCGGCTGGAGGCTCTTGTCCGCGAGGAGGAGCTTTGGGGCGGCAACGGCCTGGACGAGGACACCGGCGAGCCGATGCCGGGACCGGTTCCCTCGGCGGATGCGGAGACGCTGCCACAGGAATCCGCACCCGTCGCGGAGGATGTCGCGGCCGGATCTCCCTAGTCCCGCGAGCGGAGCACCCTGTCCAGCACAGCCAGCGGCGCCGGCAGAAGGAGTTCCGCATGTGCTCCAAGCGACATCCTGTGCGGGATGGGCCGATGGTGCAGCAGGACCGTCCTGCGGGGCGCTTCCCGCAACCGGTCCCACAACGCCGTCCCCGGTTCCACCCAGGCCACCCGCACCACGTCATCCCGGGCCAGGAGGTCCTCGAGAGCGGAGGGCATCTCCACCTCGCCCAACTGGCGGAGAGCCAGTTCCAGGGGATCGGGCACGAGCACGCCCGGCTCGCGCAGGTAGGCGAACCTTCGCGCCCCTCCGGTGGAAGGAAAGATGCGGGTCGGGTCTCCCATTCCCGCCTCGGGGAACGCCTCGGATTCGATGAGCTCCCGGAAGGTTCGGGCCAGGCCGGGCAGGAGGTGGGGAATGCGCTCGGGATGCGAGAGCCAGCCGGCCTCCGCGGCTTCGATCCCGCGGACTTCCACGCAGGGATGCCAAGCGGGCTCCAGCAGCACCGAAAGCTGGAGCACCGGCGACAGAAGCCGTCCACCCGGACTGGGGTTCCACAAGGCCGTGGAGTCCTTGACGCCTTGGACGTCCATGACCGCGGTCCACACGGGATCGGGAATCTCCATGCCGCGCAGGGTCTCCATCACAAGGGTCGCCGCATCGACCCCGAAGGCACCGGCGAGCTGCCCCACGATGGGAAGCCCGTCTTCCCAGGCCTGGGCCTTGACCTCGCCGTATTCGTTTTCCAAGGCCTGCAAGGCGAAGATCCAGGGCACTTGGGAGCAGAATCCGGCAAGGAAGGCTTGGAGAGGGGTCGCGAAGGCTTCCGCCGGGGCAAGGGCCTGGGCCAGAAGTCCGGTGGCCAGCGCCCTGCGCCAGAGCCTGCGGATGTCCGCGAAGGGCTGGACCGAGCGCATGGCGGCATCCACCACGGCGCGAAGGAGCATCAGACGGATGGCCGCCCGGGGATCGCTCCGTTCCAACTCCGCGGGGGCGATCTTGCGGAGCCAACGCCCCCCCACGGGATCGATGGCGAGGTGCGCCTGGAGGTCTTCGGCACCGCAGGGTCCGGACGTCAGGAGGAAGAGCTCCCTGGCCTGCGCCCTGTCCAGTTGCGGACGCCATCGCCGAAGCGCGGGGCGGATGTGGCGTCGGGTTTCCACCGGCTCGGGCCGGGAAGACGGAGGGTTGACCCCGTCCAATACGGTGGCCAGTCCCTGGTGGATGCGATCGAGGAGATCCTTGAGGGACACCTCGGACTTGACAAGAAAATCCCCGACCCCCAGCCTGGAGGCTTCCTCCAGCGCCTCCGGTCGGGGAAAGGCGGTGAGGAACAAGGCGGGAATCCGCCGGGAGGCAGGGCGCGACCGCAGGATCCGCAGCAGGTCCAGACCGTTCTGGCCGGGGAGGGAGACGTCCAGCAGGAAAAGATCGACCCCCTGGACTTCCATGGCCGCCAAGGCCTCGGGGGCGTCGCCCGCGCGCATCACCGCGTATCCGTGGTCCTCCAGCGCCTCGGCCAGGGTTTCACGGAACACGAGCTGGTCTTCCACGAGGAGGATTGTAGGCAAACGGTTGTGGTCTCCTGGCACCGGATGTGCCCGCATGGAGCATACCACCCGGCGAGCCGGAACGACAACCGGGTCAATCCGTTCCCGTCAGGGCAGGACCGCCAGGGCGCTTTGACGGATTCCGTCAGCAGTGGCGGCCTCCACGATCCAGGTCCCGCGGCCCGGCGCGAATTTCGCCGAAGTCCCCCGCGATCGCGCGCCGACCCGGCCCGACGGGTCCACCAGGGTCCAGTCGGCGGTGTTCGCCAGGGAGGCGCGGATCCGGCCCGCCCCGGAAACGATGGACATCCGAGGCGAGGGCCGGCAGCCGGGTCGTACGGCCATGTCGGGAGGCGATTCCACCAGATGCGCGACGCTCGCGGCCCCCAGCAGGAAGTTGGCGTCGTGGGGAATCCATTGTTCCGTCCAATGCCAGTAGAAATAGGGAAGGTTGGACGTACCGGTGTTGTCGTAGTAGGTGGGCGACTGGTCCGCGTCCGAGTTCGCGGTGATGCCGTTGCAGATCCCGCCCACCCTGTTCGTGCCACCGTTGTAGGGCGAAGTGTTCCCGCCTGCCACCCCGTACATGAAATTCTCCCCCGCGGTGTTCTTCCCCAGCACCCAATCGAGCCCCGCCGTCCCCTCCTGGGAGAGCGAGTCGGAGCCGGACAGGCTCCAGCTGGGCTGGATATCCCGTCCGGCCAGCAGGAATGCCGCCGTCAGGGATCCCAGCCGGGCGTTCTCTCCTTGCCACCAGTAGCCGGTTTCGTTGTCGTGGGGCATGAAGAATCGCGCGGACGAAGGGACCTGGACGGGGACGGCGGAGGGCGGGACCGAGCCGAAGACCTGGAACTCGTAGATGGAGAACCCGTAGTAGCTCTGGACCAATTCCTGTCCCTGCATGCGCACGAAGCGCGCCGATTCCCCGGAGAACGCGTGGCCGTCCCATCCCGCGCCCTTGGCGCCTCCGGCGAAGACCGTGGTCCAGTTCGCGTCGTCCAGCGAGAGCTGGAGCTTGTACCTCTTGCCGTAGGCCGCCTCCCAGTCCAGGGCCACGGAATCGACCACCGCGACCCGTCCCAGATCGATCGTGAACGAGGCGGTGGAATCCCCCAGGGCACCCCCCCACCGGGTGCTCGGGCTTCCGTCCACGGCGTTGGAAGCCCCGTAGCCCGGTTGGGTGGAAGTGGCGACCGCGTTGGCGCCCAGGGCCAGGTTCCCGCCGGGCGAAGCGACGCCCGCAGGGGGTGCGTCCGGGGCGTACATGCGCGGATAGAGGAACGGATTGGCCACGCCCCGGGTGAGCGAGCGGTACCACCGGACGGATTTTGCCAGCGCGGCGCGCACCGCGTCGGAACGGGGAGAGGACGGGTCCATCTCCAGGTAGGCCCAGAGCGCCACCAGGGGAAGGCCCTCGTCCACGGCGTGGTAGAACGGTCGCGCCCCGGCGTCGGACAACCACCAGCCGGGAGCCTGCTGGCGCGCCACGATGCTGTCGGCCCGCCCGGCGGCGGAATCGGCGTAGCGGGGATCTCCGGTGGCCTGGTAGAGCTCCACGGCGGCCAGCAGCGCGCAGTAGTGGTCGATCAGGTTTTCGCGGCCGTCGTCGTCCCATCTCCCCTTGACCGCCGAGAGGTGGTCGAAGCCAAGCTCCGCCGCCGCCAGGTACCGGGCGCCGGTGTAGGCGCCGGAGACGCCCGCGCGAGCGGCCAAGGCGAGGGCCGCGATGCTCATGCCCCCTCCCTCCCGCCATCCCGATTGGTAGTCGGAGGTCGGGGTTCCCTGGACGGCGGAGTCCGCGATCCAGGCGCAGATGGCCTTGGCCGTGTCCGGGTTCCAGTGGCTGCGGAAGACGTTGATGTAGAAGTAGCCGGCGGTGTCCTGGATCCGCACCAGGTAGTCGGCACCCCAAGCCGCCTCGGACAGAAGTCGGCTCCGCCACGGTGCCACGGCCTTCGGCGCGAGCAGGCTCGTGCGCAGAAGCGACCAGACAACCATCGGGATCTGCTGGGGATTCATGAAGTTCGCGTAGGAAAGGTGGCTGATGTACTTGCCATCGTCGCCAGTGGCGTCCATCCACCCACCGTAGACGTCGTGCGTGCCTCTCTGCGGCTGCCCGAAGTACCCGACCGCCCGATCTCCGTCGTCCTTGCTCTCCATGGAGTCTAAGAAGGAGACCACGGAAGGTCCCGCGAGGCGCAGCAATGCTTCGTCCTCGATCTCGAAGGTGTCGGAAACGGTTCCCGAGGGCAGCAGCCTGAGACTGTACCTCCCGCTGTCCTGGAAACAGGAGAAATCCAGGACCTTCCACTGTGCGCTCCCCCACCCCTGAACCAGGGTCTGCGCCGAGGCCGTTCCGTGGAAAACCACGGTGTTGGAGGCGTCCAGGAGTTGGAAGCCGGTGTCCGCGACGGCTCCGGATGCGTTCTTCACCACGGCGGTCTTGGGGCCCGTGCGTTCGTAGCCCACGTGGTTCCAAAGGAGGGAATCCGGCCCGGAGGCGAGACATGCGAGGGTGAACAGGGGTAGGAAATGCAGGACACGCTGGAACATGGGCCATGTATATCCGAAAATCCGCGATTCCGCAGGAGGATTGCACGCCGGCAACCCCGCTGGAAATGCATTTTGAGATCCAACCCTATGACCTCCGGAAAAATCTGGCTGCTTATCCTCGGGCTCTCGACCCTGTCCATTGCGGAGACCGATGTGCTCGGCACGGCGGTGGATGCGACCAGCGATCTGCCCATCCCCAAGGTGAGGGTCTTTTCGGCCGACTCCACCTACTTGGGGTCGTCCGGCGACGAAGGGCGCTTCGAGCTTCGGCTGGCGCGCCCCATCGAGGTGACCTTCCGCCGCGAGGGCTACCACGACAAGATCGTGGAACTGGTGGACGTCACCGACCTTCTGGACCTTTCCGTGGCCATGGACCCCCTGGGAACCGCCTTGGAAGGACGCACGGTCACATCCCACAACGCCACGACGCATGCCCCCGCCGGGAGCATCGCGGAGCTGGAGAGGGTGGAGGGGATGCGCATGGATCTGCAGGACCATCTGCGCAATCTCCCCGGCGTCTCGGGAGTCCGCGAGTTCTCTTCCGAGGTTTCCGTGTACGGATCCCGGACCGCGGACGTGACCCAGGTGCTGGGAACCTTCGTGATCCCCAACCTGCGCCATCTGGACTATTCGTTTCCTGGAAACCAGAGCGTTCTGAACCCGCGCATGCTGCAAGGGGTCACCGTGGAGAGCGATCCCACCAGCGGCCCCCTGGAGCAGGGCTTGGCGTCGGCCCTCCACTTCCAGCCCTTGCGCCCCCCCACCGACATGCAGAGTCTCATCCTTTCCTGGGGATTGGTGAACCGCGAGCTGGACGTGTTCGGCCCGGTGGGGAACGGTTCCTACGCCATCTCCGGACGGTATCTGGATCCCACCTTGATGAACCACCTGACCAGCCGGTTCTTCGTGGGGTCCCCCAACGTCGCACCCGCAGCCCAAGTGAACGCGACCTCCGCGGCACCGGCCACCTCGCAGCTCAACCTGTCCGCCTACGACGCCTATGCGCGCGTCGAGCAGGGCTTCGGACCGTTCGCGGGATCGCTGACGGCCCTGGGATCTTCGGACGACTACTCCGTGAGCGTCTACGCGCATACCGTGGATCCAACTAGCCACCTGTCGACTCCGGCCTACGTTCCCGTCGAGCAGGGGAACAAGACCGACGGCATCTCCTTCGCGGATGTGCAGGGACAGACCTCGTGGGGGTGGCTGGACGGCTACGGCGGCATCGTGGCGGGATCGGAAGTCCAGCAACTCTCCGACACCGCCCAGCGCAACGGCAACCTGACGGCCGCATCCATGGCCGCCTGGGCCGCCTGGACCCAGAACCGCACCGACAGCCGCGGGGGATTCACCCTGGAGCCCACCTGGGATTTCCTGGGACTGGACCCGGAATTCCTGGGAGCCTACGACTACATCGACGACTCCCGGAACTTCGGAGAATTCTTCAGCCAAGGCCTGGGCCATGGGATCGACGACGACCGGGTGACATTGTTCGGGGCGAGGCCCCACACCGACGATCTCTCCTACTCGCGGCTCCACGGCATGTTCCGGTTGCGCCACAAGAGCGACCAGGATTCGTCCCGCTGGGGAATCAGCGTGGGAGACCTTTGGGCCCAGGGCGCCGGGAATGGTGCGGAAGGCACACTCTCCTGGATGGCGCCCTTGCTGGGCATCGGCTGGACCGCGAACCTCTCGGAACGACAGTCCGAATACGTGGAAGCGGACAGCTTCGCGCACTTAGGCACCAAGCTCACCTCCGCCACCGAAGTCAAGCTGGGCGCGGGAAAGATGCTGGGACCCATCGAGGTCACCTCTGCGGTCTACTGGAGGGACCTGCAGAACCCCGAGTTGCCGCAGGCCAACTTCCTGTGGCTGCTTCCCGAATCGCGCCAGGCGAATTCCGCCACCGTCTGGGGTGGAACCTTGCAAGCCAAATGGACCACCTGGCACACCTTGCAGGTGGAGTCCAACTTCTCCCGGGTCCAAGGAACCTACCAGATGGCCGACGGAGGCACCATGGACTGGGAGGCCAACCGCGACTTCGATTCGTGGACCGTGATCAAGTACCATCCCCGCTCCGACACCCTCTTTTCCATCATCCTTTCCCACGCGGCGAGCTTCGGAAAGCCGGAGTACCTGTTCCACATCGACACCGCCGCGCGCACCCTCGCGGTGGGTATCGATCCCACCTCCATCGCGAACAAGGAATACGGAGACCAGTTCCGCACCGACGCCCGCGTGGAGCTGGACATTCCCACCAACCTCGCGCCCATCCGCGACATCCGGTTCTACGCCGAGGTGCAGAACATCTTCGGGCAGTTCTCCGACCCCTGGGCCCACTACCTGGGCGGAGACAATTTCCGCCAGCGTTCCTGGAGCCCCGTGCGAGCCGATCCGTTCAACTCGTACAGCACGATCGTGGGAGCGCAGCCGCTGTACGCCCGCGGCACCGACCTTCTGGTCACCTTCGGGATCGAGGGAAGGCTCGGGATCTGACCCGCCGGTCGCCATGAGCTGGATGTCCCTCGCGCTGGTCTCGGCGCTCCTGTTGGGCTTCTACGACGTGGGAAAGAAGTCCGCCGTGGATGGGAACGCCGTCCTTCCCACGCTGTTCCTCTGCTCGGGCACCGCGGTCCTGCTGGTCCTCCCCGCCCTCCTGACCACCTTCTTCGCCCCGGCCCTGGCGCACCGCATCGGGTGGGACGTGGAGGCGCTGGGGGCCCGTGGACAGATCCTGGTCCTGGCGAAGACCTCGATCGTCACGGCTTCGTGGACGCTTTCCTTCCTGGCCCTCAAGCACCTGCCCATCTCCATCGCCGCCCCCGTGCGCGCCTCGGCGCCCCTGTTCACGGTCGCGGGAGCGATCGTCCTGTTCGGAGAATGGCCCACGGGCAGGCAGTGGTGCGGGATCGCGCTGATCCTCTGCAGCTACTGGGTCTTTTCCGTGCTGGGGCGCGCCGAGGGAATCCGATTCTCGCGCAGTCCGTGGATCTGGGCTCTGTTCGGGGCCACGTTCCTGGGGGCGGCCAGTTCCCTCTGGGACAAGAACCTGCTCCAGCGGGAACACCTCCCACCCTGGGGCATGCAAGTCTGGTTCACGTTGGACAACGCCGTCCTGCAGGGAATCCTCTGGGCAGCGCTGGGACGTCGCGACCCCACGCCCTTCAAGTTCCGCAAGGCGGCGCTGGCCGTGGGACCGCTGCTCCTTTGCGCCGACGCGGCCTACTTCCGCGCCTTGGCCATCCCAGCGGCACCGGTGTCCATCGTGTCGTCCATCCGGCGCTCCAACGTGGTGGTCAGCTTCCTGGTGGGGGCGATGTCCTTCCACGAGAAGAACCGCCGACTGAAGGCGGTGGCGCTGGTGGGGGTGCTGGGGGGATTGTGGTTGTTGTTGTGACCGCCATGCCGTGGGGCCGGATGCCCTGACGTGGAGACGCCCCGGCGGGGCGTCTTTACTTCCGTCCGGCCTCCGATTCGCCCAGGCGGATCTGCGCCAGCATGTCGCGGACGGCGCGGTCCAGGCCCACCAGGATGGCGCGGGAGATAATGGCGTGCCCGATGTTGAGTTCGTCCAGACCGGCGATGTTGGACACCTGCGACACGTTCTGGTAGTCCAGCCCGTGGCCCGCGTTGACGCGAAGGCCCAACCGCGTTCCCAGTCCCACGGAATCGACCAGCCGCGAACGCTCGGCCTGGTAGCCGGCGTCCGATTCCCCTTCGTGGAAGGCGCGGGAGAAGTTGCCGGTGTGCAGCTCCACGGCGTCCGCCGACACCTTCTGGGCGGCCCGCACCTGCCGGGCCTCCGGATCCACGAACAGGCTCACGCGGATGCGCTGGGCCCGCAGGTTCTGCACGATCTTCTCCAGCTCGCGTTCGTGCCCCGCGACGTCGAGGCCGCCCTCTGTGGTCAATTCCTGTCTGCGTTCGGGGACCAGCGTGACCATGTCCGGCTGCAGTTCCAGGGCGAACTGGACCATGGCCTGGGTGGGGGACATCTCCAGGTTCAGGCGCGTGGAGACGGTCTGCCGCAGGAGGCGCACGTCGCGCTCCTGGATGTGGCGCAGGTCCTCGCGCAGATGCACCGTGATCCCGTGGGCCCCGGCCAGCTCCGCGACGACGGCGGCGGCCACGGGATCCGGATTGCGCTCCTTGCGAGCTTCCCGGACGGTGGCGACGTGGTCGATGTTCAAGCCCAACTTCACCATGGCAAGTCTCTCCTTGCTTTGCGATGCACGACGGTCCAGGGAGCCACGGCGACCCCCCTTCGACCCAGCAATGGTAAGTAAGCGACGACCCGCGCGATCGTCGCCGAATCCAGCGGGAGGAGCAGCGAAGACTCTCCCTCCTCGACGGCCTGCTCCGCCGCCGCTTCCAAGGCCTCGGAGGCGGATTCCGTCGATCGGCGAGGCGGGTCCAAGGTTCCCGACCCGACCAGGACGGCCTGGTCGGCAAGATGCGAGGCGGGATTGCCGGTGGCATCCATGATCCACCATCCCCTTTCCGCGGCGAATTCCACCACGCGGCGGGCGAGCGCGGAGTCCGAGGATCCCCTGTCCCCGTCGGAGACCACCAGCCCGCGCGCAACGGTGCGGCAGGAATCGGTGGGAAGCAGGCGCTCGCGCAGGTCGGACCGGACATGCTGCAAGAGGATCCGATCCTTCTGCAGGGAGACGGGATCCCGCGAGGTTTCCAGCCGGACCTCGAGCGCGGGCATCCATCCTCCGGAATCCAGTTGGGCGTCCAATTCCCGATCCGCGAAGGCGGAAGGCAGGAGCGCCAGCAACGTCCCCCGCGGCAATCGCCGCAGGGATGGAATCCGCGAGGCGGGTGGTTGCTCGAACCCCAGGTGGAGCGAGAAGGTTCCCGGTCGCGGGTCGCCCGAAACGCGCCCGCGCAGCAGGGCCACCACGGTATCTCCCCGCTGGACGCGCACGGCCCAGGGCCAGATGGCCCGAGGCCGCTCGCTGGATTCGGCCACCAGGAATCCACGTGCGCGCAGCGTGTCCAGGATGGCGCGCACCCGCACCACCAGCGGGATGCCGCGCCGGAATTCGAGGCTGTAGAGGGGGACGTCCGCACCCTCCACCCTCACCGCCGAAATCCGCGACCGGAAGATGCCCAGACTGTCCCGCAGCCTGGTCAGGCCGGAATCCAGCGACTGGTTGCGACGGGCCGGTGCCAACTCGTCCGAACCTGCGGTCTCCTGGTCGAACAGAGAGGAATCGATGCGACCGGCGGAGTTCGCGGCTCGTGGTTGGTTCTCGAACCGGTGCAGGGCCGCGGGAAAGAAAAGGAAGGCGCGCCAGCACAGGAAGACGGCAAGAACAATCCCGAGGCTCGCGGCGGCAATCGAAATCGGGCGCATCTTTCCTGGCATGGAGAGCGCCAATCTAGGCAATCGGCGGCGGCGGATCGTCGCTCTGCTGGGCGGAGCCACCGGATCGGGAAAAACGCGGCTCGCCCTGGAGATCGCCCAGGCCAAGGGGTGGGAGATCCTGTCGGCGGATTCGGGCCAGTCCCGCGCCGGGCTCGCCATCGGGACCGCGGCACCCGGCCCGACCGACCTGGAACGGGTCCCACACCACCTGGTGGGAGACCTGACCCCCGATGCGGAAGACTCGGTGGCGCTCTATCTGGACCGAGCCGAACGGGTCATGTCACTGCCCGGCCCGGATCTGCTTGCGGTGGGTGGCACGAACCAGTTCCTGCAGGCCCTGCGCGACGGATTGCCCGCCGTCCCGGCTCCCGACCCCGTCCTACGGAAGGAGCTCTCCGAGCGGCTGGGAACCCGTGGGAAGGACTCCCTCTGGAACGAACTCGCGGCTCTTGAAACGCCTCCGCCAGATGCCAAAACGAACCCGGTCCGGCTGATCCGCGCCCTCGAGAAGGCCATCCTGGCGCGACGCGGGGTGAAGGGGCGCTCCCGCCCGGCGCTGGCCCCCGGTGCTTCGGTCTTCGCGCTTGCCGTGAACCGGTCCGAGCTCCATTCGCGGCTGGAAGCGAGGTTGGCGAGAATGCTGGAATCGGGGTGGCGGGAGGAGGTCCGGGCTCTTGCCCAACGCTTCCCGGACACCGCTCCGTGCTGGAAATGCATCGGGTACCGGACCCTGCGCGGAGCCTTGGATGTTCCCGATCTCCCCATCGGGACCATCCGTTCCATCCTGGAAGAGACCCGCCAATACGCCAAGCGCCAGGAGACCTGGCTGCGCAACCGTCTGGACCCGCGATGGGTGCGTGCCGACGGTGGACCGGAAGCGGTGCTCGGCGAGTTCGCCGCTTCCTTGGAGACGATCCCGTGAATCGGGGGAGCGGCCCGGGTTGGTTCAAGCCCCAGGCTTCGTTGGACCTGCACCTGCGCACGGTGGCCGAGGCCGAAGAGGAATTGGACCAGTTCCTCCACGATTGTTTCCAAGCGCGCAAGCGCACGGTGGTCGTGATCCACGGCGCCAAGAAGCTGGCCGGGGTGGTGCGCCGGGTGCTGGACCGGCATCCCCTGGTGAACTCCCACGAACCCGACAACCCGGGTGCCACCCGCGTGTTCCTGGGCGCCCGTCCCTGAGCCCGACGCGGATCCGTTCCAGAAGGCGGTTTTCCCGCTTCTGGAGGACTTCCTACCTTTGCTGGCCCCTTTCGGCACTCCTGAGGTTCGCCACCGCCGATTCCGAAAAGGTTGCATCCGTCTAGGAAAGGAATCGCATGCGTCGCATCGTCATCACCGGTCTGGGCACCGTCAATCCGTTGGGCCACGACGTGGAGTCCTTTTGGGAAGCCTTGGCGGCGGGAAAGAACGGGATCGGACCCGTGACCTTGTTCGATGCCACGGGCTACGCCACCACGGTGGGCGGCGAGGTCGGGGTGTACGACGGCAACTGGGCCTTCAGGGACCAGAAAATGGCGGGGCGATTGGACAGGTACCAGATCCTGGGACACGCGGCGGCGCGCCAGGCCCTGGACGATTCCGGGGTGGACGTGTCCAAGGTCGCCGAGCGCTTCGGGGTGATCCTGGGAACAGGCATCGGGGCCATGGCCACCATCACCAGGGAACAGCGCACCCTGGATGCCCGCGGCCCCAAACGGGTCACGCCCTTCCTGGTCCCGGCCATCATCCCCAACATGCTGTCGGGCTATTTCTCCATCGAGTACGGCCTCAAGGGGCCGAACCTCTCCGTGGTCACCGCCTGCGCCACGGCCAACCACGCCATCGGGGAAGCCGCCGAGATCATCAAACGCAATGATGCCGACCTCATGATCGCGGGAGGAGCGGAAGCCGCCATCACCGAACTCACCTACGCCGGATTCTGCAGCATGAAGGCCATGAGCACGCGCAACGACGCCACCGCCAGCCGCCCCTTCGACAAGGGTCGGGACGGGTTCGTGATGGGAGAAGGTGCCGGGGTGATCGTTTTGGAGGAACTGGAGCACGCCCTGGCGCGCGGGGCCAGGATCCATGCGGAACTTGCCGGATTCGGGCAGAGCGCCGACGCCTACCACCTCACCGCGCCGCACCCGGAAGGTGAGGGCGGATTCCGGGCCATGCGCATGGCCTTGGAGAAGGCGAATCTGTCCCCGGAGCAGATCCAGTTGGTGAACGCCCACGGAACATCCACGCCGCTGGGCGACAAGGGGGAGACCCATGCCATCAAGCGGTGTTTCGGAGACCACGCCCGCAAGCTCCTGGTGCATTCCACCAAGTCCATGGTCGGGCATCTGCTGGGCGCGGCGGGATCCGTCGAGCTCATCGCCGCACTGATGGCCATCGAGAAGGGCATCGTCCACCCGACCATCAACCAGATCGAATCCGACCCCGATTGCGATCTGGACTACGTGCCCAACACCGCGCGCAACGCGTCCGTGGACGCCGTCCTGTCCAATTCCTTCGGGTTTGGCGGGCACAACGCGTCGCTGGTCGTGCGGCGTTTCCAAGGATGAAGCGAGCCCTTCAACCGTTGGTGGGACTCCTCGCTCTTTCGGCACTCCTTCCGCTCTCGGCATCCGGTGCGCCCGACCAGGACCAGCCCACTCCCGAGCGCGCCTATTGCCGATTGGTCAAGGAGTGCCAGATCGCGGACAAGACGTCTTCTTGCACGGAGGCACTGTCCGCACCCATCCCCGGCACCGACCACGATCCGCTCTACTGCGGATGGGTACGCGGGTTCGCCCGCCGGGGCATCTACCCCACCACCCTTCCCACCCTGAAGATGTGGCAGTTCATGGGCTCCAAGTACCACGTCATGTACGTGGTGGCAGACACGGTCCCCATGCCCGCACCGGCCTTGGACCTCTTGATGCGAAACATTCCGCTGGCAGCGAAGCTCATCGACAGCTATCGCGGCACAAAATACACGGCGGAATACCCGGACCCCGTGGACAGCCTCTACTTCCACGGCACCAACGGGAAATCGCTGGAGGGACAGGCCAGGGAGCTTTGGATCCGCGACGACCATCGCGAGCGCGTCTACTGGGGCCAGGGTCGCGTCCAGGTCCTGGATTGGAAGCTGGTGGGGGAAGTCATCATCGAGTTCCGGGCCTGGCCACCCGCCCAATCCCCAAACCGGACCTGCTACAGCATCCGGTTCACCATGTTTCCGGCCAATTCCATCATCGACGCGGTCATGAACATGGGCATGTTCCGATCGGTGGCCATCGGAAAGATCCAGGAGATTTTGGGAGACATCCTCCAGGCCTCCCAAGCCTACGCCGCAGGCAAACCGCCCTCCACACCGGTCAAGTACACCCCAGCGGAGTCCAAGGTGCTCCAGGAATTCGATCGCCTGTACAATGGGCGAACCAAGGACTGAGCCACCCCGGTCGTTGGCGTTCTCCGTGGAATTGTGGACAACTTTGTGGATAATTTCCGCATAGTTGTGGATGCCGAATTGGTATCGGACCCTTCTCTTCGACCGTGCAACAGGACGCCTGTAGTCAGCGGATCCGAAGCGTACCGACCGAATCGTCCACCAGGTCCAGCTTGAGAAAATCCCCCACCCCGGCGTCCAGGAGATGGCGAACGACGGTATCCTTCCCGAGGGTGTCCGAGAGGCGCAAGAACAGGTTCAAGTTCCCCGCAACGGGTAGGTTCTGGACTTTGGTGACCGCCCCGCCATCCACGGGAGGATCGAACGACACCATCCACACGGGCGACAGCGTATCGCCCAGGCCCTCGGACTCCAATTTCCACCGGTGGCTGTCCACCTGAATCTGGAGCTGGGGATCTCCACCATAGAGATCCACCAGGCACCCTGTCAGAGCAGCACCCACCGCCAGGGCCGCCAAGGACGGAATGACCAGGTCGCGGAACTTCACGACTTGGCTCCGGGGGGAGCGGGGCGTCGACCCGGAGAGTACCACGTCTGGCTGTCCTCCCAGGTCATCCGGAACCGAAGCGACCAGACCAGGGATCCGCGCACCGCGAACTCGTCGACATCGTCCGGATCGTTGACGGAAAACGTGAGGAAGGGAATCCGCATCCGGACTCCGGGCAAATCTTCGCCGTGCCGCACCGACCAGGAAAGATCCATCCCCACCTCCCCCTGGGGATCGATGTCGGAGGAGACCTGGGCCAGACGAAATCCGTCCGAGCCTGCCTCCACCCGTGCGGAGATGCGTTGCGCGAGCAACGGAACCCGGAGCGTTCCAGCCCATTCGTCGTTCCCGTTCCACCGGTTCCAGTCGGCCCGCTCCCAATCCGCCGATGCCTCCAATTGCGGGAAAAACCAGCCCGCATCCCTGGAAAGGGGGGATGGATCCGACAAGTAGGAAAGCCTGGAGGTGCAGAGCCCCCGCCTGTCGGTGGCGGCCAGCAGCCCCGCGCGATTCCAGCGCACCACGGTCCATAGATCGGTTTCCGGGGCCAAAACCCTGTTCCCGCCGGGACCGGACCAGTCCATGGCATCCGTGTGGTGCAATCCCGCCATGCCGAAGAGCTTGGACGCCACCAACGATCCGCAAAGACCCGCCGACCAGGAGGCATGGAACAGATTTGGGTCCGGGGGCGTGCTCAGGTAGAGATCGGGAGTCCATCCACCCCCTTCCCAGCCGCCCTCCAACCCCAGCCGGACCTGCGACGACGAATCGGGACCCAACATGGCTCCCAGGACCCGACGGTACTCCCGGAATCCGTCGAGTTGGCCCAGCGTGGGGTGGCCTATGGTGCTGTTGGGCTCCATGGTCTGGATCTGGCCGACGTCCAGATACCCGAGAGCCTTGGCGTGGAGTCCCCGCTGGAAATCTTCCAGCTCCTGTGGCCAAGCAGAGGTCGGATCGGATCCGGACACCGCGAGACCGATGAGGAGAGTCCAAAACATCTGGCGCGGGATGTAGAAATCCGGTCGATTGGAGGCATTGCCCCTCTAGGGAACCCACCGCCTTTTGCTTATTTTGGATACTTCGGTCCTTTTAACGTGATTTGCCAGGGGGAGCCAACGGCCATGGGTGTGATCAATTTCCGTGAGAATTGGCGTTCGCTGAAGCTGCCCAAGGATGTCGTGGACCTCCTGAACAAGGCGCGCGCCATCCATGTGCCGGAACGCCGCGAAGACCTGCTGGACTGGTCCCTGGGCCGCGAAGTGGGGTCCACGGATTGGACCGTGGGAAACCGCGAGGACCAAGGCACCTACACCGTGGCCTACGAGATTCCCGGCAGGGGCCGCGTGATCGAGGCCTCCGTGGTCAAGGCTTTGAATGGCGTGTCCGTGAACTATCCCGAGGTGGCCATGCGCCGCCGCGATCCGGACGCCATGGTGATAGCGGACGACCTGCCCACCGACAAGCCCACCTACCAGAAGCGTTTCGGAACCGACTTCGCCGGCGTCCGTCAGGAAACCTTCGATTGGCTCGCGCAGCGCGAATTGGTCGTGATGCCCTTCTACGCCGGACCCGACGAACTGGGATACGGATCTCTCCTGATCTGCCCGCGCAACGCCGGGTTCTTTTCCGGAATGCTCGCCGACCTGCAGGGGTTCATTCCCGGCCACGCCGTTCCCGAAGAATTCACCGTCCGCGGTGCCGTGGTGTTCGTGGCCCCGCCCTTCCGGCACACCCACTTCGCGGGCCGGCAGGTGGTGGTGCACAGCCGCCAACCGGAGTACCAGGAGATCTTCTCCTACAACCTCTATCCCGGACCCTCGGCCAAGAAGGGCATCTACTCCACCCTCATCGACAAGGGGGAGAAGGAAGGCTGGGTCACCAACCACTGTTCGGCGGTCCTGGTGGAGACCCCCTACGACAACATCGTCACCTTCATGCACGAAGGGGCGTCGGGCGGAGGCAAGTCCGAGATGCTCGAGCACATCCACCGCCAGAGCGATGGCCGTCTGCTCCTGGGCGTGCACGTGATCACCGGCGAGAAGCGCTACCTGACCCTGCCGACGGCCTGCAAGCTGTACCCCGCCATGGACGACATGGGCGCGGCGCACATCAAGTACAACGAGGGCAAGACGCGCCTGCACGTGGCCGACGCCGAAGCCGGATGGTTCGTGCGCACGGACATGATCACCAACTACGGCACCGATCCCCATCTGGAAGAGATGTGCCTGAACTCCAAAATCCCGCTCCTGTACTTGAACCACTTCGTGGCCCCGGGCGGCATGGCGCTGTTGTGGGAGCACGAGGAGGACTCTCCCGGCCACAGGTGCCCGAATCCCCGCGTGATCATCCCCCGCGGCATGATCCACGACATCCACAACGGCCAGGTGGAGGTCAACGTCCGCTCCTTTGGAGTGCGCTGCCCGCCCACCCACAAGCAGGCCCCCAGCTACGGCATCCTGGGCCTGTTCCACGTCATTCCCCCGTCGCTCGCCTGGCTCTGGCGCCTGGTGGCCCCGCGCGGCCACGCGAACCCGAGCATCCAGGACAACACCGGCGGCATGGGCTCCGAGGGCGTGGGCTCCTACTGGCCCTTCTGCACGGGCAGGCGCGTGGACCAGGCCAACCTGCTCCTGAAGCAGATCATCGACACGCCGGACACCCGGAACATCCTGATCCCCAACCAGCATGTGGGCGCCTGGAAGATCGGGTTCATGAGTTCCTGGCTCACCCGCGAGTACCTGGCCCGCCGCGGCGGCGCGAGGTTCCGTCCCGACCAGTTGGTGGCCGCGCGCTGCCCGCTGTTGGGCTGGGCTCCGTGGCACCTGCAGATCGAGGGCACTCTGATCCCGCGCTGGTTCCTGCAGCCCGAGACCCAGCCCGAAGTGGGCGAGGAGATCTACGACAAGGGCGCGGAGATCCTCCAAAGCTTCTTCAAGCGCGAGCTGGCCCAGTTCCAAGTGGACGGCCTGGACCCGCTGGGCAAGAGGATCATCGACTGCTGCATGGACGGCGGCAAGCTGGAAGACTACGCGGCCCTGATCGAGGTCTGAGGACGTTCCTGGGGAGCCGCCCACGTTGGACACCACCGACCAGATCGCATACGCCCGACGGATCCTGACCGAGGGCGGTCTGGTGGCGTTCCCCACGGAAACGGTCTACGGCCTGGGCGCGCGGGCAGACCGATCGGAGGCCGTGGCCAAGATCTTCCAGGCCAAGAACCGACCCACCTTCGATCCGCTCATCGCCCACTTCCCATCGGTCGCGTCGGCCCAAGACTGGGCCCGATTCGACGATCGGGCGGAGCTTCTTGCCAACGCCTTTTGGCCCGGCCCTCTGACCCTGATCCTGCCCCGGGTGCATCGCGACGGCCAGCCCCGCATCCCGGACCTGGCCACAGCAGGCCTGGACACCGTGGGCGTCCGGGTCCCGTCCCTCCCGTTGGCCCTGGAACTCCTGAACGGCCTCGATTTCCCCGTCGCCGCCCCGTCCGCCAATCCTTTCGGTTATGTATCCCCCACCACGGCCCAGCACGTGCGCGACAGCCTGGGCGACCGGGTGGGCCTGATCCTGGACGGCGGCCCTTGCAGCGTGGGGGTGGAGTCCACCATCGTGGACCTCTCCGGCCCCGTTGCCAGACTGCTCCGGCCCGGGGGGCTTGCCCGCGAAGCCTTGGAGCAAGCGTTGGGACAGAAATTGGAATGGGAGGGATTCCGGGCACCGGTCCGGGTGGAAGCTCCGGGAATGATGGATTCGCATTACTCCCCGGCGGTGGCGGTGGAGGTCTTCGACGACGTCTCGCGTCTGTCGGCACGGGCGACGGCGTTGGACGGAAACTGCACTGTCCTTTCCGCCGCTCCGCTTCCGGACGTTCGCTCCCGCGAGGCGGTGGTCCTCGGCGAGGGGGCGGCGATGGCGGTGGCCCTGTTCGCGACGCTCCGACGGCTGGATCGACCGGGGACGGGGACGATCCTGGCAGTGCTGCCGCCGCCGGAGGGGCTTGGGCTGGCGGTGCGGGATCGGCTGTTCCGGGCGGCGAGGTCGAGGGTGTCGTAAACGGCACTGGCTCTACAGCTCGGGCTGAAGCCCTTCGCTCGATGACCTCGCTGCGCTCGGGGAAGATCGGTGGCAAGGTGAGAGAGATTTAATTGGGAATTTGAACTCTATTCTTCAGCGATCTCTTTTTCAGACAGTTCATTGAGGAGCTTCTCAACATCGGCTGTGTTTTGGATCCCATAAAATCCATTTCCAGGCGATTTATGCCATTGCGAGGTATTTGGATTTGAAATGATGAAATTGAAAATGATATCGCCAAACCCATTCGCCAAGTCTTTTCGGGTCAGATCCCTAAGTTTGGCCGGGCCAAAGGAATCAATGGAATATTCTTCTATAGAAGAGACCAAGCTCATAACAATGGCTCGTTTCGAAGTGATAAAATACGCCTGCTTCTTTGCCGAAAAATAGGCTCCAATTGGCGCATACAGCATTCCAAAACCAATCATGATAAATAGAACAGCGATCACAAAAATGATCCTGCTGTGATCATTATCGTAGGCAGCAAGAATCGAAACAAATGTCCAAAGAATTCCAACGTAAAAGAAGAACCGTGAATTCTTTGCCATCTGGATCGGATCCGGCCCAGAGGACCAAATCAATTTCTCATCCGCTTGGATTTCACGATTCAGATATTGCTCGAACTTGTAGGATGGGTCAGACATTTAGAGTTCGATGTAACCCTCCCCCCCCCGTCTCAGGCAATATGACGCTTCGTTTGATCCAAACCGAGGGGGCGAGATGGACAGGAAGCGATGCGCACACCACATCCACGACGTGACGAGATCCTTGATCGACTGAGCCAGCCTG